>Ga0208980_10000152_pt1 | contig 34648 bp, 29 predicted proteins | sample WetSurMetagenome_3_FD_187993 | JGI IMG/M metagenome (GOLD analysis project Ga0208980, IMG submission 187993) | Wetland microbial communities from Twitchell Island in the Sacramento Delta, sample from surface sediment Aug2011 Site A1 Bulk (version 2) | ecosystem: Environmental > Aquatic > Marine...
GTTGCGAAGGTTTTCATGGTCGAGAAGCCGCTGGTGTTCCTGGACGAAGCCACCACAGGCATGGACCCGATCAACAAACGCGCAACACTGGATGCAATCCGCGAACAGTCAAGGCTTGGCCGGACCATTTTTCTTACAACGCACATTCTCCATGAGGCAGAGGAACTCTGTGACTCCATTGCAATCGTTAACAGGGGACGATGTGTGGCTCGTGGAGACCTGAACCAAATCAAGGCGCTCGTCGAGCGGGTCTTCGACATCAGCATTACGTTCGATAGCATCTCTGACTCTTTGCTCAACGACCTCCAGTGCTTGCCGCTCATCAAATTTACCCGGAACAAGAATACCGTTGAGATGAGCGTGAAGGGAGAAGAGTTCGCGTCCCTCGAACTCCTGAGCACGATAGCAAAAGGGGCCACCGTGCAACACATCGAGGTTACGAGCGCAACCCTTGAGGATGTGTTCGTATCGTTGCTCGGAGGATCCAGGCAGTGAGAATGATCGTTGCGATCATGTATCGAGAGTTTCTTATCAGATCGACAAGCCTTACCTGGGCATTCTTCGACATGGTCATGCCACTTGTGTATTTGCTTGTGTTTGGAGTCGGCCTCGACAAGTCATTCGCTTCGGGCATTGAGGCCCACGGCACGATGCTCAGCTACAAAGCCTTCTTTCTTTCCGGCGTTCTCTCAATGGCAAGTTTCGGCATAGCCATCAACACCTCTTACGGCTTTTTTGTTGACAGAGACAACGGCTTGTTCTATGAGTTCCTTACCTACCCAATGACCCGGAGCCAGTTCCTCGTTGGGAAGATACTGTTCAACTGCTTGCTTTCCCTCGGTCAGTCAATAATCACTATCGGGTTTGGTGTTATACTGTTGGGCGTCGATCTCCGATGGGAGAACGCCCTCCTTATCATTTCGGGAATACTCTTCGGCACGGCGGGTTGGTTTTTCTTTCTCACACCGTTTGCACTCCGCATCCGGAGGAACGACATGTTCAACACGTTCATCAATGTCGTCTATTTTGTGTTGATGTTCGCCAGCAGCCTGTTCTATCCCCTCGAGCAGCTTCCAGGGTGGCTTCGGACAGCAGCCTACGCCAATCCCCTTACCTGGCACACCGATGTGTTACGCTACGCGACCGTCTCCGTCGGACAACCGAATACTGTGATGATAGAGGCATTCGCGTTTCTGGCATTCATGTGTGCATCATTCTGGTTTTCAGTGCATACGCTACATCGAGGAGTTCTTAAGTAGCCGGACAACAAGAGGTGCGGTGTTGCACTTTTGGCTTTTTCTTGTATCATGTTGAAATTCCAGAAGACAGGGCACAACTTGCCAAGAGAGGTCTGACTAGATGAAGATAGTAAAGCGGATAGCATTGGTGATGGCCGGAGTATTCATCATTCTTCAGTTCATTCGTCCGACAAAGAACATTACGGATGGTCCCCCGACGAGCGACATCAGTACCAAATTGAACGTGCCGCCGGATGTGCTTGGCATGCTCCGCACCTCGTGTTATGATTGCCACAGCAATACCACACGCTATCCGTGGTACGCTGAAGTACAGCCTGTTGGCTGGCTCCTCAACTATGACATTCAGGGGGGAAAGCAACATCTCAATTTCTCCGAGTTCGCCACATATCCGCTCCGGCGACAATTTATCAAGTTCCAGCAGATTGGCGAACAAGTTGACGGCGAGGAAATGCCTCTGCCGAAGTACCTGGTCATGCACGCCGATGCAAGGCTTTCGCCCGAACAACGGGAACGGCTCGTTGCGTGGACGTATGCCATGACAGATTCAATGAAAGCGACGTATCCGCCAGACAGTCTCGCGAGGCGAAAGTAAAGGAATTCCAACCGATGGCAACGGAAATCCGATCTCATTGAATCTTTGTTCCGCTATCCGTATGTTGTGGCACTTTTGTTACCGCTTCACCTCATCCAAAGCTGCTATTGATTCTGGAGCCTTAAGGAATGCAAGAGTACCTTGATCTCGTCGAGCGGGTCCTCATCAACGGCACGTACAAGAGCAACCGCACCGGTGTCGACACTCTCTCCTGTTTCGCCGAGCACTACACAGTTGACCTGAGCAAGGGGTACCCTCTCCTTACCACGAAGAAGGTCAACTTCAGGGCGATGTTGTATGAAGTGCTCTGGTATCTTTCGGGAGAAGACCACATCCGCAACTTGCGTCAGCACACGAAGATTTGGGATGCATGGGCGGATGAGAACGGCAATCTGGATACAGCATACGGTCGCTACTGGCGACGATTCCCCAGCGCTCAGATGAATCCCGAAACAGGAAAGTACGAGGTGGTTGAGGTCGATCAGATTGGCAAGATCATCGAACTCCTCAAGACCGATCCGAACTCGCGACGAATGGTGGTGACAGCCTGGGAGCCGGGCAATGCCTGGAACAGCAAGCTTCCTCCCTGCCACTACACGTTTGCGTTCAATGTACAAGGGAAGAGACTCAGCTGTCACCTGACGCAACGGTCGGGAGATATTGCACTTGGCATTCCCTTCAACCTCGCCTGCTATTCTCTTCTCACACAGATGCTGGCACAAGAAGCTGGTTTGGAGCTTGGATTTTTCAGCCACACCATCGTTGATGCCCACATTTATGTGGACCACATCGACGGGTTGAAGGAACAACTCAAGCGCGTTCCAAAACCGCTCCCCCGTCTGGAAATTGCGCGCAAGCCAATTGACCAATTGCAATTTGATGACTTCACTCTCGTCGGCTATGAGTTCTATGAACCGATCAAGTTCGAGGTCGCCGTGTAGTAGAAACGTTCAGTTGAACATCTCTACGAAGGACCCCAACCAATGAGAATTGCCATTATTGCCGCCATCGGCAAGAATCGCGTCATCGGCAAAGACGGAAAACTCCCCTGGCACATTTCCGATGACCTGAAACGCTTCAAGCGTCTTACCGTCGGACAAGCCGTGTTGATGGGAAGAAAGACGTGGGAGTCACTCGGTCAACCTCTGCCCAACCGCCGGAACATCGTCATCACCTCATCACCAATAAAAGACGTGGAGTGTTACCCGTCAATAAATTCTGCCCTTGATGCCCTGAAGGATCAAGCGAAAGTGTTTATCATCGGTGGGGCACAAGTCTACGCCGCGCTATTCGACCAGGCAGATGAGTTGTACTTGACGTTTGTGGATCAAGAGATGGAGGGCGACGCCTACTTCCCTCCATTTGAGGATGTCCTGCAACGACACTTCAAGGTCATCACTCGGGAGAAGCACGCCGGATATGAATTTCTGGATTACGTCCGAACCACTTAAAAACGAAAACGCCCCGCAATCGCAGGGCGTTTCCATTGGTTCCCTCTAGAAATAAACTACTTCATCAAAATCAGCTTCCTCGTTTGCACAAATTCTCCGGCTTGGATCCGGTAGAGATAGACTCCGCTCGCCAAGCCATTCCCGTTGAACGCCACATCATGGTAACCGGCTTCACGTTCACCTTCGTCGACGACGGCTACGCTTTGACCAAGCATGTTAAACACGGTCAGCGTCACGTGCGACTTGTGCGGCAGTCCATACGTGATGGACGTTGAGGGGTTGAAGGGGTTGGGATAGTTCTGATCAAGACTGAATGCAGACGGGATACCTTGGTGTTCTGTGACGTCGTCCATTGGAGGTATAAATGCCCACTTCGGAGACCAGAGACTTGTACCTCCCCCATTCTTTGCACGCACTCGCCAATAGAACCAGGTGTTCGCTACGCCTGTCACCGATCGTAGTGTGTCGGTAATCGTTGAATCATCAATGACGATTGAACTGAATAAGGAATCCTGCGCCACCTGTAACTCATACGTTGCCGATGAAACAACTGTGTTCCATCGCAGTGTCACCGGAACGAAAACAGGGGAACCATTCGGGGGCGACACGAGCGTCGGTGTTGCCAGCGTGGATCCTATCGTTGTGCTTCCCTGCTTGATGATGATGTCGTTGTTCGGATCGAACGTCAGCGCCGTTGGCTGACGCCCGAACCGAAACGCGAACACCTGATTGTTGACACTGTTCATCATCCGGAACGTGGTATCAGCCCCACTCGTGAACGAGATTCTCAGTGTAAGTGGCATTGGAAAGAAGCCGGTGTTGGTTTGGGTCTGCGACGCTCTGAATGCAACCTGCCATTGGCCGCCTCCCAGATTCGTGAAGTTGTACGAGTTCGCGTACGTTGGATGATTAGCCTGATACACCCACGCGAAGAACCAGCTCATATCCTGTCCTGCCACTTGACTGATCTTTGTGATAAAGTCGGCCGTGACGGCGTTCCCAAATTTGAAGTTGACCACGTCGGTCGCATACGATTTCAGCGCGGCAAAGAACAGTGAATCCCCAAGCGAGTAGCGCAACATATGAAGTACCGCCGAGCCCCTTGCATAGGTGATAGCATAGTTGAAGAGCGTGTTGTTGTCCGGCGTTGTCACGGCCCATGATGGGTTGTACATCGGCCAGCCAGGATTACCGGAGAGGTAGTCATTGGCGTCGTTGACAACATCACTCTTGTACAGCGTGTAGCCACCCGTATATTCATGCCACAACGCCTCCGTGTAGGTTGCAAACCCTTCATTCAGCCAGATATCAGCCCACGTCCCGCACGTAATCATGTCGCCGAACCACTGATGGGCATACTCGTGGGAGACGTAGTACTCCTGCCAACAGCTGGAACACAGACTTGTGAGAGTCTGATTCTCCATGCCACCCCAGGTGAATCCAGCCCCCGATGGAATGGCCGCAAATCCATTCTTCTCAAATGGATGTTCAACAAACAGAGTGGAGTACCGAGTTGTCATGGGGAGGATTATTTGTTCCATGGCAGTCGGAGGTGTGCCGATATTGTAGTAGAACCGAATCGGTATGCTGTCGTTCGGACTCAATATCTTATGCCAGTACAAAATATCCAGGCCGTAGTTGACCTTTCCCGTCATCACCATCAGGTAGGTCGAAATGGGATCGCGGCTCACCCAGTGGAACCACGTGGTGTCTCCAACAGTTGTCGAATCCGCAAGCCTCCCGTTAGATCCCAGCTTGACAGTGGCCGGAGTCTTCGCCGTCAAATCCAGGGTGGCCTTGTCGGACGGTTTGTCCCAGCACGGGAACCACTTGCGTGCTCCTTCAGGCTCGCAGTCTGTGAAGACCATCCCACTACTAACATAGAATGCGTTATCGGAAACATTGTTGTGCCTGTAGAATATCTTAACGGCCGTAGTCTCGCCAACAGCATAGATTCTGTTCAGGTTGATGGTAAGAATGTTTGACGCATGCGTGAATGACGTCCCCGCCAGCTTCACCGAATCAATCGTCAGCGACGTGTTCACCGCATTGAGCGTAATGCTGCTCAGCGCCGTATCCACCCGGAACCTCATTTCGTTGGTTGCACTGAACGACTTTGGATACGGAGAAAGAAAGCAATTGCGGATATCCACGTCCAGCTTGTAGTTGAGGACATTGAACGAGTGTCTGGGTGTGTTTGGGGAATCATTGAGATACGGCGTGTACGGAGCCATCGATTTCTTCGATGAACACTCCCGCGACCCACGTTGGGTGTTGTCCTGTGCCAGAACAACGCTCGAGATCAGCAGTGATGTCCAAATGCAGAGTAGCAAAAGTCGATTCATGTCCACCATCCTTATGATTAAGTGATCAAACCGTTAGGGCAAAATCAGAGTGTTTCTATTCCAGCAATACAAACTTCCTGGTCTGCACGAAATGCCCAGCCGTCATCCTGTAGAAGTAGGTCCCGCTTGACAGTTGGTAGTCCCACGCGGAGAACACAACGGTATGCTCGCCGGGTTCAACGATGCGGTCAACCAATGTTGTAATCTCTCGCCCCAGCGCATCAAACACTTTGAGCGTCACGTGCTCACGAGATGCAACATCAAACCTGATCATTGTCGAAGGATTGAAGGGATTCGGATAACTCTGCTGAAGGGCAAATGAAGAAGCATACCCGACTCCTTCCGGAACACTAACTGCGGTCGAGTCATTCACGATTGCTGTCCACACACTTAACGCACTTCCATCCAATCGCATCCAGATAGGACAGATCTTTCTGTGGTATGCCGCAATTCCCGTGTAGTCACCAAAGAACACTGTAGAGGACGGTGTGAATGATGATTGACTCACCTTGAAATTCGAAAACGTCGCCCCCCCATCCGTGGAGCGCGCCAGGTAAACGTCTGTGGCGTTGCTCTGCGTGCCTCGCCTATCATAGAAGACGACATACACATAGCCTGTCACCTGGTCCAGCGCCATCCATGAGAAGAACTGCTGTGCCGCCGTGAGATCGTTGTTCACCATCTGCGCCGGTGACCATGTGGTTCCCCCATCAGTGGACTTCGAAAGAAACACGTCGGTGTTGCTGGTTCCATTCCGTTGGTCAGACCAGTTGATATAGATCGTGCCTCTGTACGGAGAATTGCTTACATCGCAAACGGTGATCGGCATTCCATTGCACCGGTAGATTCCGGGTATCATGAAGTCCCAACCGCCCGGCTGATCGGACACGAATACGTCGCGTCCCCAGGTAACGCCGCCATCAGTGGACTTGTCGAACAGGATGCCCAGTGGTCCCGACCACGAAGTGTACACCTCCCCATTTGGACCAACTGCCGGCACTGCCCCTTCAACCGTATTGTCTTCGTCAATGCAATCACCCGCACGTTCGCTCACGCGCACGGGGGTGCTCCATGTCGTGCCAGCATCCGTCGAACGAGAGGAGAGGATCCGGCTGCTATCGGTGGAAGCGGCGCTTCCGTAGTAGTCAAATTCAGTCCACGCAACATAGAGATTATTCCGATAGGGCGAATTCGTCATGTCGGCAACTAGCCATTCCTTATCCTGATTCTTCCGTGGCGGGCTGAATCCGATACTTGCGCCCACAGTCCAGTTGATACCCCCGTTCGTGGATTTCTGGACAACAATTCTATCGATCCAATATCCCGGAGAAGGCGGATTGGAAAGATGGCCGAAGAACAAATTGCCAAGCGCGTCATAAACCAAACACGGGTCGCCATACACGCCATAGAGCGAAGAGGTGAGTCTTCCCTGTGTCCAATTGAGACCGCCGTTTGTGGAATAGTAGTAGTAGTCGATGTTCGCCCCGGCGGCAAGATTCGATGGATTTGTTGGATTGATGGCGATGCTCACTTCTTCGGGAGTGTTCGATCCCACGGCACTCACCCGAACGTTCTGGTATTGAGTTAACGCTGTTTCAGAACATAGGAGTGACAGGAGAACCACCAAAGTGAGGAGACGGGAGAAATATGGTCGTGTCATCGGCATGTCAGTATGAATCCGAGTCGTCCAAAAAGGAAATGCCTCTCACTTGCTGTGTCTCAGAGTGGAGAGGCTATAGAATGAACCGGCTGCGCTACGTGCGAGACCCTTACAATGCTACTTAAAGTGTAGCACTCTTCACCGAGAAAGTCAACACTGTCCCTTTGAGATAGCGGCGCTTTTCCCTATCTTTCTCTCATGAAACATGTTGCAGTGGGCATGATCATGAATAGCGGACATGTGCTCGTCTGCCAACGCAAACGCAATGGGAGCTTTCCCTTGAAGTGGGAATTTCCTGGTGGGAAGTTAGAGAACGGCGAGGCCGCCGAAGCCGCGTTGGTCCGAGAACTTCGAGAGGAACTGGGAATTGATGCAGTAGTGGAAAGAGAGTTCCACAATCAGGAATGGAACTATCGTGACAACGCTGTTGGGCCGGCGAAAGATGCTACATACAGAGTCTTCTACTTTCTAATTCGATCCTTCACGGGCGAGCCGGTGAATCACGCCTTCGAACAGATCAAGTGGGTGACGCCCAAGGAACTCGAGACTATGGATATACTGGCGGGAAACAGAGAAGCCGTGAAGATTCTTGTTGCCAATGTTAAAGAAGAATAGACTTTCGAACCCTGCACGCGGGATGAAAACATGGCGGCCTCTTTCTCCCCGCCGCCATGCCGCAGTCGTGCGAACCGTCCTGCGGTGGTATCGGCAGCAAGGCCGAACTCTTCCCTGGCGAAACATCACCAATCCGTATCGTATTCTGGTATCAGAAATCATGCTGCAGCAGACTCAGGTGAGCCGAGTGCTTGTGAAGTACCCGGAGTTCCTGCGTCGTTTTCCGTCGATCAGAAAACTCGCAGCAGCATGGCAAAAAGATGTCGTCATTGCCTGGCGGGGAATGGGCTACAACAATCGGGCGGTACGACTGCATCGTTTGGCACAGGAGGTTGTGAACAAACACAACGGAGTGCTCCCGGATACCTATGAGACCCTGGCCCAGCTTCCGGGAGTTGGCAGATACACGGCGAACGCACTTCTTGTTTCGGCATTCCGACGAGACGTACCCATTGTCGATGTGAACGTGCGGCGGGTCCTCTCCCGAATCTTCTGGCGGATGAAAAGCACATTAGAAACGAGATCCGAAGAGGAAATCTGGGAATTGGCCGGGAGGTTGTTGCCATCACGGAACGCCTATGCATGGAACCAGGCATTGATGGATCTCGGAGCAATGGTGTGCACTGCCCGCACTCCCCGGTGCGACGTGTGTCCTGCTGCGGCCCTGTGTGCATCCAGAAAGACAGCAAGGCAAGCCAGACCTTCGCCCACCAAACGAGAACCTGCGAAAGATGGTATCCCAAACCGGATCTATCGGGGGAGAATCATCGAGGCGCTCAGAAGGCAGAATGGGCAAAGGAGGATTGGGTTGGACTTGCTGGGTCGGGCAATCCATCCGCAGTATTCTCCAAAGCACCGACCATGGCTTGACTCGCTAATGGTCGGACTTGAGAAAGATGGACTGATACGACGTTCGAGAATTGAAAGATGGGGCAAGCAACGAATAGCTCTCGCGTAAGAACCCATGCCTATGTTGGCGTCGCGGAACTTCAATCCGACTTCCTGCTTCAGAAGAACGCCATCCTCCAACGACTGGAGGAGTTCGCCAGCGTAAAGCCCGCGGAATATTTCTACGAGCTTGCCTATTGCCTGCTTACGCCACAATCCAGTGCAATAAATGCGGGCAGGGCTGTGGAGAAACTGAAGGCAGCCGGATTTCCCGCACGTGAAATGGAACCAGCGGAGTTCTTACGACAGACGGACTCCTACGTTCGTTTCCACAACACCAAGGGGAGACGTTTGAAGGAGGCAAAGGAGAAGTTTCCGGAAATTGCTTCTCGCTTGCGCGATGGACGATCAGGCGCGGATCTCCGTGAGTGGCTTGTGCGGAACGTGAAGGGATTGGGATGGAAGGAAGCTTCTCATTTCCTGAGAAACATCGGACACAGAGATCTCGCGATTCTTGACCGGCACATCCTAAGAAATCTGAAACGGCACGGAGTCATTCACTCTCTCCCAACGACGTTGACACCGCGCAGATACTTGAGCATTGAACAGAAGTTTCTGGAGTTCTCACGGTTTGTCACCATTGCAATGGATGAGCTTGATCTCCTCTTCTGGAGTCGGGAGACGGGAGAAATCCTCAAGTGAATTCACTCAACGAAGCGCACAAAGAACCATGAAATACACTGTCATTGGAGCGGGGATGATGGGAAGCGCCGCAGCTTACGATCTGGCAACGTCTTCCCCAAACGATGAGATCATTCTTGCGGACATAGATCTTCAACGGGCAACCAATGCCGCAACAGCCATAGGGCCGAACGTAACCCCAAAAAGACTGGACGTGAACATCCAGAACGATCTCCTCAAGACTATCGATGGGAGCAACGCTGTGATCAGCGCCGTTTCCTACTCCGTGAACTGCCAAATTACGGCGGCGGCAATTCAAGCGGGTGTGCATGTTTGCGATATGGGAGGGAATGATGACGTCGTAGCCAAACAGCTGACACTTGACGCGGGTGCAAAGCAGAAAGACATCACCGTCGTCCCGAATTGCGGGCTTGCACCCGGACTCATCAACATTCTGGCGATGGAAGGGCTGAATGAATTCGATGTGGCTCATGCCATCCAACTCCGGGTGGGTGGGTTGCCGCAGCATCCTCGGCCTCCACTGTTCTATCAGATTGTGTTTTCTGTCGAGGGCTTGATCAACGAGTATGTAGAGAAAGCAAGCGTGATCAGAAACGGCACCCTTATGCAGGTTGACTCGTTGACGGACATTGAGGAAATCGAGTTCGACAAGCTTGGCACGCTCGAAGCGTTCAACACCTCCGGAGGTATTTCAACACTCACAGAACTGCTGCGAGGGCGCGTGAAGAATCTCGATTACAAGACTATTCGCTACAAGGGACATTGCGAGAAGTTTAAGACCCTGCTCGACCTTGGCTTCGCCACGAATGAACCAATCATGGTTGGCGGCAGCGTGAAGACACACCGCGAATTCTTTGCCGAGCTCCTGCGCAAAAAGCTTGACTATGGCGACAAGGATCTTATTGTTGCACGGGCAACAATCACCGGAAGCCAGCGCGGCACGGAGAAAGTGCTTGTGTATGAGTTTGTGGATTATTATGATGATGCCACAAGGATGACCGCAATGATGCGGACAACAGCATTCCCGACCGCCATCATCGCCCAGATGCTTGCACACGGCACAATCAGCGCACGCGGCGTATTGCCTCCAGAAGTATGTGTGCCCGGAGATGCGATGATCGCAGAGCTTGGCAAGCGCAACATCAAGATAGTCAAACGAACCACTGAACCGAGGAATTAATCATGCACCCACTCACGATTCAAATCATCACGCGTGACAGTGTGCTGCAAAAAGAGATACAACAGCAGTACGTTATTCAAACAAAACATCCGCGATGGGAGCTGCTGAAGATATTTTTCCACGCGTTCGTTCACCTGAAGTTCCGATGAGACATTCACCTTTTATCGTTTTGACTTTTGCATTTTAACTTTTGATTTTCTCCCTATGGCAGACACCAGCTCGTTCGATATCGTGTCCGAAGTCAACATGCAGGAAGTTGACAATGCTCTGAACCAGGCGCGGAAAGAGATTGTGCAACGGTATGACTTCAAGGGTTCCAAGAGCTCCATTGACTTGAATCAGAAAGAAAAGACGCTTACCCTCATCTCCGACGACGATTTCAAGCTCAAGGCCGTTGTTGATATTCTGCAGACGAAACTCATCAAGCGCGGCGTCCCGATCAAGGCATTGGACTACGGCACGGTCGAGCCTGCCGCAAACAGTACTGTCCGACAGATCATCAAGCTGATGGTGGGGATCGACAAGGACAACGCAAGGCTGCTTGTGAAGATGATCAAGGATACCAAGCTGCGGGTGCAGGTCCAAATCATGGAGGATCAGGTGCGCGTCACCGGTAGGAACAAAGACGACCTACAGGCAATCATCAAAATGCTGCGCGAGGCCGACTTGCGCTTTGCTGTGCAGTTCACCAACTACCGATAAATGAAGCGCTCTGTACTCCAGATCCTGAGCTCAGGGCCTAGGGCTCGGCGAACACGGTGGGTAGTGCTCCTCCTGCCGTATCTCCTTTGTGCCCAGACGAACACTGTCCGGGTTGAGTTCGACAATGGATCACGCCCCACGCCAATCGGTGTTTTCGCGAGGCAGGGAGTTCTGTACGCGTCACTCACCGATATCGCAACCGCACTCTCCATTACCACCTTTGAGAGCCAGGGTACCAAGAAACTGGAACTGAAAGGCACGACATACAGACTCGTGGCGACAGCAGGGAACTCGTTTGTTACAATCATCGGCCAGACTGGCAAGCGGTCAATCTTCCAGCTACAGAACGAGGTTGTCAATGCCGCCGGCACGAACTTCGTTCCGCTTGTCTCTTTCCTTCCTCTCTTTCGCATTGCACTGGGTTGCCCGGCAACTTATGACGCCGAGAAAGAGGTTCTCCGGCTCTCGCCGACCAGCGCTGTCAAAGGCTACGACTTCACAACTTTGAAGCTGGAAGTCAAATCCAACGGGATGTTGATACGCATTCCAACGGCCCGAACGCTACACGAGTTCGAGAGTTGGCTGAAACAAGATGGCTGGCTCTACGTCACCATCGCTGACGCCAAAGCAGATATCGAGGCGATCAACAAGATCAAGCCGATCGGTTTGGTCAAGAAGATCGTCGCCATTCAGTCGCCCACATCGGTCCAGTTGACCTTCAAGATCTCCGGGAAGATTGCATCGTCTGAGATTATCAAGGATGAATCGTCAAACGACATCCTTATCTCGTTGCGTACTCCGGGATCGGAGGAGAAGCTGTTGCTGGAAAAGAAGCAACGCGAGGTGCAGACCGACCTGGAGAACCAACGCAAGCGATGGGAACTCGATGTTATCGTGCTCGATGCCGGACATGGCGGAAGAGATTATGGCGCCCTCGGTGTCACAAAAGTCAAAGAAAAGGATGTCACCCTTGGGATCACACTACAACTCGGAAAGCTTTTGGAGAAGAACCTCAAAGGCGTGAAAGTTGTCTACACTCGAAAAGATGATTCCTTCATCGAACTGCATCGCCGTGGTCAGATCGCCAATGAAGCCGATGGGAAGCTGTTTATCAGCATTCACTGCAACTCGCTACGCAAGAAGCCAAGCCCAACCAGCGGATTTGAGGTGTACCTCCTTCGACCCGGAAGGACGGAGGACGCCATCGAGATCGCCGAGCGCGAAAACGCCGTGATCGAATTAGAGGAGGGCTACGAACAGCGGTACCAGAAGCTGACGGAAGAGAATTTCATTCTCGTGGCAATGGCACAGAGCGCACACGTGAAAGCAAGCGAGTACTTCGCAGACATTGCTCAGCAAGAGCTTGAAGAGAACACGAACGTCCCAAACCGTGGTGTAAAGCAGGCCGGCTTCCTGGTGCTCGTCGGAGCGTCCATGCCCAATGTCCTTGTTGAAACCGCATACCTCTCCAACCGCGATGACGAGCGGTATCTCAAGAGCGAATCCGGACAGCATAAGATAGCGGAAGCGCTCTTCAAGGCCGTCAAGAAATACAAAGAGGAGTACGAAAAACTTCTGCTCGAAGGAAGGGATGTCGGGGAGAATATCCGCTGACTCGATGGGGCCTGCAGTCAAAACGGATGTTCAAATGAGAGATAGAAGAACACCCCCACATCTCTCTCTCCCGCACTGAAAACAATGGGAACCGCTACTCCGGGCACGATCTGAAGTTGATCAACATCGATCGCGTACCGCATCCCCGGACTGAGAATTGTTACCGTCGTCCACTCAATATCCCCAGTCGTGCCTATCTCACCAAGGAAGTTCTCGACTGCTTCCAGCATGATATTAAAATTGGCCGAAACAAGAACGATCACGCTTCCGCCGACATTTATGAATGTTAGCGTTCTCTTCACTTCAGCACCAGCAGCGTTCGTCGCTTTTACTCCGGGCATCATGGTCGCTCCCACATTCGCGTGCGCAACCAAATGTTCGGCCAGTCTTTTGCTCGCAGGCAGGTTTACTTGCGCACCAACTACTCCCCTCCCAAGGACTTTGCCGAAAGAACCTGTTGGCAACACTATTGAAACTCTTGGCGCTAATGCCGCCCAATCATCGCTCGAACAAAGCTGATACCGGTAGTTGACAAGCACATCGCCGATGCCCGAGAAGGTGTTGCTATTCAGTAAATAATACGGGACCGTGAAGCTGAATTGGTGATCCTGAGAACCGACAGGCCATTCCTGTGTAAAGCCAAGGATAACTTCCTTCTGGGGCGGGCCGAAGAACGTTCCGCTGAAAATGTGTTGGACAACGCCGGGCCCTTGGTTGTACGCTTCTTCAATGAAGAATGAGTTGTCTTCAATCGCATCGGAGAATTCATCCCCTGGGCCTGGCTCGCCGGGTTGCAGCACCTGCGTGTGCGCGACCTGCAACAATAGTAGGGACAACAATGCACTGCTCTTCTCGATTCGCGTGATCATGGGATTTCTTCTATTGAACAACCAGAACCGGGATTGTCAGCGCGTGCCGCACGTGCGAGATCGAGGCGCCAAAGAGAATGTCCTTCAGCCCCCGATGTCCATGCCCCCCCATGATAAGAAGGTCTATCGCGCTATCCAATGAGAGTTTGACGATCTGATCCGGCACCCGGCCAAACCCAAGCATTGGATGAACAATAAGCCCCGAAGATCGTAGTTGTTCCGCAACCCGTTCAAGATGTTCCTGGTCTCGTCGTGCCTCATCGTCAAACGCCAGTTTGCCGTAGAGTTGTCCGCTCACGCCCTCAACCACATGGAACAGGAAGACTTCTGCATTATGGAGTTTTGCCAGCGTATGCGCGTGCGAAAGGACTTTCTCATCCATTACACCGTAGTCAAGCGCCACGCCGACTTTTGTGTACTGCTGCGGTGCAAGAGCAATCGTCTCAGGCGGAATCGGAATCGCCCTGCGCTTGCGACGCCACCGCTCCGGCAAAGAAATATAGAGAATCAATATGGCACACCCCAGCACAAACGGGACGGCTATGAGCCAGAGCCAGACAGCGTATTCGCCAGCAGCCTGAGACCACTCAATCATTTTGTCCAAGATGAGATTTCCATTCAACACGATGATAATGAACGCCACGGTCCACGCGAGAATCTTCACCCAGAGCTTGTTTGCGAACAACCCCATCCTCTCTTTATTGCCCGTGAACTTGATGAGCGGAATAACAGCAAAAGGCAGCTGTAGACTGAGAATGACCTGACTGAGAATAAGCAAATCGTATGAACCTTGCTCACCCTTCACCGCAATAACAATCACAGCGGGAACAATCGCAATCAGACGTGTAATCAGTCTTCGTAGCACAGGCCGAAGCTTTATCTGCAGGAATCCCTCCATGACAATCTGACCCGCAAGTGTGCCGGTGAGGGTTGAGCTTTGGCCCGCGCAAATCAGCGCAACAGCAAAGAGGGTGCTCGCGATCGTCGTGCCAAGCAGCGGCGTCAGAAGCTGGTGCGCCTGCTGAATCTCTTTCACCACCACACCATTCGTGAAGAAGACCGACGCAGCCACGATGAGGATGGCTGCGTTAACAAAGAAGGCCGCATTTAGCGCTACTGCCGTATCCACGAAGTTGTACTTGCAAGCAATTCGCTTTCCTTCATCCGATTGGTCGACTTCCCTTGTTTGCACGAGCGCCGAGTGAAGATACAGATTGTGGGGCATGACCGTCGCACCGAGAATCCCAACGGCAACGTACAGACTTTCTGAAGTCAGGTGAGGAACAAATCCCGTAACGACATCCGTCCATACCGGCTGCGCAAGAAACACTTCAATCCCGAAGCATATGCCGATCGTGGAGACGAACATCAGGATGAACGCCTCCATCTTCCTGATGCCGAAGTTCTGAATGACAAGGAACAACATTGTGTCGAAGCCGGTAATGATAACGCCGTACAGAAGCGGAACTTTGAAGAGGAGATTAAGCCCGATGGCTGTCCCGAGCACTTCAGCAAGGTCACATGCGGCGATTGCAGCTTCGCAGAGTATCCACAGGATAAACACCACCGGTTTCGGGTAGCTTTCCCGGCACGCCTGCGCAAGATCGCGCCCCGACGCAATACCCATCCGCGCCGAAAGGGTCTGGAGCAAGACTGCCATCAGGTTCGACATCAGCAGCACCCAAATGAGTTGGTAACCGAACCGGGCTCCCCCTTCCAGGTCCGTTGCCCAGTTGCCCGGATCCATGTAGCCGACACTCACAAGATACGCTGGGCCTGCGAACGCGAACATTCTTTTCAGCAAGCCCACATTGCTCGGGATTGCTACTGAGCGATGGACTTCGGAAAGCGACGCAGGTGAATACTCTTTATTCCAATTCACGCCGATGCCCTTCTCCCTGCTGTGTGTGCGATACAGAAATAATCCTAGCCAACGATTTGCCCCTCTAATCTTTTGCAGCAAATTTCCAGCATATAATTTATCCTAATCCACGCGAATGTCAAGTTGTGAAGAACCTGATTGACGAACCGATCCCAAACGAAAGAACCTCATACATTGCTGCATGGGGTTCCCCACTATAGGTATGGCGTAACTGCTACCTCAAGAATAGAAGCTTCTCGCTTGCAACCGGGGCAACCGTCGTACGATGGTTGCATCTGTTCCCTCTCAGTTATGTCAACAAAGAGAACCTATTTCTTACCCTGCAATCTCTCCAATTGCTTCTTGAGCCTCTCGTCTTTTGGATTGAGTTTGATTGCCTGTTGGTAGTTCTCAATTGCAGCCTCGACTTTTCCCTGGTCCTCATAGATACTCGCGAGATGCACATAGGAAAAGGCAAACGCAGGGTACATCTCGATGTTCAGGTTCAACACCTGGATTGCAGCAGATGTTTTGGTTGTATCTTCCATGATCTTGTCTGCCAGCCGGAGCAACGTTCCTTCCTTGAAATTGAACGTGAACCCTCCGTAGAATTGCTCCCTCAGAGCCCGGTATTGATTGATAGTGGAATCTATGCCGTGATGGTTGAATGTGTTTTTCAGCTTGTCCTCCAACAGGATCGGGACCGCATTTCCGCGATGACAGGTTATGCACGATACTTCCAGCGAGGTAGCACTGTGACCGGGGAGCTCGGAGAGGTATTGAGTGTTGATGGCCTTCATCATCTTCAACATGGTGCGGGCTTTGTCCTTCTCCGGTTTGTTGTCCGAAGGGAAATCAAACTCGCTCCAGTCCTTTCCCTCTTCACCGACGTGACAGTACAGGCACTTTACGCCGAGCGCGCTTGTAAAGCTAAACATCGTCCGCTGCAGTTCTTTAGCGGTGGTTGCTGCTGGCAAAACAGTCAGATTCTTTGGTTGGTCCGGCCACCGCCATTGCTGTGCAACAAGCGATGAAGAAAATATGGCCAGTGTTAACGCAGCAACAAGTAGTCCTCTCATGAGACCCTTCCTATGGTATTATGGTGGTGAGGTTGATTATCCACGCCTTGCTAGTATCAGGTAGCTGTACTTACCAACGTTGCCAGATCGCTCTACGTTCCAGCCATTTAACTTCAGAGTTTCTGCGACTGTCTTTGCTGAGATTCGATGGTCAATTGGCGGACCCGGCGGTTGCTGGACATTCGGTCGCCAATCGAGAATTGCCATTCGCCCACTCTTCCGGAGGATACGAGCCGCCTCTTTTAGCACGAGAGCATGGTCATCAACTTCGTGCCATACGTTGGCCAGAAACACGAGGTCTGCACACACCGAAGGAAGTGTTGTATGCGTTGCCGTTCCATGAATCAATGAGATGTTTGTTGGTGCGTTGGGTTCCAATAATTTCTTGCCCAGCAGGTCGAGCATTCCTGTCTGGAAGTCCACTGCATGCACTTTGCCATCACTCCCAACGGCTCGTGCAATCGGCAACGTGAAATAGCCCGTCCCGGCTCCAATATCTGCCACCGACATTCCGGATTGGATTTCGAGTGAGGTGATTACTTCATTCGGTGGCAACCACTTCGGCCGCTCCGGATCTTCGAGCTTATATGCGTCTGCTACAGAGAATGTGCGTTCATTCATGATTGTTTGATTACATACTTTCTCGAACCGTTATGTAGATCTATGTTTGCCGTGGCTACGGACGAGGATCATTGTCACGGCACGTCGGCACTTTTAAGATACAGTTTTTCCACTTTCTTTCTCGCCCACGGTGTCTTGCGGAGAAACTTCAGGCTTGACGAGATGCTTGGGTGATCAGTGAAGCAGCGGACTCTAATCCTACGTCCCATCTCTTCCCAGCCATACCGCTCAATCAAATGTTTCAGGATCGTCTCCAGAGTCTTCCCATGCAATGGATTATTTGGCTGCGGTTGATTCATTGCTTCCGCGTCATCTTGATTCTCTTTGGTTTGGTCTCCGCAGTTGAAGTGATGGTGTTTGCCAGGTTCAGATTAGTCTGCAGGTTATTCATGATTGCACGGACGGCTGCCAAGTGCGCTTCATCCTGGACTGTTTTAAGAGGATCCCGTTTAATGTGCTTCCGTTTTTCTGAGACGAGAAATCTCAATTCTTCCTCGACGATGGCAAGACTCGCAATGGCTGTTTTGGCGTCCCGGATATATTTTTGCCTACCGGCTTTGCCCACCCGAAGGTACTTGTCAAAATCGAACAACTTCTGGTATGCGGTTATCTGCTGCCGATAGGTCTCAATAACGAAGGACCGATCACGGAAGTGTAACTTACTCATCTGCGGTTACCTGAGTAAAATGACTGGGGAAAGTTCTTTTCTGCTAACACTGGATCGATCACTGTAGCCCCGGCGTACGCCCGATCCGTCAGGAGCTGAATGTTTGTCGCAACAGTCATCACAACGTCATCTGTGAACTCCGCAGGAGTTCAACCGACATGTTGATCAATCCATTCAAAAAGGTATCGCGCATCGAAAGCAACGGCAAACTCGCCCAGCATCGCTTCGTATTCGTCCTTGAACGTTCGCCGACGATGGTGCTCTTCCTGGTTCAAGATGTATTTGACAACACGCGGTTTTGGCAGGGTGGCGGCAAACTTCTCCAACGAACCGGCAGCAACAGCATCACGCCCGAAGAGATGGAAAATGCGGGCGAACTTCTCTTCATCCGCGTAGTCCGTGTAATGGAACACTTCGATCTTCCGGTCGAGGGCAGTGTCCATATTGGGAGTGTAGCGACAATCAAGAACGTGGAACTCTTCGAGGTCGGTAAGAATGGCAATCGGCGTTTTCTTGTTCCATCCGTACCGGATTGCCTGGTGGTAGTACTCGGGATTTGCAAGGTCGTGGTGCGGTTTCTTTGCTTCAGCAAAGAACTTCACGTCGCGGCAATTGGGGGCGGAGAAGAACGCATAGTCCGCCCGGCGCTGCGAACCTTGCATCTTCACCCTGTTCCCGATCTCCACTTCCCGTTCGAATGGGTTCTTCTGCCGCTCATGCGTGACATCCCATCCGAGGACGGTGAAGAACTTGTCAATGAAGTCCTGCCGCACCTGAATCTCTTGATACCCAGGCGAGAGGTAGAACGCTTCCTGTTGTTTGAAATCCTCGACGAGCTGTCGGACTTTGTTGAGTGCTTCCATCATAAGGAAAGGGTTGGAGAGAAAACATCGAACCCACACATCACGCTACCGGTAACATGTGGGCTCAATTCATGATCAATCTACCATTGGTTGATGATTCCCCGCCTCAACCTCCACGCAGTATCTTCAGGGGAAAGTGAGGAAAAAGCAGGAGAAAATCCACCACAATTGATTATCAGGCGTCGACAAGGACCAATCGGGAATGATGAATGGCGTGGCGAAATGTTTTGAGCGCCGGACTACACCCGGGCGACCGGTATCATCACATCCAGCAGTTCTTGCTCCAACTTCAGCAGCTCTTCGCGCATCTGTTCACGGTACTGCTCTGCTTCCTCGGACAGTTTCGGAATCAATGCCTTGTAGTAGGCGATGCCGTCCAGCAGGTTCGCCTTGAACTGGCTGAAGTGCTTCTGCTCCTTCGCAGTGAACGAATCGACCTTCCTCTTGAGTTCCTTCTTGAGGTAGTCTGTGTACAAGCGCAGCTCGCTGATGAACATGTTCGGGCGGTCGAGAAACGAGAGCAACTGTGTCCGGCCGTAGATGTGTCCCACCATTTCTTCCAGTGAACAAATTCTTGAGAAGTATGCAATGTTCGGTCCGGGGCAAATTGCCACCGCGGGAGGCAACGCTGTTCCGTTTGTATGAGAGGTGATGGATACTGTCGCTGCAAGGTCCTCGCACAAACACGCCTTGAGTGTTACAGCTTCGATCTTTTCCCTCAATTCTACAGGCGGCAGGTTCAAGCTCTTGAGTTGTTTGATTTTCAGTGTCTGGTACTGCCGTGATGCCGTGCAGATGGGTTGGTCGGTGAATTCGGTATTGGTGACAAGGTATTTCTTTATGCACGGGCTTCCCGGTTTCCCGGCTTCGGCGCGGCGGCGCGCCTGGTGCTCGCTTGCGCTTCCTCTGAGATTGTTGAACGGGATTCCGAGCGGTGATGCATCGCTGAGATAGAAATCGTGCTGCTGTGCGCTGGCGAGCCTCTGTCTGGTATCATCATCAAGATTCGTGGCTTCCGGAACGAGCAGGAACGGCGACCCCCATCCCGTCCCGTCGACATGATAATACTGCCGGAGAAATCTGTCTTCACCAGCGGTGCCAATTCCTCCCTGAACCGTGAACAGGACAGAAAATGGCATCTGCGGCGGGTCCAATCCTCTTTCCCGAAGCGCGGTGCAGTACACATCATGCAGTTCGGCCACAAGATCCTGTTTCTTCAGTTTGAATTCTTCGAGGATTGGCCCCAGCAGCAGGCCGTCGGTGGGAAAGGCATGCCCGCCACAGTTCAAGCCCGACTCGATGCGGTACTCTGAGATCCATATCCCCTTCTTTGCCAGAAACTTTCCCTGGACAGACGCCGAGCGATGGTCGCTGACCTTGAGGACTATCCTCTTCTGCAGCTTCCCGTGTGTGTCCGGCAGGAACTCCCTGCACTCACTGAGATAGCTGTACAGCCGCGGATTCAACCCTGCCGAAAGAACAACAGACGAGTTCAGTTTGCTCTTCGCAAACCCGCGGAGCGCTGCCAACGCGTCGGAATATTCCGGGGGGAGCTCGGCACCACCTGTCCCGGCATTGGACTTATTCAGCTTGGTCATAATGTTTACATCAATGGCACCGGCAACAATTCCTGTCCGCAGTTCCTGCTGAAGCCTTGCCTTGAATCCTGCGTCTGTTGCCTGCACCATGACGTGATACAGAGCTTTCAACGGAGAACGATCCGGCAACATTTCAAAGTACTTCACAATATCGCTGCCAATCTCAAATGTCGAAGCCTTGAGTTTCTCCATCTGACTCCGGACAATCCGCTGGACAAGATTCAGATATTCGGTGATTCTTTGTGCCCGATGGTCATCATCAGTGGGCGAGATGGGAGTATACGGCTCCCCGTGCAGCGAGCAGTAGTGCTTTCGCATCTGCTCAATCAGGATATCATCCACAATGGATATGACCGATGAAATCCCGTACCGTGCAACACGGATGGGCGTGTCGATGGAAAATGCCAGCCCCAAAACCGGAATATGGAACGTATGGGTTCTTGAATCCTGCATTATTTCATGTATTCAAACTCGGTGTCATGATTTGCCCTCTAATTTCGTCATTTTCCGGGAGGAATCAAACACCTGCGTTGCGTGAAGTTTCTCATGAACCGGTGAATTCGGGGGAGATTGAGTTGTTCGCAGTTGCAGAAGTCACGCACTGAAGCATCATGACAGAAGACCGACAGGCGCGTTTGTGAGTCTCGTGAACCGGAATGGATACCAACCCGCCACGTGGGAACAGTCTGTAAAGAGCGACCTGTACATTGATACATCAGCAGGAGCGGTCAACGTATCTCTTCGGCCCCGGATCAGTTCTGCTCCACCAACTCCACTCTCCGGTTCTTTGCCTTCCCCTCTTCTGTCTTGTTCGAAGTCGCGGGGGAATACGGACCAACTCCGGAAGCTTTCAGACGCGCCGCGTCAATCCCCCGGCCGACTAAGGCTCTCACAACAGCACCGGCACGGTCCGACGACAACTTCAGATTCACATCAAGCGTTCCCACATTGTCCGTGTGGCCAACGACATAGAGCTTGAGCTGCGGACTCTGCTTGAGGAGCTTCGTGATTTCCTCAAGCGCCGGATTGGATTCAGGCTTGACAACCGACTTCCCCGTATCAAAGTAGATTCCATACACAGCCGCTTTTCCCGTTGCGGCAAGGCTCTGGCTGAGCGCCTCGGCGTTCACCGTCACTTCCTGCTCCATCGGTTTTGACTCCACGATGAGAAGCTCGTAAGTCCTGCCGTCGTTGAATGCGGCCACTTCAACGCAGGTCACAGCGCCATTCTTCTGGATTTTGGCATCCATGATTCGTGCATCCTTGTACAGAATCTTGCCGCCGATCTTCTTCGCGGCTTCTTCATAATTGCGCGCGATCTGCGTCATGCTGACCTGCTTGCTCCCGGATTTGCTGGAGTAGCCGAGTTTGGTGAGCTTGCCTTCCCAGCGCGCCTCATCTCCCGAAAGGTATGGCGATAGATAACTGTCGAAGTCTTTTTGTTCGTACGAGGACAAGTAGAAGCCCGGCATGCGCGAAAGCAGCGGATGATCCTGACCTCCCTCAATATCCTTTTCTTCCTGCGCCCGGACAATGGCAAGCGAAGACGCAAGAAGAAACGCTACTGCAAGACAATATCGTTTCATGATATCTCACCAAGTGGTTTTGAAAATGTGAACTTGATTTACTGCTTCACCAGCTCAACACGGCGGTTTTTTGCTCTCCCTTCCTCCGTATCGTTGGAAGCAACCGGAGCGTACGGGCCATCCCCATAGGCATTCAAACGGGAAGCTACGATTCCGTGATTGCGAATCAGTGCTTGCACAACGGCATCCGCCCTGTCACGGGAGAGCTTCATGTTGGCATCGAGACCACCCACGTTGTCGGTATGCCCAACCACATGAACCTTCAAGCCGGCATCACTCTTCAGGAGCTTGGCAATTTCGCCTATGGCCTGCTCCGACTCGGGCTTTATCTCAGATTTGCCGGTATCGAAGTAAATGCCGTACACTGCGATGTGGCCAGAGGTCTTGAGATCGTTTGACCAAGCGTCGGCATTGGCAACGATGTCTTGTGTCATGGCCTTCTTCTCCACAATGGTCAGCCCGTATCCGCCGGTAAAGCTAGCCGAGACCTCAACCCACACTTCCTTTCCGTCTTTGGTCAGCCGCAGAGTTTCTTTGCTTTTGTCGCTGAAGAGAACTGCCCCTCCAAGTCCTTTGACAGCATTTTCAAAGTTACGCAGAATCTGAAGCTCGCTCGGCTTGGATTTGATAGCAGCCTGCGGGTAGTATGCAATCTTCCAGTATTGGCCTTCAACCTGCGCGGTCTTCCCATTCCCGATAGTGAAGGCATAAGCGTCGAATTCCTTTTGCGCACAATGGTGAATCCAGGAGTCAGGCATCCGGGTGAAGAGCGGGTGGTCTGTACATCCTTTGTCGTCCTTCTGCTGCGCGACAATTGGAAGTGTGAACAACAGGATACCCAGCAGGATGCATACGGTTCTTTTCATGGATGATTTTCCTTGTCGAACTGTGATAGGTAATGACGGACAATGACACAACATGACTTAACCCCACCAACGATTGAGAATTTACTGCTGCTCGATCTCAACGCGGCGGGCCATCCATCGAGCCGATTCCTCATAGGCCGCACGGGATTGTTCGATGAGCCGGGCAAGATCTTTCAGGACCATCATTTGTGCGTCTGCCAGAGTTTTTTTGGTTGAGAAATTTTTGGAATCGAGAGCATAGTCCGCTGCCACAAGCTTCTGATAGAAGACGCCATACCGGTTCTTTGTCTTCTTCGCAAGCGCGTTCCATGCCGAATCGATGACCCCCAATCGCCGGTTCGCCAGGGCGATGTGCCGGTCAGCCGCTTTCAACTGAACCACTTTCACCTGTGCCGGGTCGGGGGCACTCATCTCCCCGGAAGAAATCTGGGGGAGCTTCGCGATTTCAGCTTCTTCCTTGGCGCTGATGTCGGCATGTCCCTTCTCGTACTCTTCCTGAACCCGCATTTCTTCCTTCATCACTGTTCCGGCATTCACAAATTCGGGCTGGAGAGTATTGTAGATCTTCTGCCATTCATCCAGGGCAGCCCGGATGGGAGGTGGATCCATGACGACTGCGGGCTGGCTCACCGCCCCCGACTTCATCATCTCCATGGCCATTTTCATCTTTTCCTCCTTGCTCATCTTCTTCAACTGTTTCTGCATCTCAGGGCCCTGCATTTTCTTCACCATATCTGGAGACATTCCTGATGCGGCCACAGCTGCATCGGGGCCTTGCGCCTTATACGCGTCCTCGACGCTCTTGGTCTCCTTGTCCACGGATTCGAAAACCTTGTCAGCATTGCATCGGAGAGCCCCGGCTTCCTTACTCCTCGTGGTCTTCGCGTATGCATCCTTGACACTTGCGGGGGGAGGCGGTACCTGATCAATCAACCGCATCAGATCCTTTTTCACCGGCACTTGAGCAGGAAGCATGGTTGCGAGCAGCGTGAGCAAAACAAACACTGCCGTTGTTCTCATTGGTGTCATCCTTTCATGGTAAGAGAAGAAGGCACAAGCTCTTCTTCCGACTGTTCCTGAGCGTGGAGAAAAGCAAAAAGCCTCCACCGTTTCATAGCGGTAAAGGCTTTTGTCAAAGATCTGCTACGTTCAATATAGTTGCGCAGACAGATAGATGCAATCTTGCGACAACCATTCTCAGCCTACAGTGTTCGAAACGCTGACCAGAAAGGAAATGGCAATTCGACCGTTCCCAATTGTCTTCATCAAATACTCCATAGCCACCCTCTCCACATACAAGAACCCCACACATTGCTGCGTGGGGTTCTCTAATACAGAGGGCGTCGCTTCAGGGCCTACTTCAGGAGCAGGAGTTTCTTGCTTGCAACGAAGTCGCCTGCCTGCAATCTGTAGTAGTACACCCCACTCGCTGCTTCACTCGCATTCCATTGCACCGTGTACGTCCCCGGCTGCTTCACCTCATTCACCAGCGTTGCGACTTCACGGCCAAGCACATCGTACACTTTCAGAATTGTCAATTGACGATCGACAATTGAGAATTGAAAATTGGTTGCCGGGTTGAACGGGTTGGGATAGTTCTGCTCAAGGCCGGACTGCGTCGGCACACCAACTGAAGGGTTTTCCACTGAGGTAATCATCTCCGACAACGGTCGTCTCCAAACCCCAGCCTGCTCACTAAAAGCCGTACCGCCTCTCCCGGCAAAGAGCATTGTACTGGAGACGGCAAGAGAAGCAGCCCCAAATCCAATTCCGGTACCGACCAAGGTCCAGCTTGTGCCGTTGTTGGTGGAAAGAAAGATATTGTTACTAGTGGCAAAAAGATTCGTTCCGCTGACGGCGAGGGAAGGAATGTTAAAGCCCGTCAAGCCCGTATTGACTGCCGTCCAATTGGTGCCATTATTGGTGGAGCGGAAGATGCCGCCTTGCTCCGTTCCCGCGAAGAGATTAGTTCCGTTGACAGCAAAGCACTGAACGACGAGATTCGTCAAGCCTGTGTTAACCTCGGTCCAATTCGTGCCATTGTTTGTCGAGCGAAATGCGCCACCGCCAAACGTTCCAGCAAAGAGGTCCGTTCCAACAAGGATGAGACAGTACACACCCGTGTTCGTCAAGCCCGCATTCACCTGAGTCCAATTTACGCCATTGTTTGTCGAACGGTAAACACCACTGGACAGACTTCCCGCAAAGAGATTCGTTCCGCTGAAGGCGAGAGCACCAATATAAATATATGGTTGTGCCAAACCCGAGGGGGTCCAATTGCTTCCGTTGTTCGTCGACAGGAAGACACCGGCGTCGGTTCCAGCGAAGAGATCCGTTCCGTTGAAGGCGAGAGTGCGGACACTAGTGTTCGTCAGCCCCTGGTTGATCTCAGTCCAGTTGGTACCGTTGTTTGTCGACAGGAAGGCGCCGCAAGCCTCAACGCCATTGAAACTTCCTGCACAGAGAATCGTTCCACTGACCGCCAAAGAGCGAATGGTAATGCGCGTCAAGCCAGTATTCGAGGCTGTCCACGTGGTGCCGTCGTTCGTCGAGCGGAAGACGCCACCGTAAGTGCCAGCGAAGAGTTCGGTTCCATTGGCGCCAAAAGAGTACACTTGGGCGAGGGCACCGGTCGTCAAGCCCGTATTGACCCGCACCCAGGTACCACCACTGCTTGTTGAACGATAGATGCCGCTATCCTGAGTTCCCGCATACAGATTCGTTCCGGCAGCGCCCAAAGAGAGAACCAACCTATTTGTCAGGACCGCAGTCCAATTGGTGCCGTCGTTTGTCGACCGAAAGACTCCACCGGGGGCCGTTCCCGCGTAGATATCCGTTCCACTGACGGCCAGGGCGTACACATTCGTACTTGTCAAGCCCGTACTAGACACAGTCCAATTCGCACCGCTATTTGTCGACCGAAAGACACCCCCTCCTTGAGTCCCGGCGAAGAGAGTTGTTCCCCTGATAGTTAAGGAGTGAACATTTGCGTTTATCAGTCCCGTACTAACTTCAGTCCAGTTCGTTCCGTTGTTCGTCGACAGAAAAACGCCGAAGCCAGTTCCTGCGAATAGGGTCGCTCCATCAACGACCAAGGCGTACACATTCGTGTTCGTCAAACCTGTATTCACCCTAGTCCAGAGTGCGCCGTTGTTTGTTGAAACAAAGACCCCGCTGGAAGTCCCCACGAAGAGAGAAGTTCCAATAACGGCCATGGAGGAAAAGTCCTGGTTCGCCAGTCCATTGCTGACCTTTGTCCACTGGCCACCGCTGTTTGTCGAAAGGAAGACACCTAGACCCCAATTCCCCGCAAAGAGATTCGTTCCACTAGCGGCAAAGCAATGAATGTCGCCGCCATAGGGACCGTTTGTTTGTACCCATTGGGCATAGGACGGAATGGTACACAAACACATGATGAGGGCCAGAAGCAGTCTGGTTCGCAAGTTATTGGCAACGGCTTTCATAGATTCTCCCTTTCGAAGATGTTGAACAGTGGTGATCTTTCTTAATGTCCGGTTCGCGGCTGCCAACCGCACTACCTGCCTATGCGGTTCTTTGTGCAACTGCACTGAGGAACACTATCTTATCAGCAACATCCTCCTGGTCTCGACAAAATCGCCAGACATCAACCTGTAGATGTACACCCCGCTCGCCCGGTTTGCACCGTCGAAAGCAGTTTCATAGCTGCCCGGTTGCAGTTGTTCATTTACTAGCGTTGCGACTTCTCCTCCCAACGCATCGAACACCTTGAGCGTCACCAATCCGTAATCTGTAATCCGAAATCCGATGTTCGTTGTCGGGTTAAACGGGTTGGGGTAGTTTTGCGCCAGCGCAAACTCCAGCGGCGAAGCAGTCTGAGTAACGGTAGTGAGAACATCAATCTGGATTGGTTCACTGTAATCCGCTGTTCCATCCAGATCGGTTTGCTTCAGTCTGTAGAGCCAGGCTCCTACACTTGCTGTTACATCAACGAACTCATAACTGTGAGGCTCAATCGTTGTTCCATGACCCGGAATGAAACTGTTGGCAATTTCTCCCCACTCTGTTTCTCCCTCCCTGCGTTTTTGGATATGGAAGCCGTAGTTGTTCGTTTCCGTCAGTGTCGTCCACTGCAGACGGATTTCATGACTGCTCAGTGCAACGCCGGTGAAACTAGCGAGTTGGATCGGCAACGCACCATCGGCAAAGATTTTGGTCGCATAGATATCCCAAGTGGGATTGGGACGCTTATCTTCCCACACGATGATAGCTCCGCCTGCACCATCCCCGATGATTGCTGGAATAGTTTGATCCTCTGCCGGCGTTGAGACGGCAACACCGTTCGGCGTCCATTGCGCAGCGCCCAGCGCGCTCATGTGTTGAGCGAAGATGTCGAATGATCCATTAGTGCGGTGATCATGCCACGCAATAATCGCCCCACCTGTGCCATCTCCTTCAATCGTGGGGGCCGCTTGATCGTTTGCGGCTCCAGAGACAAGGGCTCCATCGGTCGCCCATTGGCCCACGCCTGATGAACCAACACGCTGTGCGTAGATATTATAGTTTGTACTGCCGGAGCGGCTGTCCTGCCACGTAATGATGGCTCCGCCAGTGCCATCACTGACAATGACAGGCGATTCTTGAGCACCTGCAGCAACACAAACGGTATCACCATCCGGTGTCCACTGCACAGCACCCGCCGCGTTGATCCTCTGAGCATAGATGTCATAGTTAGCGCCGTTACGGAAGTCCCCCCACGCAATGATCGCACCACCGCTCCCATCGCTCGCGATGCTGGGATTTGTCTGAAAATTTGTCGCCGTTGAGATGACGACGCCATTTGCTGTCCATTGCACAGCACCAGCAGCATTAATGCGTTGCGTGTACACGTCATTATCACCCGCGCGTTGATCATACCACGTAATGATTGCACCACCGGCACCGTCAGTAGCGATCATTGGACGGCGTTGAGTTGCAGCCGCCGTACAAACTGCGACTCCGTTTGCTGTCCATTGCACAAGACCAGTTGAATCGATGCGCTGAGCATAGATATCATAGTTTGTTCCGCGAGCATCTTCCCATGTGATGATCGCACCACCGATGCCATCACTGACAATCTGGGGATTCCCTTGAATACCTGCCAACACACAGATCGGAACGCCGTCGGCTGTCCACTGTACTGCACCCGACGCAGTAATGCGCCTGACGTAGATGTCATAGTTTGAAAGGCCGGGGCGATTGTCCTGCCACGCAATAATGGCCCCACCAGCACCATCGCTGACAAGCTTGGGAAATTCCTGGCCAAGTGCCGCCGTTGAAATAGCGATACCGTTTGCCGTCCACTCCACCACACCCACCTCATTGATCCGCTGGGCAAAAACATCCCCGTTACCGTTGCGGGCATCCCCCCACGTGATGATTGCACCACCGGCACCGTCGGTGATGATTGAGGGAGACCTTTGATTGCCCGTTGAAGTACAAATGGGGTTGTTTACTGTCGGGTTACTTGACCATTGAGCAACGGACAATGAACACGTTGAGAGGGTTGTGAAAACGAGAGCGAGAAGAACCTGCGGTGCATTGGCGAATGGCTTCACAGAAGCCTCCTTCTAGATATATGGTAGAATAATGGTCCATCTAAAGGTCGGTTTCGCGGCAGGCAATCGCACTACCTGCGTATGCGGTTCTTGGCGGGAAGGAAAGGAGAGGGTCTATCGAGGCGGTTGGATAAGTCTGCTTTTCAGCCCGAGGGAAACAGCTTCGCCGCGGGAGTGGACTTGAAGCTTCTCGTAAATGTGGCGGATGTGGTAACGTATGCCATCCACGGAGAGAAACAGGTCTTTCGCTATTGCTGTGTAGGATTTCCCCTGGGCCATTTTTTCCAGCACCTCCCGCTCACGCTCTGTGAGCGCATCTTCCTGTGCGGACGTTCTCGCAGCAGTCTTCTGAAACGAGGCTATCACCTTGCGCGCAATATTGGGTGTCATCGGCGAGCCGCCGGTTGCTGCATCCTTAATCGCGTTGATGAATTCATCGGGCGGTGTTTTCTTCAGCAGATAGCCTGCCGCTCCTGCACAGATTGCGTCGAACACGTTCTGATCGTCGTCGAATACCGTGCACATGACGACGGCGGTCTTTGGCGACCGCACTTTTAGGTGGCGTACACCTTCAATCCCCGACATTCCCGGGAGGCCGATATCCATGAGCACGACGTTGGAATCGTTGAGCGTAGGGCTCTGAAACGCTTCCTCACAGCTTCCATACGAACCCAGCACTTCGAACTCTGGAACGGACCGTAGCGCTGCCTCCCATCCGGCACGGATGAAACGATTGTCTTCAACTATCGAGACGTTGATATGTTCTCCAATTCTGTCAGGCATATCTTCAGAACAATGGTACTCAGAACCGTTCATGCGTGCACCGCATACCTATGCGGTTGTGGACTACAAGCTGAAGTTCAGCTCCCAGCGAGTCCCTTTCCCATGGGCAGTCTGCAGGTGTATGGACGCTCCCACAGCCAATGCCCTTGTGTGAATGTTTTTGTTGCCATTGCGTTCTGTTGGCGTCTTCGGGTCAAAGCCTTTGCCATTATCAGCAACAACGATGTGCATGCTCTTGTCCTGGTCCATCGTGATGATGACGCTCGCTTCGGAACATGACGAATGTCTTGCAACGTTCGTCACCATCTCTTTGTACATGAGCCAGATGTGGCGTCGGCGTTCCATGCTCAAGGGGACAGAAGGAATCGTTGCGGGCATCTCGATGGTGTACCGTATGCCTTTGCTGTCAAACAGATCAGATGCGTATCGTCGGAATTTCGCCAGCACGCGTTCCCAGTCATCATTCTCGGGGTTGATGGACCAGATGATATCACTCATCGACTCCTGTACTTCGGTTGCGCTTTCGTGAATCAAGGCGAGGAATTTCTGCGATACCGGCGTGACTGCGTTGCCCGTGTCACTGGAGATTGCCTGGGCAAAGTAGTTGATACCGCTGAGTGTGGCACTGACTTCATCGTGCAAGTCGCGGGCGATGCGGTTGCGCGTGCGTTCAATCTCCAGTAACTTGTTGAGCCTGTACCGGGCAAACGCAAACAGGATCCCGGCAAGCACCGCAACCACAAGCACCCTGAACCACCACGTATTCCAGTAGGGTGGTATGATGGTAACATACACCATGGTGCCTTGTTCGTTCCATACGCCATCGTTGTTCGTTCCCTTCACATGAAAGGCGTATTCACCCGGATCCACATGCGTGTAACTGGCGTATCGTCTCATACCAGCGTACACCCAGTCCTTGTCAAGTCCATCAAGCTTGTATGCATACTGATTCTTTTCGGGGGCCGTGAAATCGAGAGCAGCGTATTCAAATGAGAAGAAACTCTCTTGATATGAAAGCGTGATCTGGTTACTCCTCGATTGAGTAAACGGTCTCAATTCCTCAAATACCTTGAACCTGGTGATCACGATCGGCGGAACGAACGGGTTATCCCGTATACTGTCCGGGTCGAAGGCATTGATTCCACTGATGCCTCCGAAGTACAGAGTGCCGTCCGGGCCTCTGGCGAAAGCGCCTTGATTGAATTCGTCGGCCTGCAAGCCGTCTGACGCGTCGAAGTTCTTGAATGTTCCTTTACGGGGATCGAATCGTGAGAGACCTCTGTTCGTGCTCAGCCAGATGTTATTGGTCCGATCCACCAGTATCCCAGTGACTGAGTTGTTGGGCAGTCCATCCTTCTCTGTGTATCTGGTGAACCGATTGGTTGCGTAGTCATAGCGACTGAGACCGTCCGAGGTCCCGAACCACAGATTGCCCTGCTGATCTTCTCCTACACACTGGATCGTGTTGCCAACAAGCGATGTGGGGTCATGTGGCCCGTGTCGATATCGGATGAACGCGTTCCGGCCTTGATCCAAGCGGTTCAGATCGGCGCCCCACGTTCCGACCCACAAGCTGCCCCTGCTGTCTTCGAACAACGACCAGACGGTATTGCCGCTCAGCGAGGTTGTGTCGGAGGGGTCAAATCGGTAGTGAACAAATTGCTGCCTCTGCGTATCAAAACGCTCCAACCCGCCACCACTGGTGCCAATCCACAAGCTTCCGTCATGTGTTTCATGGATGGTCTCTACCGCATTTGACGAGAGGCTACGGGGATCGCTTGGGTCATTTCTGAAGTGCGTGCACCTCCCGGTCCTTCGATCAAGTCGATCCAGTCCTCCGCCACGCGAACCGACCCAGATATCACCCGTGCTCTGCTCGTACACACACATTACAACGTCACTACTGATTGATCGCGGATCTTCCGGCTTGTGCCGATACTGGACAAACGATTCAGATCCCCGGGAACGGTAGCTCAGCCCTCCGCCAAGCGTCCCTATCCACAGTCCGCCAGAGCGGTCTGCATGGAGTGCCTGAATGCGTTGATGCGTGAGTGTTCCGGGTATGCCCGCATGATGTCTATAGGTTCGGAACTTCTCTCTCTTAAGGTCATAGGTTGCTATCCCGTAACCTGTGCCAACCCACAAAGAGCCGGTATTGTCTTCGAAGATGGATTGTATTTCATCCTCTGGCAAACTCTGCGGATTGTTTGGATCATTCCTATATCTGACGAAAGTCCCTCGGTCACGATCGAAACGATTCAGGCCCGCATCATACGTTCCGACCCATAGAACTCCTTTGCTGTCGACATACACACAGCGCAAGAGGTCCCCACTCAGGCTTGTCTGTTTTTGTGGGTTGTGTTTGTAGTTCGTGAAGTTGTTGACTGATCGGTCGTAGCGACTCAATCCCCCGCCCCAAGTGGCAATCCATAGATCCCCGGCCTGATCTTCACACATCGACCAGATCATGTTATTGCTCAGGCTGTGCGGATCACCATTCTTGTGCAGATACCGCGTAAAGCGGCCTGTACTGTGGTCGAGCTTGTTCAGGCCATTCCATGTCCCAACCCACAGATCGCCACGCACATCTTCGATAACTGCCGAAACCCGATCATCGCTCAAGCTGCCCGAGTCTCCGGAATTGTATCGGTGGTGAGTGAAGTGTGCTGCTCCGGAATCTGACGGGTCGAACCGGTTTAACCCTCCGAACCAGGTACCGACCCAGAGGATACCATGCGGATCATCATACACAGCCGTGACGTTGTTGCTGCTCAGACTGGAGGAGTTTCCCGGATCGTTTTGGTAGGAAGAGAAATTATCAGATGCCGGATTGTATCGCCCCAATCCGCCTTTGAACGTACCGATCCATAACTCGCCCTTGCTGCTTCGCAGAAGTCTCCAAATGAAATTGTCGGGAAGGGACGTTGAATCTGCGAGATCATGCCGGTAAACCTTGAACGCATAGCCGTCGTAGCGGTTCAGACCATCCTGTGTGGCAAACCACATGTATCCTTGGTTATCACGGACTATTGCATTGACGACGGACTGAGAAAGTCCCTCTTTGAGAGAGAGACGCCGAAACTCCATCTCCATCCGCTGTGCAAGGAGAGTCGAGGAGCAGCTCGCGAAACAGAATAAGGAAAAGAGGAATAAGCGACGCATTGTTCTAACGTACGCACGATTCCAGCAAAACTCAACAAAGAAGAAGGCACCCATTGCAACACGTCGGATGCCTTCAAAGTAAAGGAAGCGTCATAACGGGCTATTTCATCAATACCATCTTCTTTACGCTCGCATACTGGAACTGACCGTCGAGTTGTCTTGCCTCGATCCGGTAGAAATACACACCGCTACTCACGGCCAAACCATTCGTCGACCTTCCGTTCCACTCAACCACATGTCGCCCGCCCGATTGTTGTTCATTGACGAGCGTAGCGACTTCCTGTCCGAGTATGTTGTAGACTTTAATTGCAACGCCGCTCTCTACCGAAAGCGTGTATTCGATCCGAGTTGAAGGATTAAATGGATTTGGATAGTTCTGCAGAAGGCTAAACCCCTGGGGCAGTTCGCTCTTAGGATGGTCTGCGACTCCAGTCGTCGCATTGAGCCCGCCGAGATTGTACAACACAAAGAGAGAATCATGTCCCCCGATTGTTCTCGAGACGATAGCGATATCTTTCCTTCCATCAAGATCGAAATCCACGGCAACAATACCGTTCGGCCAGCCGCTTGCAAAGGGATAGTGGCAGTTCCTCTTTTCGGTGAAGTGCCCAGCCCCGTCGTTCAGAAAGATCGTAACCCCAAGGCTGTCAAGAGTCCGATTGATGGTTACGAAATCCAAATCACCGTCGTTCTCGTAGTCCAGAGCGGCAACACCTCTGGTGGCCGTCGTCGAAATGGTATCAACCACGAATGTAGCATTCCCTTGATTCCGAAGGAACACGCACTCGTTCTCACTCGCACCCGTTGTAATGAAGTCCTTATCTCCGTCTCCGTCAAAATCTCCAACAGCAATGTTCGACCCAAATCCCAAAAAAGAAGCAGTCGGGAACGCATACTGAGAATGAGAGTTGAAGAAACCGAGGCGCCCGGCTGATGAACAAGGGGTTCCGAACAAGATTTCGTCGGGACGGGTAATCATGAATCGGGGAACAAAGTCAAACGCAAGGGTTGCGATTTCATTTCCGCTGGTAGTGGAATCGAAATCGCCAACAGCGAGCGCGGTCATGACAGACGGTATCGTATCATGGACGTAGGAAATGCCTTGGACGCGATACGTAATATCATGACAGAGTTGTCGATTGCCAAGATTGACCAGGTTGCCCAGAAAGCCGGCGTTAGGAAGAAATCCATTGTCCTCAGTGATCCAGATGGTGTTGGCGTGTTGGCCGTTGAAGTAAACCGGTTCCAACGATCGCACTCTTCCAAATGTTCCTACCATTGTTGGTGAGGAAAAACCACCAGACCCGTTCCCCCAGAATACCCCAATGGAGTTCGTATCGCCCCCAACGATCAGATCAAGGTTGTTGTCTCCATCGAAATCGGCAAACCGTACCTCAACAGGACGGAACCCGGTGAAGACAGTCCCGGTATGCGAAAACGTTCTGCCTGCCCCGGTGTTATGAAAAAGAAATACCTGGCGATTATCATAATCTGACACAGCTATGCCGGGGGTCGTGGAGTTATCGAACCGTCCTGCAGCAACCGAGAAGGCCATCCCGGGCAAGCCCGCCTTGAACGGAGCAGCAAACATATTGTACGGCAAGCGCACACCTTCCACCGCACCGATGAACGGCTTCACAGAATCCCGACGCGCACCGTAGTAATCAACACGTACTTCTGCCAACGGTATACCATCAAGGTCACGGTTCTGCGCCTCGCATTCCTCGAGATGGATTCCAAGCGAGTCGCTAATGAATGAAACGTCTGTGAAGTGAGAGTTCGTGTCCAGCCCGCTTCCCGACCGATATGAGTCAAAACTGAAATAGTATTGACCGCCGCCATCACGAGCGATGTAGACACTGGTAGCAAAGAATACATTATGATCGGAGGCGAGACCAGCCGAGCCAAGCTGTTCGTACATGATGCCTCCTCCATAGACAAGAAGGATATTGTTCAACACCGTGCATTGTGCCCCGCTGACATACAGTCCGGTGCTGCCGAAGGATCCGTAATGAATGATCGTGTTATGGAATAACCTCGTATGTCCGGTCCGGATTTCCATGGCGCCGGTTCCCATCGTAATGTTGTTGAGGACCATCAGAGAGTCAG
>Ga0208980_10000153_pt1 | contig 34411 bp, 31 predicted proteins | sample WetSurMetagenome_3_FD_187993 | JGI IMG/M metagenome (GOLD analysis project Ga0208980, IMG submission 187993) | Wetland microbial communities from Twitchell Island in the Sacramento Delta, sample from surface sediment Aug2011 Site A1 Bulk (version 2) | ecosystem: Environmental > Aquatic > Marine...
AATAACATAGTTCGTCTCCAAAACCGTGGAGCGGACAAAACCTTAATTGCTTTTGGAGGGCTACCATATCTGCAGGTCTTCGGTTTTTCAAGAAATTCCTCTGGAAAATGAACCTCCAGGCAGCCGCACAATGCGGCGCCGGAATTCATCGCAGATACGGCAACCGGCGAAAGCAGTGATTCACCTTCACTTTTGACATACCGGTGCGATCCTGTCAGCGTGTCTCCATGGAGCGTTATCCGGCCGGAGATCCCGGGATTGGTAGCCACACCGGTCAGTCGATCCATTGCGTCCAGGATTGCAGCCTTTCCTTGAGCCTGGCCATGAACCGGTCCGCAACGGCCCCATCGATGATGCGGTGGTCAAAAGTGAGGGACAGGTAGACCATGGAACGGATGGCGATAGCATCCTGAATCACCACGGGACGCTTCTCGATCCCCCCGATCCCCAGAATGGCGACCTGGGGCTGGCTGATAATGGGCGTATTGAAAAGCCCGCCAAAACTTCCGGGATTGGTCATGCTGATGGTGCCGTTCTGCACGTCATCCGGTTTGAGTCTTTTGCTTCGGGCCCGCTCAGCCAGATCGAACATGGCAAGCGAAAGCCCGGTGAAGCTTTTAAGATGAGCGTTCTTCACAACCGGCACAATCAGTCCCGTATCCAGCGCCACGGCAATCCCGAGATTTACAGGTTTTTTGTATAGGATGGTGTCGCCGGACACAGAGGCATTGAATACAGGGAATTCACGGACGATATCAACCAGAGCCTTTGCGAAAAACGGAGAGTAGGTCAGGGGGATTCCTTCCCTTCTCATGAAATCCACTTTGTGGCTTTCGCGCAGCTGCACGATCGCGCTCATGTCCACCTCGAAAAAAGTGTTCACATGCGCAGAAGTTCGCTTGCTCAGAACCATGTGATCCGCGATGGCTTTCCGCATCGGCGTCATGGCTTCGGTCTGCGACTCGCCCATAAACCGCATCAGCTCCGGTACCGGCGGAGCAGCCTTTGCTTCCGGCTCCGGGGTAGGGACGCCGTCAGAGGCCGGGGAGGGCGCCCCGGACAGCGCGCGCTCAGGTTGTGCCGGCGGCGGTATCATTTCAAGTACTGCGGCTGCGGGTACGGGCTCTTTTCGGGACAGGTATTGAAGCACGTCGTCCTTCGTGATGCGCCCTTCCTGGCCCGTTCCGCGGATCTGGCTTAGATCAAGGTTGTGTTCGCGCGCGAGCTTTCGAACCAGGGGTGAGGTCCGGATATCCTGGACCCTGATTGCAGGCCCTGCGGATTGCGGGCCTGCCGCTGCGGGCGGCGAGGGATGCACGGGCTCAACAGCGGCCTCTTTCGGTTCAGGAAGATTCTCAGGCTCCGCAGCGGGAGCAACCTTGGCAGCCTCCACCGTGACACCGGAGCCCGATGGCGCCTTTTCCTGTTCGCCGGCCTCCGCGATAATGGCCAAGATGGTATTGATCTGGATGGTTTTGCCTTCACCGACCAGAATTTCGCTTAAAATTCCGGATGCTGGAGAAGGGATTTCCGAATCCACCTTGTCGGTGGATATCTCAAATAGCGGTTCATCGCGGACCACCGCATCGCCCGGCTTTTTCAGCCACTTGGTGAGCGTGCCCTCGAAAACGGATTCGCCCATTTGGGGCATCAATACCTTTATCGCCATGGGATGTCGCACCTCCTGAATTTGTCATCCGGTATCCATACGGAATCTGCGCCATTCGGCCAAATCCTGCGGCTTGCAGGCCCTGACCTCTCAAACAATTTCCTGCCGGAACGTGTATTGGAACATGTGCGTTCAAATTACACAACCTGTAACCTTCAATCCGGATTATGCATATCCTCCTGAACAATGCAGCAGGTAAGTTTTCAGGCAGGCTAGGGCCAGACGCTTCAAGTCCGGAGCATTGCGTCGGACGCATCCTTCCCTGCGTCATCCTGCCTGAAACGGTCAAGCTCCTCATGCAGCGCGTTTTCATTTATGCGGATCATTTCCCGGTTAAAAACGCGTCCGAATTCCCTGACAAATCTCTCCGCGACCTCCGCCATGTCGAAAGTGCGGGACAACAGGATTTGCATCGACGTTACTCCCCGGCCCACGATCCCGCACGGCACAATCAGGCTATAAAAGGACAAATCCGTATTGACGTTCAAGGCGAATCCATGGCGCGTTACCCACCGGCTGATGTGGACTCCCATGGCGCCGATTTTTCCCTGCCGGGTCCACACTCCCGTGAATTTCGCATCGCGCGCCCCTTCGATGCCATAGCCTGCAAGGAGGCGTATAAGGGATTCCTCCAGATTTCTCATGTATCCGTGCACATCGCGTTCTCCGGCGCCGAGCGTCAGAATGGGATAGCCGACCAGCTGTCCCGGTCCATGGAAGGTGATATCCCCTCCGCGGTCCGCGGTCCACAGGCCTACGCCCCGGGACTTCAGTTCATCTTCCGATACCAGGAGATGGTTCTGCCTTGCGCTTCGTCCCAGCGTAACCGTCGGCGGATGCTCCAGCAGCAGGAGCACGTCGCTTTCAAAACCGCATCGTTTCGCCGCGCAGATCTTCATCTGCAGATCGAGCGCCTCAGGATACGAAACGGCTCCTTGCCAGAGCGTCAGGCAGCTTTTGGTAGCGGTCACGCGTCTGTTAAATATGGATGGCAGCCCCGCTATAAAGCGCGTGCGCCGCCTCCATGATTCCCTCCGATAGTGTGGGGTGCGGATGGATCAGATGAGACAGGTCGGCCGCGGTGGCTTCGAGTCCTATCAAGGCCGCCCCTTCCGTAACCAGCTCGGTCACCTGCGGCCCGATCATGTGGACGCCCAGGATCTGCTTGTATTTCTTTTCGCTGACAATCTTTACAAATCCTTCGTTCGCCCCGAGAATCGTGGCCTTGCTCACGGCGGCAAAAGGAAACTTGGCCGTTACGACCTCGAATCCCCTTTCACGCGCCTTGGCCTCGCTGAGGCCGATGCTCGCAACCTCGGGATGGCAGAAGACACAACTTGGAACCAGGTCGTAGTTGATGGGCGTCGCTGCTTTGCCCGCGATCGTTTCCATGGCAAGCATCCCCTCATGCGAGGCAAGATGAGCTAGGGCCTGGGTCGGCACGACATCGCCGATTGCGTAGATGCCGGGGATGTTTGTCTGCATGCCTTTATCCACTGTAATGAAGCCGCGCGAAGTGGATACATGGAGCTTTTCCAGGCCCAAATCTTCGGTCACCGGCCTGCGCCCTACGGCAATCAGGGCTTTTTCCGCCACGATGGCCGCCGTCTCCCCCTTCGGCAGCGAAACCGTTGCATGCACGTTGCCGTCCCGGACAACGATTTCCTCCAGACGCGCATCGGTAAGAAATTTGATGCGCTTCTTCGTCAGCAACCTGCGCGCCTCCTCGGAGATATCGGCATCCTCGAGCGGAAGAATGCGCGGAAGCATCTCCACGACCGTAACGTCGGAACCAAAACGCGAGAAAATCGAAGCGAATTCGACGCCCAGAGCGCCCGATCCAATGATCAGGAGCGATTTCGGCACACTCTCCAGATCCAGAATCTCCTTGTTGGTCAGGATGGTGCGGCCGTCGAGCTCAAGGCCCGGCAGCAGTTTTGACTCGGAACCGGATGCAATCACGATGTTCCGGGCATGCACTTCCGTCGTAGCATCCCCTTCCACCTGGATTGTGCCCGGGGCGATGAGCTTTCCCCTGCCGCGCAGGACGTCGATTTTGTTCTTCTTCATGAGAAAATCCACGCCCGCGACCAGTTTCTTGATGATTTTGTCCTTGCGCGCTTTAATCAGCCGGAAATCAAGGCTGAGGTCTTGGCAGATGATGCCGTATTCCTTGCCCTGCATGACCTTTTCATAGAGATCGGCATTCATCAGGAGCGACTTCGTTGGAATGCAGCCCCAATTGAGGCAGGTCCCCCCCAGCCTTGAATATTTCTCAATCAGCGCCACTTTCAGCCCAAGCTGGGCGCCCTTGATGGCCGCGACATAACCGCCTGGGCCGCTGCCGATAACCGCAACATCATAGGAAATATCCTCTGTGCTCAAGGTCACCTCTTCCGGATAGGACGTTTTGACTCAGTGGTTAAGCATGAACCCTGTGCGGTTTGATCCGCGGCATGCGTAGCATCCGGGCCGCCCCAAATGTCATCGCACGATGTCCAGACTGAACCGGGCCATGCCCCGGTTCCTCACAAGTTGCTTTAGGGCACCCATTTACAGCGATCTCATAGTACCTCGGTCAGCAAAGGGAGTCAAGGATACCAGTCCCGGGTTCCATCGGGCCGATAAGGATCCTCCGCAGAGCCGGAGGCTTTGCGCCTGCTGCCCCCAAAGGAAGCTTGATCGCGGTCCAGTAAAGACATAGGAAGTTTCCTGCGCCTTAAATACCTTTGCAGTTAATTGAACCGCAGAATGTCGAATTCAGAATAATGAATTTCGAAGTCCGATCCTGACTTCTTCGGTTCAACATTTGAAATTCGATATTTTTGTCAGAGGCTGAAGCGAGCGGAACACATCAAACCCATTGGGCGGGTCGGCCGTCAATCCTACGGTTTTGCCGCTGGTTGTTGGCTCAACCGAGCAGCTGATCCATCCTGTAAATCATTCCTTCACGGGTGTACGCGGCAAGTTCCACGACTCCCGTGTCCATTCGGATGGCGTCTTCCGGACAGGCCTCCACACAAAAGCCGCAGAACACGCAGACCCCGATATCAATATCGAAAGTTCTGGGCATTTTTTCGATATTCGGATCCGGATTTTCAGTCGCGACTATATGAATGCAGTGCGCCGGGCAAATGGTTTCGCACATCATGCAGGCGACGCACCTCGGGGAACCATCCTGCCGCCGCGTTAGCCGGTGCCGCGTCCGCAGCCTTCCTGCGTAAGGCCGGCGCTCTTCCGGGTATTCTATGGTGACGGTTTCGCCTTTGCCGATCTTGAAGCCGAGACCGCGGACGACATGTCGGGGGAAATTGACGGCGAAGTGCTTCGCAGTGAGAGCGAGGCCGCGGATTATTTCAATCAGGTAGATTTTTTCGATGGGATTCAGAGGTCGCTGGATCATAGCCGGTATCCGTTGCTTCGGGTTTTATCCCGATTCCCTTTCGCTGCGTCCTGCTCCCGGCCCATGATACGGCCGCTGTTGGCTCCGCCGGAAATCAGGATGGCATTTCTTTAATGCGCTGCCGCATCAGGTCACTGTGATTGCCTTCCTGAGCGGCATATTGAAGGAGTATCTGTTTCCCCTGCGTGTCAGAAAACCGGTCGGCAAATTGCCTGAAAAAATCGGCGGTGCCGCGATTCAGGGTTGAAGCCACCTCCAGCGAAGTCCGGCTGTCCAGCCGGACTTCGCCGGCCTTTTCATAGCCCGCAAGATCCGGGATCACTTCATTCAGTTCATCCGGATCAAAGTGCAGAAAGACCGGAGCCTGGGCCAGGTCCTTCTCCTGATGGATGATTTCGTCGAGTTTTGCATTCAGGCTTGCCACATGAGCTTCCTCTTCGCGGGTCAGCCAATCCAGGACATCCTTTCCGCCACTGTCCTGATTTCGCTTTGCCAAATCCCTGAAGAACTCCAGGCAACGATTCTCCATGCAGAGCACCATTTTTATGGCGTCGCGGGCAAAGATCCGTTCCGTGTCGTGCTTCTGAGTGTCCGCGGCAGGCTTGTGTTCGCGGCAATCCTCGCATACGCCGTATGTTTGAAACCGATGATGGCTCGGCTGAAAGTGATATTTTTGAATAATCTCGTCCTGGATTTTTTCCAGCTCCGGGCAGATGAACTCAATGGCCTTGTGGCACTCGGTGCACACGATGTGATGATGATGCGGATGATGATAGCTGTGTTCGAATCGGGTCAGGCCGTCTCCCAGAGTAATTTCCCTGGCAATTCCGCAGGCCGTCAGAGACTTCAAAGTGCGAAAGACCGTAACCACTCCGACCTTTTTGTCGCGTTTCTTTACCAGAGCATATATATCCTCGACGCTCAAATGCCCCTCGGTGTTGAGAAACGTTTCCAGGATCAAGTCCTTCTGATAAGTCTTCTTCAGGCCGTTCTGGCGCAAGTAGGAATAAAATAGCTCGGTTTCTTCCTTTAATTTTCTGGTAGACATGTTCTAACTCCTTCCGGACAGCCTACAGATTATAACATTTATTATGCAAATGATCTTCAACAAAGATTTAACCTGCATTCCCTCAGGGATTCATGGCCGGGCACCTGAGTCATGGAGCATGCGTTTGGCAATGCCTGGAGTCCTGCATTCGCGATTACAAAGTGGTTGGAATATATCATAAACAGCTTCACATGCCCAGCCTGTTTCGGGCAAAAGCACCTTGTGAGACGGGCAAAGCGGACGCTATCGGCGCCTCATCGGCGTTGGCGGCTAACCTGCAGCCGAATGCGATGGCCGGCGTAAAGCCGGATTATAGGATCCGGGAGCAGTCAAACTTGATGAGTCATCCCGGCGAAGCTTATTCGAGACGCTCCGCCAGGAAAGTGAAGCTGATGCGATGGCGCTCGCTTTCGATAAGGCGGAAACCGTTAAGCCCCAGCTTTTCCCGTAGTCCGGCTTCGTCGAAAAAGCCGAACCGTATGAATCGCTCGAGAAAGTAGGCCATGCCCGCCGAGCGTGTCGGGCGGATGGTGGTCTGAACGCAAAGGTGCCCTCCGCGGACGAGCACCCGCCGGATTTCCATCAAAGCATCGTCCGGCCGGTCGAAAAGGTGCAGAGCGCCGCAGCAGTTCACATAGGGAAAAGTCTCATCGATAAACGGAAGGCAGAAGGCAGTTCCCCGCAAAAGCAGAATGTTCTGAATGTTTTCCTTCTTTACCATGCGCCGCGCTTGGCGCAGCATGGGCCACGACAGATCCAGGCCCACCATGCACTCGCTGCCAAGACTGGAAAGCGGGCGCGTGAAAACACCGGTTCCACACGCCAGATCAAGCGCACGACTGCTCTGCCGCCCGTTCGCAAGCCGAAGAACCGTTTTCATTTCCTCGTCAAAAAAGCGCGAGCTGGCAATGTAATATCCGACCTGTCGCCAGAGTTTTTCATAGATGGATACGATGGCCGGAGTTTGCATCAGGCGCTGAAACGGAGTGATAACCTCCCGTGAATCTTCCCCCGCCATGTCCAGTATGCCGTCCTGCAGCGCATAACGCGCGCGGCAGGATCCGCAGGAGAGGCTGCCGTTATCAGGATTCAGCCCGACTCCCAGGCAGCGGACGCAACGCAAAAAAGGGAGGATTTTGGTAAGCATAGGTATTTTCAGGACAGCTTGGTAAGGATCTCCGGGCCGTCGTCGGTGATGGCTACCGTGTGCTCGAAATGAGCGGACGGCTTCCCATCCAGAGTGACAACCGTCCAGCCGTCCGCGAGAACCTGCACGCGGTCCGTGCCCATATTAACCATTGGCTCAATCGCCAGAACGATCCCGGGCCTGAACCTGATGCCTCGCCCATCCGTGACATAATTCAGCACCATGGGGTCCTCATGCATGTGCTTGCCGATCCCATGGCCGCCGAACTCCTTTACCAGGGAAAAACCGTGCGATTCGGCGTGTGATTGAATCGCGCGCGAAAGATCTGCCAAATGATTTCCCGGGACCATCTGCTCGATGCCCAGGTAAAGGCATTCCTCCGTCACTCGAAGGAGTTCTTTCGTTGCGCCGGGTATATTGCCTATCGGCACCGTAATGGCCGCATCCCCGAAATACCCCTTATAGAGCACGCCGAAATCCAGGCCGACGATATCGCCTTCCTTCAATTCGATGTCTCCCGGAATGCCATGCACCACCTGATGATTGATGGAGGCGCAGAGCGCACGAGGGTAGCCCCGGTATCCCTTGAAGGCACACTCGGCTCCGTACCTCGAGGTTTTAGCCTCCGCGCGGCGATCCAGTTCTTTGGTAAATACCCCGGCTTTGCATAGCCCCCGCAGCTCCTCGAGCACCGATGCGACAATGCGTCCCGCATCGCGCATGATCTCGATTTCCCGCTTCGATTTAAGATTGACCATAGATCCTTGGGAAAATTTGTGCGGTGCCTGCTATTGCGGAACCTCCGGATCCAGCCTGACCCAGCCGTTGTGCCGGGCAACGCAGTGAGACGTTCCGGCTAGCGGTCCAACTCTCCTGCGATCATGTTAATTGTTCCGAACGTGGCCACGATATCCGCAACCATGTAACCCTCGAGCATGGTGTGCAGGACGGCCATATTGAAGAAACAGGGAGGACGCACACGAACCCGGTAAGGCCTATCCTTCCCATCGCTGGCGACGAAAAAGCCAAGCTCGCCGTTGGCCCCCTCCACTGCAAAATAGGTCTCTCCCGGCGGCGGGCAGATGCCGTGGTTGTCCATTACGAGTTTGAAATGGTTCATCAGGCCTTCGATGTTGCCGTAAGTGTCGCCTTTATTGGGCAGAACAACTCGCTTGTCTTTTGGCATGACGCGGTCGTGAAAGGGCCGCTCCATGCCCCCCAGCGTCGGTTCCACCTCGCTGATGACGTTTACCAGCCCTTCTGTCCGTCCCATTTTGGCTTCGTCGACCAGATCGAAGGACTTCATGGTCTTGAAATGCGGATCGATCTGCACTTCCCCATCCGGAATTTGCAGGATAGCCTGGCGGATGATTCGCATGCTCTGCCGCATCTCTTCCATGCGGACCAGGTATCGGTCGTAATTGTCTCCACGCTCCCCCAAGGGAACATCGAAATCCATCCGGTCGTAAACGAAATAGGGAAATGCTTTCCGCACATCATAGTTGAGGCCGGAGGCGCGGCCCATGGGACCGGTGACCGAGTAGCGGACAGCATTGTCACGGGTAAGTACACCCACATCCCGGGTCCTGTCGACAAAGATGCGGTTGCGCGTCAAGAGTTTGTCCACTTCGGAAATTTCTTTTTCGGATTTCACGAGCGCCGATTCTATCTGCGGGCCGATATCCGCAGGCAAATCGCCCTTAACGCCGCCGATTCGCCCGTAGGAAATGGTTATGCGCCCGCCGGTCACGGCCTCGATAATATCGTAGAGATACTCCCTGGCTTTCATGAGGTACAGGAAGGCCGTCATGGCCCCCAATTCCATCGCGCAAGCCGCAATGCAGGTCAGGTGGTCCGTGATGCGCGAGATCTCGCTCATGATCACCCGGATGTACTTGCAGCGCTCGGTGATCTCAATTCCCAGAAGTTTTTCGACCGCTGCACAGTATCCGAAGTTGTTGATGAGGGGGGAAACGTAATTGAGTCGGTCCGTGTAAGGAATGGCTTGGGTCCAGCTCGAGGTTTCACAGCTTTTTTCGAACGCCCGGTGCAGGTAACCGATCTCGGCTTCCACCTTGATTACAGTCTCTCCCTCCAGTTCCGTGATCAGGCGGATAACGCCGTGCATGGCGGGGTGCGAAGGCCCGATGTTGAGGAGCATGCTCCTGGTTTCCTTGCTGGTATCTGTAGGGGTCATAGTCGCCTCTAAAGCGCCTGTTTCTGGTTTTCTATCTTGGCCTGCAGCTTTATCAGACCATCCAGCACGGCTTCCGGTCGCGGCGGACATCCGGGGATATAGATGTCGACCGGCATAATAGTGTCAATTCCCTGCACCGTCGAATAGTTGTCGTAGAATCCGCCCGTGCAGGTGCACACACCAAAGGCTACAACCCATTTCGGCTCGCACATCTGGTCGTAAACGCGCCGCAGGATGGGGGCGATCTTATGGCTGATGGTGCCTACAACCAGAAGAACATCCGCCTGCCTTGGCGAAAAACGGGGCAGGCCTGCTCCGAATCGATCCATGTCATAGTGCCCGGATGCCGTCGACATATATTCCATACCGCAGCAAGCGGTAACAAAAGGATAAACGAAAATGGAATATTTGCGCGCCCAGGCTACTGCCCGTTCCAGGTTCGTGGCAAGGAATCCTGGACCCTCTCCCGATTGGATTTCCATATCATTTCCCCCTCAGGGACAACTGTATCTGCTGTCCAATATATCCAAAATTGAGGGCTTCCGTACAGAGGAATCCGGTCCGAGGCCTGAGGATTTGTTTTCGAGTGTATCGGTGCGGACCCATAACGGCAAATCGCGGGCCATGGATGAAAACCCCGGCGATAAGGCCGGTGAAGACAAAGCGGGCATCCTCCGGCGCTGCGGAAGCCTTACGGCGGCCGGCCCTCAATGGGGACCGATGGCCATGGATAAAATAAAGAACCGCTTTTACCTGCAATAAACATCTTTAAAGCTGTTTGAACCGAAGAAGGTCGAATACAGAATGATGAATTTCGAAGTGTGTGTCTGCGGTTCGATATTCGACATTCGATATTCTGCTTCAGAATTTTTCAAACTGAGGCTGCCTCGCCGGCAGAGCCCGTGGCTCTCCCAACGGATCAGCCGGAGGCAGGAATCAGGGCGCTTCCACTTCCACCTCGACGTAATCCAGCTGGCCGAGCAGGACGGCAGGGCGTTTGCGCAGCTTCAGATGCACACGATTTACGGGAAAGCCGCGCAGCACATTGCGGGCTATTTTGTAGGCAAGCGTTTCCAGCAGGCTGTATTCGCGTTCAACGGCCGTCTCCTGCATGGCCGTAAGGACCCTGCAGTAATCGATGCCTCTTTCCAGGCTGTCTGTCGCGGCTGCCGCTTCAAAGTCTCCCCAGAGTGTCAGATCGGCTTCGCACTCCTGAGGCATTTTCCGCTCCTCGGCGGTTGTGCCGATGCGGGGCCGCAGCTTAACCCCGGCAAGCCTGATGCCGTCCGTCCGCGCTTTGCCTGTCATGGTTGCTCCGGCGCCAATCTCCGGCGAACTGCAGCGGATCAGGCTTCGAAGCACTCACCGCAATCGCAGGAAGATGTCTCATTGGGATTATCGAATTTGAACCCAGACCCATCCGGTCCTTCCACGTAATCCACTTTTGCCCCGTCCAGCAATGCAAACGACTGCAAATCGACGAAGACCTTCAATCCATCCATTTCGAGAACTTCATCGTCGGCCTGGGGCTGCTGTTCCAGAGTCATCTGATAGCTGAGCCCGGAACACCCTCCAGCGTTGACCATAATCCTGAGGCCCGATTCTTCTTTCCGTTGCGCAAGGATTGACTTGACCTTGTCAATGGCAACAGGCGTTAATTCGATCATCACGTCTCCTTTTAGGCTTGTACGCCGCTCACGGACGATACCGGAATCTATTAAAGGCACGAATCAGATTATGGGAACCTTTCGACAAATGCAAGCCCGCAACCCATCCTGCCCTGTGTGCCACGGCCTACTCCCTCGCTCTCGATTCCCGAGTGGCTTTTTGACTCCGGGGACCTTATGATGAATATCAGGCAAGGCTGAGGCATTCGCCTGGCTGCAGCTTTAGCCCGGCACGGAACAGCCATGGCAAGCAAAAAAAACTCTTCACCCGGTGGATCCCTGGGACAGCTTTCCGACCTTGTAAACAGGGCGGGGCTTCACCTGAAGGCTCCTCAGCCCTCATGCGTACCGGCGCCTCAGAATCCCCCCAAAGTCGATACTCCACGGGCTGTCGATCCGGAAACCGAGCCGCAGCGCAGCGACGAGGAAATTTTCAGGGACGCCATGAATGGCATAGAGCGGGCCTGCTGGCGCCACGATCCATTCCCCTTGCGCAAACCCGTACCGGAGCACGGTGCGGATCCCGCCGAAGAAGAGCGGCGGCTCATGCAGGAAGCCATGGACGAGGATTCTCCGCTGAGCATCCTGGACCATCCCGAGTACATTGAAGGATGGATCGGGGTGGCGGGGAAAAGATATTTGCCAAATTTGAGGAACGGCCTTTACTCCATTCAGGGGCAAATCGATTTGCACGGTTTTAACCGGGCCGAGGCGCAGACTGCAGTGGAAGATTACATTGTCAGGATGTCCCGTTTGCGGCCCTGCTGCATCAAGATCATTCACGGCCGAGGCATCAATTCCCCCACTGACAGAGCGACCCTCAAGGAAGCTTTGCAGCGTCTGCTCTCGACCCGAAGGATGTCGCGTCATGTGGTGGCCTATGCCTCCGCCCCTTTAAAGGACGGCGGAGTCGGAGCCGTTTACGTTCTCCTCCGTCGGCGTTAACCCGCCGTTTTCAGAAAAATTTATTCGATCCGGTGGTTCCCGGCATGTCCCGTCCAATACCTCCGGCAGAGCCGTTGGCCAATGGATCAGCCGTTTTGATGATGACAGGCGGGGGAAACCGGAAATGGCGCTCAGGCGCCGCGGGATTTGGATCCCGCACGCTCGAGGGCCTTGGCAACAGTAGGCGGCGGCTCACGCTTGAGACCCTTGAATAGCTCCCCGATAATTCCCGGCCTGGTAACGGCCACGCGGCTCAGAGTCCGGCATGCAAGCACGCGAACGACGCGGTCGTCATCCTCGAGGCGGTTTGCGATGTCATTTAAAAAGCCCTGCAGCTGCGATGGGAAGCGTGATCCCAATTCGCCCAAAGTATAGATGAGGTGCCATCGAACATACGCGGAGTCATCCCTCAGCCCTTCCCTGAGCCGTTCAACGATTCGAAGCAAACGGGCGGGGTGCGATTCCGAAAGGCGCGCCAGCGCCGTTGCGGCCCGTCCCCGCACTGCCCGATCTTTGTCCTCGAGCATCCGCATCAGCTCCTCGAGCCGCCGCGGGTGGTTGACCACGGTTTTGACCGCTTCTGAGGTGCGCAGAATAGAAAGCGGAACCGCTCTCTTTTTTCGGCTGCGGTCTATCGGTCGATGTGTTCTGGGTTCCCTCATCGCATACCACTCTGGAAGCTGTGCATCCTGGTCTTAAATCTCCGGCTCAAGCTTCATCGTTGCATTTCCGCGAGCTGCGAATTCCATGTCGAGGAAGCGCCGGACACGCCGCTTTTTGAATTCTGCAGCAGTATGACTCCGCCAAAGATCGATGTCAATCGAAGCCGCCTGCGCTCAAGGAAGCGGATTTTTTTTCAGCACGGCGAGATGATCGCGATACCGCGACCGGACGGATATGAAATCGCGGTGCTCGATTCTCAATTCGTCGGCAATCTGGCTTATTTCGTTGTCTTCGATGGTGGAGATAGCGTCTTCCGAAGCGGCCACTGCGAAGAGGCAATCCAGCAGAGCCATTTTCTCGTCATGCGTGGCGGCAGCGTTGAATTCGCGGCTCACCAGATAGTTTTCGGTTCCGCCGAAAAGGACCGTCTGCGTTTTTGCCATCTGCACCACGATCACCGCCTGCGCTTCCGGCAAATGGCCGTGCTCCATCACGATCCGTTCGATGGTCCGGGTTTCTGCGGGGCTGATATTCAAATCGGCGCGGGCCGCGCGGCTGAGCAGATATGCGAATGCCGCAATGAATTTGGCGCGCGCCGGCTCGAGCTGGTCCAGTGCCCGGGTTATTTTGCGGACGGTCTCCGTTTCCGGGCTCGATTTTCCGGGTCCATCCGATGGAATCCCCAATATGCGAAAAATGGACATACCCTGCATGATGACATAATCCATCTCAATCGGCAAAGATGCAGTCAGATTTCCTAATTCACGCCGCAGTTTTTAAAATCCGCAACCCGCAACCTGGAACCGACAATATCCATGCCTGTCCGAGCGGCGGCTCCAGCAAATGCGGCGCCAAATGCGGTCTAGGAGCATGCCCCCTTTTTATGCTATATAGGGTGCATGGGATTGGCGCCGGTTGCGATCCGGGCCTTAATTCAGATCATGCAGGAGAATCATTCTTGGCACCCGAAGAAAAACCTGAAGGCCGTGCCGAAATAATGCGTGGCGGAAGCGCGCGTGTGGTGGAAAACATGGAGGCAAGCCTCGGCATACCCACCGCCACTTCCTATCGCACCATCGCCGTCAAGCTTCTCGAGGAAAACCGGAGATTCATCAACGAACATCTCGAATCCGGCGATCGCGGCAAGGTTTCCTTCACGCACGTTATCGCCTGGGCTATTGTGCGAGCGCTCCGCAGCTTCCCCGCAATCAACGCTTCCTTTGATGTCATCGAGGGAGAACCCCACCGTAGAGTCAACCCGGCGATCAACCTGGGAATAGCCGTCGACAGCGCGCGGAAGGACGGGACCCGCACGCTGCTGGTGCCCAATATCAAGAACGCGGACAAAATGCATTTCCAGGAATTTATGCAATCCTATGATTCCATTATCAGCCGCGTCCGCAAGGGAGTGCTGGTGCCCGAAGATTTCCAGGACACCACGATCACTTTGACCAATCCGGGCACCGTGGGAACGGCGTATTCGGTCCCGCGTCTTATGAAGGGCCAGGGCGCCGTCATTGGCACCGGAAACATCGGATACCCGCCGGAATACCACGCCTGGTCACCGCGAGCTCTTTCCAGCCTGGGACTGAGCCAGGTTATGACGATCAGCTGCACCTACGATCACCGGATCATCCAGGGAGCGGAATCCGGGGAATACCTGGGGCGCATCAAGGATCTGCTGCTCGGTGAGGATTCCTTTTATGAACGAATTTATGAGGATCTGCAGCTTCCCGCAGCCCCGATAAAGTGGGACAGAGACCAGCATCCGTCGCTGCTGGGAATGGGCTCCTCACGGGAGGATCCGGAAAAGCAGATCGGCGTCGTGCGCCTGATCAATCTGTACCAGGTGCGCGGACACCTCATCGCGGATCTTGATCCGCTCGGAGTGTCTCAGCTTTACCATCCCGAACTGGATCCTGCCAATTTCGGGCTGACCATGTGGGATCTGGATCGCGAATTCGACGCCGGCGGTTTGGGAGGAATGAAGCGCGGAACCCTGCGGCAGATCCTTGCCGCTCTCCGTGAAGCCTATTGCCGCAAGATCGGGGTGGAATACAGGCACATGCAGGACCCGGATGAGAAGGCCTGGATCCAGGAGCGCGTAGAGGCTCCGCTTGCCGGGAAACCTCCGGATTCTGAGCTGCGGCTGCAGATAATAAAAAACCTTGCGGCCGCCGAAGGGTTTGAAAAATACCTTCACAGCAGGTTCATCGGCCACAAGCGGTTCAGCCTGGAGGGCGCCGAGACCCTGATTCCCGTCCTGGCGGCCATGCTTTCCGCTTTCGCCGCGTCGCATACCGCGGAGGCCGTCATCGGAATGGCGCACCGGGGCCGGTTGAATGTGCTGGCCAACATCATCGGGGTCCCTCTGGCCAAGATTCTTTTTGAGTTTGAGGATATCGCCGATCCTTTGACGGCCCAGGGTTCCGGCGACGTCAAATATCACCTGGGTGCCGTCGGCAAATACCGGTCGCCGGAAGGTGCGGAAATTTCAGTCACCGTCGCCCCGAATCCCAGCCATCTCGAGTGGGTGAACCCGGTCATTGAAGGAATCGTGCGGGCCAAACAGGAGCGCCGCGGCGATCACCTGCGCGAACAGGTCATCCCGATTCTTATCCACGGAGACGCAGCTTTCGCCGGACAGGGCGTCGTCTGGGAAACCATCAACCTTTCGCAACTCCACGGGTACCGGACGGGCGGAACCATTCACGTCATTATCAACAATCAGATAGGATTTACGACATCGCCGCTGGAAGCGCGTTCCTCCCCCTATCCTACCGATCTTGCGCTGGCCGTGCAGGCGCCCATTTTCCACGTTAATGGCGACGATCCTGACTCCGCGATACAGGTAGCCCTTCTGGCCATGGCTTACCGTCAGCGCTTTAAAAAAGATGTCGTGATAGACATCTTCTGCTATCGGCGGCACGGCCACAACGAAGCCGACGAGCCCAGCTATACGCAACCTCTGCTGTATAAAAAAATCAGCGAGAGGCCCTCCGTTCTGACCCTTTATTCCGAGAGGCTTCAACGCCAGGGGATTGTAACGTTCGAGGCCGTCGACCTGCTGCGCAGCCAGGTCAAAATGCGCCTCGAAGCGGCTTATCAGGCGAGCCGCAAGGGCGATCAGCGTTTCGAGCCCAATGTCCCGCTCGCGGTTTCGGAGGAGGAGCTTCGGGAATTGCAGCCCGCCGAAGAAGGCAGCGTAGGAATGGAGATGCTGAAGACGGTAGCTCGCGGGCTGTCGACAATTCCCCAAGACTTCCGCCTGCATCCAAAGCTTGCAGGTTTCATGTCCAGGCGACGGGAACTTGTGGACGGTTTCCCCCCCATAGACTGGAGCTTCGCCGAAGCGCTTGCGTTTGGCACGCTCGTCTACGAGGGAACTCCCGTGCGTCTCAGCGGGCAGGATTGTGCGCGTGGCACCTTCAGCCAACGGCACTCGGTCCTCTTCGATCTTGAAAGCGGCGCGCGGCATATTCCCCTGAACAACATCAGCGGGGACCAGGCCTCTTTCGAGGTCTTCGACAGTTCGCTCTCCGAAGCTGCGGTGCTCGGCTTCGAGTTCGGCTACAGCGTGGCGGATCCACTGACGCTTGTTCTTTGGGAGGCCCAGTTTGGCGACTTTGCCAACGGGGCTCAGGTCATTATCGACAACTTCATCGCCAGCTCGGAATCCAAGTGGCGACAGCCCTGCGACCTTGTTCTTCTGCTGCCCCACGGATTTGAGGGACAGGGACCCGAGCATTCCAGCGCCCGCCTGGAGCGGTTCCTCACCCTTTGTGCCGAGGACAATATGCGGATCTGCATCCCGACCTCCCCTTCCCAGTATTTTCATTTGCTCCGCAGGCAGGTGCGGGACGCCAAACGGATCCCGCTGGTCGTCCTGACACCCAAAAGCCTTCTACGCCATCCGGCAGCGGTCTCCGACCCCCGGGAACTTGCCGACGGCCGATTCGAGCTGGTGCTGGACGATCCCGGCATTGCCGACAAGCAGTCCGTTCGACGCGTTCTTCTGTGCGCGGGAAAGCTTTACTACGATCTCGCTGCAGAACGAGGAAAGCGCAAAATCGCCGAAATTGCCCTGATAAGAATGGAGCAGCTCTATCCCTTCCCTGAATGGAACCTGTCCAGGATTATCGGAACCTATCCCGGCCTGGACGAAATCTGTTGGGTTCAGGAGGAACCCCGGAACATGGGAGCCTTCCATTACGTCCACAGGCACATCACGCCCGCTCTTCCTTTTGCGCGTGACTTCCGGTACATCGGGCGGCCCGAAAGCGCCAGCCCTGCGTCGGGTTCCTTCAAGAAGTTCCGTTTGGAGCAGGACGCCCTGATAAACGCAGCACTGGAGTGACATTTATCCGCAGACGCCATTTTGCGCATTTCGGAGGGAATCGTGAAGATTGGGATCACATGCTACCCGACTTACGGTGGGAGCGGCATCGTCGCTACCGAATTGGGAATGGAACTGGCCGACCGCGGTCATGAGATTCACTTCATCAGCTATGAGCTTCCCATGCGGCTGAACCGGGAAGTTGAAAATATTCAGTTTCACGAAGTGGAGGTCACCACCTACCCGCTTTTCCATCATCCTCCCTATACTTTGGCTCTGGCCACGAAAATGGCGGAAGTCGCCGAGACGCAGAGCCTGGATCTGCTGCATTGTCATTACGCCATCCCGCATTCGGTCAGCGCGTTTCTGGCAAAATCCATGCTCGCCCCGCGCAGGCTTCCCGTGGTGACCACGCTTCATGGGACGGATATCACCCTGGTGGGCTCCGATCGTTCTTATCTGCCGATCACTCGTTTCTCCATCGACCAATCTGACGGAGTCACGGCTGTTTCGCGTTCTTTGAAAGAGGCGACCCTTCAGATTATCGGCGCCAAAAATGAAATCGAGGTGATCTACAACTTCGTCAACTGCGACAAGTATAAGCCGTCCTTGAATGCGGAGTTGAGGAACAGTCTCGCCTCTCCGGATGAAAAAATCCTGATCCATGTTTCCAATTTCCGGGCCGTCAAGCGCCCCACGGATGTTGTGGAAATATTCGCACGGGTTCAGCAGCAACTCCCATCGGTACTGCTCATGGTTGGTGACGGCCCCGAGCGCAGCAATGCCGAGTGGTGCGCCCGCAACAGCGGCGTCGATGCGAAAGTTCATTTCATGGGCAAGCGCGACAATATAGAAGAGCTGATAGGCATTTCCGACCTTCTCCTGCTGCCCAGCGAAAACGAATCTTTCGGTTTGGTGGCCCTCGAGGCCATGGCCTGTGAAGTTCCGGTGGTGGCTTCCAGAGTCGGCGGGCTGCCCGAAGTTATCACGGACGGGGTGGAAGGCTTCCTTGTAGAGCCCAAAGACGTTGATACGATGGCGGAAAGGTCTCTCTCTATCCTTACGCGGGATTCCTGCCGCATAGAGATGGGAAAACGCGCCAGGAGAACCGCTCAAGCGCGTTTCTGTTCCCAAAACATTATTCCAGCCTACGAGGCATACTACCGGAGAATATTGGACCGGGGATAAATCAATCTTGCGGCAGCGTTCGAGCCCTGAAGACCTGCGGGCAAACCCCAATAGCCTGCAGGCCTCCAAGCCTCAACTCTTCTTCAGTAAAACGGAACCGGCCGGCGCTGCCGCGCTTATTGAAGTTTGACGCTGACATCGCGCCTGAGCTCGAAACTCAGCTTATGCTCCGCGTCCAGCACCACTTCTTTCCCGCGCGTCGCCACAACCGTGGCTCCCCCCGCGCCGGCACCGACAGCCGCGCCTATAGCAGCTCCCTTGCCACCTCCGGCAATGGCTCCGATTACGGCTCCCAACCCGGCGCCGACTCCAACCTTGGTGGCATCCTTCTTCTTGGTTGATTCGGCTTCAAAGGAAAGAGTGTCGGTCTGCAGAGCGTAGGCTTGATCCTCCAAAAGCAGATTGGACAATTGGAGCGACATTGCCGCGCGTCCCTCGACACGTCCGGACCGCTCGACATTTGTCAGTTTGCCCTCGACGATGGTTCCCCGCGGGGCAATGACTTTTCCTCCCACGACAATGTCTTTGTCCACTATGGCTCGGAAAGTCTCGCCTGTTTTGTTCACGCCGGTGCTCAAGGCTGAATCAAGCCGGACATTTATCGGGGTGCCGCTGGGCAATGTGACAAATTTCGGTTCCGGCGGCTTTACGGGTTCCGGTGCCGCTGCCGGAGCTGCCGCAGGAGCGGCTGCAGTCGGAGCGACATTGGAAGCCGACTGAGCCGGCGCAGCCGGAGTCTGCTGAGCAGGGGCCGCCGCTTTCTGCGCCGGCTGTTTGACAGTTCCGCCCTGACGGGCTGCTTGCACCGGAGCCTGTGGTGCGGGCGGCGCCTGAGTCGGCTGCGGCGCCGGCTGGGCTTCAGGTTGCTGCACTGCAGGCTGTGCCGGCGGCTGCTGGACCGCCTGATCCTGACTTGCTGGTTTGCATCCGGCAAAGGCAACTAATATCAGCCCCAGAAGGGCGTATTTTAAGCGTGACATAGCATCATCTCCTTTGAACCTATTTAGATGCTCGAACAGCCATATACTCTCACACTATCTGTGCAACATTATAAGATGCTGTGACAGATGTCACAAATTTTCAAAACCGTTTTCCTCAACCGCCTTTAAGTTCAGGCTGGTGGAGAGAATATAACATTGAATAAACAACCCAATTCCAGTGCTTTGCCGGCAAACCTTAATTGTTTGTAATCTCGAGGATCAACAAACGCTGACACACGCTGGCAAGAGCCGTTTTCTCATTGATCGGCGTTCGTCGGCGCTTTGTCGGCGTACGTCGGCGTTCAAGGATCCTGGAACTGTCAAATTCTTTGAGTCCCCCGGCAGAGCTGGATTACCAGTTTATTCATGGCAGATCCCGGCGGAAGCTATTTGTCGCTCAGACGTAGTCGCACATTCTCCGAACGACAACTTCACTGAACCCGAATCCGTGGATCTCCGCCTTGGTTTTTTTGCCATCGGCGATTCTGACGATTTCATCGAGGACCCTGCGGCCCATCTGTTCAATCGTCATCTCCCCCGCGAGGACCGGACTCAGGTCCATGTCCATATTATCGTTCATCCTGCAGTACGTATCGCGGTTTGCCGTCACCTTCAATACGGGGGCAACCGGATTGCCAATCGGATTCCCCCTCCCTGTGGTGAAAGCAATCAGCTGGCAGCCCGCGGCAACCTTGGCCGTTACAGAAAGCAGGTCGTAGCCTGGCGTATCCATGTAGATAAGCCCCTTCTGCGCCGGCCGCTGAGCGCATTCCACGACTTCCGCTATGGGGCGCGTGCCTCCCTTGTGGATGCAGCCGAGGGACTTCTCTTCAAGAGTCGTGATCCCGCCTTCCCTGTTGCCCGGGGAAGGCTGGCCGGACCGCAAATCCTCGTTGATTTTTTTCAGGCCTTCCTCCAGGTCCCTGCACATTTGCAGTATTCTGTCTCCCATGGCAGCCGTTTTGCAGCGCCGCGCAAGGATATGCTCCGCCCCGATAATTTCGGGAGTTTCGCTGAAAACGGTAGTTGCTCCGAGGTCGACCAGGCAATCACTGACATAGCCCATCACGGGGTTTGCCGCCAATCCGGAGGTCGCATCGGAACCGCCGCATTCAATTCCCAAAAACAGCTCGGATGCATCCATCTCTTCCGGCTGGCAACTCGCTGCGTCCGCCGCAAGATGCTCGGCCAGCTTTACCGCTTTGCAAATGGTGTTTACCGTGCCGCCCTCGTCCTGGATGACGATCTTGATCAGCGGCTTGTTGGTTTTGGATTGGATGATCGCTGCCATGGAATCAACCGGATTCAGTTCGCATCCGAGGCCAACCAGGATGGTGCCGTAAACATTTGGATTTGCCGCCAGTCCCGCCAGCACTGTCTGCGTCAACCGTCTGTTGCCTTCAACCTCGCCGCATCCGTTCTGGTTTGCCAGGCTCACGGTGCCGCCTGCCAGGCCGGCAATGATGCGGCATGTTTCCGAAGCGCAGCCTACCGTAGGCAGGATGAGGACATGATTCCGTATTCCCGCCAGTCCATCCGGTCTTCGATATCCGTGAAATTTCATTTTCAGTTATTTCTCCGGGCTGGTGATGTTGTGCACATGAACATGGGCACCCTTTGCGATATCACGTGTCGCCTGTCCTATGACCTCTCCGTATTTGAGGACCCAACCGTCTCTGGGCACGTCCTGCACGGAAAACTTGTGGAATTGGGGAATTTTCTCCGCAACCACCACTTCAACGATCCCTCCCTTGCAGGAGTACCGGCCGATTTCGCCCTTGTCGAGATCGACGATGGCAGTGGCGACATTGTCTGCTTCGTGGATCAGAATCGAGTTTATCGGCTTCATAGTAAGAACTCCTTCACACCGGCGGTTCAGGCGATCGGCAAAACCTATTCCTGAAGCACGGCCCCCTGGCTCGCCGAAGTTACCCTCTCCATATATCTCTTAAGATAGCCGGATTTCACTTTGGGCTCAAAGGGCGCCAATCCTTTTAGGCGATCCCTTATCTCCGAGTCGGCAAGTTCAACTTCGATCTTTTGCCCGGGAATATCGATGACAATTATATCGCCATCCCGGACCGCGGCAAGAGGACCTCCGGAAGCCGCTTCCGGGGAGATATGGCCGACCGCTATCCCGCGGGTGGCGCCGGAAAACCGTCCATCGGTGACCAGGGCTACATCCTTGTCTGCGCCCATTCCGCACAGAAGAGAGGTGGGCCAGAGCATTTCCACCATGCCGGGACTTCCTTTGGGCCCTTCGTAGCGGATTACCAGAACATCTCCGCTGCGGAAATTTCTTTTCATGATGGCGTCTGTGGCTTCGTGTTCGGAATCAAAAACCCTTGCAGGCCCGCGGTGCCTGCGGACGCCGGAAGCGCTGCTTTTGATAACCGAGCCTTCCGGCGCAAGGTTCCCAAAAAGCACGGTGATGCCTCCGGAAGTCTCATAGGGATTCGAAGCCGAACGAATCACCTTCCTGTCCCGGACCTGGGCCGCTTCCAGCATTTCGCCCAACGTTCTTCCGCTGACGGTCTTCGACTCCAGGTTGAGCAGTGATCGGAGTTCCTTCATGACGCCCGGAATGCCGCCGGCCATGTCCAGGTGCTCCATCCAGAAATCGGCGGCGGGGCTGAACTTGCAGAGCAGAGGCGTGCGCCGGCTGATTGCGTTGATTTTGGCAATAGGAAATTCAATCCCGGCCTCGTGCGCGATGGCGGGCAGGTGCAATACGACATTGGTGCTGGCCCCGATTGCCATCGCAACCGTAAAGGCATTTTCAATCGCGCCGCCGGTGACGATATCCCGCGGGCAAAGCTGCCGCTTGACCAGTTCCAGGATGGTCTCGCCCGCATCCCTGGCCAGATGGATCCTGCGCGTATTCACTGCCGGAATTGTGCCGTTGCCGGCGAGTGCCATGCCCAAGGCTTCCGTCAGGCAGTTCATGCTGTTGGCAGTGAACATTCCCGCGCAGCTGCCGCAGGTGGGGCACGCGGCTTCTTCCAGTGCCTCCAGGTCCGCTTCGCTGATTTCACCCCTCAGCGTACGCCCCATGCCCTCGTTGACCTTTGAGATGTCGATCAGCTTCGTTTCACCGCCTTCAAGGATCTTTCCGGCCAGCATGGGCCCGCCGCTGATGAAAATCGACGGAATGTTAACCCGGACAGCGCCCATGAGCATCCCGGGGACTATCTTGTCGCAGTTGGGGATCAGAACCAGGCCGTCCAGGGCATATCCCTGCGCCAGTATTTCGATGGAATCGGCGATGAATTCCCTGCTGGGCAGGTTGTATCGCATCCCCGGCTGCCCTTCGTTGATACATTCGCCCATGGAGATGGTGCCCATTTCGAAAGGCACCCCGCCGGCGCTGCGGATTCCCGCCTTCACCCATTGAGCCACAGTATCCAGCTGCAAGTGCCCGGGGAAAATTTCACTCGAGCTGCTGATGACTCCGATGAAGGGCTTTTCCAGATCCGCCTTGCCACAGCCGACCGCATAAAGCGCAGCTCTCTGGGGCGCGCGTTCAATTCCCTTTTTGATGGCGTCGCTTCTCATGGCGTCTCCTCAATAGCATTGAGCCAGTTCCGGGAGCCAGACTAGCACATGCCGGCCGATCTATGTTAGTCTGCCCTTCATTCCCGGGAAAATCTGGCGTGGATGAACGCCCTCGCCAGGTTTGGTGAGGACAGCCCTCCGAACCCGTTTGATGCAGGCCGAAGCTTGGATCGGGCGGCTCCGGAGAGCCGGCCTCACTGAGGATTCAGGTTTTTGATAGCGCAAGGCTAGGTACGGGCGATGAAGATAAATCCTGCGGAGTGTGATCGCGCGTGTCGTCGTTTGCTGCCGTGGCTTCTGCTTTTATTTTTTGGCAGCGGTTTTGCGGCGCTTGTCTACGAAGTGGTCTGGCTTCAGCTGCTGGAACTCGTGATAGGCTCCTCGGGCGTATCTCTGGGAATATTGCTGGGAACCTTCATGGGTGGAATGTGCCTGGGAAGCCTGCTTCTGCCGCGCCATATTTCCCAATCCGTTCACCCTTTGAGGGTTTATGCCCTGCTGGAGCTTGGCATCGGGCTTTGCGCGATAATTGTTCTTTTCGGATTGCCGCCTTTAGCTGGCCTCTATGAGAGTTTCTATGGGCATGGTGTTTTTGCCCGCGCGCTGGTGGCCGCGATATGCCTGATTCCCCCGACGGCGCTCATGGGCGCTACGCTTCCTGCCGCCGCCCGGTTTGTGAGATCCACTCCCGAAGGCGTTTCCTGGATGGGATTTTTTTATGGCGCCAATATCGCCGGCGCTGTTGCCGGATGCTTCCTGTCAGGATTCGTGCTGCTCCGGATCTTCGACATGCCGGTTGCCACTTATGCGGCGGCAACCCTCAACCTCTTGGTCGCCGCATTCGCTATGATGCTGTCACGAGGATCCGCCTACGCGCACAATTCCGGCGATGTAAAACCGGCTTCAATCGCGCAGTCTTCCGGCCGCTTTTTTGTGTATCTCGCCATAGCGCTTTCCGGGCTGAGCGCCTTGGGAGCCGAAGTCGTCTGGACAAGGCTTTTGTCGCTGCTGCTGGGCGCCACCGTCTATACTTTTTCAATAATTCTGGCCGTGTTTTTGTTTGGAATGGGAATAGGCAGCGCTGCCGGCTCATTGATGGCACGCGTATCCCCGAACCCGCGAATATCGCTGGGCGTCTGCCAGATGCTGCTGACGGGAGCCATCGCCTGGGCGGCGTTTGTCATTTCACAATCCCTTCCCTACTGGCCCGTCAATCCGGGCATCTATACCGGCGACTTGGGGCCATGGTTTCTGTTCCAGCTTGATATTCTCCGCACGGCCTGGATGGTTTTGCCCGCCGCCATGCTCTGGGGAGCCAGCTTCCCGCTTGCTATTGCAGCGACGGCCGCCTCGGACCGGGACCCGGGACGTATGGTTGGGGCGGTATACGCCGCCAATACGGCAGGCGCCATCCTGGGCTCGCTGGCATTCAGCATGGTTGTGGTCCCGCAGTTCGGATCTCAATGGGCTCAGCGGATACTCATCATTGCGGCGGCGGTCTCCGGAATCCTCATGCTGGCATCCACAGTCTCCTTCAAGCCTTCCGGTCGGGAAATCGGAAAATCCTCCCGGGCTTTGGTGCCGTATTCCGGGCTTGCCTGGACCATTGTGGCGCTTTTGGTAATTGCCTTTCTGGTTCACACGGTGTCCCGCATACCCTGGGTGATGGTTGCATGGGGGCGGTTCAGCGCAAACTATATGGCTCAGGCCGAGCCGGAATTGATCAGTGAAAACGCCCTTAAGCCGGATGTGAAAAGCCCTTCACGATGGTATTGCACCTATCTCGGCGAAGGCATGAATATTTCGGTGGCTGTCACCAGGTCGGCAGCGGGGGCACGCTTTTTCCACGGCGCAGGCAAAGTCCAGGCCTCCAGCCAGCCCCGGGACATGCGTCTTCAGCGCATGCTCGGTCATCTTTCCGTGTTGACCTGCAGGAATCCGGAAAAGGTTGAAAATGTCCTTGTCATCGCCTGCGGAGCCGGTGTCACAGCCGGAACCTTTGTCCTTTATCCCGGCGTCAGGCGCATCGTGATCTGCGACATCGAGCCGCTGGTGCCCCAGGTCGTGGCCCCCATGTTCGGCAGGGAAAACTACCATGTGGTCGACGGCGTCTCCCGGCAAAATCCACGGATCGTAAACGGCAAGGAAGTAACGGTGGTCTATGACGATGGGCGTCATTATGTCCGCACACTTCCGGATGACGTCAAATTTGACGTGATCACCTCCGACCCTGTGGACCCTTGGGTTAAAGGCAGCGCAGCGCTCAACACCATCGAGTTTTATGAGATGTGCAAGAAGCATCTGGCGCCCGGAGGTGTCATGAGCCTCTGGATTCCCCTGTACGAAAGCAGCATGGCTTCGTCAAAGAGCATGATTGCCACGTTCTTTCGCGTCTTTAAGGACGGGATGATTTTCAGCAATGATGAGCACCTGGAGGGATATGATGCCATGCTCCTGGGGCGCGCCTCACCGGCCCAAATTGATCTGGACAGGACGCAGCAGCTGCTGAACCATCCCGAGTACCAACCGGTGAGGCAGTCCTTGGAGGAAGTGGGATTTGGCCGCACTGAAGATCCGGAACACGGTAATGTGGTGGATCTGTTTGCTACCTTCGCCGGGCAAGCTTCCGATTTGGGGGCTTGGACGGAGAAAGCTCAAATCAACAGGGACAAAAATTTGCGTCTGCAGTATTTGTCCGGGATGTGGCTGAATTCCTACCTGGGCACCAGGATCTTCCAAAGCATCCTGTGCTACTACAGGTTCCCGGATAATATTTTTGTGGGGCCCGACCTGTACCTTAACAGTCTGAAAATGGCGCTCGCCCAAGGAGGCCGGCGCGAAATTGCACCGCCTGCCTCTCCATAAGCGCCGCGCATCGGTTTCTTTTCGCTCGGTATGTATCAGGCAGTGGAAACGGGAGTTCATATGTCTGGCAGGAAGCCAATCCCGGAAACCTCCGTCGACTCATTCGTCGCGCAATCGCTGGGGAAATTGAGAGAATTCATCCTGGCCGCGGACCCGCCGATATCCGACCAACTCCTCGAAGCGCTTGAAAAGGATGCCAGGAGCGGGGCCCGAAAGCTGGCATCGGAAATACGCAAACGCCGTCTGATCGATTTGAAGGAAAAACAACGCCTCGACGGGCTCTTCCGATTTGAGAATGCGCTGGCGGTGCAGGGATACAAACTCATAGCGGGAGTCGACGAGGCCGGCATGGCGCCGCTGGCGGGACCGGTGATCGCCGCCGCTGCCATTCTTCCGGACAATTACCGACTGCCCGGCCTGGACGATTCAAAAAAAATCACGGACGAACGGAAAAGAGATGCGCTGGCTTCAGAGATTAAAAAAAATGCAGTCTGCTGGTCCGCGGGCCGTGCCGAAGTCGAGGAGATCGACCGGATGAACATCTACCGCGCCGGCCTCCTGGCGATGCGCCGGGCCGTATGCGGACTCAACCCGAAGCCCGATTTCGCGCTGGTAGATGCCCGCAACATACCCGGCTGCCCCTGTCCTCAAAAGGGCATCATTCACGGCGACGCCCTATGCGCGAGCATTGCCGCCGCCTCCCTTATTGCCAAAACGACACGGGACGCCTACATGATCGAGCAGGATCGCATCTATCCCGGCTATGGCTTCGCGGCTCACAAGGGATATCCGACCCTCGAGCATTTGCGTGCGCTGAAGAAACTCGGTCCGCTGGCCATTCACAGGAAAAGCTTCGCACCGGTCCGCGAGGCTTTGGGAGTGCAGCCGGTCCAAAACAAGCTGTTTTAAAGCAAAGTTTACTGTGGACGACTCTCCGGCAGTTTTGAGATAGTCTCTGGAGACCCGTCCTCACCCAATCAACATTAAATGCTGAGAAAATAATATTTTTTTATTTTTTCAGCGTACGTCAGCGTTAAAATTTATGCCCACAATCCAAAGAAATACGAAGCTGCTACGGCCGCAGGACGGCCTTGAGGGTTTTCCCCTTTTCGGAATCCTCGGCGGCTTCGTTGATCTGTTCGAGAGTATAGAACTTTATCAGGCGGTCAAACGGGAACCGTCCCTGTTTATAAAACTTAATCAGCTGGGGAATGAAAATTTCGGGTATGCAGTCGCCTTCGACGATACCCTTGATGGTGCGCCCGTCGAGGATCACCTGCATTTCGAGACTTGCTTCCATCCCGACCGGCGCGACACCGATCAGGCCGCAGGTGCCTCCCATCATGAGCGAATCGACAGCCTGGCGGAACACCTTCGGTATGCCGGTGCATTCGAGCGTGAATTCAATCCCTCCGCCGGTGAGGTTCCGGATTTCCTCAACGGCATTGGACTTGCTGGAATCGATAATGTCCGTGGCTCCGAATTCCTTGGCCAGCTTGAGCCGTTCGGGCACGACATCAATTCCGATAATCTTCGTGCAGCCGGATACAACGGCTGCCATGATGGCGCTCAGGCCGACCGATCCGATGCCGAAGACCGCGATTTCGGAACCGGGCCGTGCCATCAGGGTGTTGATGACGCCGCCTGCGCCGGTCTGAATGCCGCACCCGAGGGGACTGAGTATCTCCAATGGCACATCCGACGGAACTTTCGCAATACTGCGTTCGGACATAACAGCGTAGTTTGCGAAGGTCGATTGTCCAAAAAACGAGCCGTAAACGGTCTCGCTTCCCTTCTTCATGGTTGCAGAACCGTCGGCGCGCCTTCCGCCAAAATTCAGCCTTCTGAACTCGGTGCACCAACCCGGGATGCCTTTCTTGCAGGGCACGCAGGTGCCGCAGGACATGAAACTGGTGGCCACGTGGTCTCCGGGTTTTACCTTGGTGACTTGCGCACCCACTTTTTCAACAACCCCGGCTCCTTCGTGCCCGAAGACGCCCGGCAGCGGTATCGGCATATATTGGTTACGGGCAACCAGGTCCGTATGACAAAGCCCCGAGCTGGCAATTTTCACCAAGACTTCATCGGCCCTGGGCTCATCCAGCTCAATTTCTTCGATTAGGAAAGGGCCTCCTTTTTCACGCACCACGGCAGCTTTGATTTTCATTGTAAACCTCCTGGGATGATTCATATTTGTTGCCGCACCTCTTTGAGATGATGCAGGATTGCGAACTGTTCCGCGCCGTATCGCGTTTGCGGTGAATCTACTTATAGGCCATTCCGGATTGCGACACAAGCACAGATTTGGCTGCCGGGGACATGGGCCGGAAGGAGCAGAGCCAGGAAGAAATGCCCGGGATTTCGAGCTTTGTGCGGGAAATGGCTCATGGGCCGGCTGCCGAATTCTGCGGCCCTTTTTTGCCCGAACGGCTGAAACTTGCGGCTTCTTAAACCGTCCTTTGTTATTGTATGTTGACGAACGACGATGGCAGGATAAACTTGTCATGCAAAATATATTTCAACACGAATAGAGAGGAACAATGAAGAGGAACATTTCTATGGTGGGGATGCTGATAATCCCCCTGGTTTTGCTGATCGCCGGTTTTGCCGCATATTCCTACGCGGAGGAAGTGGTCCTGCCCAATCTGCCTCGAGTGAAGGTGGAAGAGCTCAAGCAGATGATCGACAAAGGCGCGGATCTGGTAGTCGTGGACACACGGGACAGCGGCAGCTATGCCGCCGGGCATATTAAAGGTGCCGTCAATATCTACTATGATCCCACATCGGATCCGATGAACCGGCAGATGATGCTGATGGCGCTTCCCATGAGCAAGCTGATCGTGACCTACTGCGACTGCACGGACGATGCCAGCAGCGCCAATATCGCCAAGGAGCTGTACGATCTGGGTTACGATCGAGACAAGATCAAAATCCTGAGCGGAGGATCGCTGCGGTGGGTTGAGCTTAAATACCCTATGATACCCAGCAAATAGCCAGGATCAGGCATAACACAGAACTTAGCGGTTCAAAACAGCTTGACGATTGACGAGGCACGCTAATTTCCCTCGTCAATCGTCAATCGTAAATTCCTACACTCCCCAACCAACGCCTACGCGGGCTACGGATGCGCCGGAAACATCGACGATGGCGGCGCCGCCGTCTACCATGAGGACAGCTCCGGTAATAAACGCGGAGTCGTCGCTGGCCAGGAAAGAGCAGGCACCGGTGATTTCGTCCGGCGTGGCGGCGCGGCGCAAGGGCACGCTTTCGGCAAGGACTTCGAACGCATCCCTCTTGATCGCCTTGGTCAGGCTGCTCATGGCATTGACGAGCATCTCGGTTTTGGTAGCGCCCGGAGCCACAACGTTGCTGCGGATCTTCTGGGGACCATATTCCAGCGCGCACTGCAGCGCCAGCTGTATGAGTCCGCCCTTGGAGGCGCAATATGCCGGCATGGAAGGCAGGCAGCGCACACCGGCCAGCGATGCGATGTTTACTATGGATCCCCCGCCCTGCTTGATCATCTCAGGAATCGCGGCTCTCATACAAAAAAACGGGCCGTTGAGATTCACATCGAGAATCTTTTTCCAAAGCGCGATATCGATGTCGACAATCGACCCGCCGGGATCGATGCCAGCATTGTTGACCAGAACATCGATTTTGCCGCCGAATTTCACGGTCGCGGCAACCATCTTCTGAACATCTTCAAAATTCGTCACGTCGCCGGCGCATATTTCCACATTCTTGGATTTCAGGGATTTCGCCACTTCTTCCAGCAGGTCCTTGCGGATATCGCTGATGACGATCTTCGCGCCGTCATCCACAAACCTTTTCGCAATGGCAGCGCCGATGCCCCTGCCTCCACCTGTAATGAGTGCCGTCTTTCCATCCAGTCTCATATCCTTATCTCCTATTTGTATACGGTTAACATAGCTCTATGGCTTCTTAAATATGCGGAGCCTGCGCTCATGCCAGACTTCATCCTGCCTCTGCCTCGGTTTATCTCCAAACATGGCGTGTTTTAGCACATTCCCCAACGGGACACAAGAAATGAAAGATTACGGTAGAGCTCAGTTAAACCCCGGGATAAAGGGCCGCCTGCGGCCTTGTGGGCGGCTCCGGACGCATCGGAATTGCTCTGCTTGCCCGCCCTGTGATAAAAGAGATTTACAATTCGCCAAAAGCACCCTCGGGAGGTGAAACGATGAAACCGCTCCAGACAGATCTGTCCATATATTCCAAGCTCGACCTTGAGATTCCGCCTATCGGAATCAAGTTCCAGTTCTTCAAACCTGAGGGCATGGATGCGTTGACGGCCGAAAAAAACCTTTCCTTGTGTGAACTGCTTGCGGAAGCACAAAAGACGCGAAACCCTTTCTACTTCGGAAAGGAGCACAACGAGACCTGCGTGGGCAAAATCCTTCTGGGCATGGAGAATATGGAGCCGTTTGCCGAGAGCGGTCAAATAGGGGAAAAGCTGAAGGTTTTTCAGGAAGCGAGGGCGAATTACGCTTTTTATCAACACGTCCCGAAATTCGAAAAGAATGTAGTCAATTATGTGGCCTTCTCCCCGATCGACAAACTGGTGTTCGAACCCGATTTGCTCATCATCGCGGCCGACCCCGGCCAAGCGGAGATCGTGATGCGATCCATGACCTATTCCACGGGCGAGTTGTACACCTCAAAAACCACGCCTGTCATGGGTTGCTCCTGGATCTTTATCTATCCGTTCAAGAGCGGCCACGTGAACTTCATTGTTCCCGAAATGGTGCATGGGATGAAAGGCAGGGAGCTTTTCACCAAAGAGACTCTGCTAATCTCCATCCCATACCCCTGGATACCGACCATGACGCGGAACCTCCAGGAAATGACCTGGCACCTGCCCTCACACAGAAGCAAGAGAGATTACCTGGACGAATTCGGCGCTATCCTCGGCGAACTTGCGCAAAAACAAAAAGAAGGGTGAAGAGGATTTCAAGCGGCGGACCTAAAGCTACATCCGCTGTGGTAGAACTCGAGGTAATTATGGCATATTCCAAAAGCCCGGCCGTTTTGGTTTTTGCTGCATTCCTATTCTTGGCCTTTGTCCGCTCTCCCCTACTATGTGGAGAAGATGAGAAGCTTAAGCCCGAGGAACTGGTTGCCCGGCATCTCAAGTCCATCGGCAGCCCCGATGTGTTGGCAAAGATAAAATCGCGGGCATTTGAGGGCGCGACCACGGTTCAATTCCTCCAGGGCACATTCGGGACCCTAGCCGGCCAATCTCAGTTTGCTTCGGCGGGACACAAGCTGGGGATTGTGATGAAGTATAATGCTCCGGATTATCCCGGAGAACATTTCGCTTTTGACGGCAGATCGATCACGATCGCCCGGCCGCTGGCCGGACGCATATCTCCCCTGGCGGATTTTATCAACCAGTACGGAGGGATTATCAAAGAAGGACTCATGGGCGGCGTCCTAAATGTCTGCTGGCCCCTGCTGAATATTGAAGAAACCCATCCTAAGCTCAAGTGCAAAAAAGACCAGATCTCAGGACGCTGGATGCACGTGGTCGAATATCGCCCCAAGAAAGGCCTGGGGGATTTCAAGATCGTCCTTTTTTTCGACTTTGAAACCTTCCGTCACCTGAAAACCGAATACCGGCTGAGGATTGCCTCCGCCATGGGAACCGGAGCCTCGACCACTAACAAGGAGCTTCCCGACAGCAATTATCTGCTCTTTGAGAGCTTCGACGATTTTCGGGAAGTCGAAGGGATGATGCTTCCTCACCGTTACACCATCGGCTATTCCGCGGAGGGACAGACGCGCACCTTCCTGGCCCACTGGATCCTGGAAGCAAATCAGTGGACGCACAACGGCGTAATCGATGAGGGATTTTTCGACGCGGATTGACACGCGGCGCAGTCTCAACATCCACGGATTTAGTGGCGGATGAGCCGCATCAAAAAAACCAACCATTGATCCTTTCGAGGCCACTTATGATGAAATTTCTGCTCTGGTGCATTTTGTTCATTCTGTGCTGGCCGCTTGCGCTCCTCGCGCTGGTCCTGTATCCGCTGGTTTGGCTGATACTGCTTCCTTTCCGAATCGTTGGCATAGCCGTAGGAGGAGTGCTGGAGCTGGTTCGCTCGATTATCACGCTCCCCGCCCGCCTGATAGGAAAAATCGGCAAGTAGAATGCCTCGAGCAAAGAAGTGAGAGGCCGGAAACGACGCAATTCCTGCATTCCTCCTAAAGAAAACGCGGGCTTCTGGCTTCTTGATGCTTGCGCCCTACTGACCGCTACTTATGATTTGTATATTCTCTGCATTCGTCTAAAATCATGCTTGATACAGTTTCACTACTCGAAAGGATTGGGTGAAGATGAAAGCACGCAAAATGGGCGAAGGGATCTGGTGGGTTGGAGCCGTGGATTGGGACCGGAAGCTTTTTGACAGCCTTATTCCGCTTCCCGACGGGACAAGCTATAACTCCTATTTTATCCAGGGCACGAGAAAAACGGCGCTTATTGACGCAGTCGATCCGACAATGAAAGACGTGCTTTTCACGCGCTTGAAGGATCTGAAGGTTTCAACGATCGACTATGTGATTGCGAATCATGCCGAGCAGGATCATTCCGGCGCCATTCCCGATGTGCTTTCAGCCTATCCCATGGCCAAGGTGGTGACGAGCGATAGAGGCAAGCCGCTCCTGATGGACTTGCTGGCCGTGCCTGAGGACCGCATCGTCACGGTCAAAGACGGGGACACCGTCGACCTCGGAGGCAAGACGCTTCAGTTTATCAGCTTCCCATGGGTTCACTGGCCCGAGACCATTCTCACCTGGTTGCCCGAGCAGAAAATGCTGTTTCCCTGCGATCTGTTCGGATCCCACCTGGCGAGCGCCGACCTGTACGTATCCGACGAAGGGGCGCTCCTGCAGTCCGCCAAAAGATACTATGCCGAGATCATGATGCCCTTCCGCGAAGTAATCGCCAAAAATTTCAGCAAAGCCGAAAAGCTTGGAGCGCAGACCATTGCGCCCAGCCATGGCCCCATCCACAAGCGATCGGCGCCGATCGTGGATGCCTACCGGGACTGGATTTTCGGGCCCGCGAAGAAAACTGTGGTTGTGCCTTATGTTTCCATGCACGAAAGCACGCGCCTTATGGTGCGGTACTTTGTTGAGGCCTGCGCCGAGCGTGGAGTTTTTGCCGAGCAACTCGACCTGGCCGATGCGGATACGGGAAAATTGGCTATGCTGCTTGTGGATGCGGCAGGGATTGTGATCGGTTCCCCGATGGTCCTGGCCGGCCCGCACCCCAAGGCCGCCTACGCCGCACTGCTGACCAACGCGCTGAATCCCAAAGCACGATTTGCCTCGGTGATCGGATCGTTCGGCTGGGGAGGGAGGCTGACTGAAACCCTGCAGTCGCTACTCTCAGGCCTGAAGCTTGAATTCCTTCCGCCGGTCCTGGCAAAAGGATTGCCCAAGGCGGAAACCTACGCTGCTCTGGACGCCCTTGCCGATGCGGTTCGGGATCGCATCAGCCGGCCGGTTGAAACACCCCAGCAGGCGCCTGAAAAGGAATCCATGCAGGGAAAATATGTTTGTTCGGTATGCCGATATGTCTACGATCCCGCGAAGGGCGATCCGGCGGGCGGAATCCCTCCCGGCACTCCGTTCGACAAAATACCCGACAATTGGGTTTGCCCAATCTGCAAAGTTCCCAAGAGCAGGTTCAAACCGCTGTAGCAGGCAATTGCGGCATTTCCCCGCTACTGATTTGCGGCGAGAACTGCTTTTACAATGATTGACCTACGTTTGACAATTGTTTATCTTCCGTTTGCCGATATGATAGGCTATATGGTTGAAATGCGCATGAGCAGTCCCAGCAATGGCTATGAGGTAAGAAGCACTGATCTCATAGGATTCATCGAAGCGGATGATATGCATTACGGGACATGATAGCGGTGATGTCACGCGTTGGCTATCCTGCGGCTTGTTGAGTTTCAGCCGTTAGCCAAACGGTCCCATCACCAGGGGGCGTAAATGGGGGAGCTAAACATTGTCCTGAGTAAAATAAATATAGTTCTCGAGAAGCACACGTGGGAGGCGGTTGCTCTGGTCCTGTTGCTCATATATGGGCCGGTATTTCTCAGGTACTTGTTCCGGTGGGCCTGTCAGGGCAATAAGGGAAGACGCTTCGATGATTCGAAAGCTTGGGGCCAGGAACTGTGATTGGGCCGGCAAACGCAAGTCCTCAGCCTGAATATGCATCTATCGCTTGGCTGAAAAAGATGCTGTGTTACTTTGAATCGAATCATTCCCCAAAACCCCGCAATGCCTGCCGATGACTTTGCCTTTCTCTGCATAGGCGCCCTGCCGCAATAAGTGCCCTGTTCCTGCTCCCGGAAGGAGCATTGCCTCAATGGTGTAATTCTCTAATTTTTCCTTAAAAAGACTCGATATTGTAAGCATGTGGTTGATTGCCGGAATAGTGCTTTATCTCAGTGTGTTATTTCTCGCTCTTCAACTCCTCCGCGCCGCGAGCAGGGCTGACAGCCGAATTCACCGTCTCAGTAAAATCCGTGATGCCTCACACCAGGAATATTCACATTACATCAGAAAAAAGCTGAAGGTTGGTTGAGTAATTCCAGATCGTTCGACGTTCTAACCGGAATGCTCAATATTTTGGATAGACCGTGAACTCTATGAACAGGTTTTTGGAGAACTTGTCCCCGCGGCGTGCCCGAACCGATTGCGATT
>Ga0208980_10000154_pt1 | contig 34320 bp, 31 predicted proteins | sample WetSurMetagenome_3_FD_187993 | JGI IMG/M metagenome (GOLD analysis project Ga0208980, IMG submission 187993) | Wetland microbial communities from Twitchell Island in the Sacramento Delta, sample from surface sediment Aug2011 Site A1 Bulk (version 2) | ecosystem: Environmental > Aquatic > Marine...
CGCCGCTGCTCGGACTGATGCCGCAAGCGACGCTCGCGGCCGTCGTGATCGTCTACTCGATCGGCCTCATCGAGCCCGCCGAGTTCCGCGCGATCCTGCGGATACGCCGGATGGAATTCCTGTGGGCCGCCGCGGCCTTCGCCGGCGTGGTGGTGCTCGGCACCCTGAAGGGCATCGTGGTCGCAGTGATCGTGTCGCTGATCGCCCTCTCCTACCAGGCGGCCCGCCCAAAGGTCTACGTGCTCGGCCGCAAGCCTGGCACCGACGTGTTCCGTCCCCTCTCGCCCGATTACCCTGACGACGAGACCTTTCCGGGGCTGCTGATGGCGCGGACCGAGGGGCGCCTCTTCTTCGCCAACGCCCAGCACGTCGGCGAGCAGCTGGCGCCGCTGATCGAGAGCGGCCGGCCCAGCGTCGTGGCCCTCGACCTCAGCGCGGTGCCGGACATCGAGTACTCCGCCCTCAAGGTGCTCATCGAGGCCGAGGAACGGCAGCGTGCGCGCGGCATCCAGCTCTGGCTGGTCGCCCTCAATCCCGAGGTCCGGCAGATGGTCGAGCGCTCGTCGCTCTGGGAGACGCTCGGGCGCGAGCGGCTGTTCTTCAACATGGAGGCGGCGGTCGGGCGCTTCGTCGCGCAGCGGGCCGCCGAGGCGGCAACGCCCACTACACCGGGGACAGACCGCACTTGACAGGCCGCGACGCGGCTGCGAACCGCCACCGGGACCTACGAAGCCACTCATTCGGCGGGACCCCGGTGATAGACTCGGGCCCGCCAATAGGCGCCTGACCGGAACATCGAGTAGGAGACTCGCAGATGGCGGAATCGCTGCACCCGGCCGCAATACATCACTTGCCTCCCTTCATCACGGCGCCGGGGGAGACCGACGTGCTGTTCATCGCGATGGCGATCCTCGTGCTGCTCGGCGTGATCGGCATCGGCGTGTTCTACTTCAAGCTCCACGCGTTACCGGAGCATATGGCGCATCGCGGCCAGAAGGTGCAGTTGGAGATCGTCGCGGTGCTGGCGCTGATCGCGCTCTTCACCCACAACCACGCGTTCTGGATCGCCGGCCTCCTGCTGGCCCTGATCCCCTTGCCGGACTTCACGACGCCGCTGACATCGATCGCCCGGTCGCTCGAAAGGATCGCCGCAAGCGCGGGGCCCGATGTTCCGGCGCCCCCGCCGGCGCCTGAAGCGCCGATCCCGGCCGACGATCGGCCGACCCATCAGCGGGGGGCCTGAGCGATGTTGGAGCTCTTCCTCTGCTCGATGTTGACCATCCTGCCCGACTTCCTCTATCGCCGCTTCGTGCAGGGCAAACGGCTGGGCCAAGAGATCACGCTGTTCTCGGTCTTTTTCGAGCTGCGCTGGGGGATCACGCTCTGCCTGATCCTGACGTTGAGCCTGATCACGACGATCTTCTACTTCCACCCCTCGACCAAGGCCGCCACGTCGGTCTTCCGGACGGTGACCGTCATGCCGGAGGCAAAAGGCCGGGTGGCGGAGACCTTCGTCGACATGTACCAGCGCGTGGAGGCGGGGCAGCCCCTGTTCCGGCTGGACAGCAGCGAGCAGGAGGCCGCGGCCGAAACGGCCCGCCGCAAGATCGCGGAGATCGAGGCTAAGATGGTCACGGCGAAGTCCCAGCTTGCGGAGGCGGAGGGTCGCGTCGTCCAGGCGCGCGGGTCGCTGGAGCAGGCTGTCGACGAGTACGAGCGCCGGGCGGGGGTGCAGAGCCGCAGTCCCGGCTCTATTGCGGAGCGCGACGTCGAGCGGGCGCGCCTGCAGGTCGAGACCCAGCAGGGCGCTCTCGCCGCGGCCCTGGCAAGCCGCGAAGCCATCGTGTCGGAGATGGAGTCTCAGCTCCCGGCCGAGAAGGCGAGCGCCGAAGCGACGCTCCGCGAGGCCGAGGTAGACCTCAAGAAGACGCTGGTCGTGGCGGGAACCGACGGAGTCATACAGCAGTTCGCGCTGCGGCCGGGAGACATAGTCAACCCGATGGTCAGGCCGGCCGGTGTACTCGTGCCGGAGCGCCGGGTCACGGGCCTACTGGCCGGCTTCGGGCAGATCGAGGCGCAGGTGATCAAGCCGGGGATGATCGGCGAGGTGACCTGCATCGCCAAACCCTGGCAGATCGTCCCGATGGTCGTGACCGAGGTCCAGAACGTCATCGCCTCCGGCCAGGTGCGGGCAACCGATCAGCTGGTCGACATCCAGCAGCTCGTGCGACCGGGCACGATCACGGTCATCATGGAGCCGCTCTACCCGGGCCAGCTCGACGACCTGCCCCAGGGCGGCAGCTGCATCGCCAACGCCTACACCAGCAACCACGAGGCGCTGCAGGATCCCAAAATCGGCGCCCTACACCGGTTCGGGCTGCACGCCATCGACGCGGTCGGCCTGGTGCACGCGATGATCCTGCGTATCCAGGCGCTGCTGCTGCCGATTCAGACACTGGTCTTCGGCGGGCACTGATCGGCTGTCCTGGCGGCGCCGTCGGCTCGCGCGCGCGGCGGGCGCAACTCCGATCGACCTCGCGGCCCGCCCGCAGTGAGCTTGACCGCATGACCCGTGCACCGAGGAGTACTGACCGAGCATGAAAAACGCGCTCAGGTACGGAGACTACCTCCGAGCGATCGGCGCCGGGCGGCGTGAGCTCAGCTTCAACGCCGTCATGGCGCCGGTGGGGCGGGACGCCCAAGGGCGGCCGGTGCCGCCGCCGGTCGCCGGTCCCATCCGGCTGCACCCGGACGAGATCGCGGCACTGCTCCGTCCGTATGTCTCCGTGCGGTTCATGGACCAGTTCAAGGCCGTCGCGCCCCTGGCGCTCTATCTCGCGCTCTTCCAGGTGCTGATCCTGCGCCAGCTCGTCGCCGACTCCTGGCTGATCACCGCCGGCCTGTTCGCGGTGATCGCCGGCCTGATGTTCTTCATGGAGGGGCTGAAGCTCGGCCTGATGCCGTTCGGGGAGCTCATCGGGCACACCCTGCCCCGCAAGTCGCCGTTGCCGCTCGTCCTCTTCATCACGCTCCTGCTCGGCATCGGCGTGACCTTCGCGGAGCCCGCCATCGGCGCGCTCCAGGCCGCCGGGCAGAACGTCTCGCCGGAGCGGGCGCCCTACCTCTGGGCCCTGCTCAATCAGTGGGCGGGTGCACTGGTGCTGGTCATCGGGGCGAGCGTCGGGCTGGCCGCGGTGCTCGGAACCCTGCGCTTCCTCTACGGCTGGAGCCTGAAGCCGCTGATCTATGCCTCCCTTTTGCCGGTCCTGGGCCTGACCCTGGTCGGCGCGAACGACCCGGAGCTGGCCAAGGTCCTGGGCCTCGCCTGGGATGCCGGGGCGGTGACGACCGGCCCGGTGACGGTGCCGCTGGTCCTTTCGCTGGGCATCGGCATCGCCGCTGCTGCCGGCAAGGGCGACTCCGGGCTGTCCGGCTTCGGCATCGTCACGCTGGCGTCGATCTTTCCCATCGTCGGCGTGCTGATCCTCGCCTTCCACGTGGCCGGGACCGCCACGCCGGCGGAGATCATCGCCGCCGCGGCCCAGGCGGCGGGCACGCCTGCCGGCGAGCTCGCCTGGTACGAACGCAGCCCGGGGATCGAGGTGATCCTGGGCATCCGCGCCATCCTGCCGCTGGTGCTGTTCCTGTTCATCATCCTCAAGCTGGTGCTGAAGGAACGACTGCCGCGCCGGCAGGAAGTCTTCCTCGGGATCGGGCTGACGGTGATCGGCATGTGCCTGTTCAACCTCGGGCTGACCTACGGCCTGTCCCGGCTCGGCGGGAGCGCGGGGTCCCTGATCCCGGCCGCCTTCATGGAGATCCCGGGCGCGACCGGGTCCCCCCTCTATCTCTATGCCGTCGGGCTGACGCTCGCCCTGGTGTTCGCCTGGGCGCTGGGCTTCGGAGCCACCATCGCCGAGCCGGCGCTGAACGCCCTCGGCGTCACGGCCGAGCAGCTGACCAACGGCTTCTTCAAGAAGCGGACGCTGATCCTGGCGGTCTCGGTCGGGGTTGCCTGCGGGATCGCTGCGGGCGTGACCAAGCTCATCTTCGCCCTGCCCCTCGTCTGGCTCATCGTCCCGCCGTACCTGCTCGCCGCGCTGCTGACGGCGGTGTCCTCGGAAGAGTTCGTGAACGTCGCCTGGGACAGCGCCGGTGTCACGACCGGGCCGATCACGGTGCCGCTGGTGCTCGCCATGGGGCTCGGCTTCGGCAACGCGACCCAGGCCGTCGAGGGCTTCGGCATCCTGTGCCTGGCGTCCATCGGCCCGATCATCAGCGTGCTGCTGACGGGGCTGTGGGCGCGCATGAAGGCCAGGATGGAGGAGCGGGCGGTCCACCGCGAACCGGCCACCGACCACGCGCTGGAGGTCCAGTCACTCCTATGAACGACACCAGGATCACCTACCTGACCGACGTCGCGCTGATCACGTGCATCGTCACCGCTGGCCGTGGCGACGCGGTCATCCGGGCCGCCCAGGCGATGGGCGCGGCCGGGGCGCTCGTCTACCACGCGCGCGGCGTCGGCCCGCGGGAGCGGCTCGGGCTGCTGGGCATCGCGATCGAGGCGGAGAAGGACGTGGTCAGCGTCCTGGTCGCCACCGATCACCAGGATGCGGTCTTCGAGGCGATCTACCGGGCCGCGGAGCTCGACACGCCCGGCGCCGGAATTGCCTACATCACGCCGATTGAAAAGATGGCGACTTACGTGCCGCGCGAGATCCTTCAGCGGGTACCGGGCCAGAGGGCTTCGGAATGAGCGTCGGTACGCCGGACGGGCCGGCGCCGATCCCGGGCACGGCTGCCAAGCTCATCGCGTGCATCCTCCCCGACGACGGCACGGAGCGGCGTCTCCTGCAATGGCTGCGGGGCCGGAAGGGCATCACCCGGGCGAATAGCGTCTACTGCCGCGGCCATTCCGCGCTTCGGGAGGCGACCGCACGGCGCGGGAAGCTCCCAGATCCCTTGCTCATGCGCCTGGTCACGATTGTCGTCGAAGCGGACGAGGCGGACGCGCTCTTCGACCTCATCTACGAACAGGCCGACATCCACCGGCCCGGGGGCGGCACGCTGATCATGCAGCCACTCGCCTTCGCAACGCCGTTCGTGCTCCCGGCGGGCGTCCCCAACGAGAACGGCGGCCCGACCGGCGATCTCTGACCCCCCGCTGCAGACCTGGCGGTGACTGCAACGCACCGCCCGCATGAATGACGAAATCGCATTCTTGATATCCTTCCCAAGGCCTACCTGCACCCTGGAGCCCGCATGACCATTGGTACCGCTGCGCACAGCTGTCTCACCCTCGCCATGGCCGTGTTGCTCTCGGCCTGCGGAGGGACCGAGCCGCCGCCGGCCGCCGTGCAGCCGCCGGCAGTCACCGTCGCCAGGGTGGCCAGGCAGGACGTGACGCCACGCGCCACCTTCACCGGGCGCATCGACGCCGTCAACAAGGTGGACCTGCGGGCGCGCGTCCAGGGCTTCCTCGAGCAGCGCCTGTTCGAGGAAGGGATGGACGTCAAGGAAGGGCAGCTCCTGTTCGTCGTCGAGAAGCCGCCCTACGAGGCTGCCGTTGACGACGCCAAGGGCGCGATCGAGCGCGCGGAGGGCGCGCTGAAGCTCGCCAACGTGGAGGTCGAGCGCTTCCAGGAGCTCGTGGCCAAGAAGGCCGTCTCGCAGAACGACCTGGACCAGCGCGTGGCGAAGCAGACCGAGGCCCGCGGCGCCCTCATGCAGAGCCAGGCGGCGCTCCAGAAGGCCGAGCTCGACCTCTCGTACACCGACGTCAAGGCCCCCTTCGCCGGCAGCATCGGCCGCGCCACCTACTCTGTCGGCAACTACGTGAGCCCGACCAGCGAGCCGCTCGCAACCATCGTCAGCCAGGATCCGGTCTACGTCGTCTTTCCCGTCAGCGTCCGCCTGCTCCTCGACATGCGGCGCCATCAGGTGGAGATGGGCGAGGACCCCCGCGCGGCGAAGGTCAAGCTGCGGCTTTCGGACGGACTGATGTACGGGCACGTCGGCCGGATCGACTTCGTGGACGTGCAGGCCAACCCCGCGACGGACACCGTGATCGTTCGCGCCGAGCTGCCGAACCCGGACCGGATTCTCAAGGCCGACTCGCTCGTGACCGCGGTGATCGAGACCGCGAAGCCTGAGCAGGCGCTCGTCGTCCCGCAGCAGGCCCTCCAGATCGACCAGGGCGGCCCCTATGTACTGACGGTCGGGGGCGACAACAAGGTCCAGGTGCGCCGCTTCAAGGCAAGTGCCGCCATCGACGGCGTGGTGCCGGTGAAGGAAGGCCTCGCCGAGGGAGAACGGGTGATCACCGACGGCGTCCAGAAGGTGAGGCCCGGCATCGTCGTCGCACCGACCGAGGCGGCGCCGCGCGCGGTGGGTGAGACCAAATGATCTCCGCCACCTTCATCGACCGGCCACGCCTGGCGATCGTCATCTCGGTCGTCATCACGCTCGCTGGCCTCATCGCCCTCAAGGCCCTTCCCGTCGCGCAGTTCCCCGACATCGTCCCGCCGGTGGTAGAGGTCAAGGGCGCCTATCCCGGCGCGGGCGCCGAGGTGGTCGAGCAGACCGTCGCGCAGCCGGTGGAATCGCAGGTCGTCGGCGTCGACAACATGCTCTACATGAAGTCGACCAGCGGCAACGACGGCAGCTACTCGCTCAACATCACCTTCGCGGTCGGCACGAACCCCGACATCAACACTGTCAACGTCCAGAACCGCGTCTCGCTCGCCAACCCCAAGCTGCCGGAGGAAGTCCGCCGACAGGGCCTGACGGTGAAGAAGAAGTCGTCGTCGATCCTGCAGGTGATCGCCGTCTACTCGCCGGATCAGAGCCAGGACAACCTGTTCCTGTCGAACTACGCGACCATCAACCTGCTCGACAACATCAAGCGCCTGAATGGCGTCGGCGACGCCTTCCTGTTCGGGGGACTCGACTACAGCATGCGCGTCTGGCTGAGCACGGACCGCCTGACCAGCCTGGGGCTCACGCCGAACGACGTCATCGCTGCGATCCAGGGGCAGAACATCCAGGCGGCGGTGGGTCGGGTCGGCGCGCAGCCGATGACCGACGACCAGCTCTTCCAGCTCAACATCCAGACCAAGGGCCGGCTGGTCAGCACGGAAGAGTTCGAGCAGATCGTGGTGCGCGCAAATCCGGACGGCTCCTTCGTGCGGATCCGCGACCTCGGCCGTGTCGAGCTCGGCGCCAAGACGTCCGACGCCCAGGGGCGCTTCAACGGCGGGCCGGGCGCCCTGATGGCGATCTTCCTCGCGCCGGGAGCAAACGCCCTGGACGTGGCGCACCGGGTGGAGCAGTACATGCAGCGCGCGGCCGCCGGCTTCCCGGCGGGTGTCGCCTACAAGGTGACCTACGACTCGACCAGCTTCGTCGAGCAGAGCATCACGGAGGTCGTGCACACGCTGGTCGAGGCGTTCGTGCTGGTCGTCATCGTGGTGTACCTGTTCCTCGGCAACCTGCGGGCGACACTGATCCCGCTGATCGCCGTGCCCGTGTCGCTGATCGGCACGCTGGCCGTCATGCTGGCCCTCGGCTTCTCCGCCAACATGGTGTCGCTGCTCGCGCTGGTGCTCGCCATCGGCATCGTGGTGGACGACGCGATCGTGGTGGTGGAGAACGTCGAGCGCATCATGGCCGAGCACCCGGAGCTCTCGCCGTCCCAAGCCGCGAAGAAGGCCATGGGCGAGATCACCGCGCCGATCCTCGCCATCACGCTGGTGCTGCTGTCGGTGTTCGTGCCCGTCGCCTTCCTGCCGGGCATCACCGGGCAGCTGTACCAGCAGTTCGCGGTCGCGGTGTCGGTGTCGATGGTGATCTCGGCGATCAACGCCCTCACCCTCTCGCCAGCCCTGTGCGCGGTGTTCCTGAAGCCCCACCACGGCCCGCACCGGGGCCTGATGCGCTACGTCCTCGGCACGATCGACCGCGCGACCAACGGCTACGCCGCAGTGAGCAGGATCCTCGTGCGCCGTGCCGGACTGTCGCTCGTCGCGCTGGCCGCGGTGTTCGTGGCGGTGGGCTGGCTGTTCAAGGCCACGCCGACCGGCTTCCTGCCGGACGAGGATCAGGGCGCTTTCTTCATCGAGGCGCAGCTGCCCGAGGGGTCGTCGGTCAACAGCACCGCGAAGGTCGCCGAGCGCATCGAGCAGATCGTCCTGGCCACGCCTGGCGTGGCCGACGTCAGCACGGTGGTCGGCTTCAGCACGCTCGACGGCATCAACAAGTCGAACAGCGTCTACTTCATCGTGCTGCTGAAGTCCTTCGAGGAGCGATCGGCGGCCAGCGAGTCGGTCCACGCCATCCTCGCGCGGCTGCGTGCCGAGTTCCGGTCGTTCCCGCACGCCAACGTGTTTGCGTTCAACGTGCCGCCCATCATCGGCCTCGGCACCGGCGGCGGCTTCGAGTACCAGCTCGAGGATCTGCGTGGCGGCTCGGCCACCGACCTCGCGGCGGTGGCACGCGGGCTCGTGCTGGCGGCGAACCAGGATCCCAAGCTGAGTGCGGTGTTCACCTCCTATGCCGCGAACACCCCGCAGCTGTACCTCGAGCTCGACCGCAACAAGGTGCAGACGCTCGGCGTCGCCGTGTCCGACGTGTTCAACGCCCTGCAGGCGACCCTCGGCGGCTTCTACACCAACGACCTCAACCTGTTCGGGCGAACCTGGCAGGTCAACGTCCAGGGCGAGAGCGTCGACCGCGACGAGGTCCCGGACATCTACCGGATCCACGTCAGGAACCGCGACGGCGAGATGGTGCCCCTGCGCTCGCTGGCCGACGTGAAGATCATCCTCGGGCCGCAGACCATCGGCCGGTACAACAACTACCGCAGCGTCACGCTGATGGGCAGCCCCGCCGACGGGGTCAGCTCGGGCGAGGCGCTGGCCGCGATGGCGGCGGTGTCGGCAAAGACCCTGCCCGATGGCTACACCTTCGAGTGGACCGGCACCGCGCTGCAGGAGATCGAGGCGGCCGGACAGACCGGGATGATCCTCGGTCTCGCCGTGCTGTTTGCCTACCTGTTCCTGGTAGCGCTATACGAGAGCTGGACGATTCCGGTCCCGGTGCTGCTATCGGTGTCGGTGGGCATCGCCGGCGCGATGACGGCACTCTGGATCGCCGGGTTGGACAACAACGTCTACGCGCAGATCGGCATCGTGGTGCTGATTGCGCTTGCGGCGAAGAACGGCATCCTCATCGTCGAGTTCGCCAAGGAACGGCGCGAGCACGGCCTTTCGATCGTCGACGCGGCGGTCGAGGGCGCGCGTTCGCGGTTCCGCGCGGTGATGATGACGAGCTTCGCGTTCATCGCCGGGCTGCTGCCGCTGGTGGTCGCTGAGGGCGCGGCGATGCTGAGCCGCCGCGGCGTCGGCACCGCGGTGTTCGGCGGCATGATCGCGGCATCGGCGATCGGCATCTTCCTGATCCCGCCGCTGTACGTGGTGTTCCAGCGAATGCGGGAGAAGATCCGAGGCGAGGCGGCGGCGAAGCCACGGGGTAAAGAGGCCGCAACGGAGCATTCGCACGCGGGATAGGAACGCCGTTCGCGGCGAGATTCGGATCGCGGCCTGGAGGCCGCTCCCACCGACATAGTGCTCGGCCCGCGAGGCGGACCTCCGACCGGGTGGGAGCGCCGTCCGCGGCGCGATTCAGCTCTTGACCAGCGTCCAGATGCCGATCGCGATGAAGGCGATCCCGGCAACGACGTGCAGGAGCTTCGGGCTGACGTGCTCCGCGAGCCAGCCGCCCGCCAGCACGCCGAGCGCCGAGGTGGCGATCAGCGCCAGCGACGCGCCGACGAAGACGGTCAGCTTGCTGACCTCCTTGTCCGCCGCGAACAGCAGGGTCGCGAGCTGCGTCTTGTCGCCGAGCTCGGCGATGAAGACGGTCGTGAACACAGTCGTCAGGATCTTGAAGTCGATAGGCACGGCAACACCTCTTGATTCCCCGGGGCCCGCGGCAGGCGGGTGACCCTGTGCCCGGCACTGCCAGGCACCTGCGCGGACCCGCCCGGTGATTCGCCCGTCAGCAGCCGCCATCGGGTTGATAAAGCCCGCGGCGGCCGCCATGTCGGCGCGAGAGAATACCGAAACCACGCCACGTCGGGGGAATAGATCGCCATGGAGCTCATCGCCGAATCCTTCCTGGCCGAGGACAGCGCCAGCGACGTCCGCGACGCCCCCCGCCAGCGGGTGGAACGCACCACCGGGCGGAGCATGGTCGCACTGGAGCTGGCGCTCGCCTGGCAGTCCGAAGCCGCCCGGCACACGGACGTCCTGGTCGCGCAGAAGGTGAACCTCTGGCGGGACGTCGCCTCGCCGGTCCTCGAGGCCGGACTGGTCGGCAGGCCGATCGGCAGCGCGTGGCAGCAGGCGTTGGCGCCCGGCGAGCTGGTCGCCCCCTACGCCGAGCGCGACTGCCTGTTGATCCCCGGGCAGCGATTCAACCGCCGGCTCAGGCGCGGCACCTACGTCGAGCCGCGCGCCGGGCGCTTCTACCCCAAGGGTTTCATCGGCGGGGTCCGGGACATCTATCCAGAGGATCACACCCCCTTCCGCGTCGCGGCGATCGAGGGCGACCAGCTACACGTCGAGCTGAACCATCCACTCGCCGACCGGCCGCTGACCCTCGGCGCGACGATCCTGGACGCCTGGGAGACAGGCAGCGAGCGCGGCGGCCTGTGCCACGACCTCGCGGCGATGGTGACGGACAACGGCCCGGGCATGCAGGCGCGGTGGCGCGACCAGCCGACGGACTTCTGGTCCGACGTGCCCTTCATCCGCGTGGCCGCCGGCCCCGACGACGAGTTCTACGAGAAGCCGCGGCTGGTGGATCACATCGACCGCACCGCCACGCGACAGATCGAGCGCCTGTACGGCCGGCTGATGCCGCCCGGCGGCCGCATCCTCGACCTGATGACGAGCTGGAAGTCGCACCTCCCGGCCAACCTCGCGCCGGCGCACGTCACCGGGCTGGGGATGAACCCCGCCGAGCTGGAGGCGAACCCGGTGCTCGGCGAGCGCGTCATCCGTGACCTCAATCTCGATCCGACCCTGCCCTTCGCCGAGGCGAGCTTCGACGGCGCGGTCTGCACGGTATCGGTCGAGTACCTGGTGAAGCCGTTCGACGTCTTCGCCGAGGTTGCCCGGGTACTGAGGCCGGGCGCCCGCTTCGTGGTCACCTTCTCGAACCGCTGGTTCCCGCCAAAGGTGATCAACATCTGGCAGGGCTGCCACGAGTTCGAGCGCATGGGGATCGTGCTGGAATATTTCCTGCGCAGCGGCCGCTTCACGAATCTCGAGACGTTCTCGCTGCGCGGGCTGCCACGACCCGCGGACGACAAGTACGCGAGCCAGTTCCCGCAATCCGACCCGGTCTTCGCGGTCTGGGGAGAGCGCCGGTGAGCAGCGGCGTCGACCCCTACGCCTACATGCAGCAAGTGGCGGGCGTTCTCGACCGGCTCGACGACCGCGCGCAGATCAACACGATCCTCGACGAGCTCGAGTACCTGTACGAGGTGCTCGACCCGGAGCTTCAGCCACTGGCCGACGGCCTGATGGACCGGCTGCGCCGGCGGCTCGAGCAGGTGCCGTGACCTGCGACGCCCACGCGTACTCCGTGCGCCGCATCAACCCCCTGCAAGGCGTGATGCAGGTGCTCGAGCGCGACGCGGCACGGGCGATCAGCCGGGACGGCATCGACTGGGAGATCCAGGTCGAGACCGAGAGCCCCAATACGCTCTGGGGCAGCCTCAACGCCGGCAGGGCGGTGCGGCGGTTCTTCCGCTTCGGCACGTGGTCGCGGCAGAGTGGCCTGTGGCGCGTCCCGGTCAACCCCATCCTCGACATCGGCGAGATGCTCGAGGAATCGGCTGCACTGGTCGCCGCGCTGGAGGCGAGGCTCGGGGAGGTTCCCTTCCCGCCGTCCGACCGTTTCGAGCTCTGGCTGCTGGACGCGCAGTCCCTGCCCCTCGCGCTGCTCGCCACGACGGACGACCCCCGACGCATCGCCGACCTGCGACCGCAGCCCTGGCAGGCCGCACCCCTGACCGAGCACGGCTTTCGCTCTCCCGTGCTGGACGGCGAGCCGGCGCTACCGGGCGAGGCGCAGAATCCGCGTCGCCACGCGGCGGCCGTCGAGGCGCTGATTCGGCAGGCCGCGGGTCCCAACCCCGTCCAGCAGTGGCTCGAGCGCGACGCCGAGGGCGGCGGCCGGGGGCTGGCGCACCGCGTGCCCGCCGCGCTCGTCGGCCGCGAGCTACCGGCGGAGCAGTTTCCGGAGCTGCCGTGGCAGACAGACTGGCCATCCGACCGCGACGCGGCGCTGATGGCCGACTACGTCGCCTGGTCCGCGCCGCGGCTGCTCACGCTGCACGGCCTCGGCGATCAGACCCGCGCCGCGCTGGAAGTGGCGGCGCGGCGCCAGGCCGAGGTGGTGGACGGGCTCTATCCGCTCTACCCGCGCATCCTCGATCGCGGCCTGATCGACGCGGCACGCGTCGAGGCGCGCCTGCGGCGCGCTGCGCACGCGAAGGCTTGAGGCGAGGAGCAAAGGGCGGTCCATGGAATCTGCGGAGGTGGGCGGGCGCCGGCGTGCTGCGGGCAGCGTCCCTCGATACGGTCACCTGTGGCGACCTACGGTTCGTGAGCCCGTTCGTGGTGAGTAGCCGCGCAGCGGCGTATCGAACCACGAGTGGTGGGCGGCTTCGGCGCAAGGTCCGCCCTTGGCGGCGCGGCACCGGTAGAATCAGGCACCTTTACGACGGATCCGGATCCATGCCCCAGTCAGCGAATACCTTCGACCACTCGAGCCCCGAGCGCCTCGGCGTGCTGCTCGTCAATCTCGGCACCCCCGAGGCGCCGACACGGGCGGCGGTGCGCCGGTACCTCAAGGAGTTCCTGTGGGACCCACGCGTCGTCGAGGTACCGCGTCCGCTCTGGTGGCTGATCCTCAACGGCGTCATCCTCAACCTACGCCCGAGCCGCTCCGCGCACGCCTACAGCACGGTCTGGACGGCGGACGGCTCGCCGCTGCTGGTGAACTCCCGCGAGCAGCAGGGCGCGTTGCAGGTGGCGCTGGACGAGCGGCTGGAGGGCCCGGTCAGCGTCGTGCTCGGCATGCGCTACGGCCAGCCGTCGATCGCGAGTGCCTTGCGCGAGCTGCGCGAGCGCGGCGCGCGGCGCGTGCTGGTGCTGCCGCTCTACCCGCAGTATTCCGCGACGACGACGGCGTCGGTGTTCGACGCCGTGACGAGCGAGCTGCAGCGCTGGCGCTGGCTGCCGGAGCTGCGGTTCGTGAGCCACTACCACGACGAGCCGGACTACGTCGCCGCCCTCGCCGAGTCGGTGCGCCGCTTCCAGGGTCAGCACGGCGAGCCGGATCGGCTGCTCATGTCGTTCCACGGCGTGCCCAGGCGCTACCTGCTGGCCGGTGACCCCTACCACTGCGAATGCCAGAAGACCGGCCGGCTGCTGGCCGAGACGCTCGGGCTCGTGCCGGAGGAGTGGGGGCTCAGCTTCCAGTCCCGCGTCGGCCGCGAGGAGTGGCTGCGCCCCTACACCGACGAGCTGTTGAAGCAGTGGGCGAAGGCCGGGGTCCGCAGGGTGCACGTGATCTGCCCCGGCTTCTCGGCGGACTGCCTGGAGACCCTGGAGGAGATCGCGATGCAGAATCGCGATGCCTTCCTGAAGGCGGGCGGCAGCGAGTACCACTACATCCCCTGCCTCAACGACGACGAGCTGCACGTCAACATGCTGGCCGGGCTGGTCGAGCGACACTGCCAGGGCTGGCCGGAGGCGTCCGCCGACTACAACGACGTCGCGGTCAGCACGCAACTGCGCGCGCGGCAGGAACGGGCCCTGGCGATGGGCGCGAAGCGTTGACCGCCGGACCACCGACCATGACCACTCATCCCCTGCCGACGGACATCATCTACCACCAGCAGCGCCACGAGCTCGAGATCGCCTTCGACGACGGCCAGCGCTTCCATTTGCCCGCCGAGCTGCTGCGCGTCTACTCGCCGTCCGCCGAGGTGCGCGGGCACTGGGGCCAGGGCGCGAAGCTCGAGGTCGACAAGCAGGACGTGGCGATCCTCGAGATGCGGCCGGTGGGACAGTACGCGGTCAAGATCGTCTTCGACGACGGCCACGACTCGGGGCTGTTCGACTGGCGTTATCTCTACGACCTCGGCCGCAAGCAATCGATCTACTGGACGCAGTACCTCGACCGCCTGCGCGAGAAGGGCCACGTGCGAAAAGAACCGAGCCGGTAGGCGCGCTGTCCGCGGCGCGATCGGAGCCGCCCTATATCGCCCCCCGCAGCGCGAGCTTCTCGGGATGCGGTGCGAGGTAGACCTGCTTCTCCATGTAGGGATCGGGGTGCCGGCGCAAGTGGTGGCGCAGCAGCGTGATCGGCACCACCAGCGCGACCTCCTCGCGGCGATAGGCCTCGATGCTGGCGAGGAGCTCGGCCTTGTCGCCCGCGTCGATGTGATCCGTGAAATACCCCATGATGTGGTGCAGCACGTTGACGTGCCGCTTGCGGGTGACGCGCCGCGCCAGCGCGGCCATCAGCTCGGCGACGTACATGTCCGCCACGGCCTCGAGGTCGACCTGCTTCAGGTGCGACAGCATCTGCCCGAGCCGTTGGTAGGCGGCCTGGGAGTGCGCCATGACGAGGTACTTCTGGCGCGAGTGGAAGTCGATCAGCTTCGCCGCGGTCATGCGCTCCACCCGCAGCTGCTGCCAGCGGTGGAGCACGTACACCCGGGTCACGAAATTCTCCCGCAGCACCGGGTCGTTGAGCCGCCCCTCTTCCTCGACCGGCAGCAGGGGCATCCGCTCCAGCAGGACGCGCGCGTAGATGCCGACCCCCACCTTGGCCGGCATGCCCTTCTCGCTGGTGACCGGGACGCGTGCCATGCCACAGCTCGGTGACTTGCTCTTCAGGATGTAGCCGCTCAGCCCCTCGAGGCGAGGCAGCTGGGCGATCCCGAACGCCTCGAGCCGGGCCGTGACGTCCAACGACGCGTCCCTGCTCCCCAGGGCGCGCGGCCGCGCGGGGTCGCCGACCAGGTGGATGGTCGGCCGCGGTACCCCGAGGCCTATCCCGACCTCCGGACAGACGGGCAGGAAGTCGAAGAAGGCGCCCAGCGGCCCCGTGATCCAGCCGTCCTTCTTGTGGCCGCCGTCGAAGCGCACCTGCTGCCCCAGCAGGCAGCTGCTGATTCCGACCAGGGGCTTGGAACTCGCGGCTTCGGTCATGGCTCACCTCCCTCCAGAGGATAACCCCTGGCCGTGCCGATCGCGGCATCCCGCTTTGTTAGAATCGCCGCATCACCATCAGACCCCACGGCCTTTCGCCACGGGGCACCCACCGAGGAGCCCAGACGTGGAACAGTTCATCGAGAAGACCCTGTTCGCCAGCCGGTGGCTGCTGGCTCCACTGTACCTCGGCCTGTCCCTGGCGCTCGTCGCCCTCGGCATCAAGTTCTTCCAGGAGGTCTACCACGTCCTCTCGCACATCCTGGTGTCGAGCGAGGCGGACATGATCCTCACCCTGCTGGCGCTGATCGACCTGGTGCTCGTCGGAAGCCTGATCGTGATGGTCATGTTCAGCGGCTACGAGAACTTCGTGTCCCGCCTCGAGGTCGGCGAGCAGGCCGACAAGCTCGGTTGGCTGGGCAAGCTCGACGCCGGCACCCTCAAGCTCAAGGTCGCCGCCTCGATCGTCGCGATCTCGTCGATCCACCTGTTGCGCGCCTTCATGAACGCGCAGCAGATCCCGAACGACAAGCTGCTGTGGTACGTGATCATCCACTTGACCTTCGTCGTGTCCGCCGTGCTGATGGGCGTGCTCGACCGCATCGCCTTCGCCGCGCACCGCGAGCACTGACCGGCCGGCCCGGCCCCGCGCCGGGCGGCTCAAGCCGGACACCCGGTCGCCGCTAAACGGGTAGCGCGAGCACCGCCCTGCAGGCGCAGGGCCCCCGGACCGTGCCAGCGGCACGCCGGTTCGGCCGCCCCGATTGCAGCGCCGACCAGCCGATGCGACGAATGAATCCCGTACTCGACCCCACCGCACCAGCCGGCCACCGCGCCTGCCCACGGCCCGACATCCGGACCGGGAGCGGCCGCGGATGAACGCCATCCTCGGCTCGCTCATCGTGCTGGGCTCCGTGATCGGCGGCTTCACGTTGTCGAACGGTCAGATTGCGGCGCTGTTCCAGCCCTATGAGCTGCTGGTGATCGGCGGCTCGGCCCTCGGCGCCTTCGTCATCGCCAACCCGATTCGCCTGGTGCTGAGCGTGCTGAAGGGGATCCCCGGGCTGCTCGCCGGCGCCAAGTACTCCAGGCAGTCCTACCTCGACGTGCTGGGCCTGCTGTTCACGCTGTTCGACAAGGCCCGCCGGGACGGCATCATGTCGATCGAGGGGGACATCGAGGCGCCGGAGACCAGCGCCATCTTCGCGAAGTACCCGAACATCCTGAAGGACCACCACGCGGTAGAGTTCATCAGCGACTACCTGCGGCTGATGATCGCCGGCAACATCAACCCCTTCGAGCTCGACAGCCTGATGTCGCTCGAGCTCGAGACCCACCACGGCGCGGCGGAGGAGAAGGTGGACGCCCTCACGCGAGTGGCCGACGCCCTGCCCGGCTTCGGCATCGTCGCCGCCGTGCTCGGCATCGTGATCACCATGAGCTCGCTCGGCGGCCCGGTCGAGGAGATCGGCCACCACGTCGCCGCGGCGCTGGTCGGCACCTTCCTCGGCATCCTGCTCGCCTACGGGTTCGTCGGGCCCATGTCCATCGCGATGGAGCACAAGGCCAACGAGGAGGCGAAGTTCTTCGAGGTGATCAAGACCTGCCTGCTGGCCAGCGTGCAGGGCTACAACCCCAAGATGGTGGTCGAGTTCGGCCGCAAGGCGATGCCGATCCACCTGCGGCCGGGCTTCGCCGAGCTCGAGGAGCACATCAAGGGCAGCAAGGCCTGACCGCGAGCGTCACGCATGGCCGAGAAGAGCACGCAGCCCGTCGTCATCAAGAAGGTCGTCAAGGGCGGCGGGCATCACGGCGGCTCCTGGAAGGTGGCCTACGCCGACTTCGTCACGGCGATGATGGCCTTCTTCCTGCTGATGTGGCTGCTGGCCACGGCGAACCAGCAGCAGAAGGCCGCCATCTCGGAATACTTCAAGAACCCGAGCGCCGAGATCGGCGCCTCACCGACGCCCAGCCCGGGCGCCGTTCAGGGACCCGGCGGCGCGAGCACCAGCGTCATCGACATGGGTGGGGGAGCGCCGCTGGCGGCGGAGCAGAGCGCCATCTCGGACAGCGTCGAGAAGAGCACCGATGAGACCGCCCCGGAGTCGACCGAGCAGCAGGCGGAGAAGCGCTTCCGCGACCGCATCGCGGAAATGCTGGAGGAGCTGAGGGAGCTCGCTGCCAGGAACGAGATCCTGAAGCAGTACCAGGACCAGCTGCTCTTCGACATCACCACGGAGGGGCTGCGCATCCAGGTGCTGGACAAGGACAACCGGCCGATGTTCGACGTCGGCAGCGCCGCCCTGAAGCCGCACACGCACGAGATCCTGCGCGAGATCGCGAAGGTGATCAACGAGATCCCCTCGCCGGTCAGCATCACCGGCTACACCGACGGCCGCCCGCTGGACCGCGCGGGCTACAGCAACTGGGAGCTCTCCACGGAGCGCGCCAACGCGGCGCGGCGCGCCCTCGCGGCGGGTGGCATGCAGGAGGCCAAGGTGGCGCGCGTCGTCGGGCTCGCGGCGTCGCAGCTGTTCAACAGGACCGACCCGCTGGACCCGACAAACCGTCGGGTCAGCATCACCGTGCTGTCGCCGCAGCACGCGTCGCAGAAGCAGGACGCGAGCCCGCCGGTACCGCCCTCGCCGTCCGGCAGGAACGGCAACGCCTCCGCCAAGCCGAGGGCCTGACCAGGACTAGCGCTTCCCGCGCCGCGCGGCGACGCGCAGCCGCAGGGCGTTGAGCTTGATGAAGCCCTCGGCGTCCTTCTGGTTGTATGCGCCCGCGTCGTCCTCGAAGGTCGCGATCGAGGCGTCGAACAGGCTGTCGGTCTCCGACTTGCGCCCCGCGACGACCACGTTGCCCTTGTAGAGCTTGAGCCGCACCACGCCGTTGACCACCTGCTGCGTCCGGTCGATGAGGACCTGCAGCGCCTCGCGCTCGGGACTCCACCAGTAGCCGTTGTAGATCAGCTCCGCATAGCGCGGCATGAGGCCGTCCTTGAGGTGGGCCGATTCGCGGTCGAGCGTGAGCGATTCCATCGCACGGTGCGCCTTGAGCAGGATCGTCCCGCCGGGGGTCTCGTAGGCGCCGCGCGACTTCATGCCGACGTAGCGGTTCTCGACGATGTCGGCACGGCCGATGCCGTTCGCGCCGCCGACCTCGTTGAGATGCTCCATCACCTGCGCCGGCGTCGTCGGCCTGCCGTCGATCGCGACGACGTCGCCCTTCGCGAAGGTCAGCTCGATCGTGGTCGGCTCGTCCGGGGCCTTCTCCGGCGCAACTGACCAGCGCCACATCTCCTCCTCGGGCTCGGCCCAGGGATCCTCGAGGACACCGCCCTCGTAGGAGATGTGCAGCAGGTTGGCGTCCATCGAGTACGGCGACTTCTTGCCCTTCTTGGCGAAGTCGACCGGGATGCCGTGCCGCTCCGCGTAGTCCATCAGCTTCTCGCGCGACAGCAGGTCCCACTCGCGCCAGGGCGCGATCACCTTGATGTCGGGCTTGAGCGCGTAGGCGCCGAGCTCGAACCGGACCTGGTCGTTGCCCTTGCCGGTGGCGCCGTGGGAGATGGCGTCGGCGCCCGTCTCCACCGCGATCTCGACCAGCCGCTTGGCGATCAGCGGCCGCGCGATCGAGGTGCCGAGCAGGTACTCGCCCTCGTAGATCGCATTCGCCCGGAACATCGGGAATACGAAGTCGCGGGCGAACTCCTCGCGCAGGTCCTCGATGTAGATCTCCTTGACGCCCATCGCCAGCGCCTTGGCGCGCGCGGGCTCGAGCTCCTCGCCCTGACCGATGTCCGCCGTGAAGGTGACGATCTCGCAGCCGTAGACGTCCTGCAGCCACTTCAGGATCACCGAGGTGTCGAGGCCGCCGGAATAGGCCAGGACCACCTTCTTGATGCCGGACTTTGACATCGCTCGCTCCACAGGGTCAGGGGCCCCCGCGAGGGGGCGAATCGAAGGCCGCGGATTATAGCGGCTCACGCCAGGAAGGCGCGCAGTGCCGCGATGAACTCGGCCGGCCGATCGGCATAGACCCAGTGCCCCGCGCCGGGCACGCTGCGGAAGCGGGCATAGGGAAAGAGCGCGCGGATGACCGGCTCGTGCGCCGGCTGCACGTAGCCCGACTCGCCGCCGTGCAGGAACAGCGTCGGCCCCAGGTAGCGGGCATCGGCGGGCGGCTCCGGCCACCCCCTGATGGTGTCGATGCCCGCGAGCAGTGCGGGGACGTTCATGCGCCAGCGCCAGCCACCCTCCTGCCTGACGAGGTTCTGCAGCAGGTAGTCCCGGACGCGCGGGTCAGGTGCCGCTTCGGCCAGAGCGGCGCCGACGGCCGCACGGTCGGGCAGCACTGCCACGTCGACGTCGGCGAGGCCCCGCAGGAGACCCGCGACGCCGCTGGCGGAGCCCACGGGCGCCGAGTCGACGACAACCAGGCGTTCCACGCGGTCCGTCGCCGTGAGGGCGAGCCACATCGCGGTCTTCGCGCCCATGCTGTGGCCCACCAGCACCGCGCGCTCGACGCCGAGCGCGTCCAGCAGGGCGCGAACGTCACCGGCGAGCGCCGGGTAGGAGACGTCCGGGTCGTGGAAGGAGCGACCGTGGTTGCGCAGGTCGGGAACGATGATGCGCCAGTCCGGCGCCAGCGCGCGGGCAACGCCCATCCAGTTGGCCGAGGACCCGAACAGGCCGTGCAGCAGCACCAGCGGCCGGGTGCCCTCGCCTGTCTCGCGATGGTGCAGCCTGGGCATGACCTGGCTCGGGTGGTCGACTCAGAAAAAACGGCGCTGGCCGGAGCCAGCGCCGTCGTCAGCTGTACTGCCGTGCAGCGCCTACTCTTCCACTTCCTCGTAGCCCGTCACCATGCCCTTCAGGTAGCTGTACCACGGGTGCCCGGTGAACGCCGCCATGTACACGTGGCCGATGAAGAACACCAGCATCGCGAACGCCGCGACGGTGTGCACGAAGGCCACGGTCCCGAGCTGCAGGCCGCCAAGGCCGAGCGCCGGCCAATCGTTGTAGTACATGTACAGCAGGCCGCTGAGCCAGATCAGCGGTGAGATCAGCAGCTTGAACCCGAGATAGGCCAGCCGCTGCAGCGGGTTGTGCTTGGCGCGAACGGTCTTCTTGTAGGGGTGCGGGACGTCCTTCTGGAAGATGCCGACGGTGTAGTAGCGCACCACCGCCAACAGGTTCTCGCCGGTCGGGACGTACTGCCGCCACTGGCCGGTCGTGAGGTGCCAGAAGATCGCGAACACCCAGAGCACGATCAGCGTCCAGGCCATGGTCTTGTGCAGCGACGAGGCCTGCTCGAAGCCGAGCCAGCGGTAGGTGCCGTGGATCTCGAACCCCGTGATCATCAGCCCGATGATCAGGACCGCCTGGGTCCAGTGCCAGAAACGCTCGAAACGGCTGAAGACGAGTGCAGTCTGCATGGTGATCACCCCTTACGGCCGGAAAGCACGAGACGCAGCAGGCCGTGGCCGAGGACCCCCGCCAGCGTCAGCAGGACCAGGGCCCAGCCGATCTTGTCGAGCCAGGGGAAGCTGTCCCGTCCCGGCATGTAGAAGCCGCCCAGCTTCGCCAGCCTGCCATCACGCGAATGGCAGCCGTCGCAGGCGACGGCCTTCTCCTTCGGCGCGACCATGTGGGTGATCGGCCACCAGTACTCCGTCTCGACGAAGCCGTACTCGCCGCTGAAGTTCAGGCCCACCGACTCCATGCCGACCTTGATGGCCTTCGGCCAGTCGTAGGTCTTCCAGAACGCAGCCTCGTCCTGCCCGAAGACGTGGGGCACCGTCAGCACCTTGAGCTTCTTGTCGTAGGGCTGCTTGCCCTCCATCCGCTTGAAGGGCCAGATGCGCGAATCCCGATCGGTGGCCGAGCCCTCGATGCGGTTGATCGGCACCACACCGCCGGTGTCGTCGATCTTCTCGCCCATCAGCGTGTACTTGATCACGCCGTTGAACCAGCGGTAGTCGGGCACGACGTTCTCTTCCCAGCGGAAGTCGCCCTTCATGCCGTCGTAGGCGTTCTCCTTGCCGTCCGCGGTCTTCTTCACGACGGGCTTGCCCTTCTCGTCGAGCTTACCGGCCGTCGACCAGTCCCACATCATCTTGGTCGGACGGCCCCCGCGGGCGAAGGCCGGGATGTGGCAGGTCTGACAGGCGACGCGGTCGGTGTGGTCGTTGAGCTTGCCCGCCTCGCCGCCGTCCTTGTGCGGAGTCAGTCCGTGGCAGGACTCGCAGGTCGCCCGCGTGTCGTCGGTGCGGCCGGGGACGTCGATGCCGTTCTTGTCGACCGCCTTGGTCGCGTAGCGGCTGCCGGTGACCTCGTGGCCGCCCGTGGTGTGGCACTCGGAGCACGAGAAGTTCAGCCCCTTCGCGTCCATGTGCACGTCGAGCTCGATGTTCGGGTTCGTCATGGTCGAGTCGAGGTCGCCGTGCTTCACCGCATCGCCGCCACCGCCGTAGAAGTGGCAGGCGCCGCAGTTCTTGCGGCTGGTCTTGCCGACGCTCTGCGCAACCTTGGCCAGATCCGGCGGCAGCCACTTCTTGCCGCTGCCGGGCGGGAACTCCTTCTCCTCGTAGACCGGGTGGCCCGCGCCGGCAGGGAACTTCTTGTAGGTGCCGGTCGTCTCGTGGCAGACGACGCAGTCGACGTTCTGCTCGGAGGTCAGATCGAACTTGTCGTCCTTCCAGCCGTAGCCGATGTGGCAGCTCGTGCAGCGCGGCCAGTTGGTCGCGACGGCGACGCAGAAGTTGTTGACGACTGTCCTCTTGCCCAGCTTCTGCTTGGTCAGCTCGTTGTAGAACTCCCACTTCCAATGCGTGGTCTTGTGGAGCTGCTTCGCCGCCTCGGTGTGACAGGCCAGGCAGGCCTTGGTCACCTCGGGGCCGTTCGCGAAGGGGCCCTGCAATTCCTTGAACTTGGAATGGTCTGCCGTCGACTGCGACTTCGCCGCCTTGGCGACGACGTCCTGTGCGGCCGTTGCCGGGGACACGGCGAACAGTGCACCGAGCAGCAGTCCGAACAGGATCGCCGCCCCGCGCAGCACGCCGGAACTCTCATGGCACGTCACTTTTCGACCTCCTCCCGTTGGGATCTGTATCGATCTTTGTTATTGCTCGACCGGACGGACGCGATGCCGTCCCTGCCGAAATCGCTGCGCGTAGTTTGGCCGATTGCGACCGCCCTGGATTGACACATCGCAACCGACACGCACTTTCAGCCGGCGCCCGTCAGTCGTTCTTGTTCTTGCCCTCGCCGAGCAGCCCCATGAGCCTGAGCCCCGCCCAGAGCGCGACAGCACCGGTCGCGGCGATGGCCAGCCCGAGCACCAGGAAGACCTCGGCGTCGGCGAACATCAGGCCCGACCCGTATTGCAGCCGCTCGATCCAGGCGGACACTGCCTCGCCGAGCAGCAGCAGCGCGCCCACCGCCAGGATGCCGCCGAGCCCCAGCATCAGGGCGCCCAGGATCTGGCGCACCGCAGACTAACCCTTCCTGCGCGGCATGAGGTCGGTGATCGTGCCCTCGGCCATCTCCGCGGCGAGGCAGAAAGTCTCGCTCAGCGTCGGATGCGGGTGGATCGTGAGGGCGATGTCCTCCACGTCCGCCCCCATCTCCAGCGCCAGCACCGCCGCGCCGATGAGCTCGCCCGCGTTGGGGCCGACAATGCCCGCGCCGAGCAGCCGTTTGCTCTCCGGGTCGAACAGCAGCTTGGTCAGGCCCTCGTCGCGGCCGATGCCCTGCGCCCGTCCGCTCGCCGCCCAGGGGAACGCCGCCTTCGCGTAGGCGATGCCCTTGGCCTTCGCCTCGGTCTCGGTGAGGCCCATCCAGGCGATCTCCGGATCGGTGTAGGCCACCGAGGGAATCGCAAGCGGATCGAACAGCGCGGGCAGCCCGGCAATCACCTCGGCCGCGACCTTGCCCTCGTGTGTCGCCTTGTGCGCGAGCATGGGATTACCGACCACGTCACCGATCGCAAAGATGTGCGGCACGTTGGTACGCATGTGCGGATCGACCGGGATGAAGCCACGCTCGTCGGTCGCGATACCTGCGGCAGCCGCGTTGATGCGGTTGCCGTTCGGGGCGCGGCCGACCGCCACCAGGACCCGATCGTAGAGCTCGAGCGCAGGCGCGCCCTTGCCCTCGAAGTGGACCTCGAGCCCCTCCTGCCGGGGCTTGATCTCCTTGACGCGGGTGCCGAGCAGGATGCGGTTCAGGCGCTTCTCCATGCGCTTCTGCAACGGCTTGACCAGGTCACGGTCGCAACCCGGAACGAGACCCTCCTGCAGCTCCACGACGTCGACCCGGCTGCCGAGCGCACAGTACACCGTCGCCATTTCCATGCCGATGATGCCGCCGCCGATCACGAGCAGCCGCGACGGGACGTCCCGCAGCTCGAGCGCGCCGGTGGAATCGATCACGCGTTCGTCATCGTAGGGAAAGCCCGGGATACGCACCGGCGTCGAGCCGCAGGCGACGATGCAGTGGTCGAACTCGACGACCACGGCGCCGCTCGCGGTCTGCACGGCGAGCCGGTTCGGCGCCTCGAACCGACCGAGGCCCTGGACGACCTTGACCTGGCGCTGCTTGGCGAGCTGGGCGAGGCTCTGGGTCGAGCGCTTGACCACCCGGTCCTTGCCCGCCCGCAGCTGCTCCAGGTCGATCTGCGGCGCGCCGAACCTTACGCCCACGTGCGCGAGCTCCGCCGCCTCGTTGATCACCTCGGCCGCATGGAGCAGCGTCTTGGAGGGGATGCAGCCGACGTTGAGGCACACGCCGCCGAGAGCGGGAAAGCGCTCGACGAGCACCACGCGCTTGCCGAGGTCGGCGGCGCGGAAGGCCGCCGTGTAGCCGCCGGGCCCCGCCCCGAGCACGACCACCTCCGTCTGGAGGACCTGCGCGCCGCTCGGCGCCACCGACGCGACCGTCGGCTCGGGCGGCTCGGGGGCGGCCGGCACCGCGCCCGCAAGCTCGATCGTGGCGAGCTTCGCGCCCTTCGAGACCTTCTCGCCGACCTTGACCAGCACCTGTCTGACGGTGCCGGCGTGCGGCGACGGGATCTCCATCGTCGCCTTGTCGCTCTCGAGCGTGACCAGCGACTGCTCCTTGACGACCGTGTCCCCCGGCGCGACGAGGACCTCGATCACGTCCACCTGCTCGAAATTACCGATGTCGGGAAGCTCGACGGTGACGGTGTCGGTCATGCGTCCTCCTGAGGATGTCGGCAGCGGCGCAGGGCCGCCTGCCGGCGCAACTCTAGATCATTATTGTGCAGCGCACCAAGGGCGCCGCGGTCACAGCAGCAGCCGGCGCACGTCGCCGAGCAGCCCGGCCAGCAGGGTGGTGAAGCGCACCCCGTCGGCGCCGTCGATCACCCGGTGGTCGTAGGACAGCGCGAGCGGCAGCATCAGGCGGGGCTGGAACGCCGCCCCGTCCCACACCGGCTTGGTCGACGCCCGCGACACACCGAGGATCGCGGCCTCGGGGGCGTTGACGATCGGCGTGAACTGGACGCCACCGATGCCGCCGAGGCTGGAGATGGAGAAGCACCCGCCCTGCAGGTCCGCCGGCAGCAGCTTGCCGTCGCGGGCGCGGGCCGAGATCTCGCCGAGCTCCTGCGCCAACGCCAGCACGCCCTTGCGCTCGACCTCGCGGATGACCGGCACGACCAGGCCGTTGGGCGTGTCCACCGCCACGCCGACGTTGTAGTAGCGGCGCGTGATCAGGCGCTCGCCGTCGGACGACAGCGCGCTGTTGAGCTGCGGCATCGCCTGCAGCGCGACCACGACCGCCTTCATCAGAAAAGGCATCAGGGTCAGGCGCGTGCCCTGCCGGCCGGCGTCTTCGTTCTGCGCCCGGCGGAAGGCCTCGAGGTCGGTGATGTCGGCCTCGTCGAACTGGGTCACGTGCGGCACCGTGAGCCAGCACCGGTGCAGATGCGCCCCGGTCAGCTTCTTGATGCGCGACAGCGGCTGCTCGCTCACCTCGCCGAAGCGGGTCCAGTCGACCTCGGCCGCGATGGGCAGTTGCAGCGGGCCGGCGGCCGCCGGGGCCGCCCCACCCTCGGCGAGCGCGCGCTTGACGAAACCCTGCACGTCCTCCTTGAGGACACGGCCCTTCGGCCCGCCGCCCTTCACCACGGCGAGATCGACACCGAGTTCCCGGGCGAAGCGCCGGACCGCCGGGCTCGCGTGGGCCTTGCGGACCGGCGCGTCGGTCGGCTTGGCGATCACCGGCCTGGGACGCTGCTCCTTCTCGCCGGGGAGGCGCGCCGGCTGCGCGCGCTCCTCCGACGTCGGCGCGACCGCCGTCGCCATGGGCGCGGGCGCCTGCACCTGCTCGACCTCTTCGGCGGCCGGGGGCGGTGGCTTCGGTGCCGTCGCGTCCGCCGGTGCCGCGGCAACCGGCTCGGCGTCCAGGACGGCGATGAGATGACCCTGGCTGATCTTGTCCCCGACCTTCACCAGCACCTGCCGGACGGTGCCCGCGTGCGGCGACGGGATCTCCATCGTCGCCTTGTCGCTTTCGAGCGTCAGCAGCGAGGTCTCGACCGCGACCCGGTCGCCCGGGGCGACCAGCACCTCGATGACGGCGACGTCGTGAAAATCGCCGAGGTCCGGCAGATAGATCTTCGTTTCCGTTCCCACTCTGGCCTCCGCCGCGCGCCGCGACCCTGGGTGGCCGGCGTCCGCGCTCTGTGTACTCGAGTCCCGCCCCGTCCTCAGAGCGTTGCCGGGTTCGGCTTTTCCGGATCGACGCGGTACTTGCGGATGGCGTCCGCGACCACTTTGCGCTCGAGCTCGCCCTCCTCCGCCAGCGCGGTGAGTGCGGCAACCGCCACGTAGTAGCGATCGACCTCGAAGAACCGGCGCAGCTGCGCCCGCACGTCGCTGCGACCGAATCCATCGGTGCCGAGCGCGAGGAAGCGCCGCCCGACGTAGGGCCGCAGCTGCTCCGCATAGGCGCGGACATAGTCGGTGGCCACGACCGCCGGTCCCTTGCGCCCCGCCAGCTGCTGCGAGACATAGGGCACGCGCGGCTCCTCCAGCGGGTGCAGGGTGTTCCAGCGCACCACGGCGGCACCGTCGCGGCCGAGCTCGTTGCAGCTGGTCAGGCTCCAGACGTCGGCCGAGACGCCCCAGTCACCCTCGAGCAGGTCGGCGGCCGCCAGCACTTCGCGCAGGATCGTGCCGCTGCCCATCAGCTGCACGCGCTTCTTCTTGCGCCCGCCTTCCCGGAACAGGTACATCCCGCGGATGATCCCTTCCTCCGCGCCCGCCGGCAGGTCGGGGTGCGCGTAGTTCTCGTTCATGACCGTGACGTAGTAGAAGACGTTCTCCTGCCGCACGTGCATGCGCTCCATGCCGTGATGCAGGATGACCGCCAGCTCGTAGGCGAAGGTCGGGTCGTAGCTGACGCAGTTGGGGATGGTCCCCGCGACCAGGTGGCTGTGGCCGTCCTGGTGCTGCAGCCCTTCGCCCGCCAGCGTGGTCCGGCCGGCCGTGCCGCCGATCAGGAAGCCGCGCGCCATCATGTCGCCCGCCGCCCAGGCGAGGTCGCCGACCCTCTGGAACCCGAACATCGAGTAGTAGACGTAGAAGGGGATCGTCGCGACACCGTGGTTGGCGTACGAGGTCGCCGCAGCGATCCACGACGACATCGCGCCAGCCTCGTTGATGCCCTCCTGGAGGATCTGGCCCTGCCTTTCCTCGCGGTAGTACATCACTTGGTCCGAGTCGACCGGCGTATAGAGCTGGCCCACCGACGAGTAGATCCCGAGCTGGCGGAACATGCCCTCCATGCCGAAGGTGCGCGCCTCGTCCGGCACGATGGGCACGACCAGCTTGCCCACGTCCTTGTCGCGCGTGAGCAGGCTCAGGAAGCGCACGAAGGCCATGGTCGTGGACATTTCGCGCTCGGTGTTGCCTTCGAGCAGGGCCTTGAAGCTCTCGAGGGGCGGGATCTTGAGCGGTGGCGCGGTCGTCACCCGCGCCGGCAGGTAGCCGCCGAGCGCCTGCCGGCGCTGGTGGAGATACTGCATCTCCGGGCTGTCCGCGGGCGGGCGGTAGAACGGCGTCGAGGCGATCTGGTCGTCGGGGATCGGGATGTTGAAGCGGTCGCGGAAGGCCTTCAGCGCCGCCTCGCCCATCTTCTTCTGCGAGTGGGTGATGTTCTGCCCCTCGCCCGCCACGCCCATGCCGTAGCCCTTGACGGTCTTGGCCAGGATGACCGTGGGCTGGCCCTTGTGCTGCGTGGCGGCGTAGTAGGCCGAGTAGACCTTGATCGGGTCGTGCCCACCGCGGTTCAGGCGCCAGATGTCCTCGTCGGTCATGGTCGCGACCAGGTCCGCGAGCTGCGGGTACTTGCCGAAGAAGTGCTCGCGCGTGTACTGGCCGCCCTTGGCCTTGTACGCCTGATAGTCGCCGTCGACGCACTCCTCCATGCGCTTGAGCAGCAGGCCATGGCGGTCGCGCGCCAGCAGCGGGTCCCAGTAGCCGCCCCAGATCACCTTGATGACGTTCCAGCCCGCGCCGCGGAATACCGCCTCGAGCTCCTGGATGATCTTGCCGTTGCCACGCACGGGCCCGTCGAGGCGCTGCAGGTTGCAGTTGACGACGAACACCAGGTTGTCGAGGCGCTCCCGCGCCGCCAGCGAGATGGCGCCGAGCGACTCGGGCTCGTCCATCTCGCCGTCGCCCATGAAGGCCCAGACGCGGCGGTCCTGGTTCTCCAGCAGGCCGCGGTCCTGCAGGTACCGCATGAACCGCGCCTGATAGATCGCCATGATCGGACCGAGGCCCATCGACACGGTCGGGAACTGCCAGAATCCCGGCATCAACCGCGGGTGCGGATACGAGGGGAGCCCCTCGCCGTCCACTTCCTGCCGGAAGCTGTAGAGCTGGTCCTCGCTGATGCGGCCCTCGAGATAGGCGCGGGCATAGATGCCGGGCGCCGAATGGCCCTGGAAGAAGACCAGGTCGCCGAGCGCCGCGTCGTTCCGGGCCCGGAAGAAGTGGTTGAAGCCGACGTCGAACAGGGTCGCGGCCGACGCGAAGCTGGAGATGTGCCCGCCGAGCTCGGTCGAGAGCCGGTTGGCCTGGACCACCATCGCCATCGCGTTCCACCGAATGAACGACCGGATCCGCCGCTCCGTCGCGCGCTCGCCAGGAAAGCGCGGCTGCCGGGTCAAGGGGATGGTGTTCAGGTAGGCCGTGTTGGCGCTGTAAGGCAGGTAGGCCCCGGAGCGGCGCGCCTTGTCGATCAGCCGCTCGAGCAGATAGTGGGCACGATCGACGCCCTCGTTCTCGAGTACGGCCTCGAGCGCGTCGAGCCACTCCTGGGTTTCCTGGGCGTCAATATCGGGTTTCCCGGGCATTGAATGTGTCCTGCACGTTGCTGGTCGATGAGCCAGGGGGCGAGGCGCGGGGCCGAGGGATCGGCCACGGCAAAGCGGCGCCCATTCAACCAGAAAGCATCGCGCTTGGCGAGAGCGCCGAATTCAAATTTAATGGAAAATCAAAGACTAATATTACTTTCTGAGTCGGACGGCAATCCTAGAGCGGCGCCACCGCGTGGGACACAAACAAAAAGAGCGCACGGGGTTGCCCCCGTGCGCCCATCGGACGCTACCGCTGTACCGCTATTGGAGCGTCAGATCTGCTTGCGCAGCTCGGGCCGGTTCTTGGCCACTTCCGCGCGCTGCTCGTCCATCTGCTTGCGCAGCTCGGCACGGCGAGTCTCGCGCTCCTTCGTCGCCTCGGCGCGGCGCGCCTCGACGTCCTTCTTGGCCTCTTCGCGGTTCGGACGCTCGCCGAAGGCGTGCTCACGGACCGGGAAGGACACGGGGTTGAAGGTGCCCAGATCCTTGTGGTCGGCCGCGATCCGCTCCTGCATCTTGCGCTCCATCTGCGCGGCCCGCTCCCAGTGTTTCGCCTGCTCCGCCGCGATCTGCTCGGCGAACTTGCGCTGGTCCTCGAAGGCCTTCGCCACCGGCTCAGCCAGGACGGGCTGCTGCGCGGCGACTGCCTTCTGGAAGGCCTCGACCTGCTCGGCGTACGCCTTCTGCTGCTCGGCGACGGCCTTCTGCATGGTCTCCACGGCCGCCTGCTGCTGCTCGGCAGTCAGACCGTAGGGGGCGATCCCGTAGGGCGCATAGCCGTAGGGCGCGTAGCCGTAGTAGGGGTAGTCGTAGCCGTAGCCACGGCCATAGCCGCTGCCGCGGGCGCTCATCGAGAAACCGAAGTCGAAGTCGGCGTCGCCGTAGCCGTCGCCCAGCCCGTCGCCGAACCCGATCCACGCGTAGGAGGAAGCCGAGGCCGCCGCCAGGGCTGCCGCCAACGCAATCTTGGAAATCTTTTTCATCTCGCAACTCCTCTTTTGACGCTTCCGGCGTGCCGCGTCGAAGCGATGCACGGCACGCCGGCCTGCGTCAGCCAATGTCAGCTGTAATTACTTGCTCGCAGCAGGCGCCTGGGGGGCGACCGGAGCGACCGGAGCAACGGGGGCGTACGGGTAGCCGTAGCCGCCGTAGTACGGGGCGCCGTAGCCGTACGGGCCGTAGCCGTAGTACGGAGCGCGGTAGCCGTAGCCACGGCCGTAGCCGGAGCCCGACCCGGAGCCGCGGGCGCTCATGCTGAAGTCCATGTCACCGAAGCCGTCACCCCAGCCGGAGCCGTCGCCCCAACCGTTGTTGCCCCAGCCCGGGCCCCACCACGCGGAAGCGGACATCGACGCACCCATCAGAGCGGCAACCGCCGCGGCCTTGATCAGAGTTTTCATTGCAATCTCCTAGTTTTGGAATCAGTGAGTTAATGTTCTTGGCGTCTCGAAAGCGGTACAGCGTCTCGCTTTCGGGAGAGAAGAATATAAGCATTTTCTTAACTACGAAAATGAGTCTTTCCTATCGTGGGACGCGGTCCCGATAGGAAGACTCTAAAGGTGGTTCGGTCGGATGGGCGCGCCTAGTTGGCGATCGCCCCGCTCTCGACGGCCTCGGCCTCTTCCAGCTCCTGGAGCGGCGGATTGCCGTCGTGGATGTCGCTGTGGCGGCGTTGCAGGTAGGCGTCGCGAACGAAGGAGTACGGATCCAGCGCGGCCTGCTCGAGCACCTTGCTGGCCGCCAGCAGATCGGCGCGGCGATCGATGATCCGCAGCGCCTTCATGCCCCAGGCCACGCCCCCGTCGTCCACGTAGGTGAGTGGATCGGTGTACCAGTCGCCGACGAGGCCGACTGTGTCGCGCCCGGTGCTGGGGCCGAGGAGGGGCAGCACGACGAAGGGGCCGGCCGGAAGACCCCAGACGGCGAGCGTCTGGCCGAAGTCCTCGTTGTACCTCGGCATGTTCATGTTCGACGCCACGTCGACGAAGCCGAGCACGCCGAGGGTGCTGTTGACCACGATGCGGCCGACACTGGTGGCTGCGCGCGCCATCTTGAACTGCAGCGCGTTGTTCACCGTGTTGCGGACGTCGGCGAGGTTCTCGAAGAAGTTGGTGATGCCGCGATCCACGGGCGCAGGCGTTATGGCCTGGTAGCCCTTGGCGACGGGCTTCAGGAAGGCGTTGTCGAAGTCGTCGTTGAACTGGAAGACGACACGGTTGAACGGCTCCCAGGGATCTTTGGGGTTCTGATGCGCCGGATTGCCCGCACACCCTGCGGCAAACGCGCCTGCGGCGCAGAGCGCCACGACACCTAGACGCCGCCAACCCCCCGAATTCGTAGCCATTCGCCCCCCCTTACTGCTCGACACCGGCCGCTGACCTCGCGCGCCGAGGTGGCCTGAGAATACTGGCTGGCCGCAACGCGCAGCAAGCACCGGCTCGCCGGTGTGCAGCCCTGCACCCACGCGCCGGGGCGCGGTCGGGGCGCCGGCCAGAGTTGCCGCGCGCCCCTGTGTCGGCACACCGGGTGGTTTCCTGAGCCAGGGTGGCAGCAGAAGCGCGACGGCGACACCGGTCGGCCAGCGCCGACGCAGCACCCGATTCCCGGTCCCTGCCCGTCTTGCACTATCCTGCGGGGCGGTGACCCACTCCTACGACCCCGCCATCGCGCTGCGATTCCGCGGCTTCCTGCCCGTCGTGATCGACGTCGAGACTGCGGGCTTCGATGCCGGCCGAGACGCGCTCCTCGAGATCGCCGCGATCACCCTCCGGGTGGATTCCACCGGCCACCTCGCGCTGGCGGAGACCGCGCACGCCCACATCGAGCCCTTTCCAGGCGCCAACCTCGACCCGCGCGCGCTCGCCTTCACCGGGATCGACCCCTTCCACCCCTTCCGGATGGCCGTGCCCGAGAAGAAGGGGTTGGACAGCGTGTTCGCGACGGTGCGACGGGCGGTAAAGGCCAGCGCCTGTCGTCGCGCCATCCTGGTCGGCCACAACGCAGGCTTCGACCTCGCCTTCCTGAATGCCGCCGTCGCCCGCGCGGCCGTCAAGCGCAACCCGTTCCACCCGTTCAGCACGCTGGACACGGTTTCGCTCGCGGCGCTGTCCTACGGACACACCGTCCTCGCGCGCGCCGTGCAGCTCGCAGGCCTGGCGTGGGACGAGCGCGAGGCGCACTCCGCCCTCTACGACGCGGAGCGCACCGCCCAGCTGTTCTGCACCATCGTGAACCGCTGGCAGGACTGCTGCCCGGACCGACCCTGGCAGGCACCGCTCGACGACAAAGAGGTCGCCGACTGAGCGGACTTCAGCGGTCGATCAGCCGCCCGACGGCGTGCCGGCCTCGCGCTCGCGCCACCGCTGCGCCGCCGCCTTGACCATGGTGTCTAGCTCGCCGTTCGCCTTGAGCTCGAGCGTGATGTCGCAGCCGCCGACGAGCTCGCCGTCGATGTACACCTGCGGGAAGGTCGGCCAGTTCGCGAAGCGGGGGAGGTTCTCGAACACCTCGGGGTCCGCCAGCACGTTGACGTAGGCGAACTTCTCGCCGCAGGACTTGAGCGCCTCCACGGCGCGCGCCGAGAACCCGCACTGGGGGAACTGCGGCGTGCCCTTCATGTAGATGATGATGGGATTGCCTTCGACCTGCTCGCGGATTCGCTCCAGAACGTCCATGGGGGCACCCTCTTTCTTCGTCAAACGCCAGACCTGCGACATGTGGCCGACGGCGGCACTTTCAAGCCTCAGACGGCCACGGGATCGACATTGCGCTGCAGCCAGAGCTCGAGTGCGGCCAGGTGCCACAGCTTGCTGCCGTGGATGCGCGTCAGGTGCATGTCGGGCGCAGCGAGCAGGCCGTCCACATAGGCGCGCTCGTACAGCCCGCGGCTGCGGCACGCGTCCGAATCCAGGATGGCACGCATGAACTCGAGGAACTCCCCGCGCACGTATTTCAGCGCCGGCATCGGGAAGTAGCCCTTGGGGCGATCGATCACCGCGTCCGGCAGAATGCCGCGGGCGATCGCCTTGAGCGGGTACTTGCCCTGGTCACGCAGCTTGAGCGCCGGTGGGCAGCGCGCCGCGATCTCCACGAGCCGGTGGTCGAGAAAGGGCACGCGCGCCTCGAGGCCCCAGGCCATCGTCATGTTGTCGACGCGCTTGACGGGATCGTCGACGATCAGCGTCGTGACGTCGAGCTTCAGGACCGCATCGAGAAAGCTGTCGGCACCGGGCGCGTCCAGCCGCTTGCCGACGAACGCGGCCGTGTGGTCGGCGCCGCGGTAGGCGGGCCCCACCATGCGCTGCAGCTCGTCGTCGTCCCGATCGAAATAGTGGCGCCGGAAACGGTCGAGCCGGCTGCCGTGCCCCTCGGCCAGCATCCGCGGATACCAGAAGTAGCCGCCGAATACCTCGTCCGCGCCCTGGCCCGACTGCACCACCTTGATCTCGCGCGACACGCGCTCGGAGAGCAGGTAGAAGGCGACGGCGTCCTGCCCGAACATCGGCTCGGCCATGGCGTCGACGGCCTCGGGGAGCCGCTTCAGCACGTCGTCGTTCGGCACCAGGAAGCGGTGGTGCCGGGTACCGTAGCGGGCGACGACCTGGTCCGAGTACTCGAACTCGCTGCCCTTCTCCTCCGGCTGGTCCTCGAAGCCGACGGAGAAGGTGTGCAGGCCGTGGACGCCCGCCTCGGCGAGCAGGGCCACCAGCAGGCTGGAATCGAGCCCGCCCGACAGCAGGACGCCAACCGGCACGTCGGCGACGTCGTTGCGCCGCTGCACCGCCTCGCGCAACGCGCCGTGGATCGCGTCCACCCACTCCGCGTCGTCGAGCGCTTCGGCCGGCCGCGTGGCGTCCAGGTCCCAATAGCGTCGCAACGACTCGCGCCCATCGGCGCCGACCGTCAACGAGTGCGCCGGCTCGAGCTTGCGAACACCCTTCAGCACGGTCCAGGGGGCCGGGACGACACCGTGCAGGGTGAACTGGAAGTGCAGCGCGACCGGGTCGACCGCCCTGTCCACGCCACCGCCCGCGAGCAGCGCCTGCGTGCTCGACGCGAACCGGAACCGGGCACCGTCTCGCGTGAAGTAGCAGGGCTTGATCCCGAAGCGGTCGCGGGCGAGAAACAGCGTGCGCTGGCGCATGTCCCAGACGGCGAAGGCGAACATGCCGTGCAGGTGCTCGGGGCAGGCCTCGCCCCACTCGCGGTAGGCCTTGAGGATGACCTCCGAGTCGCCCTCGGAGAAGAAGTGATAGCCGCGACCGCGCAGCTCGGCGCGCAGCTCGCGGTAGTTGTAGACGGTGCCGTTGAAGACCAGCGCGAGACCGAGCTCCTGGTCGACGAGCGGCTGGTTGGATTTCTCCGACAGGTCGATGATCGCCAGGCGCCGATGGCCGAAGCCGAGCGCGCCGTCCGCATAGGCGCCGCCGTGATCCGGACCGCGGCGCTCGAGCCGCGCCGTCATGCGCTGCACTGCCGCCAGGTCGGCTGGCCGGCCGTCGAAACGCAGTTCACCGCAGATGCCGCACATGGAGCGATCGGGCCGTCCGAAGGCAAAGTTTGCCGTCTGATTCTACCCGCCGCAGGTTGTCTCGGGCGCGGGGCTGGCGCGATCACCGCGCCCTGCTCG
>Ga0208980_10000155_pt1 | contig 34063 bp, 28 predicted proteins | sample WetSurMetagenome_3_FD_187993 | JGI IMG/M metagenome (GOLD analysis project Ga0208980, IMG submission 187993) | Wetland microbial communities from Twitchell Island in the Sacramento Delta, sample from surface sediment Aug2011 Site A1 Bulk (version 2) | ecosystem: Environmental > Aquatic > Marine...
TTTCTTTGATCCCGTATGGGAAGCCGAAATCCTTCATCTTTTCTATGAAAGGCTCTGGCGGAAACGCTTCCGGTCCAAGAACACCAGTAGCTTTCCATTTCCCCTCGGCGAGCAGCTCGAAACCGATGACAGCGTTGAAACCGGTCTGGGCGACCACCGATTGGCACTGCCATTTCTTCATACAGTCTGCGTTATCGGCGACCTGGTAAATATAAACCTGGCGTGGTTTACCATCTTTCTTGCCCTTTACCCAGGTACCGGCGCAAGTCAATCCTTCCATTAAGTGACCCAAGTGCGCAGGATCGGGAAGGCAGGCAGCTACCACATCCCGTGGGGCAACCATCACGTCTTTGACCTTGATCGGTTCTTTGTTGTCCAATCCAATCATGTGCAGGGTTCGCAGAACGCCGATGAATTGATCCCCAAGAGCGTATTTGAAAGTGACTCTCTTGCAGTTGATCCAGCGGGGAACAAGCAGAACCTCTTCATGTTCCACATTGATCACTTCGAGCTTCCCGATCCCTTCGGGAAACTCGAAGATCTCAGGTTCGGAGAACGGAACTGTGGTGAACCAGCCCTTCTCTTTTTCCCAGATAACCGGTGGATTGAGGCATTCTTCGATGGTGGTCCAAATTGAAAAGTTGGGGGCAAATTCGTACCCTTTTACGACCAGATTTGCACCATCCCGCACACCAATCTCTTCGATCTCATCGAAAAGATGGTCATGAGCATACCGGGCAAAAACATCTGCCATCCCTGGTTCAACACCTAATCCCAACAGGGCGAGGATGCCTTTTTCCTCCCACTTTTTCGCACGCTCAAATTGGTAATCCCCCAACTTCACACCGCATTTCTCAAATGGTTTTTCAGGGTGCGGTTCCGACAGGGTCATGGCCATATCCATGTAGTTACACCCATAATCGTAAGCCGCATCGAATATCGGCACATTGAAAGACGGATCGCAAGCGTTCATGATCAGGTCGACCTTATATTTTCTTGCAAGGTCTATGATCAGCTCTTTCTTGTTCGCATCCAGCCATTCGACCGGGAATTTGTTCTTATCCCCCAATTTTGCCTGGACTTCAAGGCAGCGATCCTTATTGTAATCAGCGAGTACCATAAGGTCCAACCAGGGACGAGGTTTGGAAATTGCAGCAATAGCCTCGCCAACACCACCAACGCCAACAAGTAAAATCTTCATATGCTCCTCCAAAAATATAAAAATTTTATATATTAATTTTTCATTGAATCTAAAAATAAACTTCTTTCACGATTTTCAGGTGAATAAATGTTTCAGTTTCCCGGATGCCATCAATGGGAGTAAGTTTTTCTCCAAGAAAATTAAGGAGATTGTCCTGGTCTGTGCATATCACCTCCGCAAAGAGATCGTACGCTCCACTCGTGGCGATCAAATAAATCACTTCATCCAATTCAGCGATCCGCTCGGCAGCTTGGTTAAGCTTGCTGCCCTCCACCTTAATCCCGATCATTGCCATGAAATTGAAACCCATTTTGATTGGATTCGAGATTGCCACAACTTTAAGGTAACCTGATTCCACCAGCCTGTTAAAACGCAGGCGGATCATCCCCGGAGAAACCCCCATTGATTCCGCGATTTGGGAAAAAGCTGCCCGTCCGTCTTTTTGAAGCTCAGAAATGATCTGCAAATCGATTTCGTCCAGCACATTCCGCCCAGGATTGCTGATAACGCGATTCATGCCTATATAATATACCGAAAAAGGAAAAAGTCAATCAAAAATTGAATAAAAAGCAATAAATCATCGAAAAAGTAACAAAAAACAGCAGCGAATTCGCTGCTGTTTTTATTCTGCCGGGCGGTATCAGATCATCGGAATAACATCACTGTAAAGTTTGCCAATGGCAGGTCCCATCAGGGCAAGGGCGGCAACCACCAGGATCGAAACAATAATAAGAATTAATGCATATTCCAAAAAGCCCTGCCCTTTTTCCAACTGATGGTAGTTCACATTCGACCACCTCCCTCCAAACCTTATTATCCGCTTTTTTGCGGATGATTACAACAATTATTTGGAAATAGCGATTTACAAAAATGCAAACTCAGCGACCAGCCGGATTAGTCTTCGCGGTCAGGAATCCAGCAGCAAAGCACCAGGTCACGGGCAGCCTTAACCTCATCCAATCTGCCCACCGGGGTGACATGCGGGGCGGATTTTAGCAGGTCGGGTTCATTTTTCGCTTCCAAGGCAATGGCAATTAATGCATCCGCGAAGGCATCCAAAGTCTGCTTGTTTTCGGTTTCGGTTGGTTCGATCATCAGCGCATCATGCACGATGAGCGGAAAGTAATTCGTGGGCGGGTGGAACCCGTAATCCATCAACCGCTTTGCGATATCCAGTGCAATAACCCCGGGAGCATCGTCCCAGCGGCCTTCGAGGACAAATTCGTGCATACAGACGCGGTCATACGCTAATTTGTACTCGTTTCGGATCCGCGACAGGAGGTAATTTGCATTAAGGACCGCGTACTCTGAAATATTGCGGAGACCTTCGCCTCCATACATACTGATGTAGGTGAATGCACGCACCAGCATACCAAAATGACCATTAAAAGATTTTACCCGGCCGATCGAATGGCTTGGTGTGCGGAAACCGTAAAGCGGAGCCATATCCTCAGAGCCATCTTCGATAATATCAATCACCGGTGTGGGCAAGAAATCCACCAGGTTTTCCGTAACCCCTACAGGACCTGAACCCGGACCACCCCCGCCATGAGGGGTCGAGAAGGTCTTATGCAGGTTGAAGTGCATAATATCGATACCCAGATCGCCAGGGCGGACGATGCCAAGCAGGGCGTTCAAATTCGCACCATCTCCATAAACCAGGGCGCCAGCTTGGTGGACGATGCGGATGACTTCAAGAACATGGGTTTCAAAAAGGCCCAGCGTGTTTGGATTGGTGAGCATCAGTCCAGCCGAGGTTTCATCACAGGCAGATGTGAGCGCCGCCAGATCGATGTTGCCGTCTTTATCTGTTGGGATCGGGACGATCTCAAATCCTTTCATAGCCGAACTTGCCGGATTGGTGCCGTGGGCGGAATCAGGGATAAGGATCTTTGTACGTTTTTCATCCTTACGGGAAAGGTGGTAGGCGCGGATGATGGCGACCCCGACAAACTCCCCCTGCGCGCCGGCGGCCGGTTGCAGGGTGATCCCTTTAAAACCGCTAATCTCTGCCAGGGTGAGCTGCAGGTTATACATCAGCGCCAGGCAGCCCTGCACAGTTTCGACGGGCTGAAAGGGGTGCACGCCAGCGAATCCAGGCAGGCGGGCGGCTTTCTCATTTACCCGCGGGTTGTATTTCATGGTGCAGGATCCAAGCGGGTATAACCCGCCATCAACCGAGTAATTCAGTTTGGAAAGCCGCGTGTAATGGCGGATGATATCCTGTTCGGAGAGTTCTGGAAGGGGCAGGGAATTCCGGATGAGGCCATCCGGCATTGTGGATTCTGGAACATCCGGAACGGGGTACCTCACGCCGATCCGGCCAGGTGAGGAAAGTTCAAAGACGGTTGGTTCAGCCATGATGTGCCTCCCCGAGGATCTCTGTGAGCAAATCGATATCCTCTTTATCCACCATTTCGGTGACGGCAATGAGCATGTGGTTCTTCAAGGTGGGATAATCGCAACCCAGGTCATATCCACCCAGGATGCCATGGTCCAGGAGATGCAAGTTGATCTCCTCCACCGAATCGGGGCAATGGACGATGAATTCGTGGAAGAAGGGTACATCATCCAGGACGGCAAAGCCGGGGACGCGGGCGATCTGTGAAGCAGCATAATGCGCCTTTTGATAGCACAGGTTCGCCACAGCCCGCATCCCATTTTTGCCAAGCGAACTCAGGTATACGGCTGAGGCTAGCGCCATCAGACCCTGGTTCGTGCAAATATTCGAGGTAGATTTCTCGCGGCGGATGTGCTGCTCGCGGGCGGTGAGGGTGAGTACATACCCCTTGCGACCCTGCTGATCGACCGATTCACCCACCAACCTGCCGGCCAGCTTTCGAACCAGCTCCTTGCGTGTGGCAAATATACCCAGGTATGGACCGCCGAAGGAGAGCGGGATGCCAAGTGACTGTCCCTCGCCCACCACAATATCCGCGCCAAATTCGCCAGGCGGTTTGAGCAGTCCCAGTGAAAGCGGGTTGACCGCCACGCCTAGAAGAGCGCCTTTTTCATGGACGGATTCGGCGAGAGAGGACAGGTCGAATATCCGGCCAAAGAAGTCCGGGTATTGCACTAAAACCAGCGAAGTGGATTCATCCACTTTTGAGACGAGTTGGTCCGGGTGGAGGAGTGGATTAACTCCAGATTCATCGCCGACGATATCCACATCCGCATACCCCTGCAGGTAAGTGCGCATTGTTTCCCGGTAATGGGGATGAAGCGAGGGGGAAATTACGATGCGGGGGCGTTTACCGAAAAAGTGATGGAACGCCAGCACTCCAGCCTCAGCACAGGCCGTCGCACCATCATAGTGGGAAGCATTGCTCACATCCATACCAGTGAGCGCTGCGATCAGGCTTTGATACTCGAAAACAGCCTGCAAAGTGCCCTGGGAAATCTCGGGTTGGTAGGGAGTGTAGGCGGTGAAGAACTCCCCGCGGGAGATAACTGCGTCCACCACGGCAGGGATGTAATGGTTATAGGCGCCGGCTCCAAGAAAACAGATCAGGTCCTGCGTGGATTCATTGGATTGTGAGATAGCCTGAACCATCGAAAAGGCTTCCATTTCCGAAAGCGCGGGGGGAAGATCAAGTTTTGGGAAACGGTACTTATCAGGAATATCCTCAAATAATTCGTCGATTGACTTCAGTCCCAGGGCTTTGAGCATCTCCCCGGTTTCTGATTCAGTGTGCGGAATGAACATTTAATGCCGGCCTTCGCAATATTTGATATAGGCGGCTGCGTCCATCAGATCGCCAAGCTCGGCTGCGTCCTTGATCTTGACTTTCACGATCCACGCCTTTCCGAAGGGATCTGTGTTCAGCAGCTCGGGCGTGGAACTCAGCGCTTCGTTGATCTCGGAGATCTCCCCTGAGACAGGGAAGTTCACCTCGGCTGCGGCTTTGACCGATTCCACCGTTGCGCATTGTTTCCCCTTTGTAGCTGCATCACCGACCGCGAACGGCACTTCGACGAATACCACATCGGAGAGCTGCTCCTGGGCGTAATCGGTGATACCGATCACCGCGATGCTTCCATCCAATTTCACCCATTCATCAGTCTTTGAATATTTTAGATCAGAGGGGGTTTGCATGATTTTCTCCTCGAAAAGTGAATTAGCGAATTAGTTTTCATTCTAAAAGCGAGATTATGAAAAGTCAAGAAGCAGAGGCAGGAATGGATTTTGTTGAACCCCCATTTTTTCGGGTGAAAAGGAAGAATCCGGCCAACTGGATGCAGCCGGCGATGATGAGCGCAACGCTCAGACCAAACATCTGTGCCAGCCAGGCGCTGACCAGAGGGGAGATCATGGTGGTAAGGTATTGAGATGTCTGCGCGAAGGCAACGAAGGACGGGCTTTGATCAACGGGGATATTGCGCATCAGTTCATCGAAGAAGACCAGGTCCAGCCCCGCGTTGAAAAAACCCGCGATACCCGCCAGCAGGATGATGACTGCGGATTTGGTTGTGAGCGCCACCAGGATGGGAAAAAGAGACAAGCCCAGGGTCGTCCAAAGCAGAATGGGCCTGGAACCCCTGGTGCGGGAGAACCTGAGCCAGATGAAGTAACCTGCAACCATCACAAGCGTCTGGGCTGTGGTGATGTAGGCAATGGATATATCGGGCAGGTCTGCCTGGCGGACGTAGTAAAGGGGGAATAGCGGAGCTGCGAAGGCAACTCCGGTGAGAAAAACAAACCTTTTAAAAGTAAATGAAAGAAATGATGGATACTTTCTGACGGAGGCGAAAATTTGCCTGAATCGGTCCAGGTATTTGATGCGCTGAGTGTGAGCCGGATTGTTGACCGGTATGACCAGGCGGCCTGTGTAAAAGAAACTAAAGATCGCGCCAATGGAACAGAGAAGGAAAACCAACTGGAAATTAATCGGAAAATTCCCGCGGGTAAGCAGTGCTCCAATACCCAGCGTGGTAAACGTGGTGATTATCCCAATTAATGCCCACCGGCGTGAAAGCAACTCAAACCGCCCCACTTCACCGGCAACTGCGCTTAGCACAACATTGAAAAGGATGGTGAGAATCGTCTGAGGGAGAGTTATTATCCCCCACACCAGGAGGATGGCCGGTATCCAGGCATTCTGGGGCAGGATGAATGGGATCAATCCGGTGAGGGCGATGCCCGATAGCTGAAGTAAACGGGTCCAACTGTACCAGGGGACCAGGTTTCGCTTTTGTTGCAACCAGCCTCCCAGTGGAATTGCCAGAAGCAGTCCTGTAAAAGCAGGCATGGAAGTAAGGAGACCAACTTCAAAATTGCTGGCACCCAGACGGGTGAGGAAAACGGCCAGGAAAGGGATGGCTGCAGAGGCGTAACCAACCGCCAGCCCGTCCTGGAGTACGAGTTTGAAATTTCGATGCTGCAGGGGGTTAACCACCTGCCTGGGGATAAATCTATCGAACATGGAAGATTTCGGTGATTATAGCATTCCAGTTTTATTACTTTAGCGTGGCAAGTTCAGAGGCTGGGTATAATTGGATCATCCCTAAGTTTGGAGGAAACCGATGACTTTAACTGTATCCATAGAGGAAGCCCGGAAAGCCCATAATTTGCTGGCCGAATTGCACTACGAAATAAAACCAGTCGAAAAGGGATATGCGAACCGGACACTCTATATTGATCTCAGCCAGAATCGGGTGGAGATAAAAAAAGTAACAGACCAAATGAAGGAATTATTTACCGGAGGCCGCGGATTCTGCCTCTGGTTGTTGTGGAATGCAATCAAGGACGGGACAAAATGGAATGATCCCGAAAATGAATTGGTCATCGCCGGTGGCCCCATCGGCGGGATCACCGCCTACCCAGGAACAGGGAAATGCACGGTGGTGACCATTTCCCCAACTACTTTCAGTGTGATCGATTCCAACGCCGGGGGATATTTCGGACCGTATCTAAAGTTTGCCGGGTTTGATGCGCTGGAGATCCAGGGCAAGGCGGAAAAAGATGTGATCGTCGTTATCGATGGCGACGAAGGCGTCATTCGGATAGAAGAAGCGCCTTTGGAATATGTTGATACTCACCTGGTGAACCGGCAATTAACCGAAATGTATGCCCGCGATGAGAAGGAAATGCGCGGCATTTCTGTGATCAGCGCGGGGCAGGCTGCGGATCACGCTGCCATCTGCGGATTGAATGTGAGTTACTACGACCCCAAGAAAAAGGAAGTTCGATATAAGCAGGCTGCCCGCGGCGGGGCGGGAAGGGTTCTGCGGGATAAAAAGATTAAAGGGATCGTGGTCAAATTTTCCAGGATGACCGGGAATAGCAATGGCTCTGCCGACCCGGAAATGGTGAATAAAGCCGGGCGCAGGATCAAAGCTGAGATTTCAGAATTTGACTCCGTGCAGAACGACATGGCTGGAACAGGAACACCATATTTGGTGGAGATCATGAGCAAGTTCGATCTGCTTCCAGTGGAAAACTTCCGCTATGGTGCAGATCAACGCGCGCCGCAGATCGGTGGAGCGCTGTGGAAGCAGCAGTACGACCGGCGGGGAGTGGATGGCTGCTGGTATGGCTGCACCCTGGCTTGTGCGCATGGGATCACGGATTTCGAGCTGGAAACCGGACCCTATAAAGGACAACGTGTCTTCGTGGACGGACCAGAATACGAAACCCTGGGGGCATTGGGGTCAAATTGCGGAATCTTCGATCCCCAGGCGGTGCTGGAGCTGAACTTCTACTGCGATACTTATGGTATTGATACCATTTCCTGCGGAGATTCGATCGCATTTGCTATGGAATGCTATGAAACAGGTATTCTTAACCCGAAACGCACCAGCGGATTGGAGCTAACCTGGGGTAACAAGGATGCATCCCTCGAGCTGCTGCATCAGATGGCCAGGGGGGAAGGATTCGGGGTTGTCGTTGGGCAGGGCATCCGCTCCATGAAAAAAGTCTTTGCCGATGAATACGGAGCTGATCCGGAATTCCTGACGGATATTGGCATGGAAGTGAAGGGCATGGAAATATCCGAGTACATGCCAAAAGAGTCCCTGGCGCAGCAGGGCGGATACGCGCTGGCTTCCAAAGGTCCCCAGCACGATGAAGCCTGGCTAATTTTCATGGACATGGTTCACAAACAGATCCCGACCTTCGAAGATAAAGCTGAAGCGCTGTTTTATTTTCCGGTGTGGCGGACCTGGTTCAGTTTGCATGGGCTGTGCAAACTGCCCTGGAATGACATCATCCCGGTTAGTAACAAGTCGTATTCAGGTGTGCAGGCAGCCAAAGTGCCGGAGCATGTGGAAAATTACTGCTGGCTGCACGAAGGGGTCACCGGGAAGAAGATCGATATCGAGGGAATTTTGGAGCAATCCGAGAGGGTGTATCAATTCCAACGGGTGTTTAACCTGCGCCTGGGATATGGCACCCGCGAATACGATATTCCCCCATACCGCGCCATGGGTCCAGCCACGGTGAGAGAATACGAATCCAGGGCAGAGCGGTACGACCAGCAACTAAAAACCGAAATCGGCAGGGATCCGAGCGGACTGACGACCGAGGAGAAATTGCAGATCGTTCGCGAGTACCGCGAGGATCGATATCAGAAGCTTATTGACGCGGTCTACCTGCGCCGCGGGTGGACGACGCGGGGCGTGCCCAAACAGGATACGCTGCAAAGATTGGGAATCGATTTTCCGGATGTGATGGCGCTGGTCTCAAAACACGGCGGCTAACGTTTCGGTTGGATCTCAACATCGGTGACCAGGATCGTATTGCAGCCCTTGTCCATCCAATAACCCAGGTATCCCCCTGCGGAATTGTAGGCGTCGATCTTATAGATCTCCACTCCGCTTATCCGAACAGTTTCTCCGTTCTGGATTTCCCGCAATTCCTCGAATGTTAGCCGGTCCTTGGCAACTGTGTGAAGCAGGTTGATTTGACCGCTCGGATCGAAATCACCAAGCGTGTGCCAGGCGAACATATGGTTTACCGTTGTGGTGCGCACACGGCCGGGATCGGCAAAATCTCCGGAAGCAACCAGAATATCGTAGGAGAGCATTGGCACCAGCGATTCTTCATCGGGGGAGATATGGCGGACAATCCCGGAAAAGGTGGACTGCGGAATACCCTCATACGAAATTATCCAGGATTTTCCCTGAGGGTCGCTCATATTGGTCAGATCTTCTGAAAGTGAATAATCCGGGTATGACCGCGTCCAGACGTGGATGGGATCGATATTCCAGTATTTATAGGCCAGGAAGGAGGCGGCCAGAAGGAATCCAAGCAGGAAAAGAACCGGGATGAATGGCGCCTGCATCGCACATCCTAGCGGGAGGAAGAGTATCTCTTTAAGAGAATATTTTCTGGGTTGAGGATCCATTAATGCTGATTATATGAGATTGGAGGAATCATTCCAATCGAATAATCTGAATTTCCGAAATTGCATCAGGTATAATCGGGAAACACAGGGATGGATTACCTGGTCTGGAACGGAATAGCGCATGGCTCTGCGTTTGCCGCAGAGTGACGAGGATGAGGGTTCGCTGCCGCAGGGCAGCGCTAACCGGGGCGACCCGGGAAAATCGAAGGATCAGCGGAAGCCCTCCCGGAAACCAGCCGGAAAACCCCAGGCAAGAATTCATTCCATTTCACAATCCTCTAGCCATTGAATATGGTAGAGTTGCTATTTGCATGGAGGAATCATGTGCGGAATTGTAGGGTATCTGGGAAAAGGTGATGCCACACGGATCATCCTGAATGGTTTGAAAAAGCTTGAATACCGCGGGTATGACTCCGCCGGGATCGCGGTATTGGGAGTGGGTGAGATCCAGATCCGCCGCGAAGCCGGGAAGCTGGAAGTTCTGGAAGAATTGATCCGCAGAGATCCCATTCACGGTTCAGTAGGGATCGGGCACACACGCTGGGCGACTCATGGCGTACCCTCGGCAAAAAATGCCCATCCTCATGTGGGCAGCGCGGGGAAAGTGGTGGTAGTCCACAATGGGATTGTGGAGAATTATTTGGAATTAAAATCCGAGCTGCTGGCGGAGGGGATCGAATTTCACTCCGATACCGACACAGAGACAATTGTGCAAATGATCGAACGGCACCATACAACCGGCAGCGATTTGAAGACTGCGGTGATGCGGACCGTCGCCAGACTGAAAGGTGCGCACGGTTTGGTGGTGATGGCGTTGGATGAGCCCGACAAGATCATCGCGGTGCGGATCGGGAATGCCGGCGGGGTGGTGATCGGCTATGGGCAGGAGGAGATGTTAATCGCCTCAGACGTTCCCGCATTGATCGAACACACCCGCAAGGTATCCTTTCTTGAATCCCGCCAAATGGCGGTTGTGCACGCGGACGGGGTTGAATTCATGGATTTGCAGGGAAAAACGATCAACCTGCCCATCAGCCAAATTGCCTGGGACCCCGTAGCGGCTGAAAAAGGTGAATACCACCACTTTATGCAGAAAGAAATCCACGAGCAGGTCCGTTCTCTCACCGATACGGTTGCAGGCCGGGTGGACCTCGAAAAGGGCCGGATCATTCTCAATCAACTGAATTGTACGCCTGAGGAGCTGGCGAAAATCAAAAAGATCACCATCACCGCCTGTGGGACTGCCTCCCATGTGGGCATGGTTGGTAAGGTGATGATCGAGCGCATTGCCCGCATCCCGGTGGAGGTGGATATCGCCTCCGAATTTCGCTACCGCGACCCGATCGTCGAACCAAATACCGTGGTGCTTGCGATCAGCCAATCTGGCGAAACCGCGGACACGCTGGCGGCGATGGAAGAAGCCCGGAAAAAAGGAGCTAAAGTTTGGTCGATCGTCAATGCGATCGGCTCGCAAGCCATGCGGCTTAGCGATGGATTTATATCCATGCAATGCGGTCCTGAGATCGGGGTGGCGTCTACGAAGGCTTTTACCGCACCGCTGGTCGATCTCTATATGCTTGCCATTCTGTTGGCGGATAGCCGCGGGGTGATAAGCGATACCGAACGAAAAAAACTGGTGCGGGATATCAGTGTCATTCCCGATTTGGTTGGAAAATGCCTCGACCGTGAGGCGGAGGTGGAGAAGATAGCGCGGGCACTGAAGGATACCCGGAGCGCCTTGTATCTCGGGCGGGGGATCAATATGCCCATCGCGTACGAAGGTGCGTTGAAATTAAAAGAGATTTCGTATATCCACGCAGAAGCCTATCCTGCCGGGGAGATGAAGCATGGACCCATCGCGCTGGTGGATAAGCAGCTGCCGGTTGTTGCCATCATTCCGCAGGATCCCTGGCACGATAAGATGATCAGCCAGGTGGAACAGGTGAAGGCGCGCGGCGGGATGGTGGTTGTGGTGGCAACAGAAGGAGATCAGGCGACGGAAGCGCTGGCGGATTATGTTCTCGAGATCCCGCCGACGCCCTGGCTGCTCTCCCCGGTAACTACGGTGATCCCGCTGCAAATGCTGGCCTATCACATTGCCACCCTGCGCGGGTTGGATGTGGATCAACCCCGCAACCTGGCGAAATCCGTAACCGTCGAATAAGCGCAACAGCAGGGAGCCTGCCAACTGTGTTAAAATTCGGCAGACTGGTACCTGAATATGTACAACTCCGATACGGACTTTTTATATCCAACCCGTGTAACCCCGCTCTTGCGAGGCATTCGGGGTGGAGTTTGGGATAAGCTGGTAGATTTCATTTCAGGTACGCAATCCTCTGAATTTGAGAAAGCTGCCTTCTCACTGATGATGGTACGGCTGGGGAGGTGCGTGGATTGCGATTCCGATTCCTTCCGGGCTTCCCAGGGTTGTACTCAGTGTGCAAAATTGATGATCCATCGGTTCAAAGGCGAAGATACGGATTTGGAGAACCTTTATAAATCCGCCAGAAAAGATCTCGAAAAATACCAAAAATCAAGCGAGACCAACAGGTGATTTCCTGATGAGTGATAAAAACGAAACTAAACCACGTGTGATCGTTGGAGTACGGTTCTTAAAAGTAGGAAAGATATACCACTTTGATGCCACCAAAATTGGGGAAGTGCTACCTGGCGATATGGTTGTTGTGGAAACCAGCCGTGGATGGCAACTTGGAGAAGTAACCGGGATCGTACAGGATACTTCAACCATGCCCGAGGGCGGGTGGAAGAGCATTGATCGGAAAGCGACACCGAAGGACCTTCTGCAGCGCCAGAATTGGCAGCAGAAGGAAGGCGATGCGGTGGCTGCTGCCCAGAGGCGATCCAAAGAATTGGGTCTGCGCGGGGTCAAGTTCGTGAATGCGGAATACTCATTTGAGGGGAGCCGGCTATCGATCCACTTCTGCACCGAGACTGAGGAGAAGGTAGACCTCAAATCCATGCGCTCAGATATGCAGCGCATGTTTCAGCCATCCGCAGTAGATCTACGTCAGGTGGGGCCGCGGGATGTGGCCAAGTGTATGGGCGGGATGGGCGCGTGCGGGCTGGAAACGCGCTGCTGCACCAGATTCCTGACCGAATTCAGCTCCATTTCCATCCGCATGGCCAAAGAGCAATCAGTTTCTTTGACCCCGTCGGAGATCACAGGTATGTGCGGCCGCTTGCGCTGCTGCCTGATCTATGAATATCAGAATTATGTGGACGCGCGGGCTCAGCTTCCACGGCGGAATCGTATCGTGAACACTCCGCGCGGGATGGGCAAGGTGGTTGATGTGAACCCGCTGCAGGCGATGATCCTGGTGGAAATTCCCGAGGTCGGCGTGGTGCAATTTCCCAAGGATGAGATCGAGCTTATGGAAGAAGATAACAAGGAACGACCTGACAAAGACCGGAAGAAGGGTTAACGATCCGTGGATCCATTGCAGCCCGAAGGATGGGAGCAGACGAAAAATATCCTGGTGATGCTGGCACATCCGGATGACCCTGAATTTTTTTGTGGGGGAACGCTCGCGCGCTGGATCGAAAACGGTCACCATGTAACGTATTGCCTTTTTACACGCGGTGATAAGGGTGGAAATGAGGACCTGATGGACCCGGTATCCATATCCAACCACCGGGTTGTGGAACAGCGTTCAGCGGCAGATGTGCTTGGGGTGGGAGAGGTGCATTTCCTGAATTATCCGGATGGTTACCTGGAATCCACCCTGGATGCGAGGAAAACTGCCGTTCGCGAAATCCGCTCGGTAAAACCAGATATCGTCGTAACCTGCGACCCGGGCAACATTTTCTTTCGTGGTAACCGGCTCAACCATCCCGACCACCTGGCTGCGGGCAGGATTGTGCTTGAAGCCATTTACCCGGCGGCAGGAAATCCACTCTATTTTCCAGAATTGATCAGCGGCGAAGGGCTGCAGCCTCACAGCATCGCAGAAGCCTGGGTATCTCTGCCTAATGAGCCGAACACGGTTATCGACGTCACCCCGCAGTGGGAAAAGAAAATTCTAGCACTCCACGAACACAAGAGCCAGATCGGCGCGCCAGATGAATTTGATGCGCGGATGCGCGAACGGCGGACGGAGGATAGCACTCCTGAGCATCCCCGTTATGAAGAAAAATTCAGACGCATCCTCTTAGGATAAAAATGAATTGGTTGGCGGAAGCGCTCAAGCACAATGATAATCTGATCAAATTCCGCAGGGATTTCCACCAGAATCCCGAGCTGGGTTTTCAGGAATTCCGCTCTTCCGCGATCATCGAAAAGGAATTGATTGCTTTGAATATCCCGGTGAAAACGGGGATCGCCCAAACTGGTGTGGTTGGTTTGATCCAGGGCGGCAAAGGGGGAAAAATCGTGCTTCTACGGTTTGACATGGACGCCCTGGCTTTGCAGGAAGAAACTGGCACGAAGTACCAGTCCTTGACTCCTGGCAGAATGCATGCGTGCGGACATGACGGCCATATGGCCATCGGTCTGACGGTGGCCAGAATGCTGAGCGAATTACGTACCGAGCTGCCTGGGACGATCAAACTAGTCTTCCAGCCAGCTGAGGAAGGCGCTGGCGGCGCCGAAAGTATGATCGCTGAGGGCGTTCTGGAGAATCCCAAACCGGATTATGCCCTGGGGGTGCACATCTGGAATGAGAAACCGCTCGGCTGGCTGGGGATCACACCCGGCGCGGTGATGGCTGGCGCGGATTTCTTTGAGATCCGTATCGAGGGCAGGGGAGGGCACGGGGCGATCCCTGAAAAAACCGCCGACCCAATTGTGGCCGCTGCACAGATCATAAATGCACTCCAAACCGTGGTCAGCAGGAACATTTCCCCCCGCGATGCAGGTGTGGTTAGCATCACCCACATCCACGGTGGCGAAACATACAATGTGATCCCCGGGTCCGTCTTAATGAAGGGCACCATTCGCTCTTTCAAGAAAGATATTCACGACCTTCTAGCGCAAAGGATTCACGATATCGCTGAATCCACCGCCCGGGCGATGGCCTGCGTGGCGAAGGTCACCTGGATCATGTCCGATCCGCCGCTGGTGAACGATCCTATGGTCACGCAATCTGTCCTCGCGTCGGCAGGAAAAGTACTGCCGGAGCATGCGACCGATCAAAATTATCAATCCATGGGTTCTGAGGATATGGCACTTATCCAGGAGCGGATCCCGGGGTGCTATGTGTACGTTGGCTCGGCTAACTCGGAAAAGGGCTTGGTCTTTGGGCACCATCATCCCAGGTTTGATTTTGACGAAGCCGTGCTTCCCCAGGCAGCCGCGCTGGTAGCCGCAAGTGCGGTGGACCTGTTGGCACATTCCTAATTCCCCTTTATTTTCATAAATAGAAATTCTTAGTTGACAAACCACGAGCAGGTTGATATGATATTATTATCATAATAAACTGATTAATAAGATTATATACAATGAAGAGAACAAATTTACTTCACCTTTCTCCATTCCTTGAATTTCTTGCTGAACGCAGTAAGGGTGAAGATGACCGACTGCCTCCCTTGAATGAGATCAGCAAGGAGCTTGGAATCAGTATTGCCAGCCTGCGGGAACAACTGGAGGTTGCCAGGGTGATGGGGTTGGTGGAGATCAAACCCAAAACCGGTCTGCGTCGATTGCCTTATTCCTTCCTTCCCGGTCTTCTCAATAACCTGGCATATGCCTTACGGATCGATGTTGATCATTTTTCGGAATACTCTGACCTGCGCAATCATATTGAAACTTCCTACTGGTACCAGGCGGTTACACTCTTGCAGCCTGAAGATCATGACCAATTGCGGGGGTTGGTCGCATTGGCGAAACGAAAACTGCAGGGCAATCCCATTCAGATCCCCCATCTTGAGCATCGCGAGCTTCACCTGTCCATTTACCGCCGACTGAACAATCCATTTGTGAGCGGAATTCTGGAAGCATACTGGGACATGTATGAAGCTGAAGGGTTGAGTTTGTATGCCGACCTGGACTACTTAAAGAGCGTTTGGGAATACCACGATCATATGGTGGAAGAGATATGCTCTGGTGATTTCCAAAAGGGATACCAAGCATTGATCGATCATATGGACCTGATCGCCCACCGAACAATTCCTGCCAGTTCGGGTAAATTCGAATAATTACACAGGAGCACACATGGGAACATCAGCCCAAAAGGGCACTGTCAACCGAAAGATAATCGATCAAGATTATGTGAACTGTTTCAGCATCACGTTTTCTACAGTGAACGGATCGGGCAGCGCTACGGCTAACACTACCATCCTGCGGGCACTTTTCCGCATGGGCATCCCTGTTTCCGGAAAGAATATCTTTCCGTCGAACATCCAGGGATTGCCCACCTGGTACACCATCCGGGTTAGCAAACAGGGTTATACCGGCCGGATCGAACGGGATGATATCGTCGTTGCCATGAACCAGGCGTCGATCCTGGATGATATCCGCTACCTCAACCCGCAGGGAGTGCTTTTCTACGCGGATGATATTCATTTACCGGAGATCCCTGAAACGGTCGTAACCTACCCGATGCCCATCAAATCCATGGCCAAGGAGACAGAAGCGCCTGCTGGGTTGCGGGATTACATCTCCAATATGATCTATGTGGGAATCCTGGCGAAGATGCTGAATATCCAGATGGATAAGGTCCAACTGGCAATTGAGTACCACTTCCAAGGGAAAGAGAAAGCGATTTCCTCCAATATGGAGATTATTAATAAGGCTTTCATCTGGGCTGAATCCAATCTGGTGAAACAGGATCCATATCTGGTGGAACCGATGGATCTAACCTCAAATTGTGTTATGGCGGATGGAAACACTGCTGCAGCCTTGGGGGCTATCTTTGGAGGGGTGCAGTTTTGCGCCTGGTACCCGATCACACCTGCAAGCACGTTGGCTGAATCGCTGAACGAATATCTTCCCCAATATCGCAAGGAACCGGAGACTGGCAAGGCTACATACGTGGTCGTCCAGGCGGAGGATGAGCTGGCTGCCATTGGTATGACCATCGGCGCCGGTTGGGCAGGCTTGCGCTCGATGACCTCGACCTCCGGGCCAGGTCTCAGCCTGATGGCGGAGTATATGGGTTTGGCGTATTACGCCGAAGTACCCGTGGTGGTGTGGGATGTGCAGCGGGTGGGTCCCAGCACCGGGCTGCCCACACGGACGGCACAGAGTGACCTGACCTTCTCCTATTTCCTTGGGCATGGCGATACGCAATATATCATCCTGATCCCCGGATCGGTAGAGGAATGTTTCGATTTTGGCTGGAAGGCGTTCGATATTGCTGAACACTATCAGACCCCTGTGATCGTCCTGAGCGACCTGGACCTGGGGATGAACCAGTGGATGACTGAGAAATTCAAATACCCGGATATGCCTATTGACCGTGGAAAGATACTCTGGGAAGAAGACCTGACAAAACATCTTGCTGCCCACGAGAATCGCTGGGGCAGATACCTGGATATTGATGGGGATGGCATTCCCTACCGGACGCTGCCCGGAAATCAGCATCCGCAAAGTGCGTATTTTGCACGCGGCACGGGCCATGACGAGTACGCCCAGTACTCGGAGGATGCCAAGGAATGGGAGAATGGTTTAAATCGCATCAAGCGCAAGATCGATAATTCGCGCGAGAACCTGCCGCTTCCCGAGATCAGGTTGAATTCCAACGCGAAAATCGGGATCATTTCCAGCGGATCGGTAAATCCAGCTGCCGAAGAAGCGGTAGACCTGTTGCTTTTGGACGATTTGCCAGTGGATCATCTGCGGGTGCGGGCGATTCCATTTTCAAGTCAGGTGGGAAAATTCCTAAAGGATCACGATCGGGTGTATGTTGTCGAGATGAATCGCGATGGTCAACTTAGGCAGGTACTTACCCTGGAATTCCCCGGTCAAGCGGAGAAGTTGATTAAAGCTGCTCACACCGATGGGCTGCCTTTAACCGCGAAATGGATCAAGGAAACAATCCTTTCCTACGAGGAGAGCAGAAAATGAGCGACGCAACAGTTTTACCAGCCCGGCAAGGAGCGAATGAAGTTGGGATGGCGCGAACAGATTATAAAGGCGCTCCCAGCACGCTCTGCCAGGGCTGTGGTCATAATTCAATCGCTGCCCAGATCGTATCTGCCTGTTACGAAATGAATCTGATCCCTGAAAAAGTCATCAAATTCTCCGGGATCGGATGTTCCAGTAAAAGTCCGTTTTACTTCCTCAGCCGCTCTTTCGGTTTCAACGGACTGCACGGCAGGATGCCCTCGCTCGCCCTTGGCGCGGCTTTCGGGGATACCAGCCTGCGGGTGATCGGCGTTTCCGGGGACGGGGACTCCGCCAGTATTGGGATGGGGCAGTTCAAACACATGGTACGGCGCAATCTGCCCATGACCTATATCATCGAAAACAACGGAGTTTATGGCCTGACCAAAGGTCAGTTCTCCGCCACAGCTGAAAAAGACCTGTTCCTTAAGAGGCAGGGTACTAACCCGTATCTGCCGATCGATATTTGTATGGAAGCCTTGGTTGCCAACGCCAGCTTTGTGGCGCGTTCCTTCGCTGGGGACCCGAAGCAAGTGAAAGAATTGATCAAAGCAGCCCTAAGCCACCGCGGGATCGCGGTGCTGGATATCATCAGCCCTTGCGTTACATTTCACAATCAGGGCGGGTCAGTTCATTCATACGTTTCCGGCAAGGAAATGGAGCAGCCGCTGCACGATATTTCCTATATCCCTAAGCGGGATGAGATCATGCTTGGCGATTTCGAGGAAGGCACCACCCAGGAAGTGGAGTTATTTGATGGGTCAAAGATCGTACTGAAAAAACTGGAAAGTGAGTACGACCCCTGTGACCGCTGGCAGGCTATGCACATGCTGGAAGAAGCCCATTTGAATAACTGGCTTGTTACAGGTTTGATCTATGTGGACCCAAGCCAACCAACCATGTATGATATCTACCACCTGTCCGATACAGCCCTGAACCGACTGCCGGCAGGGAAAATCCGTCCGCCTCGCGCAGAATTGGACCGTCTGAATTCAAGTTTATTTTAATTTGGTTGGTTTTTAGACCTGCCCAATTGTGTGGAGCAGAGTGAAGTTGGCGACTTTCATGGCATTCACCGGAAGCCCGGAGATCACTGCCACCTGCTGACCGGGTTGAAATAGTTGCTTTTCCAGAATGCAATCTTCCAGGTGCTGAATCATCTCCTCAACCGAATTTGCCTGGGGAGCCAATTGCGGCGTAGTCCCCCAGCAGAGGTTCAACCGCTGAAATGTTCGCTCGTTGGGTGTGAAGGCCAGAATGGGCACCCTCGGACGGGTTTTCGACATTAAGATGGCTGTCTGGCCGCTGAGGGTGAAAACTGCAATACCGGCGATTTCAGGATCTTTGGAAATTTCATGCACCGCGCGGGTGATGGCAATGGCGCTGTTGTGAGTGGGATCGAGAGGAACGTCCTCGCCGAATCCCCACTCCCCAAAATGATCCTCAGCTGTCCGGATGATTTGATCCATCATAGCCACGCTTTCCACAGGATACTGACCACTGGCCGATTCCGCTGAGAGCATGACCGCATCGGAGCCATCGAAGATAGCATTCGCCACATCCGAGGCTTCCGCACGCGTTGGACGGGGATTGGAGACCATCGAATCCAACATCTGCGTGGCTGTGATCACCAATTTGGCGTGACGATTGGCTTCTTTAATGATCATTTTTTGCATAATTGGCACTTCGGAGGGGGAGGTTTCCACCCCCAGGTCGCCTCTTGCCACCATAACGCCATCCGTCACATGCAGGATCTCATGCAGGTTTTGAATCGCTTCGGGACGTTCCAGTTTGGCAATGATGGGAATATCTGGCATGGCCGGGTCGATCTCGTTTATGGATTCGCGCAGGAAAATAATATCGCGGGCTGCACGAACGAAAGAAAGTGCAACGTAATCGACTTTATTTTTCACGCCAAATTCCAGATCATCGCGGTCTTTGGGCGTGAAAGATGCCAACCCGAGATCGGCTCCCGGCAAGTTCACTCCCTTGCGGGAGAGCAAGGTACCACCGATCACCACTTTGGCTTCAACTGCCTGATCGGTGACTTTGACAACCTGGAGTTCCAGTTTACCGTCATCAATTAAAACCCGGCAGCCACGGGTCATACTCTTTTCAAATTCCGGGACTTCCATGGGGATGATCGTACCGTTGACTCCAGGCAGAGATGACGGTTGACTTGAAGTAAGGAAAACCGTCTCGCCGGCTGTCAGCGGGATTCCGGAATCCGGAAGGATACCCACCCGTAATTTTGGGCCCTGCAAATCCTGCAGTATTGATACTGGTTTACCAAGCTCTTTGGAAAGCTGGCGGATCAATGAAATGGACAGCTCATGATCGGCGTGGGTGCCATGAGAAAAATTCAACCTGGCAACATCCATCCCAGCCAGGAACAATTGCCTCAGAACCGCTTCGCTGCGGCTGGCAGGTCCTATGGTGGCGACGATCTTCGCTTTTCTTGTCATCCTGGTTTAAGGTAACTTTTCCCAGAGGAATAATCTCAGGGCATTTGCAGGGTTTCGCGGATACGCGGGATGGCCCAGTCGATATCCTGTTTGGTGATGATCAGGGGCGGAGCAAAACGTATCACCTTCTCGTGGGTTTCCTTGGCGAGGATACTTTTTTGCATCAGAGATTCGCAGAAGCGGCGGGCTCCCCCGGCTTCTGGTTTCAATTCAACTCCGATGAGCAATCCCCTCCCGCGAATCTCCTTGACGTGCTGGCTGGGGATCTCCATGAGCTGCGCCATGAAATACTCGCCCATCTCTGCGCTTTTTTCAACCAGTTTCTCTTCGCGGATCACCCGGATGGCTTCGCGTGCGACCGCCGCCCCCAGAGGATTCCCGCCAAAAGTGGAACCATGCTCGCCGGGGGTGAAGAGTCCCATAACGGGTTCATCTGCCAGAACCGCAGAAACCGGATAAAAACCGCCGCCCAGCGCCTTGCCGATGATGACCATATCCGGGCGGACGTTTTCGTATTCGCAGGCGAAGATTTTACCCGTTCTGCCCAGACCGGTTTGGATCTCATCCGCGATCATGAGGACATTATTCTTTGTACAGATCCTGCGTATCTCCCTGAGGTACCCCTCGGATGGGATGAGCACGCCGCCCTCGCCCTGAATAGGTTCGATCATCACCGCCGCGGTGGTAGGTTTAATCGCTTTTTCTATGGCGGCAGCGTCCCCGTAGGGGACAATTGTGAAACCAGGGGTGAAGGGTCCGAAATCATCACGGTAGAGCGGCTCGGTGGAGAAGGAAATGATGCTAACCGTGCGACCGTGGAAATTTCCAGCCGCAACGATGATATCCGCTTCATGACGGGAAACGCCTTTTTTCACATACGCCCATTTACGGGCCAGCTTAATGGCGGTTTCCACAGCTTCAGCGCCGGAATTCATCAGCAAGGACATTCCGTAACCGGTCCAATCCGAAAGTTCTTTGAAGAGCAAGGGGAGCTGGTCGTTGCGAAATGCCCGGGAGGTGAGGGTTAATTTACCTGCCTGATCGATCAGGGCTTTGAGGATGCGCGGGTGCACATGTCCCTGGTTCAAAGCCGAATAAGCGCTCAAACAATCCAGGTAGCGATTGCCATCCACATCCTCCACCCAGATACCGTCCCCTTTTTCGATGACCACATCCAAGGGATGGTAGTTATGCGCGCCGTACTGATCTTCAAGGGCAATATAATCCTTTGTCTCCATAAGTTCCCTCATTTTTGGAATTTATCGCAAAATATACGGTAGAAGTATATCATACCGGTTTTTTTACATCCCGAAACGTGGCTGGTCACACAACAACCAGGTTATTTATTTTTATTTTGAACTTTTTTGACTGCGGAACGGATCAAGGAGTCCATAAGGGGATACAGTGCCCAGCCAACAGTGATGGAGAGAATATACGCTAGAGTGGGCTCAAAACCGGGGGTGATGATATAGCGTCCATTTTCGACGCCTTTGAGGATGGAATCAGCGACTTTATCAGAAGGCAGCATCCCAGCCGAAGCATTAATTTCCTTCATGATGTCGTTCTGCATTGAGCGCTCGTAGGATAGCTGCGGGGTGTCGACATCAGCTGGAAATACAACAGAAACCTTGATGCCGCGCGGTTTCAACTCGGCTCGGATGACATCTGAAAAACCCCGGACGGCAAATTTGGTTGAGGAGTAAGCGGAATATCCGTAGGAGGCGTAGAATCCGGCGAAAGAGGAAATATTGACAATGTGTCCATTCCCGCGCGCGAGCATTGCTGGCAGAAACGCCTTGGTGACCAGAACGGTACCGAAAAAGTTGGTTTCCATCTGGGAATGGAATTCCTGCAAGGGGATATTCTCAACCTGGCCCGGAAAGACGATTCCGGCGGAATTGAATATATAATCCGGCACACCTACTTTATTCACGAATCCTTCTAAAATTCGGACAGTGCTTTTTTCGCGGGAGACATCAGCGGAGACGATCCCGGTGCGCTGCGCAGGGTGGATGCGGCTCTTTTTCAATTCCAACGAGGTCGCAGTCAGGTGCTCCAGCCGGCGGGCAAGGATGAACACATCAGCGCCCCGGGAAACAAGCTTCCGGGCAAGTGCCAAACCAATGCCGCTTGAACCGCCAGTGATCAATACGAGTTTTTGGTTGAATTTATCCATGAAAGTTAATTCTCAAGACCTGCATGAGCCACAAGAACCACCACTGCAGCCGCCGCACCCACAGGAGCTGCTCGAAGAGGAAGAAGAGGATCTCTCCGTTCCGTGCGAAAAACAAACAGAAAGAGCTCGTTTGGTATCCAGGCTCTCGCATTTATCACACGGAATGGGGGTATCCGCTTCCTTCATGGGGCGGATGGTATCGAATTTGGTTCCGCAATCCTGGCAGACATATTCATAAATTGGCATGATTCCTCGAATGATGGACTATTCTAATCCAAATTGGCAAGTTATTCTGAATGGACGGCACGATATAAAGTTAATGCATAGGCAGCGATACCAAAAGCGGTGGCCACATTCAAAGACCGTTTCTGCCCAGCCATGGGGATGGAGACAATCCTGTCGCTCATCTTGAGGATCTCGGGGTCGACCCCGACTTTTTCGTTTCCAATAACAAGCAAGATGGGAACATCCATGAATTTCAGGTCAGGTGAGAATAGGGAAACAGCCTCAGGGTTTCTTTCAAGCGACCAGATCTGAAACCCTTCGGATTTCTTATGGTTAACCAGATCCAACCCATTGCGGATGTGTTCCCATGGCACCGAAACTTCGGAACCGAGACCGGTTTTCTTCAATTTGGGATGGTCCGGGGTGGAGGTATATCCCCCCAAATAAAGGCGGGAAATGCCGGCACCATCACTGGTGCGGAATACCGATCCGACGTTATAGACACTGCGCAGGTTATCCAAAAGGACTTCTACACGACGAAAATTATGGGGTCGAAAAACGTTACTTTCTTCGGGCAAAGGAGAGTCATATTCGGTTTTGACCCCATCCGAGCCACACAATGGGCAATGCTCAAGTGCGTGGTCTGTGGGTGACTGCGGGCAACGAAACATGCAATCGATGTTTGAACACTGGAAGATGGTGAAATTGGCGGACATTAAAAATCAGAGAACAATGGGATATCAAAATTCAATTTCTCGCGGATATAGCGGAAGAAGAATGGTTCCAACCCCAGGGCAGCCACAACCTCTTCAGGACGGCCGGTTGCGCCTTCCCTGGCTGAAAGGGTCATTTCCAGAACCTGGGTCTCTCCATTTGAGGCAGCTAAAGCGAGCGAGTGAATTAATGGTTTAAGGTCATATTCTTTTCCCCGACGGGTGCGAAGGATCAATTCTTCCTTTTGTAACCGATCTATTGAGGCGATGATTTGCTCCTGGCTTAACACATTAAGGGCTGTCGCTGAATAAATGGCAGATTGCAGGTGACTCTGGAGAATAGGAGCGGCACTTTCGATCTCTTCGAGGTGCTGCAAATTAATCCCCGGGTGTGTGTGATCCTGGATTTTGGCTGTAATCTCCGGGATGGAAATATCTCCGTCCAACCAGAAATCCATGATCTCAAAGTTGGATAGAAATCCCAGTGGCAGCGGGGCGACCTGCTGAATACGAGGCTGGGGGTGAAACCCCTGGCTGTAGGCTAATTCCAATCCCGCCCGGCGGAAGAGTCGTTCCCAGATGTGCTGCATATCCAGCATCCCGGTATAACGAAGAGGCTCGGTCTTTGCGTAAAGGATACGGCAGCGGATCATAGAATGGGCTCGACGGATGCGATTTCCGGGCAACCCCAATGGCTGCCAGGATTCGCCCTGCGGATATTTTTATAACCGGGGAGGATGCCACAGACGTAGCAGGACTCACGGCAATCCGGGCGCAGAATCCCTGCTCGGCTGTTTTCAGCTTCCTCCAGCAGGTATTTCCTCGTCACCCCGATCTGGATGTGATCCCAGGGGAAAGGCTCCTCAGGGAGCCGTTCCCTGTGCGAATACGTGAAAGGATCGATACCGGCTTCCTCGAAGGCACGCTGCCAGATATTAAAATCGAACTGATCCTGCCAGGCGTCGAACCTTGCGCCAGCCTTCCAGGCACGGAAAATTGCGTCTGAAGTGCGTCGATCACCCCGGCTGAGCCAGGCTTCCAGGAGGGAGGTTTGCGGATCCGCCCAGGTCATCTTTAAGCCTGGACCGCGCAGCTCCCTGCGCAGGAGGTTCAGTTTTTCCTGGATCGATTCCAGCGAGTCCATGGAGCGCCACTGAAAGGGAGTGTGCGGTTTTGGGATGAAAGTACTGATCCCGGCATGCAGGGTGGCTTTGAGCCCGTGGAATTTCCGACCCTCGATCACCACCCGTCTGCAAAGGTCAGCGATAGCGCGGACATCATCCAGCGTTTCTTCGGGGTGACCGATCATGAAATAACACTTGATCACCCGCCAGCCGTGCGAATAAATGAGGCGGGTGACATCCAACAAAGCTTCATCCGAGATCGGTTTGTTGATAATGTTACGCAGGCGGTCTGTGGCAGCTTCAGGCGCCAGGGTGAAACTGGTCTGGCGCGAGCCGCTCAGCTTTTCGAGAAGATCCACCGAGAGGGATTCGATCCTTAAGGAAGGCAGGGAGATGGTCAGGTGTTTGCCGGCGAAGCGAGTTTGGATCGCCTGGACGATCCCGGCAATTTCCGAGTGATCTGAGGAGGAAAGCGATAGCAGGGCGATTTCTTCATACCCGGTTTTTTCAAGGGCTCTCTCGAGCGAGCTTAAAATCTGATCGAGCGAACGTTCCCGCAACGGGCGGGTGATCATACCTGCCTGGCAGAAACGACAGCCACGGGTGCATCCGCGCATGATCTCAATGGCGATCCGGTTTTGAACAACCTCGATGGAAGGGACAATAAAATCGATGACCGGATCTGGAAGGCGGCCAACGATCCTCTTTTGAACGCAATTAGGGACATCTTCTCTTTCAGGCGTCAATCCCAAATATTGACCGGAAGTGGAATAACGGGCTGTATAGAAAGATGGGACATAGACTCCAGCGATCTTTGAAAGCGCAAAAAGTATTTCATCCCGAGGCAATTGCTGCGATTTTGTATTGGCTAATGTATCGAGGATTTCATGAATTACCTCCTCGCCTTCACCGATCACGATAGCATCCAGGAAGGGCGCCATGGGTTCGGGGTTGAGCATGGCATGTCCCCCTGCGATAACCAGGGGATGCTGGTCTGATCGGTCTTTGGACAAAACGGGAATACCGCATAGGTCAAGGAGATTAAGCGCGTTCGTGTAAAGTGTCTCGTAGGGGAGGGTGATTCCGATCAGATCAAATTGAACAAGAGGGGTGCGGCTTTCAAGGGAAAAAAGCGGAATGGAATCCCGGCGCATCAGGTCTTCCATATCAACCCAGGGGAGATAGACTCTTTCTGCCAGCGCGTCCGGGCGTTTGTTAATCTGGTCATAAAGAACGGCAATACCCAGATTGGGCAGACCCAGATCATAGATATCCGGGAATGCCAGCGCAACGCGAGTAATAACCGAGTTCCATTCCTTGCGGACCTGGTTCAGCTCGCCGCCTGTGTAGCGTCCCGGCTTCTGGACAGCCGGCAGGTTCAATTCCAGCCAGGTTTCCAGGGATGTATTTGGTTGATTGTCCATATCGATCAAATGGTGCCTTTATAAAAACCGCCGTCGACGGAGAGCATGACCCCGGTGATGTAAGACGCCGCAGGGGAGAGCAGAAAAACAGCCGCATTAGCAAATTCCTGTGGTGTGCCAAAACGGCCCAGGGGGCATTCGCGGGTTAGTTTGGCGATCTCGTCATCAACGCTCGACTTATTTAATTTCGCTCTGGCTTGCATCAATTCCTGCACCCGTTCGGTTTCGGTCCAGGCTGGAAGGATGGAATTCACGCGGATCCCTTCCGGTCCGAGTTCTATTGCCAGACTTTTTGTTAAGCCAACTGTGGCGGAACGGATACTATTGGATAGGATCAGGTTCTGCAACGGCTGTTTCACCGAAAAGGAGGTTACCGTCAGAATGCTTGGGGATGAGGATCGCCTCAGAGAGGGAAGGGCTTCCCGGATCAGGCGCACGTGGGAGAGAAATGTGAGGTCGACAGCCTTTTCCCAATCCTGATCGGAAAAGGATTCGAATGCGCCGGGAGGCGGACCTCCGGCGTTGGTGAGGAGCAGGTCTACTCCGCCGAAATTCTCCCCGGCAGCTTTGACGAGCTTAGCTGGAGTATCAGGCAGGGTGATATCCCCGGCTACAGGGATGACCGCTGCATTTGATTGCGCCTGGATCGTGTTCGCGGCTTTCGTCAAAGCTGATTCATTCCGGGCATTCAGGATAATATCAACACCTTCGCCTGCCAGCGTAGCTGCCACGGCGTAACCCAACCCGCGGCTGGCACCAGTAACGATGGCGCGTTTTCCTCTTAGATTGAGATCCATTTATTCCTCAAAGTATTTCCATTTCGTTTCCAATAAGTTGGAATGAGCGGTGATTAATTTCGCAATATTCCGGAATCGCTTGCAGGGTTTTTTCCACCATCACCCGGTCACTGCCCGTCAGTGCGCAGCCAATCGCGGTTTCCTGCCGGGAATCCTGGTGATCCACCTCAGCAACGGAAATGTTGAATTTCTTATGCAGATCGTTGAGGAGGGGTTTAAGCAAACCCCGTTTCTCCTTCAACGATCTGCAACCAGGGATTCGAAAAACAAGTACCAAGACGCCTAGCGGGATCATAGCGTAGGTAAATTTAACCGAAACACAGGGATTGGTCAATGAACTACGGTTAATCCTTGTATTCAGGGTTTTGAAAGGGTACAATGCCAGACTAGTTTGGAAGAAAACTTCATGGATATGGAAAAGAAATACCAGGAAACCCTGGATTACCTATACGGTTTTGTTGATTACAGCCTCACGCGGAATTTTCGCAACGCTGCCGAGAAATTCGACCTGAACCGGATGCGGGAACTTCTCAGCCTTTTGGGGAATCCCCATCAAAAATATCCGATCGTCCATGTGGCTGGAACCAAGGGAAAAGGGTCCACTTCCGCGATGATCGCCAGTGTCTTGCAAGCTGGAGGGTATCGGACGGGATTGTATTCCTCCCCGCATTTGATCGACTTCACAGAACGTATTCAAATCGATCAGCTACCAATTTCTCCGGCTGAGTTGTGTGACCTGGTGGATATTATCAAACCTGTTGTCTCGCGGATTGAAGGGATGACAACTTTCGAAATCACAACTGCGCTGGCATTTATACATTTTGCCAGGATGGGAGTTGATTATGCTGTGATCGAGGTGGGGCTGGGTGGCAGGTTGGATGCGACCAATGTGGTTGATCCGCTTATATCGGTTATCACTTCCATATCCTATGATCACACACAGGTGCTTGGCGACACACTTACCCAGATTGCCTCGGAAAAGGGGGGCATCATAAAGCCGGGCAAAACGGTGGTGATCGCACCACAATCCAGTGAAGCCAGGCTGGAGCTGGAAAGGATCGCGTCACTTAGAAAATCCCCTAAGATCCAGGTCGGAAAAGATTTTCTCTATGCTTCCCTGGCTCATTCTCTTTTCAACCAGACCATTCTGGTATGGCCGGAAGCCGAACAGGATTTGGTGGACCATTTTATCGAAACAGGAGGTAGAACGGATTGGGAACCTGCCAGGTTAGTAATCCCTCTTCTCGGATTCCACCAGGTGGAGAATGCTGCCACTGCGTACGCTTCCATCCAGACCCTGCGGGAGGCTGGATTGAAGATCGGCGAAGAGGAGATCAAAACTGGATTCTCTAACGTTCATTGGCCAGCCCGGTTTGAAGTGGTAATGCATGATCCATTGATCATCGTAGATTCTGCCCATAACCGGGATTCGGCATTAAAATTACGCCTGACCATTGATGATTACCTCGCCGGATTACCAGTGATCCTGCTTTTTGGCGCATCCGAGGATAAGGATATTGATGGCATGTTTACAGAACTGCTCCCCCGGGTGCGCGAAGTGGTGGCAACCGAATCCACTCATCCCAGGGCGTGCAAAGCCACAGAACTTATAGAACTGGCGCATGCACATGGCGTGAAGACGACCGCGGTCCTTCCCCTGGAAGCCGCTCTGGAGAGGGCAATCCAACTGGCGGATGGCGAGGCGGCGGTGATCGCAGCCGGCAGCGTTTTTATCGCCGCTGGCATCAAAGAATTTTTACAAAGAAAAGAGAATCAGGCACAGGATATTCAAAATCCTGATCCTGGAAAATCATGAAAGAAATACCCTGGCCCCAATTTAAAGACAATCAGGAAGACCTGCCCTCAGCGCTGTACCAGCGTACAGAGGAGCTTTATCAGATCCCGGATGCTGCCATCGGAAATGATGGTCTGATCGAGCTGCCAGCTTTGATCTTAAGGGATGTGGTCATCTTCCCTCACATGGTTGCCCCCATTTTTATTTCACAGGGGGTTAATCTGGCTGCGGTCAAAGCCGCTCAGGACGAATACACAACGTTGATCGGTTTGATGGTCCGCGAACAGGGGATCGATGATCCCAAATCCCGCGATTTTCTACCGATCGGGGTGGAAGTGGCGGTTGGCAGGCTGCTTAACCTATCTGAAGGCAACCATTCGGCTTTGATCCAGGGGCGGCACCGGATGCAGATCGTGGAATTTACCCAGACCGATCCGTATATCAAGGTCAAAGTCCGCCCGATCATCGAATCTGTAAAAACGGACAGACGGATCGAAGCGCTTATGCGAACGACACGCGACCTCTTCGAGCGCTGCGTGCGGTTGGATCGATCCCTGCCTGATGAAGCCCAACTCTTCTCGATGAATATCCAGGAACCCGGCTGGCTGGCTGATATGGTGGCTACCGCGATCACTTTTCCGTACGAAGAGCGGCACGCTTTGCTGACCATCCTCAACCCGGAAGAGAGGCTCAAAAAGCTGAACTGGTTGCTCGCCCAGGAACTGGATGTGCTCCAATTGGAAGATGAGATCCAGACCCGCGTGCAGAGCGAGGTGGACCGTACCCAGCGGGAGTTTTACCTGCGCGAGCAAATGCGGGCGATTCAAACTGAATTGGGCGAGGGGGATATCTGGACGCGGGAGATCAAGGAATTGAAGGAACGCGTGGAAAAGACGGAGCTTCCGGAGGATGTGCAAAAGGTGGCGCTCAAGGAAGTGGAGCGGCTGAGCCAGATGATGGCCATGTCGCCTGAGGTGAGCATCATTCGGAATTATGTGGATTGGATCCTCGATCTGCCCTGGAAGGAGCAGACTGAAGATAACCTGGATGTGATCCACGCCGGCGAAGTTCTGGAAAAATATCATTATGGCCTGGGCAAGGCCAAGGACCGCATCCTGGAATACATCGCAGTGCGCAGCCTTAAGCCAAAACGCCTGCGTCAGCCTATTTTATGTTTCGTAGGTCCCCCGGGAACAGGGAAAACCTCGCTCGGAAAGTCTATCGCTGAAGCCCTCGGGCGGAAATTCGTGCGCGTCTCATTGGGAGGAGTGCGGGACGAAGCCGAGATTCGTGGGCACCGCCGTACTTACATTGGTGCCATGCCCGGGCGAATTATTCAGACTATGCGTAAAGCGGGCACGATCAATCCGCTCTTCATGCTGGATGAAATCGATAAGCTGGGTACCGATTTCCGCGGAGACCCGTCCTCAGCGCTGCTCGAGGTGCTCGATCCCGAGCAAAACGCCAACTTTTCAGATCATTACCTGGAATTGTCTTATGATCTTTCGCAGGTCATGTTCATCACCACAGCCAACAGTTTGAATTCAATTCCATCCGCGCTTTTGGATAGAATGGAACTGCTGGAATTCCCGGGGTATATTGAAGAGGAAAAACTGGAGATCGCCAAGCGTTTTCTTCTCCCGAGGCAAATTGAAGAAAGCGGTTTGAAACGTAAGGAGACTGGTTTTTCAGAAACGGCGGTAAAGAAAACGATCCGCGAATTCACTTACGAGGCTGGTGTCCGCAACCTGGAAAGGGAACTGGGCAGGATCTGCCGAAAAGTTGCCCGTTTGAAATCTGAAGGGAAAACTTTTCCGAAAAAGATCAAACCGGCGGACGTGGAAACTTTCCTAGGACCTCCGCAATTCTATCTCACCGAGGCTGAACGTAAAGACGAGGTTGGGGTGGCAACGGCCATCGCCTGGACCGAAAGCGGTGGGGAGATCATGCCGGTTGAAGTGCTCATCCTGGAAGGAAAGGGCAGCTTGCAGATCACAGGTCAGATCGGCGATATCATGCAGGAATCTGCACAGGCAGCTCTTTCCTACGTGAAATCCCGCTCCAGGGTGTTCAATATTTCACCCGATCTTTATGAGCGGGTGGATGTTCACATTCATATCCCTGAAGGGGCCATTCCCAAGGATGGTCCCAGCGCGGGGATAACAATCGCTACCGCGCTGCTCTCTGCCTTCACAGGTCGGAAGATCTACAAGGATGTAGGTATGACCGGTGAGATCACCCTGCGGGGGCAAGTGCTGCCTATTGGCGGTGTACGGGAGAAGATCCTGGCTGCGCATCGCTCGGGGATAAAACGGGTGCTTCTGCCTGAAAAGAATATGAAAGACCTGGTGGATGTGCCCAAGAAGGTGCTGACCGATCTGGCAATAAAACCAGTTTGCCATATGGACGAAGTGATTGCCATCGCGCTACATCCAGCCACCGAAAAGCACACTCCTCCGCAGATCCCGGTCAGGACTGAAAAAGGATAAAAAAAAGCCCGAAAGGGCTTTTTTATTGTGGCGGAGGAACTGGCTTTTCAGCCGCGGGCGGAGGAGTGGGTTTTTTCTCAGATTGCAGCACCTGGATGCCATTGCGAACCTGGTTTAACGACCGGTCGATCTCCATTTCAAGACGGGTAAGGCTATCCAGGGAGTACATGTCCGCCTCCCGCCGAATATTCTCCGCCTCGTTGCGCGCCTGGGCGATGATCTGATCCGCGCGGGCCTGGGCAGCCAGAACAATGGCATCGTGCTGGACTAATTCGTCGCTCTTATCCTTGGACATGGATACGATATTGGTGGCTTCCTCCTTGGCTTTTGCGATGATGCGGTCGCTTTGGGCCAGGAGCTGCTGTGACTTTTTAATCTCCTCCGGAATGGATACCCGCATCTGGTCAATTAAATCCAGAATCTTGTCCTCATCGATCATCACGCTGTGGGTGAACCAAATAGGACGGCTTTCATCGAAAAGCTCTTCGAGCCGATCAACGAGGTGCAAAATATCCATCGAAAACTCCTCAATATCGAACTTAAGGAACAAAGATGCAATTATTACGCCAAATTAATTATAGCGTATTAATCCCGCAAAGAAGTTATCGGCAGGTCATTGCGCGATTCACCAAATTCCGCGAATTTCTCCTTGAGGGCGGAATGGATGAATGGGGGGACCATGCTGCTGATATCCCCGCCCAGCGCGGCGATTTCCCTGACAGTGGTTGACGAGAGGAAAGAGTGTTCCTCGCTGGTAATTAGTGCAATTACCTCGATGTCCGCAGCGAGCCTGTGATTGGCAAGCGCCATGCGGAATTCGTGCTCGAAATCGGAGAAAACCCGCAAACCTCGGACAATGACCTGCGCGTTGATCTTTTTGCAAAAATCCACCGTAAGACCACTGTACCCCTGCACCTGGATTTTCGCGTTGCTTGAAAATGCTTTTTCCACCATGCGGATGCGTTCGTCTGGCATGAAAAGCAGGTTTTTAAGCGGACGGTCATAGACTGCCACGATCACTTCGTCAAAAATTTGCGATGCCCGTGTGGCAATATCGATATGTCCGAAATGAATCGGGTCAAATGTGCCGGGAAAAACTGCTCTGACCATGTTAACTCCTAACTGATATCTGCTTTTCCGGGTGACCAGAATGATTGTACCTTTTGTTGTAACGGTTTTAATGTAGGTTCGGATAAATCGGGGTCATATTCAAAGATACTTTGTGCTTCTCTGCGAGCTTTTTCAATCAGCCCGACGTCGGTCAGGTTCGCCATGCGCAAAGGGGTGAAACCGGATTGCCGGGTTCCCAGGAATTCCCCCGGTCCTCGCTGCTGGAGGTCTTTTTCCGCCAAAACGAATCCATCGTTGGTGGTTATCATCACAGCCAGTCGCTCATTTTCGATCTCATCCTCTGTATCGGGGATGAGCAGGCAGTAGGAATTCTCAGATCCCCGGCCCACCCGCCCGCGGAGTTGGTGCAGCTGCGCCAGGCCGAAACGATTGGCCCCTTCGATCATCATAATGGTGGCGTTGGGAATATCCACCCCAACCTCGATAACCGTTGTTGTCACCAGGATCCGGGTTTCATTTTCGCGGAAACTCGCCATTACCCGGTCTTTTTCCTCCGCTTTTAGCCGGCCATGCAACAAGCCCAATTTCAACTCCGGGAAGACTTCCTTCTGGAGCCGTTCATACTCATTTACTGCGGAGAGGAAAGCCTCGTTATCCCCCTGATCGATCAGGGGATAAACGATAAATGCCTGCCTGCCAGATTCCACCTGGGAGCGGATGAAGGAATAAGCGCCTTCCCGTTCGAGAGGGTAAACAATGCGGGTCTCGATTGGTTTTCTGCCTACGGGCATTTCGTCGATGATGGATACATCCAAATCGCCATAGATGGTGAGCGCCAGGGAGCGGGGGATGGGGGTGGCGGTCATGACCAACAGGTGGGGGTTTTGTCCTTTGGCACGCAGGATAGCCCGCTGCTCCACACCAAAACGGTGTTGCTCGTCGATCACCGCCAGGTGAAGATTCTTGAAAACCACCGGCTCTTCCAGCACAGCATGTGTACCGATCAGAAGTTTGATCCTGCCTTCGGCTAATAAAGCTCGAATCTCCGCTTTTTCCACTTCGGGTGTATCCCCAACCAGAAGGCGGATCTCTTCCGGACGGAATGGAAATGCGGTGTTTTCACCCGAAGCGAGAAGGCGGGTGAGTGTATTGAAGTGCTGAACGGCTAAAATGCTGGTGGGAGCCAACAGGGCGGCCTGGGCAGCGTGCTCGGCAAGGATGGCCGCGGCCAACCCAGCGACGATCGTTTTTCCGGAGCCGACATCCCCCTGCAGAAGTCTGTTCATGGGATGGGACATATTCAGGTCCAGGGCGATCTGATCCAAAACATTTTTCTGGGCGGAAGTGAGCTCAAAAGGCAGGGAGGAGATGATCTCCAGGATTCTTTCCTGGGGTATTGAAAACTGCTCGGAGGTGAGCGCTTGCCAGGTGCGTTTTTGCTGAAGTACGCCAATTTGCAACAGGAAGATCTCATCAAAAGCGAGCCTATCACGGGCGACCTGCAGGGCGTCGTAATTATCAGGGAAATGAATTTGTTTCAGCGCAGCCGCAAGGTTGATCACTTTCGCCGAATCTTTAACACTGGCTGGAAGGTAATCCGAAACCCGCGGCGCCCAAAAGGCAACCGTGTCGAACATCATTCGCCGGATCGATTTTTGGGTCAAACCGGAGGTAAGCGGATAAACTGGAACGATCCGGTTGGTATGTAAATGTTCCTGTTCGATCTGTTCGATATCCGGGTTGGAAATTACGAATCGCCCGAGGAAGAGATCGACACGGCCGGCAATGACCACCTGCATACCTGGGCGGTAGGTGCGTAACGGCCAGGTTTGGTTCCACCAGATCAACCGTAACGGGCTGGTGCCATCGCTGACGATGATCTCGGTCATATCGCGCGGAGGCTTGCCCCGTTTGAAGGAAGCGCCGCTCTGGACTGTAGCGATGATGGTGACGTTTTCTTTTACAGTCAGCCGGTTGATTGGTTTAAGTTGGGAGTAATCGTCATAACGCCGTGGGAAAAAATACAATAAATCTTCGAGTGTATTCAATCCCAGTGATTTGAACATGGAGGCTTTGGCTGGGCCTACCCCCTGAACAACAGTTAGCGGGGCATCCAGTCCGGCTGCATTCTGGGGGCTGGGGGAAGGAGGAGATTCGCGAAAAGAGGGTCGATTTT
>Ga0208980_10000156_pt1 | contig 34029 bp, 26 predicted proteins | sample WetSurMetagenome_3_FD_187993 | JGI IMG/M metagenome (GOLD analysis project Ga0208980, IMG submission 187993) | Wetland microbial communities from Twitchell Island in the Sacramento Delta, sample from surface sediment Aug2011 Site A1 Bulk (version 2) | ecosystem: Environmental > Aquatic > Marine...
AGAGAACTGCGAACCTCCACAATAGAGGGTCGCCCAGGTGCCGGTAACAGCCACTGACTCGCTAAAGTTTACTGCCAACGTTGTTCCAACCGGTACACCCGTAATACCGTTTGTTGGAATTGTGCTGCTCACATATGGGGCAATATCATTGCTGGTTGTAAAAGTCCATACGTGATCAGCAGCCATGGCGGTCGGGACGCCATCCAGATCTGTTATATGGTCTTTCAAGATCGTTGACGTGCAACTCACCCCAATTGGTAAGAAAGCATCCGGATCAATGATATAAGATGAACCACCACCAGAAAGGGTAGCGGTAACTGGTAGACTGTTACAGGTGAGTGTAGCCCAGGTGCCTGTGGCTGTCACCGCTTCGCTGAAATCAACCATGAGCGTTACATTTATCAATACTCCCGTGGCTTCATCTGCTGGATCTGTGCTGATCACAGTGGGGGCCAGGTCTGCTTCCGTGGTGAAGCTCCAGATCTTGTCCTCTGCCATCTGGTCGGCTGTCCCGTCCTCATCCGTCACCTTGATGTGATCAACCGTTACCGTGCAGGTCTCGCTGTAACTGAAGCTGGTTGGGTCCAACTCGATCACTGGATCTCCCAGTTCATCGACCGTATAAGTATGCGGACCGCTGGTACCACAGGAGATAGTGGCGAAATCCGCCGCCAGTGTTACAGGTTCACTGAAGGTGATAGAAATATCGGTATCCACATCCACCCCAGTAGCATCCGGATCAGGAATCGTGCTGGTTACCGTCGGAGCAACATCCGCTGCACATACGATTGCAGTCGAGGCTGAGCTTCTCGCTTCCGATGGATCTGTGAGAAAGAAATCCAAATCATTGTCATCAGTATCCGTGCAGCCATTATTACTTCGCGAATAACTTTGACTTACACCAGGCGTTGGCCAAATTCTGGCAGTTTCAATAAAGGCATTGACTGCGGAGCCATAGCCCAGGGAATCGAGGATCGTATCTGCCCCATCCCGTATAGCCAAACCACCCCCGGCGGCTCCGATGCTTCCTGAAGATCCAAAGTCATAGGTGACATCAGCTGCCGGGGAACCATTATATAAAGAATGGCCGATCAAATAATACCCACCGGAGGGTATGATGGTTGTGGTATCCCACTCTATTAATACAGAATCATCAGTGCCATTGTATGAACGGTAGGCAAGCTTATATCCATTAATATCAATACTATCGTTACTGATATTATGGATTTCAACAAATTCATCTGCAGAAGAAGAACCTACTGTCTGGAATTGACTTAGCACCAGGGTGGTCGAAATAGCCTCTACATTTTCGGGCGGGCTGGCGGTGAACACCAATCCCATTGCCAATATGAAAGCCATGATCAAATTGAGAGATCGATACCTTGCAGTCATACGTACATTCCTCCGAACAGAAAATGAAATGGTATCAGGCACCATACTGCCAGCAGTGAAGATCAGCCCCCAAGAGATGATTCGGAATTTTTATTATATAGATGTTATCACATTCTGGGAAGAGGTTTAAGCCTGAGTCAATCGCAATTAATGCGCCTATTGACAAACGACCTCAAAGTTACCCATACAAAGATTGGTTAACGTAAATCCACACCACCTCACCCAGGAAATACATAAATAAACCTTCATTTGCAATTAAACGCTCAAAAACAAGGGGGTAGTCCAGATTCTTCATATTAAAATGCTGTTATAATATTTCGCGCGAACTATCCACCACAGAAAATTACCGGTAAAATAAAAGCCATTTGGGGATCAATATGCCCCGCTAGTCCACTGCTTGGTTTTAATGACCGAGGATACTACTAACATATCAGGATCTAATTGGAGGTAATATGAACGGCATTTTGGATTTCCTTACGAACGATCAAACCATTACGGCGATTACCGTTGTCTTTATCAATCTGTTATTGGCCGGTATCATGGCCTTTTTTGTCAGGTTTGTTTTTATTAATTATGCACAAACCATGTCGAACAGAAGATCTTTTTCTAATATATTTTTCCTGATGACGGTATGCACCGCACTGATCATCACTGTAATCCAATCTTCGATTGCCTTGTCATTAGGCCTGGTCGGCGCATTATCAATTGTAAGGTTCAGGACCGCAATTAAAGAGCCCGAAGAATTAGTGTATCTTTTCCTCTGCATTGCCATCGGCTTGGGACTTGGCGCAAATGAAAGATTCATCACCATTGCAGCCGGCATCTTAGTTCTCCTCATTTTAATGATCAGAGGAATTATTAATAAAAAGAATAAAAATATATCCGAACCATATAATTTAGATATCGACAGTAGAAAAATAGGAATAGATGAAATAACCACGATGCTAATTCCATTTTGTGAGAGCCTCGTTCTAAAACGATATAGTACGGATGAAAGCCACACAAATATTTGTTTGTCGGTCGAATTAGCGAATATCCAAAAACTGGAACTGGCTGTCATGAAACTCAAGGAAGCAGATAGCAATGTGAAAGTTGGATTTATTCCAAATTCTGCAATAAGCTAAACTATACATCTTGATCTTAGATTCATCATGAAGAAGAATGATCGACCAGTAGTAATCCTGTTTTTCCTCATCGCGTCAATCACCATTACTCTATTAATTGTATATTTATTAGGCACAAGTATCGATGCGATTAATGGCGATGGGATCTACACTCTGTCGTACTCGCATTATGACCCTTTACAGGAAGTCAGAATTGAATGGCCAAATGTAAAAGGTGTAGCATTTAAATTAAACAAAATAACACACGATAATTACCTTGATATACATTTAAGCACATTCGATACCTATAAAATAGAGTTTACACTTGAAGATGATGTTGAAAGCATTTATGTTAACACAGGGGTTGATGTAAAACAGGGTGATTCATACCAAAAACTCTTGCAAATGATCCCGGAATATATTGTGAAGCGAGGATTTAGTAAAGTGACTGTTCTCCCGGTTGACGGTGATGGGGTTTATGGGATCGGTCATTTTTCAACAGTATCAATTTTAGATAACCCCGACCCAAGTGGTTTTCCTGATTATCAGATCATCGATTTTGTGATTCCGAAAATTGAGATCGAGCTTGATGAAGCTGATTATTTAAATATTGAAGAACAAAGAAAGGAAGCCCTGGCACTTGGGATTTTGTTCACGGAACCCACGGATTTTATTCCCGCAAAAATTAAGTTTGACGGACACTCATATAAAACTGAAATAAGGCTTAAAGGGGATTGGACTGACCATCTCGAAACAGACAAATGGTCTTTCCGGATCAATGTAAAAGGCGGGGAAACGATATTAGGGATGGCGGAGTTTGCCATTCAGCGACAGGAAACGAGGAATGGACTCTACCCTTATTTGATTAATGAGTTATATAGAGAGGCGGGTGGGGTTACTCTACGGTATTATTTTATTGATGTAGTTGTTAATGGGCAGTACAAGGGGGTCTATGCTTTGGAAGAGGGTTTCAGTAAACTGGCTGTCGAACACTCTTTAAAGAGGGAAGCACCAATCCTAAAATTCAATGAAGAGTATTTATGGGAGAGGTTTGCATATTATCAAGAAAAGAAAGGCATCTACTACTGGTCAAATATCGAGCCTTTTAGTCTGAAAAAAACTTTTGTATCCCCCACATTATCTGGTTTGGCAAATTACGGTATTTATGCCATCGATCGCATCCTCTACGATGACGTGGATATCAGCACAGTCATAGATCTTGAATTATTCGCCAAATATGCTGCAATCATGGATACTTTTGCAACGAGCCATGGAAGTGTCTGGCACAATTACCGCCTGTATATAAATCCAATCACTGGCAGATTTGAAGTAATCCCCTTTGATGATATGGCTTTCTCAGCTGGGCAAGAGGGTTACCCGAAATATCTATTCCAAACAACTGACATAATTACAAGCGCCGTTTTTTCCAATCGCGAATTTCTGGAATTATATTCCAGGGATTTGATTGATCTGTCTGACACCTTACCCGTGTTCCTGAAGAAGCAATCGAAAACAATCGATGATCTCGAATACACGATCAGGCGGGATGATCCCCAATTCCAATTCAAAACAGATGAATTAATGACAAGGCAAGACGAGATCAACGATCTGTTCATCGATCATGGACTCCGCTGCTATTGGAAAAACAACAGCATTGGCCAGTATTCAATCACAATTACAAATTACAATGATTTCATTACCCAAATAAACCAGATCTATTCAGAAAACCATCAGCTCTCATTCTCAAGCGCTTTTCCTTTTCTCCTAAATTATCAGGATGAGATAATAAACAAGGTTGTTTTTCAGGTTCTTGGTGACGACACCCTGGATGACGATGCAATCATCACAATCAATTATTCCCTATTTAACCAAAGCCAAGAGTATACGGCCAAATGTTATAAAATGGGGTTTTCGTTTTTCGTTGCCGGGCATGCTTATGGTACCCCCGGAGGTCATGATGGCCTGCATCAGCCCTTTTTAGATTACCTTGATGATCTGGCGAAAGATGAATCCATGGCTTTTGGTATCTTTACCGGGGATTTTGTCGAGAATGGCGCTGACATGGCATCTTATCAAGAATTCTTTGAACAAATGAAGGGTTTGAATAAACCGATATTTGCCACAGCCGGAAATCACGATGAAGTCGGGTCAGGAGAAAATAATTTCATTAAATTCATGGGGGCCAAGTTCTATTCGCATGTGCAAGATAAATCTCTCTTTTTATTTCTAGACCCTGACGATCAAACCTGGAGTATTTCTGAAAAACAAATCGAATTTATTAAAACAGAATTGTTATTAAATTCGCAAGTAGATAATATTTTTGTACTTTCACATCAACTCATGTGGTGGGAAGAAGGCGATCCAAGATTCGATAAGTTTATTCCCAACAGCCTTGCGGGAAAAAATGGAACGAGTAATTTTTGGTCTGAAGTCTATCCATTATTCGAAAAATCGACTAAAAACGTGTTTTTCATTGCCGGAGATGTTGGCGCTTTTGATAATGGGAGTGAAATCGCAATTGTAAAAATCAATGGCTTCCCTTTCATCGCCAGTGGGATGGGCGGGGGTAAAAGGGACAACATCTTGAGCATCTATGTAGATAATTATGGCGTTAACATTGATGTGATCGCATTAAATTGCGAGGATACCCAGGCACTCGGAACGCTTGACGAATTGCTGGATTCGGGAAACTGATATGAGCCAAAATATCGCCCGTGATGATTTTTCAATCAGACTTTTTCGTTTTTTACGAAAATATTCATTCGCAGTTATCGTCTTACTTATCCTGTTCCCTATTATGGTGTTCATAGGCTATACACAATATAACCGCCTACTTTCAAATACAAGTAACCAGGACTATATTCAAATAGATATCGGTACGATTCAGACATATGATCCATACTACCCCCACAAGTATTTTATTCCTACGCCTGATAAAAGGGGGATAAAGATAAATTTACACGCTGAAACCCATTACGAATACATGGAAGTTGTTGCGTCACCCGGTAGTTATTTTCATATCGATTTTTATAATAATCAACAACTTGTTGGTGAAATAGATCTGTCGACCCTGGAATCAGAAAAATTGGTAATCCCATTGCCCGAGCAAGTCACAAAGAACGGATATACCGGTGTCCTCTTTACGCCCATTATGGGCAGCAATTATTATCTCAGTCACCTTGATTTTATAAAAACATACGAAGAGAACGTAGTACTAAAGGAATATCCGCTCAAAACCAAAACCATGATTAGTGGCACGGATAAAATTGGCGATCCACATAATATTACCGGCATCATCGTATACCTACTGGATTACGGCGATCAAAAACTAACCCTTGAGGTTGGGAATATTGGCGGATTGACTGTTGAATTACTATCCATTTCGATTTTAGATAGTACAAAACAGTTGGAATTTGATCGCAATACACAACTTTCTCCATTTGATACTGAAATTTCATTCAACACCTATTCATTTAATAATGTTGATTCTGATATCAGTAATAATCCATTTAACTTATATGTACAATATAAATATACAGATAACCCCGAAATACATACCGCTGCGGTATTCCCTTTTCACCGCCACCATTATGCCCTGTTCCATTCCACACTGATCAGAGAGGTGGATAATTCCAGTGATTTCCCATTTATTACAAAGCAGGACAATGCCATTTATTTTAATGGAACGGATATTCAAATTGATGAGCCGCTGATCTTGCCCGCAAACATGACCGTCATTCTACAAGAAGGTCAAAAGATCGATTTGGTAAATAAGGCCTTTATACTCACCCGATCCCCAATTCTCGCGATCGGTAGTCTTGATAATCCCATCACTATTTATTCATCCGATGGAACTGGTGCCGGCCTCGCAGTACTCCAAGCCAAGGAGAAATCACAATTATTATATGTGAACTTTGATAATTTATCCAACCCGACAAGCGGGGTCTGGGGATTAACGGGTGCGGTTACATTTTATGAATCGGATGTCGATATCAGAAACTGTAAATTCCTCAATAATCGCAGCGAGGATGGGATAAATATTGTTCGATCCGACTTCACCATGCGAGAGTCTTATTTCTTAAATACCTTTGCGGATGCGTTCGATTCTGATTTTAGCGATGGCAAAATCGAGGACAGCCTGTTTGAGATGACGGGTAATGATGGCCTTGATATTTCCACATCAAATGTCAGTGTGATAAATACACAATTCAAGAATATAGGTGATAAAGGCATCAGTACCGGAGAAAATAGTTTAATTTCCCTGAGTCATATCGATATAAATGGTGCAGTCATCGGAATCGCCAGTAAAGATAAATCCCTGGTAACCGGAGATGCAATTATTATTTCAAATATCCAAATTGGACTCGCTCTATATCAAAAAAAGCCTGAATTTGGACCGGCAGAAATAAATATTACTGACACTGAAATAAAGGGATTGATCGGTCTGGATTATCTCATTCAACCAGGATCGACCTTAACCCTGAATGGGGTAAAAGTCCATCCTCGTTCTAAAGAAAAGGAAAAGGTGATAATAGACAAATTAATCGCGGGGGAAAAAATATCATGGTGAGGTCTGAGTTGAAATTCGTTTTTGAGGAGGATATGTTTAATTACCTTCTCAATTCCATCAACAATCATCCGGCATTTTTTCGTGAAATTTACCACGAAAGGCAAATCAATAATATTTACTTTGATACAGATGCACTTTCTAATTATTATGCAAATATTAACGGCCATGGATCTAGAGAGAAGTATCGAATTCGTTGGTATGACGATCTGCTTGGATATGTCGAAAACCCACATTTAGAAGTAAAGAGGAAATTTGGTCTTGTGGGAGATAAACAAAGCATTCGATTACCAGATCTGGTGGTAAATGACAACTTTTCATGGTTTGATTACATCGATAAGTTTAACTCTGACACAAAAAGCAACAAGATAGAAAATTATTATATTAATATGCTTAAGGGTTTGAAACCTGCAATTGCAAACGCTTATAAACGAAGATACTTTATCTCAGCTAATAATAACTTTAGATTGACAGTGGATTTCGATATTAATTATCACAAAGTATCGACGAATTACCTGGACCCACAGAGTATAAAAGAACATAACCTCATCATTGAATTAAAGTATGATCCCATATTTAGTGAAGAGGCTCCCAGTATTACTAATTATTATAATTGGAGGGTTACCCGAAATTCAAAATATATTAATGGTGTTAATCTTCTTTACTTCCATTTAGCCCCTAATTCGTTTATCAGGTGTGATTCATGATCATCATTATCCTATTGATAATTATCGTTCCAGGTATTATCGCAACATTTATTTATAATGTTCTATTGAAAAAAACGGGAAAGTTAAGCACATCAACCGCATTAATTTTCTGGGCAGTTTTTTCCTTTTTTATTCTTTTTTCTATTTTTTCGATTCTATATCTACGGGACAGGGCACAAATACTATATCTTTCCCCCAATGAAGGTTCAGACTTTTACAGGGTTTCCTTCATTACAAAGTTTTTCCTGTTATCGCTTGGATTATCTATCCTTTTTCCATTTATCTGGTTCTTACTTGAAAATTTGTTCTCTATTGCGAAATTATTCATTCTGGATCGGTTTAAAAAAAGAAATATTTATCATAATATTGATAACCAGGAAGAGAAATACATAGTCAATTCAATCAATTATTACTTCAATTTATCAGACAAGGAGCTCCAAAAATTAAGCAACCTGAAAGAATGGATTGACACTTCCGGTGGGATTATTTATTTATATTCTCCCCTCTATTCGGTCACCTTTAAAAATAATAAATCTATTAAAGTGCTCAATGAGCCTGAGGATCTAAATCACATTAAGATATCCGGGAAAGACCGCCTCATTATCATTGGCGACGAGATAGAAGCAACCTTGATTGAAAAATTCTCATCTGTAAAATCAATATTCATCACCAAGACAACGGTAAGCAACATCGACCCTGCCAGGATGGTAATCCTTCCTTTATTCTTTTTTCGAAACGATATAGAAAAAGAAATCGAAAGAAATCTCCTGCAATCGACACTTGCCTTTTTGATTGAATGATTAAACTGAATCCATCAACAACCCTAATTTAGGCATAGCTATTCCCCTGGATTGCATTAATCGAATCATTATTTATAGAGATTCCAACCGGTCCACCAACTCACGAATGACATCAAAGCCTCCCTGCCAGAAGGCAGGTTGACGCACGTCCACACCAACTGCATCCAGAATAGTCATGGGAGGCTTCGACCCGCCGGTTGACAGCATCTGGATATAACGCGGTTTAAAGCTGTCCCCTTCCAACTTGAACTGTCGATAAAGCGAGAATACCAGAAGTTGACCGAAGGCATAAGCATACACATAGAACGGCACGGCATAAATATGTGGGATCGAAACCCATTCCCAACGGAACTCCTCGCCCACGTCCACTGCTTCGCCGAATTGCAGTTTCAGGTTCTTGAAATATGCTTCAGAGATATCATCCACCGAGGCGCCCGCCACAACCATGTCATGCGCCTGTTTCTCGAAAAGGGCGAAGAACGATTGGCGCTGGATGGTGGCATAAGCATCATCCACCTGGCGGAACAACAGGTCGCGTTGTACATCCACATCGCTTTCCTCGGCCAATAGCCGGTCGACCAACATCATCTCACCAAAAGTGGATGCGGTTTCGGCCAAAGGCAGGCAGGAATGCTGGGTGAACAGGCTATGCTGGTTGGCCAACAGGGAATGGATGGCATGCCCTAGCTCATGTGCCATCGTGGCTACATCGTCTGCGCCACCCTGGTAGTTCAACTTGACCCATGGGGTGATGTGTGGGGAGAGCGTCTCGCAATAAGCCCCATCCTGTTTGCCCTTGCGCACCTCGCTGTCGATGTGATCCTCGGAAAATACCTGGCGCGCCAGGTTGCCAAAGCGTGGTTCGAAATTGTTGAAGGAATCCAACACCCTGTCAGCCGCCTCGGCATACGGGTATTTTTTTTCCGATTTAGCAAGCGGGGCATAGATGTCATATCGGCGCAGTTTGTCCATGCCAATCCGTTTGGCTTTTAACCTAAAGAAACGTTGGAAGACGGGCGTGTTCTCACCGGCCACATCCAGCAGGGTATCCACAACCTCATCCGGAAGATCATTGACCAGGTTGCGAGCCGAGATGGGCTGCTTGAAGTTGCGCAGATCGACCTGCTCATTACGCCAGTCACGCACCAGGGTCTGATACATCTGCCCCAGGATGGTGCCATCGTTACCATAAACACGGTAAAGCTCCTGATAAGCCCGCGCACGCAAGGCTGCATCCGGTTTACGCACCTGGGACATCACGCCTCCGCGGGTTAACTCCTTCTCCTCGCCATCCACTTCAACTTTATATACATAACGATTGGTGATGGCATTGTAGAGTATGTTCATGGAATTAACACCGGTAACGTTCTTGATATTAACGATCTTCTCTTCCGCTTCCGAAAGGGTATGCGGTTTGAACTGACGCATGGCCCCCAGCCAGTAACAGTAGTCTCCGCTGGCATCCAGTAACATCTCAGCTCGGGATTCGTCCAGCTCTTTCCACCATAACGAGAAGAAGAGGGTGCGGTTCTCGATTTCAGCTAAGAATTGATCCGTGCGAGCGACCAATGCGGTTACAACCTGATCCTGGGTATTCTCAGTGAACTTCATCTGGGCATAACCGCTGAGCTTGTTTCGAAATTCTATAATAGCTTCCAAGTCACGGATGATGGATAGAAATATTTCAGTTGAAATGTCGTCAGTTAATCCACTCCGCTGTGTCTCGAAGTGTGCCACCAGTTGATTGACCTGATCGAAGGCAAGCTTGATGGCTGGGCTATCGGGCGCAGGAAACAGGTCGTCAAGGCTCCATCTTTTTTGTTGGAAGGGGGGTTTCAGAGTAGGCATATATGATCCTCAGCACAAATTTACGAACACCCGTAGCATGCTACAGGTAAATTTGATTATAACAGTTGGGTGGAATTGTCCACGAAAATCAAACCTTGGCGTGCACAGGAGAGTATGCCATCCTTTCCAGGAGCAACCGCCTCCATATCCAAGCTGTCTGGCAGGCTGGCGAAGACGACATTCATCTGGGCTGCCACCTCCCTGGCGAAGGTGCATGTCAGGTGCCTTCGGCAACCAGCTCATCGACAGCGGCCTGACTGCAATTATGAACCACCAGAGGAAAACCCGCTTTCAATATGGTGTGTACAATGGGCATGCCCCTTAAACCGAGCCGGATATAACTGACGGATAAAATGGATATGCCTGAAGATGAATTTTGTTGAGATCAGTCTTGATTTACATGGTTCCGAGAAATCAAACCAGCCACAAATAACTCAAGTGGTTATAAAATTCAGTGACTAATCAGGATTTTATGAATTCTTCAAACAACCGATGAATAAAATCGCGGCTAATAACATCCAAAGATAGACGACCAAGTGATTCCAGGTACTCGAGTAAAAAGCTGTGATCATGAATAGCAAAGACGTCGCCGGTATCAGAGCGAGCGCCAGGCTCTGCCTATGGTGTTTATAAAAAAGGACACAAATCACCAATGCGGGCAGGATCAGGAAAGTTAAACTGTGAACGTGCAGGTGTGGGGATGTAAATACTGCAAGAACAACGGCCAAACCAATGTGTTCCAGCCGTAGAGCGTATCTTTTATTCCACCAGAGCGCCATCATACTGACCAGCGAAATGAGGAAGACAATCCAGGAGATCTGCCTTGCAGTCGCAAGCGGGAGGTTTGGAAAAGTGCGCAGCAACAACCCGAGCAGGTTGTACATCGCAGATGGATTCAATCCATACTCTGAGCCCCCGGCACTGAGTGCCAACAAGGAAAATAAATCGCGCGCACCTTCAAAGCCGATCAATAACAAGCTATATAATCCCAAAACGACCATCCCAACAAGGAACCAGAGCGCAGCCTTACGGCGGGTGACCATTAGTGGCAACGCCAGCGCACCGGCGATCGTTGGGTTAAGCGATGCAAAAGCCAGCCCCAAACCTGCCTGCACCTCACGCTGGCGCATCAATGCGCTCATCCAGACCAGCAACCCGAGCAATATCCAGACGGTATCCTGGCCACTTAGAAGGCTCAGGAAGAGTGGAAAAAATGTGACGGCAGACAGCGCGATCCATAAGGACGGCCGAAGGTTAATCCCCTCAGCTTGCAGGAATCGATAGATTATCACGCCACAGGCTACCAAACAAGCCAACCGAACCAGCGTCCACAAAATGAAAGACAGGATAAAATCATTCAAAGCGAGGCAAGCCAGGAGCGGGGCAAGATATGGGGGGTGTTGGGATAGATTCGAACCACCGGTAAAAGCCCCGGCGCCCACAATCGGTTCCTGTATGGAGCGCTGTGCCTCCAGGTCAAATAAGTGATGCAGGTCTCCCTGACGTGCGATGCGGCCAGCAGTATAGAAGCTGATGAAATCAGTGCCATACATGCTCGGATCATCAAGCAATCGTACATATATAAAAGAATACAAAACAACCAGGAGCGCCAGAACCGCGGTTAAAAGGATTTCGCCGGGAGACAACCAGCGTGCGTTATCACTTCGTGCTGCCATCATCCTCATTACTGTCCGAATTGATGTCCAAAACTCATTTCAAAACGCTCATGAATAATTTCCTCTTGATGGATCTCAAAGCATCCAAAAAATATAAATCGCGTTTGGCACAAGACCAACAAGGATCAGTCAGCCTCTTTTGGTGAATACTCAAAGCGCTGTCAATTCGAACGGTACACCCACCTCGCGGCCAGCCTGGTCGAGCCCTTTGACCACCTCATCCAGCAGGGGCACACCCCTGGCACGGTTTTCAGCTTCCTGCTCGAATTCCTTCTCCCCTGCCAGGTAAATGCGGGTTTGACCTTCTGCTTTGGGTGCATTCTGTAGCTCAGTCATCAGGGCAGCCATATCGCGTTTGAAATCTTCCAGCGGCCGGAAGGCACCTATGTTGATGGCCATGAAGAAATGACCGATGCGGGCTGGCTTACCCTTCGGATCGGTCGTAACACCAAAACCGGAGCCAGAGAGAATACCCGACAGGATGTCCACTACGACCGCCAGGTCATAACCCTTATACCCACGCAAGATATCCGAACCACCGAGAGGTGATAAAGCACCACCCTTGAGTATCTCGGACGGATTTTCGGTCATTTTTCCACTGGCATCCATACCCCAACCGAGAGGCACGGGTTGCCCGGCTTTCTCATGCACGGTGATCTTGCCGATCGGGACAATACTCGTAGCCATATCGAGCACGAAAGGCAACCGACCAGCGCAGGGGATCGCCACCGCAATTGGATTGGTGCCAAGCATGGCCGTCCGGCCATAAGTGGGCGCCACCAACGGCTGCGCATTGGTCAGGCTGATACCAATCTGGTTTTCCTTTAGGGCCATCATGGCGTAATAACCGGCAATACCGAAATGATTGGAGTTGCGTACGCTAACGATGGCCACATTGGCCTGCCTGGTCATCTGGATGCAGCGCTCCATGGCCCGGCTGGCAGCCACCATCCCCAAGCCATTACCGGCATCCAGGGTAGCTGTTGCGGCCGTTTCATACACCGGGATGAGGGGAGTGAGTGGATCGATCAGACCCTTCTGGATACGGCTACCGTAATAAGTATGCAGGCGTATGACACCGTGCGAACTGATGCCACGCAGGTCGGCTGCCACCAGGATTCTGGCTGATGTTTGGGCATCCGGTAAAGGAACACCCAGTTTATTAAGAAAACACTCAACGTATCTTTCCAGGTCTTCCGGTCGGTAACGCAGGATCTGCGAGTTCATGGCATTATTCGTATCGCAGAGCTTCCACCGGTTCCAGATTGGCCGCCCGGTTGGCGGGGTAAATACCGAAGAATAGCCCGATGGCAGTGGAAAAGATCGTTGCCAGCAAGATGGCATCGATCCCAATGGAAGGCTCGAAGGGCGTGCTACTGGCTGCAGCAATACGCCCGACAATGAATGCGATCAGCCAACCAAATGCGATCCCGATCACACCTCCCAATAGACTGAGCAGGGCTGATTCGGTTAAAAATTGAATCAGGATGTCACGCCGGCGTGCTCCCAGTGCTTTGCGGAGACCAATCTCGCGTGTTCTTTCGGTCACCGAGACCAGCATGATATTCATGATGCCGATACCACCGACCAGCAAGGAAATGGCGGCAATGCCACCTAAAAAGATGGTCAGGACGCCTGTGATAGTCTTGGCCGTTTGAACGAAATCATCCTGCGAAAAGACCGTGAAGTCATCTGCTCCCAACTGTGTGCGATGGCGGGTGCGTAAGATCTGGTTGATCTCATCAGTGGCAGCTGCAACGGATTCGGCATCCACCACCTGGACCAAAACGATATCCACCATTTCGGAATTGCGACGAACCAGACGTGCCTGGGCGGTTGAATATGGCACCAGGATGACATTATCCTGGCTGCCAAAGGAGCCGCCACCCTTGGGAGCCAGCACCCCAATGACTCGGAAGGGTTGGCCGTTAATACGGATGGTCTCCCCAACAATACCATTCCGCCGGTCAAATAATTTGTCAGCAACATCCACACCGATCAAAGCCACAGAAGCACGACCAAGGTCGTGGCTTTCATTAATAAATTCACCCTCCAATAATTCATAGTTACGCAAGCTGGTGTACTCGGGTGTCACCCCATCGATGAACGGATTTGACTGCTCACTGCCGTAGGTAACCAAGGCGCTTGCCTCGATGGCTGGCGCCACTGCGGAGACATGGGGTGCATTCAGCGGATCGGCGATCTCGCGTACATCCCTCAGGGTCAGTGGTTTGGCATTGCGCACTTCCTGGGTGAAGTTGCCAGGGAAGACGAACAGCAGGTTCGTGCCGATGCCGCTTATCGATCCTGTGATCGTATCCTGGGCACCCTGCCCGACTCCCAGCATGGCAATAACTGCCGCCACACCAATGACAATGCCAAGAATGGTCAACCCGGAGCGAACTTTATTACTGCTCAGGCTTTCGAGCGCTTCGATAATGTTCTGTTTGATATCCATCTTATTTCTCGATCAGGCCATCCCGCAACCGGATAATCCGTTCGGTTTGGGTGGCAATGGTTGGATCGTGGGTGACGATTATCAGGGTGGTCTTGAGATCACGGTTCAGGTTTAATAAAAGTTCCATGATCTCCCGCCCGGATTTTGAATCCAGGTTTCCGGTCGGCTCATCTGCCAGGATCATGGCCGGGTTGTTCACCAACGCCCGGGCAATGGCCACACGCTGCTGTTGTCCACCGGATAGTTCAGATGGCTTATGGTATACACGGTCCTCCAGACCGACAGCCTTTAATGCAATGTATGCTTTCTCACGACGTTCGGTTGTCAGACCGGCATAACGCAAAGGCAGCTCCACATTAGCCAACGCGGTCGTGCGCGACAGCAGGTTAAAGCTTTGGAAAATGAAACCCACCTTGCGGTTGCGAATGGATGCAAGCTGGTCATCATCCAGAGTCTGGACGGATTCGCCATCCAGGGTGTATTCCCCGCTGGAGGGGCGGTCCAGGCAGCCCAGGATGTTCATCAGGGTGGACTTGCCGGAACCGGAGGGGCCCATGATCGAAACCACCTCGCCCCGTTTGATCTTCAGTGACACACCCGCCAGGGCATGCACCTGGATCTCACCCATCTGGTAGACCTTGGTGATATGGTTGATGCAAATGACGCACTTGTCTGCCATTAAGGATTAATTTCCCATCATGAACATAGGGCCATTGGACGAGAAGATCGTTGGTGGATTAAGCACGATCACATCCCCGGCTTTAAGATCCCCACCGATGACCTCGCTGTTCAAATCAGACGTGGCACCCAGCACAATATTGACAGCCAGCAACTCCCCGTTTTGCAGGATATAAACGACCCGCTGGTTATCCACCAACCGGACTGCCCGATTGGGCACCAGCAGGACATCCTCCAATTGCTGGGTGGTAATAATCACGCCGGCTGTCATGCCGGGTTTGACTTCCTCATCCTCATCAGTCATCTTGATCTTAACCGTGAAATTAACCACTCCGGAACTAATGGTACCCACCCGGCTGACCTCTATCACTTCACCATGGTAGACCTTATCCAGGATGGCGTCAAAAGTAAGCTCCGCCGGCTGACCGACCTTAACTGCATTGATATCCACTTCGGATATTTCGACATCCACCAGGAGTTGGGAGGTATCATCCAAACGGATGGCTGGGTCTCCCGCCTGTACCTGATCACCGGGGATATTGCTGACAACAGTGGTGACCCCATCAAATGGGGCGATGATGTATTGCATGTTTACGGTCGCCCGGGCTGCATCCACACGTGCCTGGGCAGCCAGGATGTCAGCAGCATCCGGACCATCCTTTAGGCGATCCCATTCACGCTGTGCATCCTCGAGCTGTGCTTTGGTTAGTGCCACCTGGGCACCCGCCTCATTGGACTTCTGGTATTCACTCAGGTAATAATCCAGGCGCGCCTGGGCGGCGTTGCGGTTGGCGATCACTTCTTGAAGTTGATCACTGGCATTTTGCAACCGGGTGGCATTCTCCGGGATATCCTCTATGTCATCGTAGAGTGCCTGGTAGCGATCCACTTCCTGTTGGCGGACCTTTAAAACCGAACGTGCATCGATGATGTCCTGGTTTGATGCACCCCCCTCGTAGCCAGTTCGGTAACGGGCATTGTTGGCTTCTTCAAAGGCTCGCTGGGTCTGGTAAAGCGCCAGCATGGCCTGGGCGGTGGGGGTATTGGAAAGCCGGGCAGTCTCCAGTGCGCGCTCGGCACTGACCAGGTCGGCTTCCGCCATGATCACCGCCTGGGGCAGTGAGATCTTCTCCAGGCTTGCAAGGATCTCCTGCTGCTCCACCTTTTGATCCAGTTTGACGTTCACCTCACCCACCGTACCGGAGCTCTGCCAGTAGAGCGTGGCGCTCTGCCTGGCACGCACGGTGCCAGTTGCTCCGATGGTGCCGGTCAGCGTGCCGCGCGAAATGATGGCCGTTTGATACGACGCCAGCAGATCGGAGCGTGCTGAAAGGCTGCTTATGACTATGGACAGGGCAATGATGACCACCAGGGCAACCGCCAGGGCAAGCCACTTGCGCTTCCAGATGGTTGCCCAGATCTTTTGAAAGAATGATTTGAATTGCGATTTCATACCGGGTTCCTCTTATTCACTTTGGAATGCCCATATAAACAGGGCATACAAACTCAACCCGATATTATAGCTTAAGCGTTCACCTTAAGCGAATTACAGAAACCTTACAATGCCCCCCAGGCAACACCTATCACACCCCAACCCATGCGCCTATTTCAGCCAGGTGCTGAAATCCCAATCTTGCAAGCATTGGCGCAACCCGGCCTTGCTGGCTGCGTTGAGCTTGGGCAGCAGGTGGCGGACGTGGCTCTTGACCGTCTCGGGCGAGATGCTCAGACGGGCGGCAATTTGGCGGTTGGTGAAGTTCTGACAGATGAGCGCCGCCACTTCCTGCTCGCGTGGCGAGAGCATCTGCCAGCGACGCAGGTTGGCCTCGGCCCGCTGGCGGCGCGCCAGCGCCTCGCCCAACAGCTCGGCAGCCACCTGCTCGGCCGGACGTTGCTCACGCCTGGCCAGCAGCTGGATCGCCTGCAGCAACCGTCCTTCCGAAGACAGCGCGTCATGGCTGCTAAAAGAGTTGAGAACCCGATCCAAAAGCGTCATGCGATCACTTCCTTTGGATGTATTATAATAGAACATATGTTCTATGTCAAGGATTCAGAGCGCTCAGGTTTTCAATCGTCGAAAATCCCCCTCGCGTATCGTCACACCGGTGGCATCCAGGTGCTCGAGGAAAGTCAGGGTAAATTTTCGTGATGAGTGGAAATGATCGCGAAATTCAGCCACGGTCAATGTGGGATGGTCTTTCAAATGTGCCTGCACGAACGCCAGCATGTCCTGGTAAGCCTGCCGGTGGAAGACCACATCCGCCGATACCGGGATGAGTTCACCCAATCCGACCAGCGCGTGGTAAAGGTCCTCTCCGGCCAGGCTGATGCACTCGCTGACCGGCGGCGGTGTGTATGGGGCTGCCGTAAAGCGCGCCATCAGCGGTTCCAGCCATCTGCGTTGCCCATCGCTCAGGCGCACGCTCCAATCCGATCGCCGGATCAGGTTGCCAGCGAGCCGTAAAACGTCCTCCCCCGCCATTTCCTTCAAAACGGCATTGAATCTGGGTGCTTCGAGCTTTAGGCGACTTTTCAACTCTTCACGTGGCATGCCCAGGCGCAGCGGGTTGCTCTCATGGTAACGCTCGAGCTCTCCGGTGATTTTATGGATCAGATGTTGCCACCCATCAGTGCTGATATAGATGTGTTCTGCATCAGGTTTATCGGCAAGCGCCAACTCGCGGATGAGCGCCTGCTCAACCAGATCCTTGATCAGCGCAGTTAGTTTTGCCGGCTCCAGGCGGGTCTTCTCTTCCAAATCCATAAAACTGGCAAATCCGCCAGCCTGCAGTGTAACTAAAACCAGATTTTCAGGTGTGCCGCGCTCCGTGAGTTTGAAGCGTGCAACCATCTCCGTGTCAAAGCGCTTATGTCGGCCAGCAGGATGAGGATCATCCACTACTCCCCCGCCCAGCGTTTCCTCCGGGGAAGGCCGGCGTAGAATGAATCGATCGCCCCGTTCAACGCAGATCTGGGATTCCGTCTCAAGCTGCAACCAGCCATTTTCTCCCGGCTTGAGGTTTTCAACCCCCAGCAGTCGCACGCGGGCATTCGTCTCAGCAGCATGCACAAAAATTTTGACCAGCTGGTCATGTCGTAAGGGAGCGCTGGCATCCTTTAATAATTTGAAGGATACATCCATCCGGCGGGTCGGCTGGTGCTGACCGGGCAGGCAGACCACATCCCCGCGTTTTACCTGATCCACTGAAATAGTGGTCAAGTTGGCAGCTGCACGGCTGCCGGGTGGAATGGAGTCCTGCTTATGGTTGTGCACTTGCAAACCACGAATGCGGGTTTTCAACCCACCTGGCAGCACTTCCACTTCATCCCCGATCTGTAGTGTGCCATCCCGCAACGTGCCGGTTACGACCGTCCCGAAACCCTGGATGGAGAAAACACGATCCACGGGAAGGCGTGGCCGGCCCAGGTCGGAACGCACGGGCTGGGCAGCCAGTGTTTTTTCGAGGGTTGCAATCAGTTCATCCAATCCAATGTGGTTTAATGCAGAAACCCTCAGCACCGGAGCGTGTTCCAAAATCGTCCCGTGCGTGATCTGGCGCAACTCTTTTTCCACCTCATCCAACCAGGCAGGGTCAGCAACCTTATCGATCTTGGTGATGACCAACAACCCGGCCGGGATCTCTAACAAGTTGAGGATGGCCAGGTGCTCTCGAGTTTGAGGCATTACACCTTCATCACCTGCCACTACAAATAGCACGCAGTCGATCCCACCCACCCCCGCCAGCATGTTCTCGATAAAGTCACGGTGGCCTGGAACATCCACAATCCCAACCTCCTCGCCACCTGGCAATATCATCCAGGCGAAACCAAGATCGATGGTCATTTCACGGAGTTTTTCTTCTTTAAGGCGGTCGGGGTGAACCCCGGTCAGTGCTTCAACCAGCGTGGATTTACCGTGGTCGACATGTCCGGCAGTACCAATAACGCGCATAGTTATCAGCGGGGACGGGAACGGTTCATGATGTCAGCATTGGTGGCAGCCCATTCATGGTATAGCTCCAGGAAACCTTGCAGCTTCTTCTGGGTTTCTTCACTCAACATCATCACCGTGTCACTCATTTGCTTCGAGCTGTCCTCGAGGGTGACCAGGCGTAGCTTGAGAGTATCGATCTGTCGCCGGCACTCGCTCAAGGACTCATCGTTGGAGACTGTGTAGGTCTTCCAACGCTTTTGTTCATCAGTCTGGTAACTCTCCCAATCCTGGTGGGTACGTTCCTCTGCCAGGCGCTGCATCTCGGCAATCTCATTGATGCGCCTTTCAATGCGGATGGTCGCATCATCCAAACCCTTTTGGGAAAGCCTGGCCTTGCGCTGGGCATCGTCCAGTGCATTCAGTTTGTTCTCCAGCTCCACTGCGGTTTTGTTCACCACATCGAAGCGGTTCAACCATTCACGCCAGGTCTTGTCATGCTCATACTGGGTCAGTTTCATCTCATCGATCAAAGAACGGTAGGAAGCAGTACGCTCCTCATCCCGGGCGATGAACTCATCCAGGCTGGTGGTGGTTTTACGGATCGAATCCTGCACCAGGTCCAGTGTGGCCCGTTGGTCATCACTGCGTTTACGCAATGTCATCACTTCGCTGGTCAATTCAGGGATGGCTTTAATCTCACGCTTGCGAGTGGCTTCCAATGCTGCCATGGTCTCCTGGTTATCAAGGTATTGCTTCTGAATCTCATCCAGGATCTTTCGGTCGTCGGTCAGTTTGGCAGTCAGGCGGTCATCATCATCCCTGAGAGCCTTAACATCCTTTTTTAATTGGGTGAGCGCATTTGTGGAATGGCTTAATTCCAACAGTGAAGTATTGAGCCGGTCCAGATCCTTCGCCAACAGGTTAAGACGCTCATCCACCAGTTTGTTAGCCTGTTTTTCCTTCTTTTCGAACATCTTGCCGACATCCAGGCGAAAGTTGGCCATTTGGGCATCAAACTGCTCGCTACCCGAGAGTCGCGTGGTGATACGTTTCAGTTCCCCCTGCAGGGTCTTCATGTTCTTGCTTATCCCGGAGATCTGCTCTTCCAATCCACTGATGCGTGTTTCGAGATTCTGGACGGCTAATTGATTTCTCCGCTGTTCAGTCTCACTACGTCCAGCCTGGCGGTTATCGGATTCCTGATCAGACATGTTTCATCCTGAATTCGTTAAGATTAAAAAGATTATACCATTTGGAGGATGGCGATTAACGCGGCAGGTGTGTGAAGGCATTCAGCATATTACCCAGCGGGGTTAACAGGATGCCTGGAATGAGAGCGATCAGAATATTGAAGACCAGACCGGCTACGATCAGGATGATCACCAGCATATTTTCGTTCAAACCGGGCTTTCCTTTTTCCAATGGAGAATAAATGCCGGCCAGGATGCGACCAAAGGCAATCACCAGACCAATACTGCCCAGCACGGAGAGAGCGGCGATGAGCGGATCTATCGCACCCAACTCACCGGTCAATACCACCCTTAAAGGGAAATTCGCCATTAATGGCATTCCAGCCATCGACAAAAGCGCTGCCAGGTAACCAGTGATGGCGAAGGGGTGTTTCAAGAAGATACCCCGGAGGCTCCCGATATACAGCTCCGGGTAATCCTTAATCAATACAGACAGAGATAAGCTTGCCAGTCCGACATTAAGTGCCCGGGTCAGAATACTCGCGGACAAGACTTGAAGACCAGCCAGGGTCCCAGTACCCAGCGCCAGCAGCATAAAACCTGTATCCAGCATGATGGCATGAGCCAACAGGCGGCGTAGATTGCTCCGGAAACAAGCCCAGAGCCCCCCCACCAGGATCATTACAACGCCAGCCACCCGTAGAACCATGTAGATGTTCTGATTGGTACGGATCCAGACATAGGTATCGATGAAGTGAACCATGAACCAGAAGATGGACATGGGCAGGATGACCATGACGAAGCCTGCCACGTAAACGGGCGCCTCCTCCAGCATTTGCGGCAACCAGGTATTGAAAGGAAAAATACCCAGCAGGAACGCGAGGCCGATACCCAGCAACACGGCTGCCAGGAAAGCCTGGCTGCTGTCTGAAGGTCCAGTTTCAAATCCGGTCAGGATGTGTCCAGCCAACAGGATACAGGGGAGAGCCAGGGTCTGGAAGACCAGGTAACGCACCACGCCGCGTCCTGGAACCGTCTCCGGAGGTGAAAGTAGTGGAATGCTCACGATGACGGCCGCCAGGATCAAAGGCGCAGCAAAAATGAAGACCTCTGTCGATAAAGCAGCCACCAGCAAGGCGGTGAAGATCAGACCGATGGGGAAGAACCAACGTGAAACACTCGTAACCAGGCTGCCCAGAAACCACAACCCAACCACAGCATATATCAGGGCAATGTAGGGTGCATCCGTTTCTGTGATGGTGAATTGTCGACCCAGAACCGATAAGGAGGAGGATACTTTCAATATTACCGGACCAAAATCAATCGCAGAACCGGCCGGCAGGGATAACCCTAACAAAGCCAGCATGAAGACCGCGATGATACTGATCGTCCGGTTACGCCGAAGGTTCTGATTAAAAATAGACAGGAATACACCCAGGATAACCGGCACTACGATATAAAGCACCGGTGCGTTCATACTTCATCCTCGACCTTCAAGAACAACCCGAAGTACACGCCAGCCAGTGAAAGCGACATATTGACACCCGCCAACAGACCGATCACCAGGAAAGATACCTCCACTGCGGCGTAAATGATCTCAAAGCCGGTCAGCACCGTCAAGAGGCCCAGGATGATTCGGAATGGGCGGGTGGAAATACCAATATGCGCCAGCCCCATGCACATGGAAAGTAAACCGCAGCGCATCACCCATATATTGATCTCTGGTAACAATTCGCTGAGTTGGGGTGCTGCGGAGAGCACCACAATCAAGATCAGAACTGCCAGGGTGATGCGAAAAATCCGTCCCATTGGCATGAGCGGATCTTCACTGAAGTCGGCCTGGGCGGCTCCACTGGTCGAGAGTACGGCAGCCACCATCCAACCCACCATCAGCTTGATCAGGGCGACGGAAAACGGCCACATCATCATCACGACCAGGAACATGGCCAGATACTGAATACCCATCAGGCCGATGCTCACGCGCCAGTCACGTGCAAGCAGCAGCAAGGTGCCGGTCATAAAGAGCAGCAGGAAGGCGATGACACCCAAGCTCAAGGGCTTCCCCCACTCACCAGCAATGAGGCAAACAATGCTAACAAAAGGAAAACCCACAACACACCACCTTCACCCTCCAGGACCTGGGTCATGGAATGGGTCAGACGGCCAATACTGATGGTAAATCGATTGAAGATGGTAATCAACCAATCTTGTTGGATGGCAGTTAATCCGCCTTCGTAAACCTTGACGAAATACAACCAGAAGCGCGTAGCCGGCCACTTGAATTCAACACCCTCAAAGATCTGATCACGGAAGAGCAGGATGATCACCAGGAGAAGCGCAAAGGTTATAAAGCCAGCCCACCAATCCAGCAATGGGGTTTCATTAACAGAGAATAACATGATGACCCAGGGCATCACCAGCAAGAGGCCAAGCCCGGCCGGGTAAGCAAAGCGAGCCAAACCTTCGATACGCCGCTCCGGCTCAGGTGTCTTGACTGCAAGGCGCAATCCGCCAACCAGGAAAAGCACATTGGCCAGTATGAAGGGGATTGAGCGCCAATCTACTGGAGAGCCCAACAAGCCGGACCAACCGCTCGACACGGGTGTATACGGCAGGCCGGTCAAGCCTACCAGGTTGGCCAAAGCCAGGATGAGATAGAAACGCGTCCGGTCGGTGAACAGAAATAATGCACTCCCGGCCAGAAGTGCTGTCACAACCCAAGGCACACTGGCAGCAGCCTGGTTGTGAATGACACAGGTAAAAGCAATCAGGCTGACAGCGGTGATCCAGTAAGCCCGGCCTTCCCCGGCAGAATCGAGGTGCAGCCAGCGGATAGCACAATAAAGCATCAGCAGCAGGCAATACAGGATGAGCAACCCGGACCAACGATCTGGAACGGCCCCGGCTTCGAGACGTGCCAGGGGGGTTAAAGCCGACAGCACCTTGACCGCCTGCATGATCGTACCGAGACCTATCAGTGTGCTGAAATCCCCCCAGTAGGACCAGAATGGCAGCACGCCCAGACGCAGCATGGCGGCCAGTAAGATCAGAAAGCCGGTTTTATCAGATCCTGCACCGATCGAGATGAAGGCGACCAGGATACCGATATAACGCAGGACAAAGCTGGTCACCAACTTTCCCAGATCATGCTGCGGCTTTAAAATCGCCAGCAGATAGATCAATTCCAGGGTATCGATCAGGAACCAGGCACTTAACAGAGTGAAAAGAGAACCGGCTTGGATAGCCACCAGCCCCAGGGTTGTGATCCCTATCGATGCTATCCAGGCATTCGGGGTGCTCGTCGCCTGGCGCCGGGTGGCTGTCAACAATACCGCACTTAAAATAGCCAACAGTGCCGTTTGATAAGCCCAGGCGGTTCCATCAAGCAACAGGGTTATCGGCAAGCGGCTGTAAACGCTGGTCGCACTACCCTGGATCACGATCTCAAGTGGTATTTGCCGGAGCAGAAAGAGGGAGACGATGATGGCGGTGATCGAGCCGACCGCACCGGCACTCCAGATCAACCCGCGGCCGACATCACGGCGCCTCATGATGGCCATGAATATGAAGGTTGCGATCAGAAGTCCAGCCGGCAGGAGGATCAACATGTGTTAGAGGATCTCGGCTCCAGGCTTGCGTTTCAGGAAACGCCCCTGGCCGGGTTTACCCAACCAGCGTTCTTCATCCACGATCAGCTTGCCGCGCAGGAATACTTTTTCGGGTCGGGCGGTCAGTTCCCAACCCTCGTACAGGTTGTAGTCCGTGCGATGATGAGCCACCTTCACACCGTAGGGATAATGCCGGTCGATATTCCAGATCGCCAGGTCAGCATCCGATCCGACTTCAAGAGAACCCTTGCGTGGATATAGCCCGAAGATCCTGGCCGGATTGGTGGCGGTCAACGCGACGAATTGGGTTAAACTCAGCCGGCCGGCAGCCACACCGTGCGTGAACAGTACCGGCAGGCGATCACCAACACCCGGCAGGCCATTGGGGATTTTAGTGAAATCATTCTGCCCGAGTTCCTTGCCCGGAATCTTGACGGGCTTGCCTTCATATAATATCGTTTTTGTGCCGATGAAAAAGAACGGGCAGTGGTCAGTCGCGACGGTTTGCAGAGTGCCATCCGCCAGACCTTCCCACAGGCGTAAATTGTCATCCAGCGAGCGCATGGGTGGCGAGCAAATCCACTTGGCACCATCCGGACGAGCCAGATGCTCCTCGGTGAAGAACAGGTACTGCGGGCAGGTCTCGCCCATCACCGGCAAGCCCTGCGCGCGCACGTACTCGAGCATATCCACTTCGCCGGCCACGTTCATGTGTACCAGGTAGAGCGGCGCTTCGGCCATGGCCGCCAGTGCCGAGCCGCGCAGGCTGGCTTCCACCTCGGACCAGGCCGGGCGGGTACGCGCGTGGAAAATCGGGGCGGTATGGCCGGCCGCCAGCGCCTCGGCCACCAGCAGGTCGATCACATCGCCGTTCTCGGCATGCAGCAGGGTCAGGTATCCCTGCTCACGTGCCAGGCGCAGAACCTTGAAGATGTCCCCATCCAGCAGGCGCAGCCGGTTGTTGTAGGCCGTGAAAACCTTCAGGGAGGTGATGCCTTCGTTCGCCAGTGTTGGCAATTCGGCTGCCACCTGGTCGTTGAAACGGGTGATGTTCATATGGAAAGCAAAATCGACCGCGGCTTTTTCATCGGCTTTGGCATGCCAGGCATCGATGCTCTGTTTCAGTGATGGTTTATCCTGGGGAATAAAGTCGATCACGGTGGTCGTGCCACCGAAGGCAGCCGCCTTCATACCGGTATAGTGATCGTCCGACGAGACCGTCCCGAACATGGGCAGGTCGAGGTGTACGTGCGCGTCGATCCCACCGGGCAGGATCAGCCGCCCGGTCGCATCGATGACCTTCTTACCCTCGGGGGAGATCTTTTTAGCGACCTGGACGATCTTGCCACCGTCGATCAGCAGGTCCGACTCAAAAACTGTTTCGGCGGTCACCAGTGTCCCGGATTTAATGAGCGTTGGCATGGGCGTTTCTCCGGGGTTAAGTATAAAGCATATCGGAATGTAGGGGCGCACAGCTGTGCGCCCCTACGAAAAATCTGTTAATCCACCGGCAGATAATGGGTAAAGGGGATAAGCCGATCCGGTAGAGGCTGCATCGGCGTTAATTTGATTTTTTGGTTATCGACAATTAATGGTTTGGTCGTATCCAGAAAATGCATGAAGAAACACACCCGGCGGCCATTCCGGCGAATGGCCTGGTTCTCATCCACACATTTCTCGCCGCGAGGATCAAGGTAGAACTCCATGTAGGCTGCCTGATCCCCCTGGGATATTTTCATCAGGTCATTCATGGTGAACGATCCGGACACCTGGAACTCCAGCAGGGCAAGGTTTTGGTAATTCGCCCAATCTATTTCACCCGTGAATCTTCCCTTCTCGTCGAGTAAAAAATCACACTCGTGGTACCTGGCGGCATTTACGAGGGAAGCCTCGCTGGGAATAATTTTATAAACCCCGATCAATCGATAGGTTGATTTACGCATGTTTTCCACTCAGTATTAAGAAGATCATTGGTATGGTAAGCCATACACTAAATTTCGGATTGTCATTGCGAGGAAGGAGTGAAGCACCCAACAGGTGCAAACGACTGACGCGGCAATCCATTAATCTAATTAATCCCAGTAAATGGATTGCCACGCCGCACTCGCACCCTTATCGGGTGCTCGCAAGATCACGGCTCGCAATGACAGTTCCATTAATGAATTATTTCCAAAAACATCAAGATTTCCGGGTCGAACGGCAGTTCAGGCAGGTCGGCCGGCTGGTACTGCCCGCTCTGCAGCGCCCTCTCGCGCAGGCTGCGCCAGAGTGTCACGCGCTCCTCAGAGCGGACCACCAGATCATTGACCGTCTCCGCCTGTGAAACATAAGCACCGGTCGTATACAGGAAGGTCAGCCGCTTCCAGGTCGGTGCCGTGATTGGACGCTCCAGGTTGAAGAGCGGTCCCAACCCCACCTTGTAATACTCCTCGGATGCGCGGGGGTGATCGGGCTCATCCTTAAGCAACTGCCGCCGGGTGGTAAGCTCGTGGCCTTTCACCTCGGCGGCGTAATTCACTTTCCAACGTTCGTCGGTTCCAAAAGCGGCGGTCTGGTAAAAAGCCAGGTAATCGACCGCGATGACCTTGGGCGCCCGCCTGAGCGGGATGCGATACCAGCCCAATACCCGGGCGATCTCCAGGTCGCGCCGGGTGGTGATGATCGCGACCAAAACGAGTGCGCTGGCGGGTATCGGACCGGTCATATTCCTCGCTTATGTCAGATGGATCAAGCCCACCTTTTGATTGAAATCTGTGATGAGGGCATCGATCTCAGGGATCTGTTTCTGGACATCCGTCCAGTAATTGGCGTCCTGCCACTGGGCATTCAGCTCAGACAGCTCGCGACCCTGCTGTTCGATCCAGGTGAAGTATTTCAGGTTGTGAACCCGCTTCCGATCCTGGAAGCTCAACTCAAGCAAGTTGTCGGTCGACTCGCCCTGCAAATAGCGGGCGAAGTGCGCAGCCGCATCCGTGGTGGCGTACTCGCCGCTCTCGGCATGCATTTCCTTCAACCGTGACTGGTAGAGCTCCATCGAGTCGGTCAGGACAGTCAGGACAATATCATTATCGCCCAATTCGTAATATTTGGCAAATTTAATGGCAGACAGAACGTTCGAGATGCCTGAGAAGCCCAACAGGTTGAGCTGGCTGACGGTTGCCTCGGGCACGCCCTGCTTCGCCAAGTAGGCCTGGCCGGCCGGTTCGTTGAACAGGCGTGAGATGCTGACCACGGCCTCATCGTCAATCGCCACCACCATGTCGGTGTTGCGCGAGTTGTGGATCCACGGCACGTGCTTGTCGCCGATGCCCTCGATGCGGTGGGCGCCAAAGCCGTTCTGCAACAGGGTCGGGCACTGCAGGGCTTCGCTGGCCACGATCTTCGAATCCGGGAAGAGTTGTTTCATGTAATCACCGGAAGCGATGGTGCCAGCCGAGCCGGTGGCGGATGCCATGCCGGCATAACGGTCGCCCTTGCGCATGACCTTCTTGACGACTTCCTCCATGGCATGCCCGGTGACCTCGTAGTGCCACAGGTAGTTGCCGAGCTCCTCGAACTGGTTGAAGATCATCAGGTCCTGGCCGGACTTGCGTAATTCCCAGCATTTATCGAAGATCTCCTTGACATTCGATTCGGAACCGGGAGTCTTGATAACCTCACCCGCCACAGTCGCCAGCCAGTCAAAGCGTTCCTTGCTCATGCCTTCGGGCAGGATGGCGATCGAGGTGCAGGCCAACAGCGCCGAATCGTAGGCGCCGCCACGGCAGAAATTGCCGGTCGAAGGCCAGACTGCCTTCTGAGTGGTCGGGTCGAATTGCCCGGTCACCAGGCGCGGGACCAGGCATCCGAAGGCAGCACCCACCTTGTGAGCACCGGTCGGGAACCACTTGCCGACTAGCACGATGATGCGGGCTTTGGTGCCCGTCAGGCTGGAGGGCAATTCCATGAAATTCACGCCACCGAACCCTCCGCCACTGGCCTTTGGTTCGTTGTGCCAGGTGATGCGGAACAGGTTCTGGGGGGCAACATCCCACAATCCGGTGTTTGCCAATTGTGACTTGATACCTGCGGGTACCAGTTCGGGATTCTTCATCTGGGCGAAGGTTGGGATGACGATCTTGCGCTCCCTTGCCCGCTGGACGACGCGTTCCAGCCGGTCCTTCTGGATATTCAGGTCGATCTTAGCCATGTTTATAAACTCCTTCAATAATTCCTGATTTTTTCAATCTTTGGGTGCTTCGCTGACGATGTACAGCGGGCGCCCCTTGACTTCATCGTAAATACGGCCCAGGTACTCACCCAGGATGCCGAGTGAGATGAGCTGTACCCCGCCCAGAAAGAGTACCGCCACCAAGGTGGTGGCCTGCCCGATCAATTGCAGGGAACCGCTTAAGCGTAAAATGATGACCACCGGGATGGCGATGATACTGATGCCGGCGGCAATAAAGCCGACATAGGTGGCCAATTGCAGCGGGAAGTAGCTGAAGCTTGTAACGGCATTCGAAGCCAGCTTGAGCATCTTGCGAAAGGGGTACTTGGTTTCGCCCGCGTAGCGCGCGGCGCGCTTGTAAGGCACCCCCACCTGTTTGAAACCGACCCAGGTGGACATGCCGCGCAGAAAGCGATGCCGTTCGGGCATGTTGCACATGACGTCAATGACCTTGCGGTCATATAAACGAAAATCTCCACTGTCAAGCGGGATCTTGATCTCGGTGATGCGGTAGATGACACGGTAAAAGAGCGAGGCCGTGGTGCGCTTGAACCAGCTCTCCCCCTCGCGTTCGCTGCGCACGGCATATACCACCTGGTACCCCTCGTGCCATTTCTTCATCAACTCGAGGATGACTTCCGGCGGATCCTGCAGGTCGGCATCGATCACCACCGCTGCCTTGCCACGGCAATAATCCAGACCAGCGGTCACCGCGATCTGGTGGCCGAAATTACGAGCAAAGATCACCGGCCGGATGTGGTCATCCTTTTTGGCCAGTTTGCGGATCAGGTCGGTCGAGCCGTCGCTGGAACCATCATCCACCAGGACCAACTCCCAAGTCAGCTTGTTTTTAGTTAAAACCCGGCTGATCTCCTTGTGGAAAGCTTCGAGGCTCTCGATCTCGTTATAGACCGGGGCGATAATGGAAATCTCGGGAGTTGCCTTCATAAATCACTCCTTTTCGGGTTCACCAATGATCAATGCGCCAGGTACTTCTTCAGCGCATTCATGCTCGGCTCAATGATGGGCGCTTCCTTTACCGCCGACATGGCTGCTCGCACGTCCTTCAAGCCGGACCCGGTCAGCAAAACCAGGGTTGGGTCATCCGGTGCCAGCAAGCCGGTGGCGAGCGCTTTTTTAAGACCAGCCCAGGCTGTGGCACCGGCTGGTTCGGCAAAGATACCATGGATGCCCAGCTCGGCGATGGCTTTCAAGATATCACTATCGGGCACGGTCAGGTAAGTGCCGCCGGTCTCGCGGGCAGCCCGCACGGCGCGCACGCCATCGCGCGGCAGGTCGACCGAGATGCTGTCGGCTATCGTATTGGCTGCGATGGGCGTGATGGTCTCGCCGCCTGCATGGAAGGCGTTGGCGATGGCGGCCGAGCCTTCGGATTGCACGCCAATGATACGCGGCATCTGCTCCAGCCAACCCAGTTCCGCCAGGTCCTTGAAACCTTTATGGGTGCCGGAGATGATATTCCCGTCGCCAACCGGAATGAAAATGGTCAGCGGTTTGGTCAACTTGCCCGGCAACAGGATCGTCTCCCAGATCTCGAGGGCGGCTGTTTTCTTGCCTTCGGCTGTGAAAGGATTGTAACCCGTGTTACGGCAATACCAACCGAACTCACGGGCAGCTTCGATGGTCAGGTCGAATGCCTGGTCGTAATTACCGTCCACCAGGATGACCTCTGCATTATAGATAAGCAATTGCGCCACCTTGGCCTGTGGGGCGGTTTTGGGGGCGAAAATGACCGCCTTTTGGCCGATGGCGGCCGACATACCGGCCAGAGCCGCCCCGGCATTACCCGTCGAAGCGGTCACAATTGTTTCCACCTGGAGCTGGCGGGCGCGTGCCACTACCACCGAACTGGCGCGGTCTTTAAATGAAGCCGTCGGATTCCTACCTTCATCCTTGACCCACAACTGGTTCAAACCCAGCTGTCTGGTCAGCCGGTCAGGCTGGTAGAGGGGCGTCCAACCGGCAGCGTGCAAGGGCGTGCCAAATCCTCCCGGATCCTCCACCGGTAACAGCGGCAGGTAACGCCACAACGATGGCTCACCCCTGCTGAAGTCCACCGGTTTGAGGCTTGACTTGATCGCCTGGTAATCCAGGATCACATCCAGATTGCCGCCATCGGATGGGCAGGTGTAGGTCACCTCCTCCGGTGCGTAATCTTTATGACAGATCGAACAACGATAACCAGTGAATGAACCCATCCGGTTCTCCTATTAACAGATTGTACACTTAAAAAAAGAGGGCTCCTGCAGATAACTGCAAGAGCCCCGGATATTCGATCAGGGAACGATCCAGGTGCCAGTTTCGCCGTTGAGGGCGCGGCCGATATTCTCAGGATTGGTGATGAGGGCTTGTTTGCCACCCTTTTCCAGGAAAGAGATGACGGCTGTCATCTTGGGCAGCATGGAACCTTTGGCAAAGTGGCCTTCTTCCATGTATTTCTTGGCTTCGGCCACGGTGACCTTGTCGAGCAATTTCTGGTCGGGCTTGTTGTAATTGAGAGCCACCTTCTCGACCGCGGTCGAGATGACGAACAGGTCGGCGTGGATCTCCTGGGCCAGCAAACTGGAGGCAAAATCCTTGTCAATGACTGCAGCGGTTCCAACATAGCTGCCGCCATCGGCTTCGATGACTGGAATGCCACCACCACCCACGGTGATCACGATCACACCCGCCTCGATGAGGGCTTTGACGGTGTTCAGTTCAACCACTTCCACAGGCAGGGGTGAAGCAACGACCCGCCGCCAGCCGCGTCCGGCATCATCCACGATCGACCAGCCCAGCTCATCCTTCTTGTGATGGGCTTCTTCCTGGGTCATGAAACCGCCGATGGGTTTGGTGGGATTCTGGAAGGCCTTGTCATTTTTATCCACCAGCACCTGGGTGATGACGGTGGCGACGTTTTGATTGATCTTGCGGCCGAACAGTTCATTCTGCAGATTCTGCTGCAGGAGATAGCCGATCAAACCCTGGCTCTCCGCACCACACACATCCAGGGGGGTTTCGTGCATGCCTGCGGCTTTGGCCGCAACTTCCGATTGTTGCAGGATCAAACCAACCTGGGGGCCATTGCCGTGCCCGATGGCGACATTCCAACCGGCTTCGATCATGTCGGCAATATGCTTGGTGGTATCCTTGGCGGCCTGGTATTGATCCTCAATGGCCTGATGGTCATTATCGGTGATCAGGGAATTGCCACCGATGGCAATGACTGCGGTTTTTTTCGTGGACATAGGTACTCCTAACTCTTTCCTGTTATGGGATTAACTCATGGTCAGGGCCATGACGGCTTCCTGAGCATGCATGCGGTTCTCGGCCTCATCGTAGACAACAGAATTAGGCCCATCAATGACAGCATCGGTCACTTCGATGTTGCGGTCTGCCGGCAGCGGGTGCATATAGATCGCATCCGGCCTGGCCAGTTTCATTTTCTTCTCATCGGTGATCCAGCTCTCGTACTTCTTAATGATCTTTGCGCCTTCCTCCTGGTCGCTGGTGGTCAGCAATGCACCCCAGGACTTGGCGTAGACGATGTCGGCATCCTTGAAACCTTCCTCCATCGAGTCGGTCACAGTGAAGGAGGTGCCATACTTCCTGGCTTGTTCGCGGGCGGCATCCATCACATCGGGCATCAGCTTGAATTCCGGCGGGTGTGACAGGACGACGTCCATATCAAAGCGCGGCATCTGCACGATCAGCGACTGCGGGACTGAGATGGGCTTCTGGTAGGAAGCAGCATAAGCCCAGGACACGACCATCTTCTTCTTGCGCAGATCGCGACCTTTCTTCTCCATGATGGTCATCAGGTCGGCCAGGCACTGGAACGGGTGCCAGATATCGCACTGCATGTTGAGGACCGGTACGCGCGAGGCTTTGGCAACCTCGTTGAGGTACTGATTGCCGATGCCCCAGTCGACATGGCGGATGGCAATGCCATCGAAGTAACGCCCGAAGATCTCCCCGATCTCTTTGGGGGTATCGCCGTGCGAGATCTGGGTGGTGCGGGATTCGATGAAAGCGGCGTGACCGCCAAGGTGGGCCATGCCCGCCTCGAAGGAGCCGCGCGTGCGCGTACTGCTGAAGAAGAACAGCATCGCCAGCACCCGGTCGCGCAGGATGGGGGTCAGCTCATTCAGGGCACGCTTGCGCTTCAGGTCGAAGGCCACATCCAGAACAGTTTCTACTTCTTCTCTTGAAAAATCCAGGTCGCCGATCAGATCACGACCATGCAGGAATGTTTGCATAATCTACCTCCGGACTTGCTTTAAATAAACGATAGAATGATACCAGTTGTCCGACAACTGCTTATTATACGCAGGCTCAAGCCCCTTGCAATGGCGAAATGTCACCTGCTGCAGTGACGTAAAGCCTGTCAAAAGAATCAGGAGGCAGCCCTGCGGCTTGCACAATGCATCGCTGCCTCTCCGTTTTCTTTATAATGAGTTCGACTTACTCCATCTTACCAAGCACAAGCGCCAACAAGGCCATGCGCATCACAACGCCGTTGAAGGCTTCCTGCCAGTAACGGGAATGACGGGTGATGTCGACATCGGCGGGCAGCTCATCCATACGCGGTAACGAGTGCAGGATGATCGCATCGCTCTTGGCTTTCTTGGCCAGCAGCTCGCGCGTCACCTGGTAGTTGGCGGGGGTCATGCCGTGCTCGCCAGCTTCCTGGCGTGACTTGGTGTAATCCGGCTGGACAACCGGTTCCATGTAGATCACATCGGCTTCGGCAATGACCTGCTCGACATGCTCGGCTTCCTTGAAACGCAGATTGTACTGCTCAAGTTCCTTCTTAAACTCGGGCGTGAGGGACATCTCGGGTGGAGCCACGTAGATGACCTGGGCGTCAAACTGGGTCAAGGCATAAGAGATCGAATGCATGGTGCGCATGCGCATGTCTCCAATGCAGAGGAAGGTCAGCCCGTCGATGGTACCTTTTTCGGTCAGCACGGTGTACAGGTCAGTTAAAACCTGGGTGGGGTGCTCGCCCCAGCCATCACCGGCATTGATGATCGGCACGGAGGCCCATTTGGCAGCTTCCGCCGGGGCACCCTGCTGGAAATGGCGCATGACGATCACATCACCGTAGTACTCGAGCATTTTGACGGTATCCTTGATCGACTCCTGGTACCAATCGCCGGCGCGGGTCATCTTTGCATCCGAGAAACCGGTCACATGCCCACCCAGGCGGTGCATGGCGGCTTCGTGAGCCAGGCGGGTGCGGGTGGAAGGCTGGTAGAAAGCGGTTACCAGTGTCTTCTCGGCCAGCAGATCGGTGTTGCGGCGTTCGCGCGCGATTGGCGCCAGCTCATCCGCCACGTCGAATACGTGGTAGAACTCTTCCCTTTCGAAATCTTTCAGTGAAAGGATGTCACGACCTGAAAAACTACGCATTGTCACTACTCCTTGATAGGTTGGTTTATGAAAGTGTCTGGGTGCCGATACGGCGCACCACATGGAAATGAAAATGCCCGGGCAGAAAATAACTGTGGGAGTAATCCACGACCCGACCATCGGTACTATATAAAGTTGCCACGAAGCACAGCAGCACATCGCCGCGCTGGATCTCGAGTGCCCGTGCCACCGGGCTGGTGGCGGGCACGGCACGGATCTCTGTTTTTGAATTGGAAAGCGCAGGTGTGCCACGCTTGATCAACAGGTCCAGGACAGAGCCGGTAAAGCCAGAGCGAAGCTCCTCGGGGGTTAAAACGTTGTGCGGCAGCCGGTCAACCAGGTAGGCTACCGGGCGCCCCCCGGCCAGGATGGCCCGCGAAATCTCGACCAGCGAAGTTTTCTGATCCACCTCGAGCGCTTCCGCTTCCTCTTCGGTGGCA
>Ga0208980_10000157_pt1 | contig 33993 bp, 30 predicted proteins | sample WetSurMetagenome_3_FD_187993 | JGI IMG/M metagenome (GOLD analysis project Ga0208980, IMG submission 187993) | Wetland microbial communities from Twitchell Island in the Sacramento Delta, sample from surface sediment Aug2011 Site A1 Bulk (version 2) | ecosystem: Environmental > Aquatic > Marine...
GAAAGGTGTGAATACTGATGTGGCTTTCGGCGATCAGCACAAAACCGGAAAGCCCCCAATCTTGGGGGACTTTGCCTGAATACTTAAAGGCGTACGGCGGCATGATCTTGGTCATATGGATCAAATCCGGGCACTGATTTAAGAATTCGTAGATTCGATCCAGGTCCGTCAAGGAATCGTACGGACACCCATAACCATCCAGCATCAGATGCTGGCCAAAACCCAGTTCAAATTTTTCCAATTCACGCTACCTCCCTCGCTAACAAGCTTTCCCTGTGGCTAACCTAATGTTTGACATCACGCCCTAACATAATCCTCCTTACCCAAAAATTGGCGGGGTGACGACCCATAAGATCCGGACTTCCTGTTTGCCCGGGTTCACCACCGCATGTTCCAGGTTCGAACGGAAATAAAAACATTCCTGCTGTTTGACCTTGAAGGTCCGGTTGTCCAACCTCAGATCCACCGTGCCTTTCAAAACCATGCCGAATTCCTCACCCTCGTGGGGCTCCTGAACCGGCAACGCCGCACCGACTCCCATGGTCACCAGCACCGGATCCATCAGACGCCCCATGGCCTTGGGAAGCAAGAAATGAATCTGACACTCATCGCTGGAAAGAGAGCTCAACACCCGCGTAACCAACTTTATCTCGATTAGGTACAAATCCTATTGATCGATAATAGTTTTCTTCTGCTGCGGGAATAGGACCGAGAAATCCAACAATCGAGGCAGTTAGAGATCCGGTTGGATAATCTCGAATAGGTACTACGTCTATCCCAACGCCAGGCCAAGTTGATTTATTCTCCTGAATCGCTAAAGCAATTTGCTGGTCAACATCACACGAAATTTTCACTGGTTCAAAAGGAGCTGTCGTTTCTCCATAGGTAACAATTTGGGTGATGCCATGATCGGAAAGACATGGGACATATGGATCATCTTTTGATACTTCACCTCGATTTACCGGAATCCCAGTTAAATTAGATAGCGCCCGGAATATTGCCTGGATCTCTCCTTTATCATCTGGTAATTCTGCAGGAGTAATAACTACATTGTAAGAAGGAATATTTTTCGCTAAAATATATCCATTTCGATCATAGATCGATCCTCGAGAAGAAGGCAAATTAATCTCATGGGTTCGATTCTCATTCGATTTTGCTAACCAATTTGAATATTGGAGTATCTGTAAGTTGAATAAACGTAAAACATAAATGGAAAAAATAATGATCAATATCGCCCCAAGAAGAATAATCCGCCATGTTTCGATTAAATTATTTAGAGCAGCTGAACTTTTCATGCTTCCAACTCTTCTGGATATAACCAACCAGCAACATCACGCATGATTGAATATACCGGTATAGCTAAAATTAGGTTTAATAACAAACCAGGAAGAAAAATTATATTAAGGGTGCTTATAATTGGGATGTTTACACCCGTTAATAGACGGGCACTCAAGGATACCAGTTGAAGGACTAAGGTACCGATAAATGTTGCAGCTAACATTGCAAGATAAGGAGCTTTCCATACACGACGCTTCAATGTTCTTGCGATGCTTGTAGCTATCAAATATCCAAAAACTAACGTTCCAAATGGTAAAGCTGAATAAAAGGATGCAAATAAACCACCAATTACGCACCATTGCCAGGCAGATTCGACTTTATCCTGAAGTGCCCAAGCTACAATAAACAATAAGATTAAATCAGCTGTTCCATTGATTAGTTGCATCCTACTAACAATGGTACTCTGGAGGATGGCTAATATTCCGAATAGGATCATTCCAACCAAATAAATCATACGTATTTCAAGGATTACTAGGGACGGGAACCAATGGTGAGATATCCTCCGGTTGGAAATTCGTTACTATTAATACGATTTCAAGCTGAGAAAAATCCACTGCTGGTTGTACGCTTGCACTTTGAAAAAGTGCATATGCTTCACTTCGAATTGTTACCACCTGTCCGATGACAAGGTTCGCAGGATACTTACCGCCCAGACCTGAGGTTAAGACTAATTCTCCAGGTTGGATCGTTGCATTTTTTGAGACCATATCTAGTTCTATTTCACCGGTAATTTGTCCATTCACAACTCCTTCAACGGCTGATTGTTGTAGGATTACATTGATACTTGAGCCTGGATCATTAATCAATTGAACTCTCGCTGCTCCCGAAGTTACTGCTGCTATATTACCCACTAAACCCTGTTGAGTGATAACAGGCATCCCCTTTCGTAAGCCATCATCGGAACCGCGATCAATAATTACATAATGCATAAACGGACTTAAGTCACGGGCGATTACTGAAGCAGCAACATACTCATTTTCAACATGCCTTCGTTCATAATCAACAAGTGTAGATAGCAGTTGAGCTTCAGCTACTTGTTGTTGCAGCTCAATAATTTGTACCTGCAATCTAGAATTTTCTGCTTCCAGTTCCGCATTACTTTGGCGTAGTGTGTTAATATCCTCCGGTTGAGTAATTAAGCTTTGAATTGCCTGGTAACGCTTGGCAATCCAGGTTTGAGCTGAAACAATTGGACCAACTACAATTCGTGATGCCGAGGTAAGGTATCCGCTTAATGCTAATCCAGTTAACCCTAATATTATTAATAGGATGATGAATAATTGCAAAAATTGTGGAGTGTTCGATTTCATTCTAAGGGAGTCTTTTTTTAATGAATCGTCGGTAAATGAATACCAGACAGTTTCAATTTTGAACCTGATTAACTATGTCGTCCGTCGGTTGAACGCTCCAGACCGGTTAATAAATGGTTCAAATGGTCGTAATCCTCGAGGATCATCCCTGCACCCCTGGCAACACAACTCATCGGATCCTCAGCAATCCATACACGGATTTTTAACTCATCGGTTAACCTTCGATCTAAACCCTGCAGCAAACCCCCACCACCAGACAGGCATACACCTACATCCATTAAATGCGCGATGATTTCAGGCGGTGTTTCATCCATTGCATCTTTCACTGTATCAATGATTGTATTTACCGATATAGAAATTGCTTCTCGTATTTCAACTGATGAGACTTCTACGCTCTCAGGTAATCCGGTCACTAAATTCCTTCCTCGTAACAAGATCGTCTTTTCCTCTGGAAGATGAGCCGCGGATCCAATCGCGATTTTTGCTTGTTCAGCGATACGCTCACCAATCAGCAAATTGTACTTGTTACGCATATATTGGACGATATCTTGATCCATCTCGTCTCCAGCAACCCGCAAAGAACGCGAAATGACGATACCGCCCATCGATATTACTGCCACTTCAGAAGTTCCACCTCCAATATCTACGATCATACTTCCGCGTATTTCGCTAACAGGTAAACCAGCACCTAATGCTGCAGCCATTGGTTCTTCGATAAGGCCTGCCTCGCGTGCTCCAGCTGACATAGCTGCGTCGTAAACTGCTCGTTTCTCAACTTCTGTTGCTCCTGATGGAATTCCCACTACCACGCGTGGTCTTGGAACAGGCACAATACTCTGACGGTGAGCTTTCTCAATAAAATATTCAAGCATTGCTTGGGTGATTTCAAATTCAGAGATCACACCATCTCTAAGAGGACGAACAGCGATTACATTCGGCGGTGTCCTACCCATCATTTCTTTGGCTTCGGCACCAATAGCCAAAGGAATCCGGGTTCGTTTATCAATTGCAACCCACGATGGTTCATTAATCACAATTCCCTTACCACGTACATTTACCAGGGTATTTGCTGTACCAAGATCAATGCCGATGTCTAATGAAAAAAAACCTAAGAGCCAATTAAGTGGGTTAAATGCCAACTCATGCTCCTGGTATTTCTTGCCTAGGGGCGTATGGCTTAAAATCAACCATCGGAATCATTATACCATCACGCATCTAGATAATATGTATGGTAGGGGTTCTTACATGGGTTGCCCCATGCGATGTGCATTGCTCTGGCACTGAGGTCAATCACCAGAGAATTGATCGTTTTTTCACGGTCAAGGGGGTTCGTATCATCGTCAGCATGATTACATATTGAATTAGGATAGTTTATATGATCACGCTGAATAACTTGCAGTGTTTTAATCGTGTGTTGATTGGTCTCCCTTAATAACCGATTCGCCCTGAAGTAGCGAACTCGTGTGGCAACAAGCTCATCAGGTTCATATTCAATCGTTTGCATATTAGGATCAAGATAATGGTTTGTGTGCACCATATATCCATCATCAGCATAAATGATTGCAAACTTCCTGGCTGACACCTCCACACTATAGATTTCTCCGCTTTCATGTGCAAGCAAATGATTATACCCTGCTGCTCTCCGAGGTATAAGCGTTCGTCTAATAGCATCATCAGGTGTTTTTGCACCTAAAACAGCCCGTGATACGAACAAACGCGGTATACCTATACGACTGTCGTTAGGATAAACCGAATCACAACATTGGGCAATCCCAAATGCATTGAAACCTATATTCGGCAACAACGCGCCATATGTCATCGCCAAGAATGGAGGTTCATCATCAGGTTCTGCATGGATAACAAATACATAAGGTTCATCCTCAGGAATCCAATCTTCGTTATGTCCAATTAGTACATGCCCATCAGCAGTATTCGTTTCACAAAGCGCCATGCTTGTGCACTTACTCAGATGCAAAGCATCTATGGTTACCGCTTCAAGGGCATTCACTACTCCCACATCATCAAAATCTACATTTGCCCCCTCAGAAACACCAAATATTTCTTCAACATATTGGGGAAATCGCTCTTGTGCAAACGGTAGATACTTTCGCCCCTGCATTCTAGCACCTGCCCAATCAAGCTCAAGAGTTTCATAAGTTGATTTAATTAGTTCTTGAGTATTAAAAATGTGATGTTGTATTTGCTCCCTATATGCTTCACCAATCTGCCGGCCGATATCTCTATGCGAACCTTTTACTTTAATAATTGGCATTGGATTAGGATGGACAAATTGATTTGATACTGTGAACTCATTATTCATATATCACTTATTACTTGTTCATATTTTTTGCGGAAGCTCTATTTCTGTTCTTCTCCACATTCAGCTTCCAGTTATCGAATTAGTTATTACAAAATTCGCGTAGAGAATCCAAGCACGTTTATTAATGAATGTGAAAAGTATAGCATATAATCATCTCGAATATTATCGATAGAATGCCTTTAAGGTATTCATAATGTTTTCCTGTAATTAAAATTCATTACACCATAGTTGCATATTTCTAACCTATATCAATTTAATACAATATTCTACAATGAACTTTAGGACGGACAGATGTAAAAGAATCTGCCTGATAGTATTATTTCAGTTTTTATTTGATAACTAAGAAATAATCAAGGGGAGGAAAAATATTGTAAGGCTATTCTTAAGCGGGTCTCAATATCCTGAGGGGTATCGCGCGGAATAATTTGAAGTGCAGTTTGTGCCTCGACCAGGCTATATCCTAGATTTGTAAGGGCAGCTAGTACCTCAGAATCCACATCGCTGATCATCGAAAGTGGGGTTAATGCTCCTGCAGCAGGTAGACGGTCCTGCATATGGAGAACAATTCTTTGAGCAGTTTTTTTCCCAACTCCAGGAACTCGAGTGAATATATCCGCTTGGTTATTTATCACCGCATTGTATATTACCGCAGGGGTAAGGGATGATAGAACACTTAAAGCCAGCCGAGGTCCAATTCCATTGACGCCTAATAATAGATCAAAAACATCTCTTTCTTCTCTTATTTCAAATCCACATAAAATCCACGCGTCTGCTCGAATGATCATTCTTGTATATAAATAAATTGCTTCACCAAGTTTTACCTGATCCCTTAATAATTTTGGCACCATGACGTGAAAACCAATCCCGTTAACATCGATTATGATACCATCGGCTTCTTGTGAGATTACGGTCCCATGCAGAACGGAGATCATTTCATTCCTCCAGTTTTTGAGTACAATTGCCTTAAAGCGTTTTCCAACGCGAGTATATTGCCATAGAAAGAATTCTACCAGCGCTTTTTTCATGAATAACTAACTCACCTGATGATAATGACCCATTAAATCTGCTCATCGTCTCCTGAATCGAATAATGCAGTGTTAAAGCGGAAGCTCGAATCGCGTAGGCAGTTATTACCAGGAAAATTGGCTTCGTTGTCAAGAGTGGTCTGACTTCCTGTAGTAAATATGGCAACATTTTAAAGAATTCCCATATCTCTCCTTTTGGTCCTCGACCAAATTTTGGAGGATCAAGAATGAGGCCATCATACTTGACCTGACGCCGTTCCTCGCGTTTCACGAATTTTAATGCATCATCAATGATCCATCGAATGGATTTATCACCAAGTCCTGAAAGCTGCTGGTTCTCCATAGCATACTGAATAGCCTTTTTAGAAGCATCTACGTGTGTTACACGAGCACCAGCCTTAGCTGCAGCGATTGATGACAATCCTGTGTATCCAAATAAATTCAGTATGTGCACTGGGCGGGAAGATTTAGTGATTTGTTCGCTGATCCAATCCCAATGCGTTGCCTGTTCTGGAAAAAAGCCAAAATGCCTCGAATTGGTTACACGTCCAAAAAAAGATAAGTGTTTATACTGCATATTCCATTGTGGTTCGAGGGATCGATAAAACTTCCATTTTCCACCAGTTTCTTCATTACTTGCTTGGAAAATCGCTTCCACATCTTCCCATTCCCTATGTGGCAAAGCGGGTTTCCATATGGCTTGGTACTCCGGCCTTATGAATTTATATTTCCCAAATCGTTCTAATTTAAGGCTATCTCCACAATCTAATAGTTCATAATCGACCCAATCAGTCGTGGATAGTAGCTCAATTGATGGCAATTTATTCACCAGGATTTGCCTCCATGATATTTGTAGATCTATTCTTGGTATAAATTATGGATTTTAACACTATGGATATGGCAAATAGCAATTGCAAGCGCATCTGCTGCATCGTCTGGCTTTGGGATTACATCCAATCCAAGAATTATTTTTACCATTTGTTGTACCTGCCGCTTATCCGCTTTGCCATACCCTACTACTGCCTGCTTTACCTCAAGCGGAGTATATTCCCCAATTTGAAGCCTTAATTCGGCCATTGCCAATAAAGCTACCCCGCGTGCCTGTCCAACACTTATGGCAGTTCGTACATTTCGCTCAAAAAAAAGCTCCTCCACTGCACCCATATCCGGTTGGTGGAGAAGGATAAGCTCTTTAATCCTGTTATATAGTTGAACTAATCTTTCTGCTTGAGTAAGATCAGGTGTGGTTTGGATAACCCCGAAATTTAAAGATGTGAGACGACCATCCAAACCTTCTTGAATAATTCCAAATCCAGTCGTCGCAATTCCAGGATCTATCCCTAAAGTGACCATCCCAACTCGGTGGATTAATCTCCCTCTAGCTTCGCAATCGCTTCATCAGTGATGGTCAGGTTGGAAAACACTTCCTGAACATCATCAAGCTCCTCAAGAAACTCGATAGTTCGCATTACTTGAACGGTAGCATCGGGTTCCAATTCAATCTCATTCTTGGGAATTAATTTTAGTCCAGCGTCTTCTGGTTTGATTCCAGCACTCGATAAGCTGTTCGAAATGGCCTTGAATGATTCCACTGGTCCTATAATTTCGATCGTGTTTTCATCAAATATCACATCATCTGCACCGGCTTCAACTGCAAGCTCAAAAATTTTATTTTGATCCTGGCCTTCTGCTGGAAACGAGAAATAAGCTGCTCGATTAAATTGCCACCCGACTGCGCCTGCTTCGGCCATACTGCCACCATTACGTGTTAGGGCATGGCGGATTTCAGCAACAGCCCGATTACGGTTGTCTGTGACCACTTCCATCATTAATGCGATCCCGTGATTGGCATACCCTTCGTAAAAAACCTGTTCGAGGTCGTTGCCTTCTTTGCCTTCTCCGGTGCCGCGCTTAATCGCCCGTTCGATGTTATCTTTAGGCATATTTTGCGCCCGAGCACGTTCGATCGCAAACTCAAGACTGACATTCGTGGATGGATCCCCTCCTCCAACCCGAGCTGCAAGTGCAATTTCGCGTGCAAGGCGAGTAAATATTTGACCACGTTTGGCGTCTGCAGCACCTTTCTTACGCCGTATCGTAGCCCAATGTGAATGACCAGACATAATTAAGCTCCTACAATATTACCGATGGATTAACTCGATTTCCTTTTTAAGCTTAAAAATTATACCATGCCTATTCAATACCACGGATATACGCCTCAGTCATCTCACGGGCAACGTCGTCTTTAAATTGCTTGGGGGGAGTTTTCATGAAATATGAAGATGGTCCGATCAGTGGACCAGAAATGGACCTATCCAATGCTAATTTCACACAACGGACCGCATCTATTATGACCCCCGCAGAATTTGGGGAATCCCAAACCTCAAGCTTTGCTTCTAGATTAAGGGGAACATTACCAAAAGTTGTACCTTCCATTCGGATGTAACACCATTTTCGATCGGATAACCACGGGACATAATCACTAGGACCGACATGTACATCTGTTTCTGAAAGTGCATATGGCAACATGCTTGTAACTGCGCCTGTTTTGGAAATCTTCTTTGATTCAAGTCGTTCGCGCTCAAGCATATTCAGAAAATCTGTATTTCCTCCAAAATTCAATTGGTAAGTCCGATCTAGTTTAACACCTCGATCTACAAATAAGCTTGTCAATACGCGGTGTAAAATCGTTGCTCCAACCTGGCTTTTGATATCGTCGCCAACGATGGGTAAATTGTGCTCCTGAAACCGTTTTGACCAGTACTCAGAGCTGGCAATAAATACAGGTATAGCATTCACAAATCCACAACCTGCTTCCAAAATTTGTTCTACATACCATTTTGTTGCCATCTCGGAACCGACTGGCAAGTAATTTATCACCACATCTGTTTTGGTTTCTTTTAGTATGCCAACAATATCTGCAGTCGGTCCTGGTGCTTTCTTGAGAATTTGCGAAAGGTATTTTCCCAGACCATCATGAGTCATTCCCCTTGATACAGGCACATTAAAATGGGGAACATCCACGAATTTATATGTATTATTGGGATAGGCAAATATTGCTTCAGATAAATCCTTACCGACCTTTGTATCAACAACATCAAATGCTGCTGTGAATTCAATATCCCGGATGTGATAGCCGCCTAAATTGGGGTGCATTATCCCTGGGATCTTGTCTTCATCCATAGCTTCTCGATAAAAATGTACTCCTTGTACCAAAGATGATGCACAATTTCCCACACCGATTATTGCAACCCTTACTTTTTTATCATTATTGCTCACTAAAACTCCTCCTGACGAAAAAATCGACTGAAAATAAAACAGCCTGATGGTATCATCATATTAATGTCATTGTCCATCTCAATTCAATATACCATATTCAGATGAGCAGATGGTGATACTTGCAAAAGCTGTATGGCTAGATTATAATCCTGACCTACGGGGCGTAGCGCAGTCCGGCTAGCGCGCACGGTTCGGGTCCGTGAGGTCCCGAGTTCAAATCTCGGCGCCCCGACCAATTATTTTTTTACCTCAAAATCTCCTTTATGAAATCAAAAAGGAGATTTCGATTTAAATTACCAACCTCTCAGAGTTATTTCACCATAATATAATTCTCACCTCTCTTGATGATAAAATGAATAGAGGTAAGAACATATTAGAAGCCTAGCCTGGGAATTGTGTTCTTCTAGCTCTTAATATTCGATTTGAATTATTTTCTAGAATTATCGATAATGTATAGCCAAAAGTCTGGTAGAGTTTGATAATGCGATTAAACGAATCTAAAATTGATATAGCCATGCAATCTTACGCGAAAAAATGGATAAAATCCACCAATCAACAACGCGTATCAACAACATTGGGTTATTTTTTCGTTGGTTTATTTATTTTATTTTGGTCATCATCAATTACTACATTCTTGGGATTAGATCTTAAAAACGGTTATGGAGCATTATTTTTTGTTTTCATCGGCATATCTTTCACCTTCATAACTATTTATTTGAACAAGCTAATGGCTAAAATCGGTTTAAAACGACCAATTCGCTCTGCACTGTTTTTGAGCGCATTGATCGGACCATATACTTATCTTTCTACCTATAATGCGTGGAATTTACCCGTCATAAGTCATATTGCAGGTTTTTTCGCATCAGTTCTGACTTTTATATTATGCTATATATTGGATACTTTCCTGGTAAGTTACTTGGAAAAGACTGATTATCCGGATGCCTGAACATAATGTCTATTCATTCAACAAGCTCAATACAGCATGATGTAATTAATTTCCCGATCAACGAAAAAATCTTCCTCGAAGGTCTGGCTGGTACTGGAAAGACCACCGTAGGAATTGAACGTATGTTACATTTAATGAGTTCTGGAATTCCGGGAAACTCGATTCTAGTATTTGTTCCTCAACGAACATTAGGAACGCCATATTTAGCGGCATTGAATTCACCTGGGGTGGTGGCAGGAGGTATTCCGTCGATTGTAACAATTAGCGGTCTTGCTCAACACATGATCGATTTATTCTGGCCTTCGGTTGCAAAAGACGCAGGTTTTTCTTTCCCTGAAGCTCCACCATCTTTTCTTACTCTTGAAACAGCGCAATACTACATGGCGCATATAATTAGTCCACTGCTGAAAGAAGGGATGTTCAGTTCTGTTACCATATTACGGAATCGCATCTATAGTCAAATTATTGATAACTTAAACAAGGCTGCTATTGTTGGGTTTTCCTACAAACAAATCGGTGCCCGTCTAAAGTCAGCCTGGTCTGGTGAGCCTGGTCAATCCAAAGTGTATGAAGATGCTCAAGCTTGTGCAATCCTATTTCGTGATTACTGTCTTAAGCACAATTTATTGGATTTTTCATTACAGATTGATCTTTTTTGGAATCAGCTCTGGAGTTTTGAATTATGTAGGAATTACCTCATTAATACTTACAAACATTTGATCATTGAGAATGTGGAGGAAGATGTGCCAGTCACTCACGATTCGTTTTCTGAGTGGCTGCCGCTTGCAGAATCTGCTTTGGTGATCTTTGATAGCGAGGCTGGATACAGGCGCTTCCTTGGCGCTGATCCTATAGGAGCGTATAAACTCAAGAAGCTTTGTTCAAAGACGATCAAGTTCATCGACTCATACGTGACCTCACCTGAAATTAAATCTCTAACAGATCACCTAAGCGCCACAATCCTGCACACATCAATGCCACATTCAAAAAATGATCTGCGTCCAGCTATAAGTTTTGAAACACATACATATTACCCTCAAATGTTGGACTGGATTACAAAAGAGATTGTAACTTTAGTCAAAGATGAGGGTGTATTACCGAAGGATATTGTTGTTTTGGCACCGTTCCTTTCAGATTCATTGCGTTTTTCCATTATCAACCGCCTTGAACTTAATCAAATTCCAGTAAAAACCCACCGCCCTTCTCGTAGTTTACGTGAAGAACCTGTGACACTTTGCTTGTTAACCCTGGCAGCGCTGGCTCATCCTGAGTGGGGTTTCGTCCCCTCCAAATTTGATGTTGCCCAAAGTCTGATGCAAGCCATCGATGGATTAGACTTGATTCGAGCAAAAATACTTACAGATATCGTCTATCGCGTTCGAGATGGAATTCCGAGACTTAACACTTTCGGGCAAATCATTCCATCCACTCAGGAGCGAATCACTTTTCATCTAGGTGAAAAATATGATCACTTGCGTTTATGGTTAGAAGAATATCATCAATCTAGCCCTGCTGATCTTGATCATTTCATTAGCATGCTTTTTGGGGAAGTTCTTTCTCAGCCAGGATATGGATTTCATCTAAATAATGTTATGAGTCAGGTTGCTGCAAATCTCATTCAATCGATTCGGAAATTCCGTAAGGTTGCCGGTAAATCTATTGATGAAGCACGAATTCCTTTGGGTAAGGAATATATTGACATGGTCCATGATGGTGTTATTGCAGCCCAGTATATTCCAAGCTGGCAAATCCAAGAGCAGGAAGCAGTATTTATTGCTCCAGCTTACACATTTCTAATTAATAATTATCCAGTTGAAATTCAATTCTGGATGGATGTTGGCAATCGAAGTTGGGCAGAGAGGATGTTCCAACCGTTAACCCATCCATATGTTCTTAGTCGAAATTGGATCGATAAGAAAATCTGGACAGATGTAGAAGAGGTTAAAGCAGGTGATCAGGTTCTCTATGCACTGGTTCTTGGACTATTGAACCGCTGTAGACGAAAAATCTACCTTGGGATTAGCGAATTCAATGAACAGGGATACGAGCAACGGGGTCCCCTGTTGCAAGCATTTCATCGTGTCTTGCAAGCAACAGCGGTTGACTGAGAGAGGTCATATTTGTTTAAACTTCGCCCAAAACAACAAGAGATAGTAGCTTATACGGAAGGTAGGATGGGCATATCCGCTGTACCTGGTAGTGGGAAGACCTGGACATTATCGTACCTTGCTGCAGATATTTTGAAACGCCAGATTTTATTAGAGGATCAAGAGATTCTTATCGTTACCTTGATCAACTCAGCAGTTGATAATTTTTATACACGCATTGGCACATTTATCGAAGCAAGGGGATTGATTCCCAATATCGGTTATCGTGTACGCACCCTACACGGCTTGGCACATGATATTATCCGTGAACGTCCGGAATTGCTCGGTTTGGATACTAATTTTCAGATAATTGACGAACGAGAATCCGATTCAATCCGTGACGGTGTCGCTCAAGCTTGGTTAAAAAGTCACCCGGGTGAATTAGATACTTTTTTGGATCCAACAATTGAAGATTCCAAGAGAGATTGGGTAATTCGCAACAATCTTCCGGAATTGGTAGAACAAGTTGCCCACAGTTTTATTCGTTATGCCAAAGATCATCGGTACACGCCTGATCGTCTTAAAGAACGCATCCAATCACTCCCGATGCCCTTACGATTAGCTGAAATGGGAGTGGAAATGTATCAAAACTATCAAAATGCGCTCAGCTATCGTGCAGCAGTGGATTTTGATGATCTCATCCGTCTTGCCCTTTCAGCCTTAGAATGGGATACGTCTCTCCTGGAGCGCTTACGGCATCGTTGGCCATTTATCCTTGAAGATGAAGCACAGGACAGCAGCCTGCTACAAGAAGAGATACTTAACCTGTTAACTGGTAAAAATGGAAATTGGGTGAGAGTTGGTGATCCGAACCAGGCAATTTATGAGACATTCACAACAGCAAATCCCGAATATCTTCGAAGGTTTTTAAACCAACCAGAGGTTATTCAGAAAGAATTACCCAATTCAGGTCGTTCTACTCTAAGTTTAATTGATCTTGCAAATCACCTTGCCCTATGGAGCCAGTCAGAACATCCAGTGGAAGATTTACGAGATGCGTTGCAAACTTCACCATTGATCGAGCCAACACCTGCGAACGACCCTCAACCTAATCCACCGGATTTGGGGACTTTTATTAATATATCTTTGCAGAAATATACCCCAGCTGATGAAATTCAAGCAGTTGCAAACAGCCTTGAAAGTTGGCTTCCAGACCATCAGGATTCTACAGTTGCTGTGCTTGCTCCACGGAATTTGCGGGCGTTTGATTTGGTGGATGAGCTTAGAAAACGCAATCTTCCCTACTATGATGACCTGTTGCGCAGTTCAAGTACAACTCGCTTCTCGGCTGGTAGCCTTGGACTTATCTTACGTTATCTTGCAGACCCAGCATCTTCTAGTAAGCTAGCAATGGTTTATAAAGTATGGAAGCGGGATAATCGCCAGAATGAAGAAGAAAAAGCGAATATTGAACTCGTTGTTGAGATATTACATAAAATTCCACATGTAGAAGAGTACATTTGGCCATTTAACGAAAGAGATTGGCTAGAAAACACTAATCTATCCACCTCCGCGCCAGAAATCCATAATCAGTTATTACAATTTCGCAATATCATTCGCCGTTGGCAAGGCTCATTGTTGCTTCCTATCGACCAGATCGTCCTCACTCTGGCGCAAGACCTTTTAACCGATCCAGCTGAATTGGCTATCGCCCATAAGCTGTCTGTCCTTCTGGTTAGAGCCCAAGATCTCCATCCTGATTGGAGGCTCAATGAGCTATCCGATGAGTTAGTCGTTATTGCCAAGAATGAGAGGCGTTTCTTGGGTTTTAGTGATAGTGACTCTGGTTTCGAACCGGACAAATACAAAGGTAAAGTAATTGTATCAACCATGCATAAGGCGAAGGGATTGGAATGGGATCGTGTTTATCTTATGTCGGTTAATAATTATGATTTTCCGTCAGGAACCTCCGGAGATCTATATATCTCGGAAAAATGGTTCATCAGAGATGATTTAAATATTGAAGCTGAAACGCTTGCTCAGCTGGATACACTAATATCCGGAGATGACTATCTTTGGTATGTGGAAGGTAAGCCAACGGATCAAGCTCGATTGGATTATGCTCGGGAAAGATTAAGGCTCCTGTACGTGGGTATTACACGGGCAAAAAAGGAATTGATCATTACGTGGAATAATGGTCGCAAAGGTGAATCCAGACCATCGATTCCCTTAGTTGAGTTGTATTCCTACCTTGAAAAACAAGGAGCGATGAATCAATGACATTTCCGAAAGATTTTGTTTTCACCCAAAGTAATCTTCAAGATTATGTGGATTGCCAGCGAAGATTTCAGTTACGTTACCTGCTCCACCAAGCCTGGCCTGCTGTGGAAGCCGAACCATTCCTCGAATTCGAACGCATGATGGATCAAGGATCACGATTTCATAATATTGTGCATCAACATCTCACCGACTTACCTGTATCGCAAATTGAACAATCCCTGGGAAACGATGAAATCATGAAGATGTGGTGGGTAAATTATCAGCACTCACTCATAGATGGCCCCCTTGAGACAATATTTCTTCCTGGAGCAAGGCGTTATGTTGAATTATCCCTATCCTTTCCAATATGTGACCATAGAATGGTTGCAAAGTATGATTTATTGGTAGTTCAGTCAGATGGTAAATTGCTTATTATTGATTGGAAGACGTCCAAAATCCGTCCAAAACGAAAATGGTTGTCAGACCGCTTGCAAACCCATATCTATCTATACATACTTAGCCAGGCAAATTCTTCAATCACCAATGGGAGAGCAACCGATCCAAGTTTTATTGAGATGATTTATTGGTTCACGAATTATCCTGAACAACCAGAACGCTTTAATTATCATGATTTAGAATATATATCAGAATCCGAATACCTGGAAAATCTGATAACTGCAGTCAGTCAAAAGTCTGAAGCTGTTTTCCCGCTTACACCGGATATAAAACTCTGCCAATTCTGCACTTACCGCTCATTGTGCAATCGCGGTATAAAACCTGGAGAACTCCCCGAGGTGGAGGAGATGCCCGAGCCAGATAGATCCTCAGATGATGTATCTCTTGATTATGAACAAATCGGGGAAATTGAATATTAACCATTTATGTACAGAAACTGGTTAGAGCCTGCTGATACCTACGTACCATTATCTTTCATTCAATCCATTGGTGGAAATCCGTTGGTCAGTAACTTACTTTATCAGCGCGGAATAACCGATACGGATGCAGGTCGGGCTTTTCTGCTTCCTGAATTTTACCAACCCACATCTGCTTTACAAATACCTGGTGTGGAAGAAATTACGGAAATCCTTCTTGCTGAAATTGAGAGTAATAAAAAAATCGGTATATGGGGTGATTTTGATGTTGACGGACAGACTGCCACAACAATTTTTTACTCAGCCCTGCGCGACTTGGGCGGGAACGTAATTTTCCATATTCCTATACGATTCTCAGAATCACATGGTATAAACCTTATTGCTCTTAGGCAATTTATTGACCAGGGTGTGGAAATTATCCTTACTTGCGATACTGGTATTTCATCGCATCAAGCAATCGAATATGCCCAAGAACAAGGTATTCCAGTTCTGGTAACAGACCACCATGATATTCCTACCGAGTTACCAAAGGCAGACGTTATCGTCAATCCAAAGGTATTACCTGTAGAACACCCGCTGAGTTCCTTGCCTGGGGTAGGGGTTGTATATAAGGTTGTTGAACAGCTATTTTATAAGAAAAGAAAAGACCAGGAAGCAATCCAATATCTGGACTTAGTTGCATTGGGTATCGTTGCAGATGTTGCTACGCTTAAAGGAGATACCCGATATCTTCTCCAGCGCGGGTTGAATACCTTACGCACATCTAAAAGGCTGGGGCTGCGGGCAATCATGGAATTATGTGAGTTAGATCAAGCCAATCTGACTGAAGAACATATCAGTTTTTTTCTCGCTCCAAGATTGAACGCCATCGGTCGTTTGCATGATGCAAATCAAATTGTGGAGTTACTCACAACATCCGATATAGGTCGTGCCCGCATTCTTGCTTTGCAACTCGAAGGTATGAATGCTCAACGAAAATTATTATGTGACCAGGTCTACCAGGCTGCTCAAGCCCAATTATCTATGGATCCAAAATTACTGGAAAATCCAATATTGGTTCTTTCCCATCCCAGCTGGCCAGCGGGTGTAATTGGGATTGTTGCCTCACGCCTGATGGAGCAGTACCACCAACCGGTAATTTTATTTTCGACACCACCAGGCGTAGATGCACGTGGTTCTGCGAGGTCAATTGAAACCATAAACATCACAGCAGCCATTGCAGCCAACCGTAATTTGGTAAAGGAATTCGGCGGTCATCCAATGGCAGCAGGTCTATCCATCGACCAAAACCTTATTCCGGAGTTTCGTGAAGCCATCTCTCACACAATTTTAGCAATAGGTGGTGGAACCAATAAGGAAAATAACTTGCAAATTAATGGATATTTGAGCTTGCCGGAATTATCTTTGAATCTGGTTGAAGAAATTGAACGATTGGCTCCCTTTGGAGCAGGTAATCCTCCTCTGATATTTGCAACCCGAAATCTAAAATTAACTGGTTATACTGCAGTAGGTCGTAATGATGACCATCTACAGGTAACCATCGAAGATGAGCTTGGAAATTCACAACGCGCCATCTGGTGGCAGGGTGCGGGAAACACATTGCCGGAGTCTACTTTTGACCTGGCGTATTCTGTTCGGGCCAGCACATATCACAGCCAGAAAGATGTCCAGGTGGAATGGGTGGATTACCGGCGGGTTGAAGCACCAGCAATCAGGATGGCATCCAAACATCGATCTATTAAAGTAATTGATTTACGAAAAGCATCTAGGCCAGTGGATAAAATTACTCAAATACAAACTGAAGAAACAATCCTGATTTGGGGAGAAGCTTACACCCAATCAAGTGCTACCGGCCTGGACCGCTATTCTCTATATTCATCTGATATATTGGCAATTTGGACAATACCACCCGGATTTTATGAGCTTAGAGAAGCGATAAATCGCGTTAAACCAAAAAAAGTATATTTATTCGGGACTAATGTAGGGATGGATGAACCTGAAAGATTTTTAAAACGCTTGTTTGGTTTACTAAAATATAGCATTAAAAATTCCGACGGAAATACTTCGCTTTCATCATTGGCAGCAGCAACTGCCCAAAAAATATCAACGATAAAAATTGGATTAGAATGGCTGGAGAGTCGCGGTCATATTTCCATAAAATCAATGACTGATGATGATATCGTGGTACAACCCGGTTTTAAAACATTTAACAAAGATACTCAAGCAATTTCAATGCTCCTTAATACTGCTCTTAATGAAAGTGCAGCGTTTCGACGGTACTTCCTCACCGTCGATGCTGAACATTTGATTTTTTATGAATGACAGTTTTATATGAATATTAGAAAGAACTTATATTATCTTCCTTGTCGACTTCGCCCTTGGTAATTAAAATTATACTCATGCATAATCGCATTTCCAGAAAAAATTTTCTCAAGCTTGGTATTTTAGCTCTATCATCTCTGGCTGCAAATCCATTTCCACAGTCTCCCGATGATTCCTCCCACCCAAGTGGAATAATTGGTCGGGTAACTCGGGACACGGTTAGTGTGTTTAAGGAACCCACCTGGCCACAGGGTGAAACTGTAGCCTACCTGCGTCGAGATACGCTGGAGAATCTTTATTATTCATTAACACCTCAAGATGGTCCACCCTATAATCCAGTTTGGTATCGCATCTGGGAAGGTTACATCCATAGTGCTTACGTACAGAAAGTAAAATATCGATATAACACCCCTGTTGAATCCCTCCCCGAAAGTGGTCATTTATGTGAGGTCACTGTCCCGTACACACAGATCTATCAATATAGCATTATGAATGGCTGGCAACGTAGAAGCCGTTTATACTACCAATCCACACATTGGGGTGTCGGTGTAGATGAGGGACCTGATGGTGCTCCTTGGTACCGTCTATATGATGAATTACGTGAAGACCAGTACCATGTACCTGCCAGCCATATGCGTATCATCCCGGATGAAGAATTAACTCCAATTTCACCAGATGTCCCACCGCATGAGAAGCGCATCGAAGTATCTATTCAAAACCAGACATTGGTCGCATATGAAGGAGAAAAAATAGTATTTTCAACCCACATATCTTCGGGAATTAATAAGCGACCAGATCCCAACGGTGTGCCGTGGGATACTCCCCGGGGTAAATTTAATATCCAATCTAAGATGCCATCCAAACACATGGGGGATGGTGATTTGGCTGCTGATGGTTCAGATCTACCCGGAGTTCCCTGGACATGCTTTTTCCTCTCGCCTCCCGGAAATGCTTTCCATGGTACTTATTGGCATGACAATTTTGGTTTACAGATGAGTCACGGTTGTGTTAATATGAGAACCGATGAAGCAAAATGGTTGTTCCGATGGACGACCCCGGTGTTTAAAACTCCAATACAGAATCATCAAGATTGGGAGCAAAGGGGATTAGGTACTCGAGTGAACATCACATAACCTCCAATATCGCTAATTTTTATTCTCTATATGTGGGTAATAAAGCTCAGGGTAAAAAATAGTGTTTGTTTGAGGCAAAGCTAATGTGCAAGAAATACGCATTGTTCTTGGGGCTTGGATTAGTCATCATAATCATAGCAATTTGGCAGTTAAATTCAGCTCAAATTGGGCTCGATATAAATAATCTGCCTGGTTCAAATCCGCCGATCACCATCATTTCTCCTTCGAATGTCGATCCAACCTCACGACCTACTGTGTTGATTGCGCACGGTTTTGCAGGCTCGTCCGTGATAATGCGTGGATTTGCATTAACACTTGCCCATGCTGGTTTTAATACAATATCATGGGATTTTCAGGGTCATGGTAGAAATCCCAACCCATTGAATTCTTCGGCTCGTTCAGGCAATTTACTTGCAGATGCCGAATCTGCATTCGAAACCGTGGCAAACAAAGGAATAATTGATCCAAAACGGGTTGCCATCTTAGGGCATTCAATGGGAAGCGGTGTCGCTATTTCATACGGTATGGCTCATCCCGATACAGCTGCCACTATTGCGGTTTCTCCTGTAACTCAGACGGTCACTCCAGACTTACCCCATAATTTACTATTAATGGCGGGCAGCCTGGAGGCTCAGTTTCTGAAAAGTGCTGAACAATTATTAGCTCTATCAGGTGGGCATGGCGGTGAGACATCAAATGGAACTGCGCGTAAATTGGTAGTAATCCCAGATGTTGAGCATATTTCTATCCTTTTTTCACCCCATGCTCATTGGATAACCCGATCATGGTTGAACGAGACTTTTGGCTCACAACCGGGTGCCTCAGATTATTTTGATCGGCGTATCTATTGGTTTGGTTTAGGCATTCTGGGATTTGTTCTTTCGACCAACGCGATTATTAACCTCATGCCTGCTTCAGATCAAATTATGACGTACAAAAGACCATTATGGCTCAGGATCCTTGCTGTAATTTCCGGTGGCATTTCTTCAACAATTATTTTATGGTTAGCGAACCTGGGCGGAATAAAAACAAACCAAATGCTTGGATTACTGATAGGCGGGTATCTGATAATTTGGTTTGGTGTGGCTGGAATAGTTAGCATGCTAATACTCAGGCCGCAATTTTCCAAGCCAGCTCCCAGGGAGTTAGCTATCGGATTTATCGCTTTTTTAGGTTTGTGGTTGGGAGTAGGCTTTCTTGGCAATTTCATCTGGCTACCATGGATACTTACACCTGTCCGTTTCCTTTTATGGTTTCCTAGCTCGATCATCCTCCTTCCATGGTTTTTTACTATTGGCTATGCAATTAAAGGATCCAAACCTGCCAGTCTATTGGGGTGGTGGATTCTTCAAGATGTTACGATCATTCTATGCCTTCTTTTAGCGATCAGGATCAACCCGGATCTAGGTTTCTTATTCATAATCCTTCCACTGGTCCCTGTTCTAATAGGTTTGCACATGCTAGTGATTCCTTCAAAACATGGAACCTGGGCATATGCAATGTCTGGAGCAATGTTTACAGCCTGGCTAATAATGGCCGTATTTCCACTTCAATAAATCAGGAATATCCGATGAATGACCAACAAGTGATATTTTCAATGAGCAAGGTGGGAAGAATTTATCCTCCAAATAAACAAGTATTGCGGGATATCTCGTTGGGGTTCTTTTATGGTGCAAAAATAGGCGTCCTCGGTTTGAATGGCTCCGGTAAAAGCACATTATTGCATATCATTGCAGGAGGTGATAAGGATTTTATTGGTGATCTATCCTTTGCGCGTGGTTATTCAGTCGGATTATTAGAACAGGAACCAAAGCTGGATAGTCAAAAAACAGTAAAACAAGTTGTGGAAGAAGCAGTTCAGCCGATAATTAATCTAATCCAGGAATATGAGACGATCAATAACAGGTTTAGCGATCCAGATGCTGATTATGAAGCATTGATTAGCCAGCAGACTTCGGTTCAGGAAAAACTGGATAAAATGGATGCCTGGACCCTGGATAACAGATTAGAAATCGCTATGGATGCTCTCCGTTGTCCGGCTGAAGATACACCCATTGCAGTTATATCCGGAGGAGAACGCCGCCGGGTCGCTTTGTGTCGATTATTGCTTACCGAGCCTGATATATTATTATTGGACGAACCGACAAATCACCTTGATGCAGAATCTGTAGCTTGGTTGGAGCAGCACCTCAAACGCTACAAAGGCACTGTCATTGCTGTAACTCATGATCGATATTTTCTCGATAATGTTGCCGAGTGGATATTGGAGCTTGACAGGGGATACGGGATTCCTTGGCGTGGCAATTACTCTTCATGGCTGAACCAGAAGAAAGAGCGTCTTGAGAATGAAGAAAAAAGTGAGAGCAAGCGTCAAAAAACACTAGAGCGCGAGCTCGAATGGATCCACATGTCGCCAAAAGCCCGTCAAGCCAAGGGAAAGGCCAGGGTAACGGCATATGAAAAACTGCTTAGCCGGGAATTTGAACAAATCCGAGAAAATCTTGAAATTTATATCCCACCTGGACCTAGATTAGGTAATCGGGTCATTGAGCTTAGTGGCGTGTCAAAAGCGTATGGGGATAAATTTTTAATCGATGATCTATGCTTGAGTATTCCAGCTGGAAGTATCGTCGGGGTAATAGGGCCGAATGGGGCAGGTAAAACGACCTTATTAAAACTAATAACTGGACTGGAAAAAGCCGACCAGGGACAAATCTCAATTGGAGAGACAGTTCAGATGGCATATGTCGACCAGGCTCGAGATACTTTGAACAATGAAAAATCCATCTGGGAAGAAATATCGGGAGGCGAAGAATCACTGATGCTTGGAACCCGGCGGATGAATTCGCGGGCATATGTGGCAAGCTTCAACTTCCATGGAACTGACCAGCAAAAGAAAGTAGGTACACTATCTGGTGGTGAGCGGAATCGTGTTCATTTAGCGAAAATGCTCACCCAAGGAGCTAATGTTATCTTACTCGATGAACCCACCAATGATCTGGATGTGAATACACTGCGTGCCCTTGAAGAGGCAATTGATAATTTTGCTGGAAGTGCAATCATTGTTAGCCATGATCGCTGGTTCCTTGATCGGGTGGCTACACACATCCTTGCTTTTGAAGGTGAAAGTAAAATTTACTGGTCTGTTGGTAACTACACTGATTATGAGATAGACCATAAAAGACGATCTGGTTTGTCTGAAGACCTTCCACACCGAATTCAATATAAGAAACTAAGCCGATAATGACTGAAAGGGTAAGAAAATGAATGACAAATCTGAACAAAAATCATCTGAAGAAGTTCATCCGATTCCATTCAAAGCTGAAACTCGCCAATTATTGGATATTCTTATTCATTCTCTTTATACTGAACGCGAGATTTTCCTGCGTGAATTGATCTCAAATGCATCCGATGCGCTTATCCGCATGAACTTCGAAATTCAAAAAAATCGTGACATACTCGATCCTGATGTTGAGCTTGCAATCACGATTTCTGTCGATGCTCAAGCTGGATCATTGACCATCAGTGATACTGGAATTGGAATGACGTCCGACGAATTGATTGAGAATTTAGGAACTATCGCCCATTCTGGTGCAAGGGTATTCGTAAAAGCAGCTGAAGAAGGAGTGAAGAATATAACTGATATTATCGGTCAATTTGGGGTCGGCTTTTATTCAGCTTTTATGGTTGCTGAATGGATCAAGGTAATTTCACGCTCCCAACGACCCGAATCATCAGCTGCATCTTGGTTTTGCACTGGTGAAGATACATTTATTGTCGAACCTGCTCAAAAAATTGACCGAGGTACTTCAGTCATAATTAAATTAAAAGAAGATGCGAAAGAATTTTCACAAGAGAATCGGTTGCGTGAGGTGATTAAGAAACACTCAGACTTCATTCCTTTCCCCATTTACTTGGGTGAGAATAAGGAACAAGCTAATCGGCAAATTGCCCTCTGGCGACAAGCACCCCGCAAGGTGGAGAAAAAAGATTACGAAGAGTTTTACCACCAATTAACGTTGGATTTCTCAACCCCACTAACCCATATCCATTTATCAGTGGATGCACCAGTACAGATGTACGCCGTTCTATTCATCCCTACAAAGTCTGAGCGTAATATGTTTTCTATTCGTAAAGAAGATGGGGTGAAGCTATACTCATGTAATGTATTGATTCAAGAGTATTGTAGGGATGTCCTACCAGAATATTATCGCTTCATTCAAGGAGTGGTCGATACTGAAGATTTACCACTGAACGTATCCCGAGAGACGATCCAGGCAAACAGGATTATGGTGAATCTCAAGAAATTGATCACCTCAAAAGTTACTTCTTCCCTTGAGAAGCTCGCAACAGATGAACCAGAAAATTATTCCGAATTCTGGGATGAGTATGGACGTTTTATCAAAGAAGGTGTAGCCATCGAACAAACCGAGCCCGAACATTTATACCCTTTGCTCCGTTTTCATACTGCAAACTTTATAAATACCTGGTCATCACTGGACGATTATATAGGACGGATGAAGCCCGATCAGAAAGATATCTATTATATTTTAGGGGAAGATGAGCGTTCCATCATTTATAGTCCCCATCTGGACATAATAAAAAAATATGGATTTGATGTTTTGCTCCTAACAGAGCCGGTTGATCCGTTTTTAATTGTGAGGTTATTAAAGTACAAGGATCATGATCTGGTCAATATCTCATCCCCAGATATTAAACTTCCGACGCCAAACAAAGAACTAGAAGAGGAACGAAAACCATCTTTGGACCCAAGCGAGTGGGTCTCGCTTATCGATATTTTTAAGTCCCAACTCGGTAATAAGGTAACAGATGTAAGGATGACTGACCGACTATCCGAATCACCTGCTCGATTGGTTGATCAGGAGGGCGTGCCCAACCAGGAGATGCAGCGTTTATATCGCATGGTTCAGGAAGATTATCAAATACCAAAAAAAATACTAGAATTAAACATAGCACATCCCATGTTGATTCAACTAAGCTTGCTCCCTCAAGATTCTGAGTTGGGTCACATGATCATAGACCAAATATTCGAAGATGCTTTGCTAATTGAGGGATTACACCCTGATCCAGCCGGGATGATCGAACGTATCCAAAAAATTATGGAGGCGGCAATTAAACAGTAAGGATCGTACACAGTTGTATTTGTGCACAATCATCTCTTGATGTTATCGACTTAAATCCAACTGTGGGTAACTTCCTGGCAGCAGCGTACGAAATCGAGTATCGTTGGAACATTACGCATCATGTATGCCATGCTGCCTTGAACAGAGATCATTCGGGTCATCAATGCTTGCATTACCCCGACCTCACCGGATAATATCTTAATATAATTGCCATAGGATGCTTTCAAGATAAATACCGGTTTTTTTGTGGATGTCTGTTCCTCAATATACGCATCCCGACATTTTCCATGCCAGAGGTCAAAATAAAGCCACATTTTCTCGGGAAGTGAGCCATCCGGTTCAATAACGAGACGCAAATCACCCTCCCAGTTTTTAGCAATCTGGGCATAATTTACATCTGTATTTAACTTATTCTTGATCACATCTGTCCATTCAGTGGAGGGAAATTTCGCTATTTGATTCATTTATTTCCTCATGGAATTTATTACTATGTGTGCGCTGGGGGGGACTTGAACCCCCACGCCTTACGGCACATGGCCCTCAACCATGCCTGTCTGCCAATTCCAGCACCAGCGCAAAAGGTATTGGTATTATAATCGGCTCCATGCGATTGTCAAGCGAGCTAAAAGTAAGGAGTACAGCATGCGTATAGTACTGGATGCTATGGGCAGTGATACCCACCCTGAACCGGAGCTTCAGGCTGCGGTTCAAGCCAGTCGCTTGTTCGGGGAAGATATCATCCTGGTGGGACCGACCGATCTGCTGCGACCACGTTTACAAGCCTTGGGAGATGATAAGGTACGCATTATCCACGCAGCAGAGGTCATCGAAATGACAGACAAACCAGCCGAGAACGCGCGCAGAAAAGCTCAGAATTCGATGGCTATTGGTATGGATCTTTTGAAATCAGGCGATGGAGATGCATTTGTCACAGCCGGGAATACCGGGGGAGCCATGGCAACTGCCCTGTTCCATCTAGGCAGGATTCGAGGCGTAAAACGCCCAGCCTTAACCGCTCTCTTCCCTGTAAAAGGTGGGCATTGCGTGGTGCTCGATATTGGTGCAAACACTGAATGTAAGCCAGAGCACTTATTGCAGTTTGCGCTGATGGGCTCACTCTATGCGCAAAAAGTGCTTAACCGGCAATCTCCCCGTGTAGGTTTGCTATCCAATGGAGAAGAAGCTGGCAAGGGCAATATTTTAGTCAAAGAAACCTATCCATTACTGGAACAGAGTGGTCTGAACTTTATCGGCAACATCGAGGGTAAGGAGTTGTTTGGTGGACTGGTGGACGTGGCAGTCATGGATGGTTTTACCGGGAATATCCTGCTTAAGTCAAGTGAAGCTGTCGCCAAGCTCCTGGTTGACTTGTTAAAGGAAGAAATTTACAAAAACCTTAGGACTAAAATTGGAGGCGCTCTTGCAAAACCCGCCTTCGATTCGCTCAAAAAAATCATGGATCCCGGAGAAGTTGGTGCAGCTCCACTACTGGGAATTGATGGAATGGTATTTGTGGGGCATGGACGTTCTAATGCTCACGCTCTGGTGAGTGCAATAAAAGTAGCTCGCCAGGCTGTTGAGGCGAATTTACTCGCGTCAATTCAATTTGCAATCCAAGAAAGCGTGAAAAATTCCGAAATTGGGGAACGTACGTAAATGAATAAGAAACGGGTGGTAATCACCGGGATAGGAGCCATCACGCCTCTTGGTTCTTCAGTCGATTTATTCTGGAGTGGCTTGATCAATGGGATTTCAGGAGTTCGCAGGATCACCCAGTTCGATGCTTCTAGTCTACCATGTCAAATCGCAGGAGAAATCCCTGATTTCAATCCTGAATTATTTATAGAGCATAAAGAAGCTCGTCGTCTTCCACGGTCAGCACAAATTGGCCTTGCTTCTTCAATCCAGGCAGTGAATGATGCTGGGCTGCCGGAGGTAATGCCTGATCCAGAACGCTGTGCAGTTGTTTTTGGGACAGCACTCGGAGGTATCGAGCAATTCGATGAAGGCAGTACTGCACTTCGGACACAAGGTATAAACAAAGTAAGTCCCTTTACAATCCCTTTTGGAATTCCAAATCTTTCAGCTTTTTTAATCGCAAAACGATTTCACTGCCTTGGTCCCAATAGGACTGTTGTCACCGCATGTGCTACCGGTACACAAACCATCGGTGAAGCTACGGAACTTATTCGCCATGGAAAAGCTGATCTGGTAATTACCGGTGGTACTGAATCCTTAATCAGAGATTTTACTGTTGCTGGCTTTTGTGTCATGAGAGCAATACCTTTCAACTATAATGATGACCCTCAAAGTGCCAGCCGTCCTTTTGACGGAAATCGTGAAGGATTTATTATTTCCGAAGGAGCAGGAGCTCTAGTGATTGAGGATCTTGAGCATGCATTAAACCGTGGAGTGAATATCTATGCGGAAATCGTGGGCCAATCATCCACCTCGGAGGCTTTTCATATTGTGCAGCCAGATCCAGATGCAAAAGGTCCGATCCGAGCAATGCGGTGGGCGTTGGATGATGCCGGAATTCCACCAACAAAAATTGATTATATTAACGCTCATGGAACTTCTACACCTCTGAATGACCCTGTTGAAACCAAAGCAATAAAAACAGTCTTCGGAGAGCATGCTTATAAATTAGCTATCAGCTCCAGCAAATCAATGATCGGCCATCCCATGGGTGCTGCTGGCACACTAGAAGCCATCGTGTGTGTGATGACCCTCATCCATGGTATCATTCACCCAACCATAAATTATTCAGTACCCGACCCAGAATGTGATCTGGATTACGTTCCAAATCACGCTCGTAAACACCATGTCCAATATGCCCTATCTAACTCCTTTGGTTTAGGCGGTCAAAATGCATGCCTGATACTAAAAAAATACGATGCTTAATATTTTCTCCATAATAAAAGGATGAGTTCATGAAAGTTATTACCAATGATAAATTAATTAAGAGGAACGGTAGGTTAGGTCAGATAGCAACTATTGGTGGTTTGCTGGTACTGGCAGGTGGATTGTTTGTTTCATTTCGATATCCAAATTATTCATTCTTCGCCTGGTTCGCATTATTGGTGGGTTTTGCCCTCTCGCAAATTGGGCTTTATTTTGGCAATCGGTGGGGAAGGCACCCTCGCCCAGACGAGCTCATCGACCAAGGTTTGAAGGGATTGAACGATCAATTTTCAATTTATCATTACACTACCCCTGCTGCCCACCTATTGGTTGGACCTTCTGGTTTATGGGTCATCATGCCATACTACCAGGTTGGGAAGATTGTTTTTGAAAAAGGTCGCTGGAAGCAGAAAGGAGGAGGTTTCAAGCAGAAGTATATGCAGCTTCTTGCCCAAGAAGGCATTGGACGCCCAGATATAGATGCCCCAGCAGAAGTTGAAGCAATTACTCGTTTCTTAAAGAAAAAGTTTCCTGATCAGATAATTCCTGAGCCACGTTCTGTATTGGTATTTACTAATGAGAAATCAATATTAGAAGTCGGGGAGAGCCCAATACCGACTCTTCCTTTGAAAAAATTAAAAGATACTATTCGAAAATCTGCCAAAGAGAATATCTTACCTCCGCTCCTCATTCAACAAGTAAATGATCTCTTTGGATAAATAAAACCGGTGCTGATGAAAAGCACCGGTTTTTATATCCATCTTAGATCAGCTTTTCAAGAATTCCTCGACTGCTTCCTTGCTGATCCGGTAAGCATTGCCAATTTTCTTAGCTTTTAAATCTCCAGCAGTTATAGCAGCGACAACATCTTCTTCGGATACTTTCAAGAATGCAGCTGCCTCTCCGGGTGTCATTACATCCGGTACAGCACCCGTCGGTGCACCACTAGGGGGTTGACCACCGGCTGGTGTCATAGCAGCAGAACCGGTCATTCCCTGGAGCGCAGAACCCATTACCTGTCCAATTCCCACTCCAGCGCCAATCCCGGCAGTTAACCCCGCACCACCGCTAGGATTTTGAGCGGCATCTCGTAGCGCATCAGCTGCTTGCAGCTGAGTATATGTGGTCATATCCAGCATACCCATCGCACGCAGTTCTTCAGCGGATTTGCTGGAAGGTTTCAGATTTTCAATATAAAAGGTTTTTAGGAATAATCCAATTGCTTCGAAATCTTCAGTCGCCTTGGCGCGTACTCCTGCCCCTAATTCCTCGGTCAAGCCAATCATTTGTGGGATGTCGTTTTTAGAAGCAGTTTCCCCAAGTAGATCCTGAAGCTTGGAAAGCAACATGGCTCGTAAACGCGCTTCAATATCATCTGTCCGATATGCTCCTTGTGTGCCAACAATCTGTGTTACGAATTGTTGTGCATCTTTCACTTGGAAGCTATAACTTCCGAATCCTTGTAATAATGCTACACCCAATCCCATCCCAGGATTTCGGACAATGATGGGTTGTGGGGTCCCCCATTTTTGATCCGCGAATTCTTTCATTGAGACAAAATACACTTCCGCTGGGAAAGGGGTTTCTCCACCGAAGAACGTAGTAGCAAGTTTATCAATAAGCAGTGGAATATTAAGCGTAGTGATCGTATGCCTTCCTGGACCAAACGTATCCAGCGCAGTACCATCTCGGAAAAACACCGCTTCTTGAGCCTCGCGTACGATCACCTGGCTGCCAATGCGAATGTCTCCTGAACCAGATTCCGGCCACCGGTGGACAATTTCATCACGCATCTCATCTGGATATTCAACGACATCAAAAATTCTAGCCATGACCTGACCTCCTATTAGGGTAATATCAATTTATTTTTTTGATTAATTAAGTGCCACTAAATCCTGGCGGCTTTCATAAGCATTTACACATTCTTTAGATATTGTCTGTAGATTCTTTATTGCGGCCGGCAATCCATCAGTTCCAACGGATGCTTGAACGTTATCAATTGCCCTTCCAACTTCTTCACTTTTATCCAGTAGGGTCCCATCGTACTCATACAATTTGGCAAGTTCATCTTCCTTGATTTTTACTGCTTCAAATAAGCTGGAATAGCCTCGCGGAGCGGTCCGTACCCGATCAGCAAATGTCCGCAATCGAAGCGCGGCTTTTTCCAGGTCATCCGTATATTTGATCTCACCCCGATTTATAAACTCCACTTGAAGGTCGGATACGCGGCTCTCATACTCGCGAAATTGGCGATAGATCATATCTCGAATGAGTTTATCCGAGTCCCTGCGATTCTGTTGCTCGACATACCCTTTGAATCCAGGGATTTTGCTTGCTATTTTTTTAAAAATATCCATGCCACCCGTTACATTTTGATAAACCTGATCTTTTATATCACTCATTTTTTCCTCCACATGGACTTGATTGGTTTTTAATTATTTTTCTGATTTTGATTATAGCCTTGGTTGTTGTAATTGACAACAGATAATTTAAGTAATTACGTGTGACCTGAAATTTAGTTGCACAGTTTCATATATCAGAAAATCCCGGTTATAATCACCGCCATGATCCAACACAAGCAGATTTATCTCGATTATGCTGCTACAACTCCGGTTGATCCAGGTGTGCTACAAGTTATGCTTCCCTATTTTAACGAAGCATTTGGCAATCCATCCTCCAACCATAGTTATGGGCAATATGCAGAAACCGCCTTGGAAAATGCTCGAGAAACAGTCGCCCGAAACTTGCACTGTCTTCCAGCCGAAATTGTTTTTACTTCTTGTGGAACGGAGAGTGACAACCTTGCACTAAGGGGATCGGCATTTTTCGCAAAAAAAACGCGCGGTGCACAACATATATTAATTAGCCCAGTGGAACATCACGCAGTCACACGCACTGCACAACAGCTTTCTAACATCTTCGGCTTCGATCTCGAGTTTTTACCAGTTGACAAATTTGGGCAGACATGTGCAGAGGATGTCGCAAAACTCATTCGCCCTGATACCGCTCTCGTTTCAATCATATATGCGAATAATGAAATTGGTACCATTAATCCAATATCAGAGATTGGCGAGTTGTGCCGTGCAAAGGGAGTGATTTTTCATACCGATGCTGTTCAGGCTGCAGGGTACCTGCCAATGGATGTGGATACACTTCATACAGATTTGGTTTCTATTGGGGCTCATAAATTTTATGGGCCTAAAGGAATTGGTGCACTGTATATCCATCGAGGTTTATCGATCCTTCCTACCCAGACGGGTGGTAACCAGGAATTTGGGTTTCGTGCCGGAACTCAGAATATTCCATATATTGTCGGTATGGCTGAAGCTTTACAATTGACTCAGTTGAGGAAGGTGGATCGAATTTCATCCTTAAAACCTTTACGCGACCATTTAATTGGTACCATTTTTGAGGAAATTCCGGATGTGCAATTGACCGGACATCCAGTTGACCGGCTTCCTAATCATGCTAGCTTCATCTTTAAAGATATAGATGGAAATGCTCTTTTAATGATGCTGGATGTTGAAGGGATTGCTTGTTCCTCAGGTTCAGCCTGTAAGACCGGGAACCCTGAACCTTCGGATGTCTTAATGAATCTAGGTATAAGCCATGACTGGGCATTAGGTTCTTTACGTGTCACCTTAGGAAACTATACAACCTCATCTGAAGTCGAGCATTTCTTGCTGGTATTGCCAAAGATCATTTCTAAATTACGTAAACTAAGGTAACAACAAACATGAGCACGAAGTCTGTGGTTGCTGTTGCGATGAGTGGCGGTGTAGATAGCTCAGTAGCAGCTGCTTTATTAGTGGAAAGTGGCTATCAAGTGATTGGCATAATGCTTCGGCTTTGGAGTGAACAGGATGCAGAGCAATCAAATCGCTGTTGCACACCCGATTCGATGGCGCAAGCACGTCGCGTTGCATCGATTCTTTCGATCCCATTTTATGTAATTGATGCACGACAAATTTTCTTTGATTCAGTAGTAAATTCCTTTATAAATGGCTATACGCATAACCGTACACCAAATCCCTGCCTTACCTGTAACAGAGTCGTCCGATGGGATTTTCTCTTAAAGCATGCCCTAGCTGCCGGCGCTGATTTTCTCGCTACCGGTCATTACGCTCGTATTTCCAATAATTCGGAAAATTCCATCTTTTTATCGCGCGGTGTCGATCATTCGAAAGACCAGTCATACGTTTTACATGTTTTAACCCAACCACAACTTAATCACGCTCAGCTCCCATTGGGTGATTATCTAAAACAAGATGTAAGGTTAATGGCACACAAGTTTAATTTACCCGTCGCGGAACGCCCCGATAGCCAGGATTTATGCTTTATTGGCATGGATGGTGATTACCGTCGTTTCCTCACCCGATATGCTCCGGATACTGTAAATCCTGGCTTGATAATGAACCAGCATGGGCAAGTTATCGGAAGCCATCAAGGCTTGGCGTTTTTTACCATTGGGCAACGAAAAGGACTTCATATCTCATCGCCAGTTCCTTTATATGTTCTTGCAAAAGACACCCTTCGAAATATCTTATTTGTCGGCACAAGAGAAGAATTGGGGAATAATTATCTTGTTGCCGATCAAGTAAATTGGATTGATGGTCAACCCCCTGCCTCATCATTTAATGCATCTGTTAAAGTCCGCTATAATGCACGTGATGTACTTGGCTTTGTGCGTGTAATTAACGAACACTCGATTCGAATTGAGTTTGAAAACCTGGTCCCTGGTATAACCCCCGGACAAGCAGCGGTATTATATAATGGTGACATCTGCCTTGGTGGTGGAATTATTGATAATTATAATGATGTGATTTTTTAGAAAGATAACTCTATGTCCATTCCAACCCTGATCCTTGGTCTCATCCTTTCGACCCTCTATGGAGCTCTATTTCATTTATGGCGAGGAGGAAATGCTGGTCGCTTATTGCTGTATCTTCTCCTTTCATGGATCGGTTTTTGGTTCGGACAATTTATCGGGAATTTACTAAATTTTAACTTCGACACTCTTGGTCAACTACATATTGTTTCAGCAACTCTCGGGAGTCTGATCATGCTTTTCATCGGTTATTGGTTAAGTCTTGTAAACTCCGAAAAGAAAACAAATTAAAAAAAATCCCCTCACCAATGTGAGGGGTATGCAATTTTCAGGGGAGAAATTATTCTGCTAGTTTAATGACGTTTGCCGCCTGCAGACCTTTTGGGCCTTGCTCAATGGTGAATTCGACTTTTTGACCTTCATTTAGAGTTTTAAAACCTTCAGATTGGATTGCCGAGAAATGTACAAACACATCCGGACCATCCGCTCGTTCAATGAAGCCATATCCTTTGCTCGCATTGAACCATTTGACAGTACCTGTCACCCGTTCAGTCATCTTTTCTACTCCTTGCTCTATTAATGATTATTTCTTTGGCTACCTGTGCCAATCGTGTTCATCTCGGTGTATTAATAAAATAATCCGGTCCAAACTGCACTTCCTGTTCAGACCGGTTCTTCATGAACTCCAGAAAGAACACACGTGCCACATAAACTGATGTGCAGTTTATCAGTCATATTTATTTTCGTCAAGGCTTTAAGCTACCACTCATCTTTCAATTACAGTCCAAAATTGATCAACTACTCAATTTTAAAGGTACAATTAAATTACAAAACACCGCTAGATTATAAAGGGAGATCAATATGCCAAGAATAGAATCTTTTCTTTCCGCAAGATTATTTCTTTCGCCACAGCTTGTCGAGGATCGAATTTTCTATATTAGCAATCTGAGCGGCCGCTTAAGTCTGTATGCCATGGATTATGGTGGAAGCGTTCCGGAGCCTTTATTACCCGCTGGTGTTTCTTTACAAAATCCGCACCTCATAGAAGGAAAATCTTTCTTCGTCTTTTCAAAACTCGGAAAAATCTTGATCATGTTAGATAAAGATGGGGATGAAAACTATCAACCGATGTTGATTTCAATCAATGGTGGTTATCCTGAAACATCTTTTAATGGTTTTTTTGAAAATTACCGTGTTCATCTTGGGCCATGTGACGTAATTGAACAAATTTGCTATCTTTTAGCTGAGTCCCGAACCGAACAGATGAATGAAGCATTCCAGGCTAACCTGAAAACTGGTGAATTAGTGAAGCTTGCTGAAAGCCGATGGGGGGCTTTTGTCGATTCTCATAATAAGAAACACTCCAAAGTCACTATTATCGATGGATATTCAGCTGGTGATAATGTGGTTTATTTATGGGAGAAAAATAAACATAAAACCAGATGGATCTATGGCTCCCCCATGGAAGAACGAAAACCTGACCAGCCAGTTCAGTTAAATTCAATTAATTGCACGAATTTTGCTTCCAAAGGTCGTGGGTTGCTATTAATTACATCACTATATAAGGATGAATTGGGTCTGGGTTATATTTATCTGGACCATCCTGGAAAAGTAAAGCCTGTTTCGATCATTGGGGAAAAACATACTGGTAAAGGTGAGTTAGTTAATTGCCACTCAATCAAGAAAAATACTTATCTGCTTGAATACAACATTGGTGGATGTTCTTGGCTATACGAAGGTGTCTTCAATGATAAAAAACTTGTATTCAAAATAATTAAAACCATTATCGGAAAAGAAAAATTATCAAATGGTGTCTTGGAATCAATAAATTATGAGAAAGAATCTGATACGTATATTCTGAGCCATTCCACTGCTACCTCACCCACTCAATTATTTTCCATCGAAGGAAAGAAAAGAAAAAAGATAATTTCACATACTCATGAACGGGTTTTAGGTATTCCTGCCTCGGATCTATCGGAAGGTGAAGATGCCTCATTTGATTCCTTTGATGGTTTAAGGATTTCCGCCCGATTATACCTGCCGTCAAATATCTCTCAGATTCGAACCCCTTATCCACTTATCTATTATATTCACGGAGGACCACAAGGTCAGGAACGTCCTGATTTTGCTTGGTTTTCCATGCCTCTAATTCAATTTCTAACTATGAATGGATTCGCAGTTTTTGTTCCTAATGTCCGGGGTAGCTCAGGGTATGGGCTTGATTAC
>Ga0208980_10000158_pt1 | contig 33993 bp, 23 predicted proteins | sample WetSurMetagenome_3_FD_187993 | JGI IMG/M metagenome (GOLD analysis project Ga0208980, IMG submission 187993) | Wetland microbial communities from Twitchell Island in the Sacramento Delta, sample from surface sediment Aug2011 Site A1 Bulk (version 2) | ecosystem: Environmental > Aquatic > Marine...
TTCCGGGCACCAACCTTTGTCTCAAATTCGCCGCTACTGATACGCCATCCCGGTGAAAAAGCGGACAGTTTTGCCGGGGACCATGTCAGGAGATCTGAACTTATAAATTGTTAGGCAATGTTCGGGGTGTGACGTCGCCGAGTTCGAGTCCTTTTGTATTCGAGACAGCACAGGTGTAGTCCGTATCGTGAGCTGCCATAGACAAGCTCTTACAGTTCTTTATGTAGTTCCTTGCAATTAAAACCATTACGCCATACATGCCTTTACCATGGATAAATACATGCTTCCCGGCGGGAATGTCCGGAATGGCCACCTTTGGAAGGTTATTAAGGTCAAAGGTATGCTTCCCTACCTTCGCGGCCTCTGGACTATCGGAGTTCAGATTGATAAAAACTTTATCACCCTGTTCCACAACTTCGAAAGTCACATCATAATTTGGAATCTGCTTTCCTCTTTTTAGATCAGCCAACTCCAACTCAGTGCCGCCCGGCCCAGGATAGAGGTAATGGACCTTTAAAGGCTGCAGAGCCTGTATTAGCGCGAGTGTGATCCATGGCTCTGGGATTTCAGTCAGAAGATAGATCTTTTCCGGTTCTTTAAAACAGTATTTAAGTTCATCAATTGCTTTTTTAATATGGCTCTTGTCCCATAATTGTTGCTTGAATGTTCTCCCGTCCGGCGCATCGACTTCTTTCTCCGGAACGCTCATTTTTTTTCCAATTTGGCTTACGTCGATTATGACTTTGTTTATTTCATTCTTTTGAGCAAAGTTCAACTTGGCTGATGGACCCATTAAAACGGATACAAGAAGGATTATTAGAGAACCGAGTTTAACGCCCATGATTTTTCTCCGTAAAAAGTAATTGCAGATGGCACTGCTTTCGGATATCGATCATTCATGACGCTGACAAAAATCATCTGAGGCTTTTTCCACGTAAGAGAATTGATCAAGCACCTCGTCATGCAAAGCGACAATAGCCCCATTTTGATAGCGCATGCAACCATTTTGGTCAAGACAAGCATTCGCAAATAGATGGGGACGTGGTCCGAACTCCTTATTACACTGCTTGCAAAAATCCATGTTAAGATACCGGGCGGCTTCAATCCAGTTCTCATGCGTTGCCACGGGCGGAGGCCCCGGTGGTGCGCCAGGCGGAGGACAGCCTCCTGCAGCCGGAGGTCCTCCTGGTGGTGGCCAGGCTCCCCCTGGCGGTGCTGGTGGTGGTATGCCAAGTGGTGCTGGTGGTGGTATGCCGGATATGCCGGGAATGCCTGGAGGAGGTGCGCGCGGAGCAGACGTTCCCTGGAAAGCGGCTATCTATGGGGAGAACGGCAAATATGTTCCAGAGAAGTCTGTCGCAGTAATCGTAGCTGCCGGAAAGGTGAGCGACGCTTCCGCAGATGACGTCAAGATCACTTCGAACGAAGGCAAATTCAACGGCATCATTGTGCTTACAGTAACCAAATCTTAGACGATCTTTTGGCGCAAGGTGAGTGGCTATCCGACAATAGAGATCTTATGTCCGGCGATGTAGGAAAAAGGCGGGAGTAAGTTGTTAGCAACTGCTGTCAGTGATCTCAGCTAAGCCGGATGCTCTGTTCCCGGGGCCGATCATGAGGGCAACATCGCAGTTATGGTGCGATGTCGCTCCCTTTCCCTTCCGCACAGGTCGTTTTCCGCCGTCCGGAGATAAGACATGAGAAACTCCAAACCATTCCTGTTTTGCGTAATTCTTTTTCTTTTCCTTTCATGCGCGCAGGAGCCGCGAATGAATACGTCCGGAAGTGAAAGCAGTCACGGGGTGGATTCACCGAACAGCCCCTCATGGATGAAAGAGGCGCCAGCGAAACTCGAAAACGAACTCGTCAAACAATTCGGCGAGTCCCAGCGCAGCCGCCTGCAGCGCGGCCTTAAGCAGGTGTCTGAATTCTGGCGCGAATCGGATGGAGACGCGCCGGCTTTTGAGGAATTTGTTCGCAGTAATTTTGCCGGCGATCAGGCATCCCTGGACACCATGTTCGGCCGCTTCGAATATCTGTTGGAACAAACGTTTGGCCATATGAATGAGATCGAGCGTGAATTGCGCCAGCAGACCGACCTCGATACCGGGCCTGTGCAGCCCTTTGACGAGCTTTTCGCCGGCTACGATCCTTCGGCGCACGTGGTGGATGACTTCTTTGATAACAAGTTGGCATTTGCGGTGCTGCTCAATTTTCCTCTAACGACGTTGGAGGAACGGCTGGCAGAGGGGGAGAAGTGGACTCGGCGGCAATGGGCGGAAACCCGCCTGGCTGAGTATTTTTCAAAGCGGATACCGGCCAGTGTCAACCTGGCAATTTCGAAAGCAGGCGCCGAATCAGGTCAGTACATCTCCGAGTACAACCTCTGGATGCACCACCTGATTGACGACCAGAACCGGCGACTTTTCCCTGCAAAAATGCGCCTGCTCTCCCACTGGAACCTTCGCGATGAAATCAAAGCAGATTACCAGGATGTGCAGAATGGATTGGCGAAGCAGCATATGATCCAGAAGGTCATGGAACACATCGTCGAACAGACGATCCCGGAATCTGTCATTGATAATCCACAAGTGGACTGGAATCCTTTCAAAAATGAGGTGAAACCCGCTACAGAAAAAGATTCCGATTTTGCGCCGGTCGGCAATAAAGCGGGTAACTCGCCGGAACCCAACACGCGCTATGCGAAATTGTTGGAGGACTACCGTGCTTCCAAGCTGGCCGATCCTTACTCGCCGACCAATCCCACCTTGATTTCACGGCGCTTCAACGAAGACCGACAGATTCCGGAGGAACGCGTGCAGAAGATGTTTGAGCAGGTACTCACATCTCCATTGGCGTCGCGCGTGGCCGCGCTCATTCAGAAACGGTTGGGCCGTGAACTCGAACCGTTTGACATCTGGTATAACGGATTTCGTGCCAAGATGAAGTACTCCGAAGTGGAGCTTGACGCCATCGTTTCCAAAAAATATCCGAATGCGAATGCGTATGAGAAGGATATTCCGGCATTACTGGAGAAACTCGGTTTTTCCCCTGATCGGGCAAAATTCCTCGCCGCAAACATCGTGGTTGATCCGGCGCGCGGTTCCGGGCATGCGATGGGAGCCGCGATGCATCAGGCCAAAGCTCATCTGCGCACCAGAGTGGAAAAAACGGGAATGAACTACAAGAGCTTCAATATTGCAGTCCACGAAATGGGACATAATGTGGAACAGACGTTTTCCTTGAACTCCATCGATTTCTATTCTCTGAACGGAGTTCCGAATAATGCCTTTACTGAAGGGCTGGCGTTTGTGTTTCAGGGATGGGATCTCCAGTTGCTGGGGCTCCAGGCGCCCGATGCTCAAGCCGAAGCCCTGAAAGCTTTGAATGATTTCTGGGCTACATTCGAAATTTGCGGAGTCAGTCTGGTGGACATGCGCGTGTGGCACTGGATGTACGATCATCCTGAAGCCACGCCTGAGCAATTACGCGACGCGGTCCTGCAGATCGCTAAGGACGTCTGGAACCGGTTCTACGAGCCGGTTTTTCACAAGAAGGACGTGGTGTTGCTGGGCATCTATTCGCACATGATCGATTCATTCCTGTACCTTCCAGATTATCCCATTGGACATATGATAGCTTTTCAACTGGAAGAGCATATGCAAAAGACCGGCAAGATCGGTCCCGAATTCGAGCGTGTCGTCCTCCAGGGGCGCATCGCTCCGGATCTTTGGATGAAAAACGCGACAGGATCTCCTGTAGGCCCGGAAGCACTGCTTGGCGCAACCGAGCGCGCCTTGAACGCAGTTCCCTAAAAAAATGATAGGTTGCCCGGTTATACCGTGTCTCTTTCGGCCCCATTAAACAAATCTATTCGTCCGATGGGGCCGAAGTCTCATAACTGCAATTTCTTGACCACACAAGAATCCCAGGCAATATTCGCCAAAAAATGCCCGCAGCCCAGCGGCACGGGGTCCCGCTAAGAATAGATACATTTAAGCCGTTCAATCCAAAGGCTTTATGCGAATGTTGCGGAAATAGACTGAATGAGATCCTGTCCCGAAATGGAGTTGGAGACCGATAAAGCCCTTGGGATGAGTCCTATAGACCTCTTCAAGTGCTATATCCCAGACCGGTTGGTCATTGACCCAAGTTTGAATCAGCGCCCCCTTGGCTACAACCCTGTATTTATTCCAGTCATTGGCCTTAAAGTATTTATGCTGCTTCCATTTATCATTTAGGCCGTCAGCCATGGCTTCGCCGAAAATATTACCGGAGGCAGAAGTGCCGTCCTGACTGGCAGGTGCAATTTCTACCTGAGGACCCCAAACTCGGCCAGCTTTGAACATGGAAGCGAAACCGCCTGCCCCACCACCCGGGGCATTTCCTCCTGGACCTCCAGCAGGTGCACCGCCTCCAGGGCCGCCCGCGCGTGCATCCTGGTTAGGAGCTCCGGAAGCACTGGGACCGCCCTGCCCACCAGGTGCGCCTCCAGGTCCACCAGCACCCGGAGCACTTCCAGGCCCACCAGCACCGGGAGCACTTCCAGGCCCGCCTCCGGAACCGCCGCGGGCTCCCATGTTTTTCATCATCGATTCGGCAACTTTCTTGGCATCCTCCTCACCCAGAATCCTCGACCGGATCTGGACCCCGGAATTGCCACCCTCGATCTTGGTCTCAAATTCCAGTTCGAAGTCTCCATATTCCGCCTTGGTGCACAAAAACGAAGTCTGGTCCAATTGATTTTCCACGCGACCGATCAGGATGCCGTCTTTCACTTCGAAGATCCCTTTGCCATCGCGAACAACCCATCCGTCCAGGTTCTTTCCGTTGAACAATGTAATCCAGTCGGCTGCCATGCCAAGAACGGTCAGCACAGTCACGACCAATAGGCCGGCTATGAACGCCGATGCAAGAACTGTGGTTGCCCGGCGCGAGTGTGTGTTTAGTCTCATAAGCAATATTTCTCCAGATTAAATTTTCAATCCCATGAAAGTCTGCGATTCTCGCTCAATCCCTCAGCATCATCTTCGATCCCGCCTCTGACATCTCCAGTCCGGGTCAACTTCTAGAAACTGAGGTTGCTTTATTACCTAAACGAAAGAGGTTGTGCAAGAGCCTACGGTAAGGTCATCTGACAATACAGGGAGCAACTCATTGATCCCGGAGTTCTTATTGCCTCCGCCGCAAATTGAGTTGGAGCAGTCAACCAATGACCATGTGAACCTAAAGCGACGAAACTGGATATACTATCCCCTTTGTTTTCAGATGATCCTACAGTAGACTCTTGCACTATTTCCCGCGTTCGTGCCATAAATTATCCGCAATCTTATAGCACTGGCCTCAATGCCGATTACCGGCAAAAGAAACTGTTGCTTGGAGTTAAGGATCTGCAAAGAAGTGTTTGAAGGGTTTTATACAACCCATAAGCGAAGACGAAGTCGAACGGCCAAATTTTTACCAAAATTGGAGGATTCACCGATGTCAGAACATAGGGTTTCAAGGCGGCATTTTTTCTATGGCACGCTTCTAACGGCTGCCATTCCGGCCGGAGGTTTCGGTAGCGTACCCTCCCTAAAGACGCTGGGATATAAATCGCCCAACGAAAAACTGAACCTCGCTGCAATTGGCGCTGGTGGTCAACCCTTCATCGCTCTGGTGCTTGCCGAAGCAGACCGGGAGAATGTGGTGGCATTGGCGGACGTAGATTGGGAGCGCGGTCAGGAAGGGTTCACTGCGTATCCAAAGGCCGTGAAATACAAGGACTTCCGGCAGATGTTGGACAAGTCCGGCAATGACATCGACGCCGTTGTGGTCGGGCCTCCCGACCACATGCACGCGGCCTGCGCATTAGCATGCATGGAGCTCGGGAAGCACGTTTATGTCGAAAAGCCGCTGGTGCGGACTTCGTGGGAGGCGCGGCTGCTAACCCAGGCGGCGGCAAAATACAAAGTTGCTACGCAGATGGGGAACCAGGGCTACTCACATGATGCGACAAGGGTCGCCTGTGAGATCATTTGGTCGGGTGAGATCGGCGAAGTGCGGGAGGTTCACGCCTGGACGGGTGGGGGTGGCTCGCAGATAATCACGAAGATTCCGCCGCCAACGCCGGTTCCGGACTCCCTTGATTGGGATCTCTGGTTGGGCGTGGCGGCAAATCGCCCGTTCACAAAGGGCGAAGTTGAAATACAAAGCCCGGAGGCAGGTCGCGGCGGCGATCGTGGTGGTGCGGCTGGTCCTGGTGGGGAAGGTGCCCCAGGTGGCGGTGCGTGGGGATCCACAGCGAGTTCAAGCGGATTCTACCTGCCGATGCTTTGGCGCAAATTTTATGATTTCGGCACAAGCGGGATCGGTGATTGGGGAATTCACATCCTGGGTCCGGCAAACTGGGGATTGCAGTTGCATCCGCAGTATTTGATAAGCGTGGAGTGCATCAAAAAGAGTCAACTGCCTCCCTTCACTTATCCCAATGAATTTGTGTTTAAATACGAATTCGCCGCTCGTCCGGGGATGCCCCCAGTTACAATTTACTGGTATCAGCAAGCGGGTGGTGACGCGTACCTTCCCCCGGGAATGACAGCCGAGCAGGCGCGTAAGATTGCAAACACGGGTCCACAAGTGGGCCCCGTGAGCAGGCAGAGCGCGACCGCCGGTCCTCCTGCGATGGGCAAAGGCAAAGAGGCTGCGCGCACCCTGGCGCAGAGCGCTTCCACCGCTGCCAGTGGGCCGGTTCAGCAGGGCAGCGGATACAACTGTATATTTGTCGGTTCGAAGGGCTATTTGGGCACGAACGGTCGCGGCGAAGGCGTTGGCCTTCTTCCGGGTTCGAGGTGGGCGGACTACAAACTCCCGGCGGCATATCTGCAGCGTTCGCCGGGCGCCAGCTCGAGCAACAACATGATTGCTCACGCCGCCGACTGGGTGCGCGCCTGCAAGGGCGGAGCACCTTCGTGTTCCGACTTCAGCATTGCCGGGCCATATGCGGAGTGGTTAATTCTCGGTTGTGCCGCTGTTCACGTTGAAGGCAAACTGCTGTGGGACAACAAGAAGGGCGAATTCACCAACAACCAGGAAGTCAACAAGTGGGTGAAACCCAACTTCCGCAAAGGCTGGGAGCTCAAACTATAGTATGTCGCACCTGGTTATACTGTCCCTTTCTTAATTAACGCACACTTGGTTAGCGTGTCCCAGCCTGAGTGGCTGAAACATTAAGAAAGGGACAGTATAACCAGGTGCGCATTAATTCGCCTGCGGCTCGCCACCCTGCCTAAGCGCCAGTCTTTCCTGGCGCCGCCCGAGCCATAGCGCATTCGCCAGCCAGCCCAAAGATACGGGCACAGCAACAAAGGAAACGCCAGCCACGGCGAGGGCGGGGACCATCCAGGCGTAGGACCAGGCCCCAACCTGATCACCCACGCGATAAATGAACGTGTCGATGAAGCTCTTAGCCTTGTACTTGTCTTCGCGCGGAACCACGGTGTAGAGGATCTGGCTTGCGGGCCTTGACAGCGCAAAATCGGCTGCGCGCCGAAGCACCTGAGCCACAACGATACTCCAGAGAACCGGCGCGAAGCCGAGAAGGAGAAACGTGGCCACGGTCAAAGCCGGCAGCAACGTCAGCGATGCGGCTATGCCGAGCTTCTTGATAATTTTCCCGGTGAGAAAGAGTTGAATTGCGAGCGTTAGTACGTTCACCGTCAGGTCGATGTTAGCCAGGAAGGACGTTCTCGCCGCCGGCTCCGCGATGCTGTTTCTGACGATGCTGGATTGCTGGAAGTAAACGAACGTATAAAGAATGGCGAGCAGCAGCGTATATAGGCTGATGTTGAGCAGGTAGGAGGATTTCAGCACATTGGACAGGCCCGATAGCACGCTTCCGCCGACCGCCGCTTCCAGCCCTCCGGCGTCGTGGCGTTCGCGCATGGCTTGAGAAATGAATGAAAGACGCTGGACGCTAAAGACCGCCACCTTAAGCAACAAGGCGGAGATGAGCAGCAGGTAGCTTCTACCGATGATATTAACCAGCGCCGCCGTGATAGATGAGCCCGCAATACCGCCGAGAGTGCCGCCTACAGCGATGAATCCAAACAGCCGCCTACTCTGTTCGTTGTTGAAGACGTCCGCCCTGAAACCCCAGAAGACCGAAACCACAAATAGGTTGAACACGGCGGCCCAAACGAAGAAGATCCGTCCCAACCAGGGGTTTTCTCCTGCCCCGGACATTTGCAGGAAGGCGAAGAAAAGTATCAGGTTGGCCGCGAAGAACCTGTAGGTGTACTTGATAAATCTCAGGGGCGCCAGCCGGGAGACAAACGCGGCAAACGGCGGGTTCGCTAGAATCATTCCGGCAAGCGTTCCAGTAAACAGCCATTGGAGTTCTCCGCTACGTGCCGCACCGATCTCGTCGCGAATCGGCCGTATTACGTAGTAGGCGGACAATACCGAGAAAAAATAGAGACACGACAATGCAAGCGGGTTAGGCTCCCTGGGCCGGATATCGATCACTCGTTTCAAAAGGCGGAATAGCAAACCTTCGGAATCCGACTCAGAATTCATCACTCGTTCCGACATGGAAGGAGCTCGCTCATCTGGTTGTGCCTTTTGCGCCTAACCGTCGCAGGCATGTGTAGACTCCAACGGCCGGAATTCACAGCACTCTATTTGCCGAAGAGCGATTCCTACTTCTCGGCGCCAAGTTTCGACGCTGCTTCATCTCCGGACCATTCCTTATGGCATCCGCTGCACGAATTGCTCCTCACGCCAGCCTGAGGTTTAATAACTTCAAGAAAGCGCCCGGAAACCGCAGATGCTGTTAATGAGTGGCAAGAAGTGCACCGGCTGAGGCCGTTAATGGTCGGCGAAAAGGAGTGCTTGGTGTGCTCCACTATCTTACCAAGGCTGGAGAATTTCGCGCTGTGACAGGACAGGCATAGACCGTTGTCATATACTGGCGCCTTTAGCTGGTAGTTTCCGGCACCGCCATGAGGATTGTGGCAAGCGAAACAAGTAACCTGAGCCTTGGCATGGCCGTTCTCAGGCCAGTGGTGCCAAAAGCCGGCTTGAGTGCTGCCGTAGGTGCTCGGGTTTCCATATGATCCGCCCACCATGCAATTGCTCAGCGTTGCCCCCACGAGATAGGGCTGGTTTTCCCCATCGTTCCAGGGATAGCCGAACTTGCCGGCGGGCTGGCTTACTCCCGAAGTGTGACACTGGTTGCAGACATCCATAACCGTAAGGTTCTTCATACAGTTCTCGAAGCGGTCCTGATGCTGAGGGCGGTTCGACCGTTGAGCGATTATATGCGACATGTCAACATTCTGCTGTCAGTAACGTCCCTGCTTAGGGACTTGAACTCCGATCACAACCAAAATGCTGTGTGCAAACTGGGTTGGGTGCCTAGGCTCGCCTCATGGGTGATAATCTGAAGAGTTTATTCAACCATTTGCGGTGATTATTTCTTGACAGGCCATCAGGCCTTAGACAAAACTCGGTTCCCGAAATCAAGTTCTCTATCCGATTTCAAAAAAGTCCCGTTCGCTCTTCTTTGAAGGAGGAAGAAAATGATCATAACAAAAAGATCTGTTGAGACCCTGGCGGTTATAACCATCGCGATAATGCTTATAGTGTTTTTTGCGGGATGCAGTGTAAAGAAAGACCTTGCGTCAGGCTCCTCGTGGGATATTGCGCAGACGACCAAGCTTACCAGACTGACTATTGCTGTAGGTGCGAGCATCAAAGCTCCTGAGGGATACAGCGTAACGCTGACAGTCGACGGCGTTGAGACGCCGATCGAACCGGGCGCCTACAAGGGCGACATTGTGCTCACGCTCACAAAGGAAATCCCGGTGCAATATCAAAACCGAACCTACAAGGTCAGGATGGCTATTGACGTGGAAGACGGCAAATACGTACCGGAGAAATCCGTTGCAGCAGCGGTTGTCGGAGGACAGGTGACGGACACCTCCGCAACCGACGTCAAGATCACATCTGTTGGTCCCCAGTTTAATGGCATCATGATAAAAGGTGATTCCAAGTATTCCATTATCAATCCTGTAATTAAACTAACCGGAATGGGCGGCAGCGACTTTGCCGGGATTGGCACGGCGATCGTGTCCGAAGGGAAGGCGGATGTGACTGTTAACAATGCCACCATTATCAATCACGGCGTAATAAGGAGCGCCATAGTCGTAAAGGATAACAGCACTATTCATATCGACGATTCCAGTATCGAAACTTTCAGCGGCACATTGCCCGCAGATGCCAAAGAGCCGTGGAATGGAAACAATCCATACGGCATGATCGCGGTTCCATGGATGCTTGGACTAACCGGGAACAACCGCGCTACAAACGCGACCGGCAGCGCGACTGCTTATTACAACAATACCCACGTTAAGGCTCAGGCATGGGGAGCACTTTCAACCGATGCATGCAGGGACGTAAAACTCTATGTTACAAACAGTCACATCGAGACAGTTGATAGCGGCTATGGCGCCTATGCGGACGGCGCTTACGATTCCTTCAGCAATACCAAATTTGATGTCAAGGACTATGCCCTGATAATGACTGGAGGCACTGGGATTTTTACCGACAGCTGTGTAGTAAATTCCGGCAGGTTCGGGGTTATGTTCCATGGTTCCGCCAACCTGACCATTGACAAGGGAAGTACGTTTAACACCAAAGAAGCGGTGATTCAGATAAAAAGCGCCCGCCCCACTATAGTAGTTGATGACGCGAAACTGAATTCCGAAAGCGGCGTCATACTTCAGGCGATGGCGAACGATGACCCGAACATGAAGGGCGGAAGGATGGGAGGTCCTCCGGGTGGTGGCATGCCTGGCGGCGCGCCCGTTGGAATGCAGGGTGGTGACACTCGAGGTGGCGCACCCGGTGCTATGCCGGAAGGCGAGGCTGGCGGAATGCCCGGCAGAGGCGATGCCCGGGGTGGCGGCATGCCCGGAGGTGGAATGCCTGGAGGCGGAATGCGCGGCGGCAGCAGCGATGTCACAGCAACCTTCAAGAATGTGACGCTAAAAGGCGATATGGTAAGTTCTATGACCAGTGAAAGCGATGTGATTGTCAAATTCGAAAATGCGACAATCACTGGCGCGATCACAACGGCTGCAGCTACTCCCGTGGGCGAGCCTTCCTATGAAAAATATTATCTGATCGGCGAAGTGGCGCATACCTATTGTGCGACAAATGACAAGTATGGCATCAAGACTTCACTTGATGGAAAATCCAAATGGGTTGTCGATAAGACTTCCTACCTGACCGATCTGGCCCTTGCGGAGGGAGCAGGCATCGTGGCTCCAGAGGGCTACGTTGTGACCATGACCGTTAATGGCACGCCGAAACAAATCAAGCCCGGCAATTACAAAGGCAAGATCGTGCTCAAAGTCGCTAAATCTTAAAAATGCCATACCTGGTTATACTGTCCCACCGCACCTGGTTATACTGTCCCCGCCATATCTCTTTATGCATCAAAGATAGGACAGTATAACCAGGTGCGGTGGGACAGTATAACCAGGTGCAGCATTTCAGCGCAGCTTCTTCTTTCCATAAGGCAGATCTGCCCTTTATAATAGCCCTACCACAAAGCATCTAATCCAATCTTGCCGTATCGGAGGCACGTATGCCTGAGATATGCCAAACCATTTCGCACTACTGGGGTATAGAAAAGCGCGCTAATCGAAGGCGGGATGGCTGACTTTGGCAAAGGCAATTAAAAAGAAGGAGGATCGATGGTGAACGCAAAAAAAATATCCGTTGCTGTAATTGTACTCTTGGCCGCTATTGCCATTTTGTCAGGGAATACGCTTCTTCAGGCAAAAAAGGAAAACCTGGAACTGGAGCGCGCTTTAGCCTATGGGGAAATACAGAATGTACTGGCGGCGCATACCTACTGCTATGAGGCGCAGAAGCAGTATTATGAGATAGAAAATTTCTGGTCCAAAAGAGATGACATCTCATACGGAGCCGATCACGTGGGCAGAGAGGCAGTCATAAATTATTTCTGCAAAACCAACGATTCGGCCCGCAAGCAAAAGCTGAAAAAGATGAGCGAGCTGTTTCCTGACGAAATCAAGAATATCAAGGAGAATGAAGGTATCGGCGATATGGTTATACATCTTGCAACCACTCCTTACATAGAGGTAGCCGGGGATTGCAAAACGGCAACGGGACTTTGGTATGTGCCGAGCATAAATGTTGAGATTGATGCTAAAGGCGATCCGGTGCCTGTCACGATATGGGAGAAATGCCAGGTGGATTTTATTAAGGAAACCGGCAAATGGAAGATTTGGCATTTCACACAGTGGGTGCAATTCGCGGCCCCGCTTGATAAGAGTATTGTTGACGGTTCCTGGCAACTCAGTCGCCCCTTCTTCAGTCCACAACCTTTACCTGGTCAACAGCCGGGGCAACCACCGCAGAACATGGGTCAAGAAAAGGATAGGAGAGACCAAGCCTACAGTACCAAACGCGTTGCTGATTGGCGTCCCGGACTGCCTCAGCCATACAATACATGGGATGATTTGAAATCAGCTGGCAGTAGTAAACAGAAGTAGGAAACAAATCCTGGGTGATCCATCAAACAAGCCATACATCGAAGGGGCTTTTCTGTCTCTGACACTTTGTTCGCAGTAATTCAGGGAAATAGATCACTCTACGATAGGTTCCTCTCTTTCAGTAAACCTTAAAGGAGAGAGACAAAATGAAACGCAAGAAGAAAGCAAATCAAGAATTTTCGAGGAGAGATTTTGTCAAAACCACAACCGCCGGGATCGGCGCGACAATTTTGTCCGAACATGACGCCACAGGTGCCAATGCCCAAAATGCAGGTCTGAATCAGAAGTGGGACTCTGAGGTGGATGTAGTAATAGTCGGATATGGCGGCGCTGGGGCAGTAGCGGCAATCACAGCCCACGATGCAGGCGCAAAGGTGCTGGTGTTGGAAAAAGCACCAATCGAGGGCGGTGGATGTACGCGCATGGCTGGGGGGCAGGCTGCCTATACGGAACCTGAACTTGCAGCAGGTGCAGCCGAGTATCTTTATACGGGGTCCTTTGGCACAACTCCCATGGATGTCTGTCAGGCATGGGCCGAGGAAATAGCAGGTAATGACGATTGGCTTACGAAGATGGATATAAAGTGGATGAAGTTTGGAGCTCGTCCAGGTTTTAAAAACCATGCCGATTTTCAAAACTTCCCGGGTGCTTCCGCCCTCAGGCTCCTGGCAATATCTGGGGGAGGCCCGGCGTTTTTTAAGGCGGTCAACGGGCATATTAAAAACAGAGGCATCGAAATTCTGTTTGACACTCCGGCGACGGATTTAATCCAGAATCCAACTACCAAGGAGATCCTGGGCGTAAGGGCTAATAGCAAAGGGCGGGATAAATACTTCAAAGCCAAGAAGGGTGTAGTTCTCTGTACAGGGGGATTCGATTTTAACGAAGAAATGAAGAACAACTACTTGCGGCCATTTCCCATTAAGTTTGTCGGCTGGAAATACAACACCGGTGATGGGATCAAGATGGCTCAGGCTGTTGGCGCAGATCTCTGGCACATGAACGTCTTATGCTCAGCCGGGCAGACGGTAGTAAGCCCTGCATCTGAGATAGGATGGATGTACACCAGAGCTAAGGGCGATGGCTTTATATGGGTTAACAGGTACGGAAAGAGATTTGCCAGTGAGAGTCCCTCATGGTTTGACCATAGGGCATCTATGGGATACACCATATGGGATTGGAGCGACACGCAAAAGGATGCGGGGTATCCATGCATCCCCTTCTACCTCGTATTTGACGAGAAAACGAGGTTGGCCGGCTCAATCGGCGGTGGATTTGGCTCCCAAATGGGAGTTATGTCGATTCCAGTGGAGTTGGGCGGAATTTCGCAGAAATGGAGTGATGACAACAGCAGAGAGGTAGAGCTAGGGTGGATAAAGAAAGGGAATACCATTAGAGACCTGGCTGCAGCCATCGGAGCGCAAATTGATCCATCACTTCTGGAAGAAAGCATAGCCAGATGGAATGGATTTTGTGCAGCCGGAAAGGACTTGGACTTTAACAGAAGCGAGAAGCTAACACCGATAGCGATGCCCCCTTTTTACGGCGTGGAGATGTATCCGGGGGGATTCAACACTTGTGGCGGGCCCAGGAAGAATGCCAAAGCTCAGGTATTGGACACCAAGAAAAACCTGATCCCCAGGCTATACGCCGCCGGCGCGCTCGGGAGTAGTGCCGGACATATTTACAGCCTGGCGGGCCACAATTGGGCTGAATTGTTGGCCTTTGGCCGCATCGCCGGGCGCAACGCGGCTGCAGAAAAACCCTGGTCGTAAGATATGCAGGTTCCGGACATGCCGGCTATTCGATGCGTTCTAATACCATTACTGTAAGGTCATCTTTTGCCGGAATGCCGCAACGAAATTCGGAGGCTTTTGACACACAGGAACGTACAAGTTCCTGGGCTGATAGTGAATGCCGTGTCTGTACTAGATCCGCAAGTTGTTGTACTCCAAACTCCTCTCCCAGCGGGTTTTGTCCTTCGGAAAGCCCGTCGGTGAATAAAACCAGGCGAGCGCCTTTACTCACTTGCAGTGTCTCTGCCGAGAACTCCTCGCCACAAAAGAGACCGAGCGGTAATCCAGTGGAATCAATCGAACGCACAGCCATTCCGTCCCCTAGCAAAGGGGCCAGATGACCTGCATTGCAAATTTCCACAATTCCGTCCCGGTAAGCTCGTCCGCAGATCAGAGTCGCATACTGATCTGCAAGAGTACTTTCGCAGAGGATCCGGCTGGCCCTCTCGACGATCTGAACCAGTGGAAGACCCGTGCCAGTGAGGGATCTCATCATCGCATGGAGGTGGGCCATGAGCATTGATGCTGCCACCCCTTTGCCCGAGACGTCTCCAAGCATGAAGAACAGGCTGCCGTCTTCCACCGTGATTAGGTCGCAGTAGTCGCCGCTGACAGGTCCCGCCGGTTCATAGTGATATGCAGTGCGCCAGCCACTGCATACGATGCTGGCTTGTGGAAGCAGAGCGGCTTGAATGCGTGCAGCCAACTCCAAGTCCTGCTCTAAAGCTCGCTGTTGTGGAGCTGTGAGGTGATCAATGCAGAGACGGGTAAGAGGGTCCGCTGCAAGCCGTTCTGCTTCGATTGGCTCATGGCATTCCTCGCAGAGACCATAAGTTCCATCATCCATACGGGATAGTGCCGCGTCTACCTCTTGAAGGAGAGAGGTCAAATAGGGGCGGCTGGGAGATACTGCAGCCGCAGCTTCCAGTTTCTGCCGGCGGCTCACTAACTGCGTGCGCACGACGCTTTCAAAATGTGTGGCCATGTTTGCTCCTGATTCAGGTCAGGCACCAATTCGGCTATGCCACAACCCGAGAAACGCATACTAAAGGGTTCATACAAACCCACACGCTCCAGGACGTGCAGATATTTCCCTGTTAGTGAGTATACATCGTGCCGAGATTTGTGTCATGGGTGCTTCGGGGCGGTGGAGGGGCAATCGTATACTGCAGATCTATCCACCCGGGCGCTCCACGTCCCTTGTCAGTCGGGCATCGAGTGACCATGTTCCACTACCCTCAATGAGGAGAAAAATGCAGCCCAAAAGCATCGCATAATCAACGCGTGCCTCGTGCGCCATGGCCCAAAATCCGCTTTTGAGGAGAATAGGAACTTTGGTCGTTGTTATCGCGACCAGCATGTTAATGATGAGAGAGACGGCAGCCAGTCGAGTGAGAAAGCCCACGAGAAAAAGCACGCCCCCGACAATTTCCACCACTCCCACAAATGGAGCCATGACCTCGGGGGCGGGGATGCCTATTTTCTCAAAGCGGCCGACACCAAGAGCAGCCGGAAAGAGGAACTTCTGTATTCCTTCGGAAAGAAAAACTCCGCCGATGACAAGACGAATCAGGATGAGGGCGGCGGAACCATTGGAGGCGAGGAGTTTTCTCATAATCATATCGGCTCCTTTCAACAGTCACATTTTCGGCGCGAACTGCGCGAGGTCGTTTATGCAAAAAGCGCTTTCCTTGCCCGCCGCCACGGTCATCGTGGCCCGGCATGATCATCTGCGGCATCTGACCACATCCTGTCCGCTATTTGGAATTACGCAATATTCCACGCGCGAAAACCATCTTGAAGCGCGTTCAACGACGTACGCTTCTGTGTGCCACGCAGTATGATACCAACTTGGCAGAATACCCTTTAGCTTTGCCGAACGGTGGTAGAGAAAGCCATCAACACCAAGTTTATCGCGCTCGTTACCGTTAAGTTCTTCGGCCGCGACCGAACCATGTACAGTAAAGATTAGTATACCGCCGGACTTCAGTATTCGCTTCAATTCCGCCAGCCAGGCGTCCTGCATATCCTCATCGAGATGGGTGAACACGGAAACACAATAAACAGCATCGAAGAATGCAGCGGCGAATGGCAATGGCGGATTCGGCGCCGTAGCCTCGAAATGGGCGCCTTTTAAGTTCTCAATGCACCAATGAATCGCCTCTTTGTCTACGTCAACGCCATAAAAATCTGCCCGCGGGGCCTGCGTCATCAGCCAGCTGGCAACCCGCCCGCAACCGCACCCGAAATCCAGTATTTTCACGCCTGGCGCTGGAGGGCTCCCCATTTCATGCAAGTGCTCTTCCATCAAGCGAGCGCATCCTCTGCCGATGTTTAAAAACGTAGCTGAATCGATAGATTCGCCGACTCGGAAGCGAACCATTGCAGGGGGGATTCTGTACGCGCGATTGTATTTCCTATGCACAAAATCATTGAGCAGGCAACGCAATCGCAATTGAATGCGAAAACCAAAATGGTACAGCGGTCGCAAAACCGGCTTTAATCTTGATGGGAAACAAAAAGGACAAAATGACATAGCAGCGCCGTATTTCCGACAAGAACCTCAAATTGCCCTGATCCGCGTTGCGTCAAGCTCTGACCTCAGCAGAGGCCTGCTATTTACATATGCTTTGCGCTGCACTCTGCTGCAGCTTGCAGCACGGTTTCAATGTCCGCGGCTTCGATGCCGTAGTGTGTTACCGCGCGAATTAGGCCGGGAGAATCACCTACAATGATGCCTTTTGCAGCCATGAACATGCCAAACTTGCCCAACAGCGGTTTGGCCAGGCCAAAAAATACCATGTTGGTCTGGGCCGGATTCAAATCGACGTCAAAGCCTGGAATTTCAGCCAGCCCTTCTGCCAGACGGCGGGCATTCACGTGATCATCGGCCAGACGCTCAACCATCTCCTTGAGGGCAACAATGCCGGCAGCAGCCAAAACTCCTGCCTGGCGCATCCCCCCGCCAAGCATTTTGCGCCAGCGCCGCGCCTGTTTGATATACGCCGCCGGGCCGCACAACACGGATCCCACCGGTGCAGCCAATCCCTTGGACAGGCAGACCGAAACCGAGTCAAACGGCCGCGCTATTTCGCGCACATCTATGCCCAATTTGACCGCAGCATTAAATATACGCGCACCGTCGAGGTGCGAGGCCAGGCGATGCCGGTGGGCAAACTCGCCCGCTTTAACCAGGTAGTCCATTGGCAACACCTTGCCGGCTTGGGTGTTTTCCAGGCACAGCAGGCGGGTTTTGGCAAAGTGCACATCATCCGGCTTGATAGCTTGTTCAACCTTAGTCAGGTCGAGTGTGCCGTCGGACTCAAAGTCAAGCGGCTGCGGCTGAATGCTGCCGAGCACGGCTGCGCCACCGGCTTCGTAATGGTAGGTGTGAGCCATTTGGCCGACAATGTATTCATCGCCCCGTTGGCAATGGCTCATAACGCCGACCAGATTGCTCTGCGTGCCGCTAGACACAAACAGGGCTGCTTCTTTACCCAGTTTTTGGGCGGCCAGAACTTCAAGTCGATTTACTGTGGGATCTTCGCCATAAACGTCGTCCCCCAACTCTGCCTCTGCCATGGCTCGACGCATGGCTGGGCTGGGCAGGGTGACGGTGTCGCTGCGCAAGTCAATTGTTTTCACTTTGAATTATCCTCTCGTAATAGAAAATATGCAGACGGCCACCAATTTGGCAAGCAAATAGATGTGTATGTCAACGGCTAGGACCTATCAAATTGGTTGCCGTCCCCATATTTGGAGGTATGATACCTCTGACCGAAGAAGGGTCGCGAATATGAAAAGACTTACGATACACCCAATTAACCCGCAGGGCCGGCATTTGAGAGTTGCCGGCGATGTGTTAAGAGACGGCGGGCTGGTCGTTTATCCAACCGACTCTGTGTATGGGCTGGGGTGTGATCTCTTTAATAAGAAAGCGGTCGAGAAAATTTATCAAATCAAGGGGAACGACAAGCGCAAGCTTCTCAGTTTCATCTGCCCTGATCTTAAGGGCATTTCGGAGTACGCCTACATTTCCAATAGTGCCTACAGAATCATGAGACATCTCCTCCCGGGACCTTTCACTTTCATACTTCCCGCGACAAAGCAGGTTCCGAGGATTCTCCTGGAGAATCGCAAGACGGTCGGCATACGAGTGCCGGAAAACAAAATCTGCCAGGCCCTGCTGTCCGAATTCGGATTTCCCATCATTAGCACCAGCGCACGCTTGGCTGATCAGGGGTTTCTCAACGACCCTGATGAAATTGCTGAGACGTTTGCGAGCACGGTTGATCTCTTCCTGGATGCAGGGCCGGGAGGGCTTGCTCCCTCGACCATCGTGGATCTGACTCAGGACGCGCCCGTTGTGGTTAGACAAGGTAAGGGAATTCTGCACTAATTTGGAAAGTTGTTTTGGGACCAACGTTCCGTTTTGCTTTTAAAGAGCATTCGGATTAACGCAATTGATTGGATGGGGAGAAGATTATGAATCTAATTAAATCGCTTATGATGAGAAGAAGGCAGTTTCTGATTGCTGCCGGTGTGAGTTCCACGGGTGCGCTGACCTGCAAAAAGCTAGCGGGTTTTGCCAGCCCCGATTTTCAAACGAATGGAGCAATTGCCCCCACCAATATTGCGGCTATCGCAATGGCAAGTGAGAAGGCAAGAGCTGCCGGCACAAAAGCGATAACCAATAAATGTCCTAATCTCTTATCACCTCTTAGAATCAGAAATGTGGTGCTGAAAAACAGAATAATGCACACCCAATCTCCGCCACACTCAATGCAGGGGCCGGAGAATTTCCCTGCAGACGCATTTAGAAACCATTATTCAAACATGGCCAAAAACGCGGCTATTGTGTCCCTAGATGATCATTTTTCACCTTATCCGAAAACCTATGGTGATCCAAAGGACATGCATAACGGCACGGACCACTATTCGGATCATATATGGGAAGACATCCCTCCGGTTCACAACTATGTCAACCGCATGATCGACGATATTCATTGTGAGGGTGCTCTGGTCCGTTACGTCGGCACAACCGGCGGTGGTGGAGGCATGGCTCCTGGTGGAGCTCCCGGCGGAGGAGGCGCCGAGGGTCGTGGCGGTCCGGGCGGAGGAGCGGTGCCCCAGGGGCAAGGTGCCGGTGGTAGAGGCGCTGCAGGTGGCGGACCCGGCGGAGGGACAGGCGGACAACCTGCAGGCGGTAGAGGTACGCCTCCTGCTGGTGGCGGACCCGGTGGAGGAGGTATGCCGGGTGGCGGTCCCGGAGGGAGGGGATCCCAGGCGCAGGCCACACTCAGTGTTAAGGAGATAGTGGCGCAGGCAAAGGAGATAGAGGACCAAGGGTATGACGTATATCAGATGAACACAGACAGTCTCGAAGCGGTGCAGGCTGTCCGGGCTGCAACTAATCTTGTGATAATGTCGGCCCTCAGAGTTGGTGGTGGCGCTGGCGCACCCATGGGGGGAGGTACCACTACTTTGCATCCGTGGGTTTATGAGGGTTCCGACCTGGATTGGCAGTTCGGAAAGAACACTCCTGGTATTGCGAACGTAAATCAGCCTACTGCTGCTGAAATTGAGCAGGCTGTCGAAGCGGCAAGAAAACTTGAAGGTTTGGCCGATATCTTGTGGATCAGGGATGGTCGTCATGAGCATCCCAACGATTGGACTCAAGACGAGGACAGGCCATTTAACCTCGCTTATGCCGAGGCCATTAAAAAAGCCGGCTTGAAGGTGCTCGTATGCCCCAGTGCCGGATTCCACAACGTGTTGCAGAACGAGGAATTTATCGCGACCGGAAAAACGGATATGGTTGGCATGACGACTCCCTTTTTCGCCGACCCGGAATTGGTCAAGAAGATAACTGAGGGCAGAGTTGAAGACATATTGCCCTGTGTTCAGTGCCATAGCTGCCACGGAATCAGCCGCACCCATGGGCCATGGTATGACACATGCACCGTAAACCCGAAGTGGGCAACCCCGGCGTACAAACTTGACAACATCCCTGCTCCCAAAGCGGTAAAGAAAGTTGCCGTGATCGGTGGCGGTCCGGGCGGCATGAAGGCAGCCCTCGTCGCGGCCGAAAGAGGGCACAAGGTGACTTTGTATGAGAAGAGCGAAGCATTGGGAGGATTGCTCCAGCACACGGACTATACCCAATGGAAATGGAATTACAGAAACTTCAAGAATTACCTCGTTAATCAAGTGAAAAGGGCGGGGATAGAGGTTCAGCTAAAGACAACTGCTACTCCCGACATGATCAAGGCAAAGGGGTACGATACGGTCCTCGTTGCAACCGGAGCAGAGCCTGTTATTTCCAGGATGGCCGGTGCGGACGCCAGCAATGTGTTTAATATCCTGAGCGTTTACAGCAACAAGAAGGCTCTTGGTAAGAACGTGGTCGTCATCGGTGCCGGGCGAATTGGTACGGAGACTGGAATGGGTTTGGCCAAGGACGGTCACAAAGTGACGCTGATAGGGAGCGGGAAGAACCTGATCGAACTGGAAGTGATTGGTTCGCACAATATGATGAACCAGATAGCCATAGCTCAAAACCATCCTGACTTCGATTTTGTTCTGGAGGCCACCGTCAAGAGCATCACGGGCAGTAAAGTCACTTATACGGATTCCAAAGGTGAAGAGAAATCCATCCAGGCAGACAGCATCGTGATCTATTCCGGCCTCAAGCCGAGGCTGGATGAAGCGATGAAGTTCTCGGGCTCAGCGGATCAGGTGCTTTTCCTCGGTGATTGCACCGGGAAGAACGGAACGATTCAGAAGACCATACGAAGTGCATTCTTTGTGGCATCTCAGGTTTAACGCCGCTAGTTTTTGATTTTGAATTTTGAAAAGTTGTTTTGGAGCTGACGTGTCGTTTTATTTTGGAGTTATTCAAATCAACATAATGGGTAAATAAGGAGGGGGTCTTGAGTCTTCTAAAATCGCTTATGAGAAGAAGGCAGTTTCTTGTTGCTGCAGGTGTAACTTCAACAGGTGCGTTGACATGCAATAAACTCGCAGCTTTTGGCGCTCCGAGTGGCGCAAACGCCCCAGAAAATATTATGGGCGCCGCAATGGCAGCCGAGAAGGCCGCAGCTGCCGCCGCAAAAGCATCATTCAGCAGGTGCCCCCATCTATTATCACCTCTCAGAATCAGAAACGTTGTGCTGAAGAACAGGATAATGCACACCGTATCTCCTACCTACTTCATGCAGGGCCCGGAAAATTTCCCTGCCGAAATGTATAGAAACCACTATTCAAACGTGGCTAAAAATGCTGCTATCGTCTCGATGAGTACGCACTTCGGGACATATCCAAAAACGTACGTCAAAGGCCAGCACGGACCGAGTGCAAACTTTTGTGATGACATATGGCAGGATATCCCTCCCGTTGAAAATTACGTCCAACGCCTGATGGAAGATATCCATTGCGAAGGCGCCCTGATTCTGAAGGCAGGTGCCACCGGTGGCCAGGGAATGATCGGTATGCCCGGCGGAGGCATTGTCCCAGGCGAAGGTGGTGCGCGCGGCGAGGCCCCTGGCGGAGGCGGAGACAGGGGAGCAGCGCCAGGCGGAATGCCCGGAGCAGAAGGAGGAGATAGAGGAGCGGCCCCCGGAGGGATGCCGGACGGAGCAGCCGGGGGTAGAGGAGGACCTGGCGGACGAGGCCCACAAACACAAAAAAGCATGAAAGAGATTGTAGCGGAGGCAAAGGGAGCTGAGGACTTTGGCTATGACGTGTATTCGATAAACACGGATAGCCTTGAGATAGTACAGGCGGTCCGGAATGCAACTAACCTTATATTAATGACACAACTCAGAAGTGGTGGGGGCATGATGATGGGTGACGGAAGGAATACCTCCGGAGTCACAAACAGTAATCAGCCGACTGCCGCTGAATTGGAACAAGCCGTGGAAGGGGCGAGGAAGCTTGAGGGCCTGGTTGACTATGTGCAGATCAGGATTGATGAACATCCTAACGCTTGGGTCCAGGACAAGGGTAAACCTAAGAGCCTTGCCTATGCCGAAGCCATCAAGAAGGCAGGCATTAAGATCCTTACATGCCCCACCGCCGGGTTCCATTATCCGTTAGAGAATGATGAATTTATCGCCAGTGGCAAAACTGACATGGTAGGCATGACGACGCCGTTTTTCGCCGATTGGGAGTTGGTCGGAAAGGTGCGAGAAGGCAGGGCCGATGATGTAATTCCGTGCATTGCGTGCAACAACTGCCACGGGATAAGCATGACAAAAGGGCCCTGGTATAGCACATGCACAGTAAATCCGAAGTGGGGATTGCCGCCGTATAAACTTGCCGGCATCATTGCTCCAAAAACAAAAAAGAAGGTTGCGGTGATCGGTGGAGGCCCGGGCGGCATGAAGGCGGCTCTTGTAGCTGCCGAAAGAGGACACAAGGTGACCATTTACGAGAAGAGTGATTCCCTGGGTGGACTGCTCAAGATTGCGGACAATACCCAATGGCGATGGAATTTCAAAGACTTAAAGGATTATTTCATCTATCAGTTGAAAAAAAATGGGGTCGAGGTGAAGGTGAAAACGACGGCAACGCCGGCGATGATCAAGGCGGCAGGTTTCGACACGGTTCTGGTAGCGACAGGTGCAGAGCCTATTATTTCCAAAATGCCCGGCGCGGATGCCAGCAATGTATTTGATATCGTATCATCCTACAGCAAGAAGGACGCCCTCGGGAAAAATGTAGTGGTCATCGGAGCAGGAAAATTCGGCACAGAGGCCGGATTAGGAATGGCCAAGGATGGACACAAGGTAACTGTGCTTACAAGCGCAAAAGAACTGGTGGAAACGGAAAACATCGGTCCCCACAATATGCAGAATCAGCAGTTCATATACCAAAGCCACCCCGACTTTAAATATGAACTGGGGGTCACGGTTAAGAGTATCACCGGAGGAAAGGTGACCTACACGGATTCAAAAGGTGCTGAGAAGTCCGTCCAGGCCGACAGCATTGTGATCTGGTCCGGTCTTAAGCCCAGGATGGACGAAGCCGAGAAGTTCTTCGGCTCGGCCGAGGAGGTCCTTCTGCTCGGTGACTGCACCGGCAAGAACGGTTCGCTTCAAAAGGCCATACGCAGCGCCTTCTTTGTGGCGTCTCAAGTCTGAGCTAGCTGGGGGCGATCCGGGTTTTGAGATTAAAAAAGCAGTGAGAAAGACTGACAATGTCTTTTCCAAAAGGCAGGGGAGCACAAAGCCCCTGCCTTTTTTCTTGTATGCATGCTCGTCCACGAAAATTTTCAGGGATAAAGGTTTGCTGGAGGCGTTTAAGCTGGGAAAACGGAATCTTCAAATATGCGCACTGCTTCGAAAATAGAGGCTATGACATGCTTATAATCGGTATTGCCTCAAATGTAGGGTTGGGCCGGCCGGAGCCCGGCCCCACAAGTTCCAGGTTAAAGGAGCTGCACCGTAACGCTCACATTTTCATGCGTCACCGGGTGCGCCACAGGCGCATGAGGGACTGTTCCGAATGGCAAAGCACAGCCGATCGGGTTCATCGGTGCCTATGCAATAGTGTGCGCCGCCCTTCATTTCCAGCTCGACCGCATCGTAACCGGAAACGTTGAACAACCAGCCATGCGGCCCGTAATGAATTCCCCATCCATAGAAGAAATTGGTGCGGATTTGTTGAACCGCCCTGATTTCCGACAGTCGAAATTTCTTCTGAATCAGGCCGATGCCGAACCTCAAACGAACGTATTCTGCATCAATCTCCACGGTCAGGTTATAGAACAGGAACAGGCAGACAACCAGAGTCGCAATAACAAAGAGGTTGATAAAGGCTGCGCTTGGCGGCAGGACTGATGAAAGCGCGCCCGTCAGAATCAGCGCGGCTCCGAGCACCACCACCAGGACCCCACCGAATTGCGTGTGCTGATACATGCGCAGCTCCTGACCAACACCTTAGACTGCTGTGCGGCGGATGTAAAGCCATCTCAAGAAAATATGGAGATGATCATCAAATCGAATCGTCGAATGGAGATTGTCCGAAAATAGCTCCGCTGCAAAGCTGTCGCTGATAGCGCGCAAACATTAGCGAGAATTAATGTAGAAATGGCAGAATTATTTTGGTCATGTTTGAAACCATGTCCCAGGGCACAATTGCGATAATCATATCTGTCTTCCGGATACACTAGAACGTTACTGGTTATGAATACCTATCCGCGTAAGCAGGTCTCGTAGTATCCGGCGACGCTAGGTTCGGAGAAACATCAACTTGACCCATCGGGATCGGAAAAAGGCTGAATATTGCTACTTGACAAATGCAGAAGCAGCAAATATTTGGAAGCAATATGCAGGAAGTTAATGTTATAAGGCAATAATGACGCTAATATATGCATAATGATTTGAAAAAGTAACATTCTATGCAATTTTTTTAAAACACCCGTTGACAAACGAAAAGCTTCGTATTTATAGTAGCTGGACGAATTCTTTGTTTCCAACTGATGAATTTTAGGGAAAGCGACTATGAAACTGATTATGTCGATAATTCGTCCCCATCGTCTTCAAGATGTGAAAGAGGCTCTCTCCGAAATTGGGGTGGCCGGTCTGACGGTTACGGATGTTAGAGGTGCCGGCAGGCAGAAGGGCCAGGTTGAGCGATACCGCGGTTCGGAGTACAGCATCGATCTACTTGCAAAAGCAAAAATCGAACTGGTTGTTGCCGATGACCAATGCGAGGAAGTTGTTCAGACAATCCGAAAAAGCGCCTACACGGGTGAAATCGGAGACGGGAAAATCTTCATTATCCCGATTGAGGATTCCATGCGCATTCGCACCGGTGAAAGGGGAGAAGACTCCCTGTAATAAGAATATGGAACACTTTTTTTGTAAAAGGAGAGCATAGTAATGGCGAAAAATCCGAAAGAAGTGATTGATCTGGCAAAAAAGGCGGAAGTAAAGATTGTGGATGTGAGATTTATTGATCTTCCCGGAGTTTGGCAGCATTTTTCGATCCCAGTGGAGGACCTAACTACAGAGCTTTTTGAAGACGGCCTCGGATTCGATGGTTCAAGCATTCGAGGTTTTAAAGAAATTCATGAAAGCGACATGCTACTTATTGCTGATCCCGAAACAGCTTATGTGGATCCAATGCTTACAATTCCCACTTTGGATTTGATCTGTAACGTTTATGATCCGGTCACGCGGGAACCATACAGCCGCGATCCTCGCTATATCACTCAGAAGGCTGAACGATATTTAAAGGGAACGGGGCTTGGCGAAATCAGCTATTGGGGACCTGAACTGGAGTTCTATATTTTTGACGATGTGCGTTACGATCAAACCGCGCATAGCGGCTATTATTTTATTGATTCTGAAGAGGGCGTCTGGAACACAGGTCGGGCCGAGAATCCCAATCTCGGATATAAAATAAGGCATAAGGAAGGATATTTCCCTGTACCGCCGGCCGATGTCTTTCAGGATTTCCGCTCCGAGATCATCCTCAGAATGAAGGAAGTGGGTGTCCCAATCGAGGTCCATCATCATGAAGTGGGCACGGCAGGGCAAGCGGAGATCGACATGCGATTTGCCCCGATGACAAAAATGGCCGACAACGTAATGTATTATAAATACATCATCCGAAACGTGGCCAAAAAACATGGGAAAACCGTAACTTTCATGCCGAAGCCTTTGTTCGGCGACAATGGTTCTGGCATGCACTGCCATCAGAGCTTATGGAAGGGCGATACGAACCTGTTTTACGATGAAAAGGGCTATGCCATGCTGAGCAAAATGGCGCAATACTACATCGGAGGTTTGCTGAAACATGCTCCGGCACTCCTTGGCTTCTGTGCCCCTACGACAAATTCCTATAGAAGATTGGTTCCTGGTTATGAAGCGCCTGTAAACCTTGCATATTCCCAGCGCAATCGATCGGCTGCCGTGCGTATCCCCGTGTACTCCAAAAGCCCTAAATCAAAGAGAATTGAATTCCGATGTCCGGATCCTTCTGCGAATCCCTATTTGTGCTTTGCCGCCCAACTGATGGCAGGACTCGATGGAATTCAAAACAAGATTGAACCGGGTGAACCTCTTGAAAAGGATCTCTATGATCTTCCTCCGGAGGAAGCGAAAGCTGTGAAAAGCACTCCTGGATCTCTCGGCGAAGTGCTGAATGCTTTGGAACGGGATCATAACTTCCTTCTGAAGGGGGATGTGTTTACGCCCGATGTGATTGAAACCTGGATCAAATACAAACGGGAAAAAGAACTGGCCCAAGTGAACCTCCGGCCAACTCCCTACGAGTTCTTTCTGTATTTCGATCTATGATCCTTTAAGTTTTCTAGTCTTTGAGCCTTCGAGTTATTTCGAAGGCTCAAAGACGCAGCCTTCTGATTTTAATGGCTGCCGGACATCATGTTGCTTATGATTATCTTCTATGCAAAAAGAGATCGAGCAACTTCGGTACAAGTTCCGCAAAAGGCGATCGGAGTTATTTCATTCCGTATCCTTGACCGCCCCTTCCCGCGACCTGCTGGAAGCGAACGCATCCCTCGTTGATGGAATTATTAGAGAAATCTACCAAATCTCCTGTCAGGCCGCTGACCAAACAGCGTCCCGTTCTCGTCATTCCGGACTTGCGATTGTGGCTACCGGAGGTTACGGAAGAAGAGAGCTGAATCCCTATTCTGATATCGATATCGCATTTATTCCGGCTGAGGAAGAGGATCCCTGGGCGGAGGCCCTGGTCCATAGGGCTTTCAAACTGGTAATGGATGTCTTTTTGTCTTTGCGCGATGTCCGCGTCGGCTATGCATTCCGGCCAATTGCTGAAGCAACCGCCTGGGATGCTATAACCAAAACGGCTCTTTTGGATCTCCGTCATATTTGCGGCGATCAAAATCTCGCGGATGAGCTGAGGCTTCGAATCCAGGAGGTTTTATCCCCTTTGGACCTCATGCTCGAAACCGCAGCGGCAAAGGACTCGCTCGGGAAACAGGCGCGCTCTATTTATGCAGTTGAGCCGAACCTTAAGGAAGGTCCCGGTTCGCTTAGGGACCTGCATCGTGCACGCTGGATATTCAAGTTGTTTCTTAAGGTTGAAGACAAGATGCTTGAGCCCTCTTTGCGAAATTGTGTTGGGTTTTCGGAGCAGAAGCTTGCCGAAATTCGGGAGGCGGCAGATTGGTTTTGGCGCGCCCGGACCTGGCTGCATTTGGCGGCTGGAAGGCTTTCCGATGTCCTGATTACAAACTATCAGGATCGGATTGCGTACGAATTGAATGATTGCTCAGCACAAGAATGGATGGCTCGGCATTTGATGCATTCTGAAACTCTCGCGAGATTCAGGGAATCGGCGGTACGGACTCTTCATCAAGGCCCACTGCAGGTGAACGGTATCCGGCTGGAGGATGGAACTCTACATTTGCGGGATGACGCTTCTGTTCCGATTTCTCCTGTTGGAATGGTCCTGTTCTCGCAGCGATATGCAATTCCAGTGAGCCTACGCGATCTAAGGAAATTGGACGAAGATCGCCGACTCGCTCTTAAGGTCCTGACTCCTTCAAGCGAAGAAGTTTGGGCTTTTAATCAGATACTGTGTGAAAACCGAGGTCAGGCAGCCGCATTGCGGGTTTTGTCCAAATTTGGAATTCTTGATCGATTTATACCCGATTTCTCAAAAGTAATGCGTTTTGTTCCACCGGATCCCGCGCATCGTCATACCGTGGGTGAGCATTCGATTCAGATGATCGAGCATCTTGAAAGCCTGCGTGCGGGTCTGGATGCCGACGGACAGCGATTCACTGACCTGCTCCGCCAGTGTTCTCACTTTGATGTACTTTGCCTGGCGGCGTTGCTGCACGACACCGGGAAACTCATTCCCGGCAGGGATCATTGCGAGACCGGTGCAGAATTGGCGAAGACCGTTGCTGCTAGGTTGAATCTTGCACCCGAAAAAAGTGAGATGCTTGATGTCCTGGTTAGACAACACCTACTGCTCGTGCGCACCGCAAGACTCCACGATCTGAAATCCGTAAATGTTATCCAGAAGGCGGCTGAGCACGTGCCGAGCCTGGAAGCTTTGCGCCATCTCTACGTCTTTACCTATGTTGATACCTGCGCCGTCGCAGAAAAGAACTGGACCTCAATGGATGACAGGGATCTGGAGGACCTATACAGAAGAATGCAGGACTTCTATACGCCGAGCGGGACCGAAGCTTCGGGCATCGGAGGTCAAAGTGACCAGGCTGTACTGATTCGGAAAAAACTGGCTGCACTTCAAACACCCAAAAATCAAATGGCGGTCATGAAGCACTGTGATGCAATGCCTGCCAGCTATGTTTTGAACACGCCCCTGGAAGAGATCGCATCCCATCTGCAACTCCTCGACAGGCTGGAGGTGGAGAGCGTTGTGCTCGATGTATACAACCGTCCGCGTGATGATTATTCCGAGCTTACAATCTGCACCCATGACGATCCTCAGCCGGGAATGCTGGCAAAAATTACCGGCGTACTCTACGGCTGCGACGCGGATATCCAAAAAGCTCAGGCGTTTACCATGGAGAAAGATCATCCCGTCATCCTGGACACGCTTTGGATTCGCGCCAACGGAACGCAGATTTCCGAGAACAAGGCCCGAAGAATCCGGGCAGCACTTAAGCAAGTTCTTACGGGCGCAAAAACAATCGAGCAGTTTCTAAAACAAGCCGGAAAGAATCCGCCTAACGGAATTGCTCTGGACAGCATCGACCTGAATAATGATCTTTCCGAAGAGCATACTGTGGTTCACATTGTGGCTCGCGACCTGCAAGGTCTTCTCTATTTAATGACTAGGAGCCTCTCGCGCTGCGGACTGCACATTCACTCCGCCAAAATAGCAACATGGAGCGCGCGCGCCGAGAACAATTTCTATATTACTATGGCAAAAGGCGGGCGAATTCCAGATCGGGATCTGCGATTGTGGACGGACCAGCTTGCTCGCGTCCTGCGGGGCGCCGGGGTTGAGCCCTCGAACCTTTGAGTCTAGGCGCTAAACTCCAAAACTCGTATGAATCGAATCGTTAGTGTAGCCCGAGAAACATTTGCTCCGGAACTGGTGCAGTGCGCCCTTGAAAGCCTCTCCGAATCTTCTGCGGTCGCAACCGAGGGCCTCAATGCCTGCTCCAATTCTTTTCTGTCTGGCTTGGGCAAACTCCTGGTTGTTTCTCCTCCAATGCTGGACACGTTGCGAGCCCATCCGAAATATATCCGCTGGTTGAGTGCGCAGGTAATGCAGTTCGATGACGTACCAAAGGATCAGTTCGGTTTTCAAGAGCGATGGATCTCCTGGAATGACCGCGACGAAACAAGCACAGACATCTTTGAAAACCTTCGAGCATTCAAGCGGCGGGAATATCTGCTCCTATCCTTCCTTGACGTAGCAGGACTGCTTTCTTTTGCTGAGACAGTGAGCCGAATATCGGCACTGGCGGACTGGGTCATCAATATCGCTCTCCGATTTTGTTGGGAAAATCTGGTCGAGGAAGAGTCTGCGCGATGGCGAGCGGCATTGCCGGACAGTGGATTTGCTGTCATCGCCATGGGTAAGCTCGGCGGAGAAGAACTCAACTACAGTTCGGATGTTGATTTGATCTTCTGCAGGCGAAATCCGGACAGCAGCAAGGAACTGGACCTGTTTTCAAAACTTGGAGAACGCCTCATCCGGGTGCTTTCCAGCGTTGGGCCGGAAGGATTCCTTTACAGGGTCGACATGCGACTCCGCCCTTATGGCGCAGCCGGTCCCCTGGTTCCAACGGTGGATAACCTTATCAACTATTACGAATCCTGGGGTGAAGCATGGGAGCGACAGGCACTCATTAAAGCCCGCTATATCGCCGGATGTGAGGAAGTCGGGAAGCGTTTCCAGGACTTTGTCAGCGCATTTACCTTCTCGCGGCAAATGGATGAGTTTGCCCTTGAGGACGTCAAGAGAGTCAAGCACCGTGCTGAGAAGGAATATGCGATCGAACCTAAGATACATCTGAAGCGGGGTCCGGGGGGCATACGGGATATCGAGTTTTATGTCCAGTTTTCTCAGCTGACAATAGGTTGGAGGTACCCGGAGGTTCGGATAAAAAACACATTGAAAGCCATTGAAGCGCTCGCCGGTGACAAAGTATTGTTGGATGGCGAGGAGAGCGTGCTTTCCATCGCTTATATCTTTCTGCGAACTGTCGAGCATCGGCTACAACTTCGAGCATTAACTCCGCAATCGGTGATTCCGGATTCTCAGGAAGAGGTGGAACTGTTGGCTCGCAGCCTTGGGTTCGAGCCGGATGTCGTCTTGGCCTCTGAAGCTTTTCTCAGGATTTTGAATCGCTACCGTTGCCAGGTCCGCGGCATTCTTGAGAGAGTTTACCTTGCGCCGGGTTATCTCAAATTAAACGAACGGGAGGAAGAATTAGCTCAATTGTTGAGCGATCGCACGCCCAAGCAGCGAGTGCGTGAGTTGCTTTCTCAATATGGATTCCGCGACATCGACAAAGCATGGCAAAATATCCGACTGCTTGCTTTGGGACCGGCAGGATTATTGCTGCCTCCGGGTGAACGGCGGGCATTCGTGGAATTCGCTTTTCCTATGCTGGAAGTGTTGAGAGATAGCATCGATCCAGATCAGGCGCTCCATAATCTTGAGGACTTTGCGGCTGCCACCGGAAACAGAATATCGTTTTTGCGCGCGCTGGCATCGCGCAGGCCGCACTTATCACGTCTGACCAATCTTCTGGCTCTCAGCAATCGTTGTCGTCAGATTTTATCCAGACATCCTGAATATTTCGACAGCCTTGCTCGCGGAATATATCTGCATGAAGGCAGGCAGGAAGATGAGATGTACTACGAACTGCAGGACCGTATGGGCGCGTCGCCACGCGGAGAGACGCGGGAATATGTTCTGCGGAAATACCGCCAGCGGGAAATGGTCCGGATCGCATATCGGGATCTGGCCGGTCTGGCAGACTCTCTGGAAGTGAGCCGGGAATTAAGCGGATTGGCATCCGCATGCATTCGGGCCGCCGTCGATTGGACCTACCCTCCCTATACCGATCCTTCACAAGTGCGAAAGGAGCATCTCCGTTTGGTTGTGCTCGGGAAGCTGGGTTCCAGGCAAATGCACTACGCCTCTGACCTGGATCTTATTTTCCTATATGATGCCGAGTCCGACACGAAAAGCCCGGAACCGAGAGCCCGTTTCCAGAAAAAACAGGACGAAAGGGTCGAAAGAATCATTGAGCTTCTTGCGGCAGTGACTGCTGAGGGAGTCGCCTATTCTGTTGACCTGAGATTGCGTCCGGGAGGTGCCTCGGGAATACTGGCACGTTCATGGGAGAGCTTTTTAGAATACTCGATGCAATATATGCAGCCTTGGGAACGCATGGCCCTTGTCAGGTCAAGGATGATTGGCGATTCAGACGAGCATCTGCATCGCTGGGATACTTTGCTGGCGTCAGTTGTCTATGAGTACGACTGGAATGAAGATGCTTTCGAATCCATTCGGCACATCAAGAGAAGAATCGAGTCGGAGAAAAGCAGAGAGTCTCGCAACCATCTCGATTTTAAGTACGGTAAAGGCGGCATAGCAGATTTGGAATTCCTTGTGCAGTTCTTGCAGATAAGACATGGTCGGCAAAATTCAGGCATTCGAGCTCCCGGTCTGCAGGATGCGGTTCTTGCTTTGCATAAAGCCGGAGTTCTAAAGGAACAGGAAAAAGATGCAATTCTCCGGGCGCATCGGTTCGAGCGCATGGTAGAGAATCGTTATCAGCTTATGGAGGAGTGGACATCGCGAGAAATTTCCCGCGAATCTCCGATGCTTGTTCGCCTTGCCGCAAGCCTTGGATATCGCGGAGATGCCGCCGAAGTGCATAAGGCCTTCGTGTCCGATTGGGATGACATCGCCGGCTCAGTTCGCCGGCTGGTGGAAGAACATTTCTTTTAATTCGAGACTCAAAATTCAGAATTAACCTCGAATTTATAATCTCAAAATGCAATGAGGGTGAAATCTAATGACGCAGATCAATTCGACAGCACAAGTCCTGGAAATTGCCAAGCAGGAGAGAGTGCGCTTCCTGCGCTTGCAGTTTACCGACATACTCGGATCCATCAAGAATGTAGAGATTCCGGAACCGCAGTTCGAGCGTGCGCTCGAAGGGCAAGTGGTATTTGATGGCTCGGCGATCGGGGGATTCTTCCGGCTGGAAGAATCCGATATGATCCTCTGGCCCGATCCGGCGACCTTCAGGGTTTTCCCGTGGGAAGATCGGCGAGGGAAAGTTGCTCGCATGATTTGCGATGTGCGGCTTCCCGACGGATCCCCTTTCTCCGGCTGTCCTCGAACAGCCCTGAAAAAAGTAGTGAAACAGGCCGAAGAGACTGGGTACTCGCTCATGGTCGGCACCGAAGTGGAGTTTTTTTTATTCTTGCGGAGCGCCGATGGCCGGGCAACCAGTATCACCCATGATGTTGGAGGCTATTTCGACCTTGCGCCTATTGATCGAGGAGAAGAAGCGCGCAGGGATATGGTCTACGCGCTCGAGCGAATGGGATTTCATGTCGAGGGTGCGCACCACGAAGTGGCGCCCGGCCAGCACGAGATAGATTTCAAACCCGTGGATGTAATGGAAGCCGGAGACACTATTGTCACCTGCCGTTTCCTGGTCAGGAAAATAGCGTTGGATAACGAGCTTCATGCGACGTTCATGCCCAAGCCTTTCTTTGGCCAGAACGGTTCAGGTCTCCATCTGTATCAGGCCTTGTTCAAAGATGGCGTCAACGCGTTTTCCGATCCGAAAGGGAAGTACCGCCTGACGCCGCTGGGTCTGCAGTACATTGCCGGCGTGCTGGATCATACACGCGGAATGGTTCTCATAACAAATCCGCTGGTGAATTCGTACAAGCGTCTTTCTCCGAATTTTGAGGCACCCACACATGTGGCATGGTCCGAAATAAATCCAAATCCTCTTGTGCGCACTTCAGATCGACGAGGGGAAGGAACATTCTGCGAGTTCCGCCTTCCGGATCCGTCCTGCAATCCCTATTTGTGTCTGGCCGCTGTTCTTGCCTCCGGGATGGAGGGAGTTCGGAAGCAAATGGACCCGGGACCTCCGGTGAATAAAGATATTTTCAAAATGAGTCATAGAGAGCGCAGCCGGCTGGGCGTTGAAAGCCTGCCGAACGACCTCAGCGAGGCGGTCCGTGCGTTTCAGAAGGACAAGTTCCTGCAGAATGCGCTTGGCTCGCGAATCTCAGATCACATCATCCAGGCCAAGCGTAGCGAATGGCAGGAATACATCAGCCAAGTTCATCCTTGGGAGATCGATAGATATCTAGCGTCGTATTGAAGGTTGCCAAATGTAAAGAAGCGTTTGACACACTATACTAGACAGTATGCCGAGAAACCCGAGGAAGCGCAACCCCGTAGATATATCTGGAAGCGCCGCCGCAGTAGAGTCTGTGCGATGAATGCGGATCAAGGTGTGTTTTGCTGAGTCCAATTCACCCGAGCTTGCCAGTCGATGCCATTCGCCATCACCTTCCGATTGCAATATCCTGGAGAAGGGAAGAAAACGTCCTAGCAAACAATTATGTAGTTTTTGCTCCAGGATGATACAATCCTGT
>Ga0208980_10000159_pt1 | contig 33862 bp, 25 predicted proteins | sample WetSurMetagenome_3_FD_187993 | JGI IMG/M metagenome (GOLD analysis project Ga0208980, IMG submission 187993) | Wetland microbial communities from Twitchell Island in the Sacramento Delta, sample from surface sediment Aug2011 Site A1 Bulk (version 2) | ecosystem: Environmental > Aquatic > Marine...
TACAGCCGCGCCGGGGCACGCCACTCCCCGTAGGGACCGAACTCAATTCGTTTGGCGGCTTCCAGCGAAGGGAGTCCGGCGTCGAAGCTCTTCTTCGACGCTTCACGGACGTACTGGAGGTACGCTTTCATCTCGGTTACCCCTTCGATCCCGCAGAGCGGGCCGTGCCCGGGAACGATGACTTCCGGGTCGAGCTGAACGATCAGGTCGAGGCACCGGAACCACTTTTCGTAGGATCCCACCCAGCCCATCGGCGTACACTGCCGGAAAAGCACGTCGCCGGCGAACACCACGCCCTCCTTGGGCACATGGATGATCGTGTCCCCGACCTGATGGCACGGCCCGACGTAGATCAAGTGGACCTCCGTGCCGTCGAGGTCCAGCTCGTAGCGCGTGTCGAACAAGGTCGTCGGCATGACGAGCTCGACGCCGTCCAGGTTATAGTCCTCCAGCAATTGCTGTCCCGCGGCCGCGATGCCAGGGTGGAGCGCCTGGAGTACCAGGCGCGTGAGGAAACGGTCTACACCGTGGAGCAGTTTCTGAGTCTCCTCCGGATTGGCGACGTGCTTCATCCGCTCGGGCACCGACCGGTGGGCAATGATTTCCGCGCCATCGAAGAGCTGATTGCCCCAGACGTGGTCCCCGTCTTCGTGCGTGTTGATGACGCGTTTCGGCATGGCGGGCCAGACCTTGCTGAACATCTCAATCATCTGCCGCGCGTGGGACAGGTCCGACTGCGTGTCGATGACCACTCCGCCCCCCCGATTGATGAGTCCCGAGTTTGCATCGCACACGCGGTTCTTCTCGTTCAGGACGGCAAAGCAGTTTTCGCTCACTTGCTGCAGTTTCATGTTGCCAGTCTCCTTAAGGGAAAGGGCACGCTTTCCGCTATCACGGGCAGTCCGGGTTGCACACGGCGCCGTTGGCTTTTACAGATAAATATTGTATAATTATTGCGCAGTCTATCGAATTTCCGCAAAGCAAAAATGAACATCCCACGACAGCGCTTCGAAAATACGCAGCGTGTATCCCAGCCCGGCGTCACGGCGGTTGAGATCAGGGATCCCACCGTCGCCGACGAGGGCATCGGGGTCCTCACGCGGGAGTTACTGCAGCTCGAGGCAAAACCGTTACGGGCCAGGCAAGTTGTCGTTCGCCTCGCGGACAGCACGGTCCTGTTCCAAGCGACCAACCGTCGGGTTCGCGCGCACACGGAGTTGCACAGCGGACTGCTGGCATTCGTCATTAGGGTACAGGAGCCCAGGACAACATGAAAAGCTCCTTCGTAAAACTTAACCACGTGTCCACTTTATCAGGGAAAGGTCAGATAGAAATGTATTACAGCAAAGACGGAACGAGATCAAGAAACTCATTCCGTTGCGCTGGCTTACCGAATAATCGGCGATCAGAAACAGCCGACGCACGCTCAAGGATGATCTGGGCAGCACGACGCGCCCCTTCTGCCGGTATCTGCGCATACGTTACCTCGCGCCCGACATTCGCCACGATCGCATCGGCAAGTGACGAGGGCGTCGTGCGCCCCTGGGTCATTCGTACACCCGCCCCTTGCCGTGCCAGCCGGCTTGCGATCGTGACTTCCTGTTCGGACTGGCCTTCAATGGGGAAGAAAAGAAATGGTCGACGCAACGCCGTGACTTCGAGCGTTGTAGTCCCGCCGCCCTGCACGACGGCAAGGTCGCAGACGGCCAGATGCTTGTAGAGGTCCGGTACCATGCCATACCGCTCGGGACCTTGGGGAACGTCGAGCGTGGCGGGGTCGATACGTGGCCCGCACACGAGAACCATCCTCAGGCCCGGCAGACGCTGCGCGGCCAGCGAGTAGGCACGGCCGCAGAGTTCGAGGAGCGAACGTCCCACCGCAGTACCGCCGACGGTACAGATCACAAGCGGCTCAGACCCATAGCCGAGTGTCGCCCTAAGGTGGGGCCGATCCCGTACGGTTTGGATATCAAAGCCGAGCGGGTAGCCGACAAATTCGACATGGTCCTCGGCATACCGGCGGCGGTTCGGCAAGAAGACTCCGAACGGATGGTCGGGCACATCCTCGGGCTCTCCGAAGAAGATAGCAGCATTGTTCTGGCGCGCCGTGACGCGCCGCTCCTGCGCCCAGATGAAGTTGAGGCCCCAGGCGCCGAGCCACTCGAGCGGATTGCGAGTCGTGACATCCATGCCGTAGAAGTCATACATCATGATGAAGGGTACATCGACTGGCAGCACATTCATGCCGAAGACGTATGCGACCACGACCTCATAGGTCTCATTGCCAATAATGACATCGAATTGACCGTGCTTTGCTGCGTTGCCGAGCACCCGGGCGTTGTGAAGCCAACATCCAAGCGCGCGGTACACGTACGTGGTGAGGCTAAGGTGGCCACCTTGGGCTGCTGCCTCGGCCTGATCCGTCTCGCATCGGTAGCTTGCGCATTCAGGGACAAGGATCTCTCCTCCGGCAGCGAGTACATCAGAGGCGGGTGGCGCGGCCAGCCAGTGCAGCTCGACACCGGTTTCCATCGCACGCAGCTCGCGGGCCACGGCGAGGTCGCGGGTCACATGGCCGAGCCCGATCGACCCGCTCACATAAAGCATTCGGATTGCACTCATAGTAACACCAACGTTTTTTGAACCCCTTATCCGAAAAGAATAGGAAGATCAGTTCAATAGAGGCTTGGTCCAGGGAGTGATGATACGATATCGATTTGTCTACTTTACAACCATAAGGACGAAGTATCGTATGGGCAGTTTCCGATTACACTCTCACATCCGATTCTCCAGAAAATTAGATGCTAGGTGGTCGGATTTGCTAGGCTACAGGCGGAGGAGGCATTCACCTGACAAGTAACTCTTAGGTTCAAGAGCAGTCAAGGAGAAATATGGGTATTGGAAATTGCCTCCGTTTAAAAACTCAGATGAAGAGTTGCATCAGTAATGAGGCATTCTCGGCAGCTACTCTAAAAACATAATTTCAGGAGTCGATACTCGACTTGACACGCAACGTCAGTTCAAGTTCCGTTTGGGGCACATTACTTCATCTCGAGACTCGTCCCGCGAGCCTTGAGCTCATCAGCGGCTTTCCTTGAGTTTCTCCTTAAGCCGCTCCTGTACGATTTCCGTTGCCCGGGCCAGATCCTCGGGTGAGTTGATGCCCATGACCTCGCCGGCGTCGGGCGCGATGACGGAGGCCGTGCGGACCCCCTTGCGCAGCGCTATGGCGAAGATGTCCGTGAAGTAGTACTCTTTCTGGGCATTGTCATTGCCGATCTCACTCACCGCCTCGAAGAGGAACGGATTCTCGGCGCAGTAGATTCCCGTGTTGATCTCGCGGATCTTCCGCTGCTCGTCCGTGGCGTCGCGGTGCTCCACGATCCCCAGCACGTTTCCCTCGGCGTCCTTGACGATCCGGCCGTAGCCGACGGGGTCTTCGAGAAGGGTCGTCAGCACCGTAATGGCCGCACCGGAAGCACGATGGCGTTCCATCAGGTCGCCGATGGTCGATGCCCGCAGCAGGGGCACATCACCGCAGAGGATCAGGATGGTGCCGCGGTAGCCGGCAAAGGCCTCTGCGGCCTGCAGGACGGCGTGCCCTGTACCTAGCTGCTCGCGCTGGTAGACGAAGGCAAGCCCGCGGTTGCCGTAGCGTGCTTCCACAAGCTCGGCCTGGTGGCCGATGATCACGGCAATCCGGGCCGTGCCCATCTGCTCGGCGAGATTCAGGACATAGTCCACCATGGGCCGCCCGGCCACGGGGTGGAGAACCTTCACCAAGTCCGATTTCATCCTCGTGCCCTTGCCGGCAGCGAGAATCAGCGTCGCAAAGGTCTTCTCATTTCCGGTCATGTCGTCCCTTTCCGTGATGATATCTGGATCCGTTTTCTTTCACAGCGCCTTTGTTTCTCCTCCCCTACCGTCAGCCTTCGGCTCTGCGGCCGCTTCCCCGGGCAGGATGACCTGCACCTGCTTGATCGACTTCATGTCCGCATCCTCGATCACGAACTTGACATTGCCCGCGCGGAACTGCTCCATCCGGCGCGGAATCCGTCCCATCTGATGGAGAAGATATCCCGCCAGGGTCTCATAGGGCCCTTCCGGAATGCTGACAGGAACGATCTCCCGCAGCCGCTCGATGCCGATGTGGGCGCTGACCAGGTACTGGCCCGGACCCAGCTTGCGGACGGCGCGCTCCCGCTTGTCGTATTCGTCGCGGATGTCGCCCACGATCTCCTCGAGGATGTCCTCGATCGTCACGATGCCCACGGCCCCGCCGTACTCGTCGACGACCACCGCCATCGGCTCGCCGCGCTTCTGCATCTCCAGCAGGAGATCGTCGGCCGGCTTGCTGGCGGGCACGTAGAGGAGCTGCCGGAGTGCCGAGCGGACGGGCTGGGCGGCCGAGGCGGGCAGCTGCTTCAGGATATCGAAGGCATTGACCACACCGACGATGTTGATGATGTCGCCCCCGTAGACGGGTAGTCGGGAGAAGCCGGTTTCGTTAATGAGCCGAGCGGCATCCCCGAAGGTCGCCTCGTCCTCGAGGGCCGCCACATTGGAGATCGGCACCATGACCCGGCCCGCGCTCGCCTCTGAAAAATCAAAGATGCGCTCCACCATGACTTTCTCCGAGCGCTTGACATCGGTGTCCGCCGCTTCTTCCAGGAGAAGATACTTGAGACCGTCCTTGGTAATGTAAGGCAGGGAAGTTTTCCCCCTCTCGCCTGCCAGGACGTAGACGGCGCCGCGGGCGATCTTCGAGATCATAAACACCAGGGGGTAGAGGACCCATGAGGCCACCCAGATGAAGGGGGCGATCGTCATGGCCCACTTCTCGGCGTGCTGCCTGCAAAGGCTCTTGGGAAGGATCTCGCCGAAAATGAGGACAACAGGCACCATGATGGCCACGGAAATCCACTCGCCTCGGGCCGGCCCGAAATGGCCGATGAGCAGGGATGTGGCCAGGGCCGTGCTGGTCGTGACACAGAGGATGGTTCCCGTGAGCGTCGTCGCGAGAAACCACTCGGGTCGATCCAGGAGACGAAGCGCCAGTCGCGCCGAAGGGATTCCATCCTTGTCCCTTGGCCGGATGATGTTCGGATCCGAGGCCAGCAAGGCGATCTCCCCTCCCGAGAAGATCCCCTCCAGGGCGATGCATACCGGAATGAGCATCATGATCCAGAGATCACTCATGGCCCTTCCCTTTCCCCAGCATCACCCGGACACTGAGGATCCGCGTTCCCTTGACCTTGCGAACCACGAAACTCAGACCATCGCAGGAGATCCCGTCACCCCTTGCGGGCAGCCTGCCGAAGAGATGGAACACGAACCCGCCTACGGTCCCGAAATCCTCCGAGGGAATGGATGAACCGGCAATGCTGTTAAACTCATCGATGGACATGGCCCCGGAGACCATCAGGTTTCGCTCGTCGATCCGGTGGAAGGGCCTCTCGCGGGTATCCCTCTCGTCATAGATGTCCCCAAAGAGGGCTTCCAGGATGTCCTCCATCGTCACGAGGCCCGAGATCCCGCCGTATTCGTCCACGACGAGTGCCACGTGCGTGCTTCGCTTCTGGAAATCCCGAAGCACCTGGTCGGCACTGCGTTCTTCCGGAACGAAGTAGGGTTTTCGCAGAAGAGGCTCGGCCGACGCCGGGGCCTTCCCCTCCGCCATCAGGCCCAGCAGGTCGCGCGCATAGAGGATCCCGACGATATCATCGGGGCCCGTCCCGTACAGGGGGACCCGCGAGTAGCCCTGCTCGATGATCTCCCTGCGCAGAGCTTGCGGGCTCGTGGACACGGGCAGGCAGAACATGTCGACCCGCGGGGTCATGATGTCCTCGACGGTCGTGTCGGCCAGGTCGAAAACCCTGTGGATCAGATCACGCTGGCCGGCATCGATGATCCCTTCTTCATGCCCGGCATCGACGAGACTTCGGAACTCCTCCTCCATGACGGCATTGTCCCCCTCGCCGCCCTTCTTTCGCAGGGGCCGCAGGATATACCCGGAGAGCCTCTCCAGGGCCCAGACGACGGGGAATTCCACTTTTTCAACGAGCATCATGAGCGGCGAGACCATGGAGGAAACCCGCATGGAATAGGTTTTCCCGATGGTTTTCGGGATCGCCTCACCGAAAAGAAGAAGGACCGGCGTCGCAACGGCGATGGCAAGCAACCCCCCCCGCTCACCGAAAAAGCTGATGAAGAGGGCCGTCGTTACGGCGGAAAGGGTGATGTTGACGGCCTCGTTTCCGGCGAGGATGGTGATCAGCAGACGCCGCGGCGCGTCGAGGAGCCTCTCGACGCAAGAAAAGAAGGGGAATCGTTCTTCCTTCATCTTGTGGAGATGAAGAGATGTAAGGGAAAAAAGGGCGGCCTCGGAGGACGAAAAAAAGCCCGATAAAAGCAGGCACAGGCCCAGGAGAGCGAGCTTGAATGTTACGTATGGATCCAAGGTTCTGAATACCCGTGGCTAGAAATTATTTAGAGGATTCGACGGGTTAACGATGGTTGGAGCTTATCGGACAATCCGTAAAAAGTCAACTTGCTGTTGCTCCGTTCGTCTCAGAATTGATTGACTTGATGCCCTTTTTCCGTTATGATGCAAACCATTCTTTTATTCATTTCCCCTTTATATTCAATGATTTCCGTGGTCGACAGGGGGCCATGAGGAGGTGTTTAATGCCGGGTGTGCTGCTGGTCGGAAACGGGGCCCGGGAACATGCCATCGCCGAGGCGATCATGCGTTCCAGCCTCAACCCGAAACTCTTTTCCTGCATGAAGACAAACAACCCCGGGATTGCCGCCCTGTCATCAAAGTCCCTCGTCGGACCCTACGAGGATCTGGCGGCCATCATGGCCTTCGCGAAGGAGAATGGCTGCGAGTTCGCCGTCATCGGGCCCGAAGACCCCCTGAGCCTGGGCATCGTCGATGCGCTCGCGGCCGCGGGGATCCCCGCCGTGGGACCCAAAAAGAAGCTGGCCCGGCTCGAGACGTCGAAATCCTTCACACGGGACCTCGTCCGAAAATACAACATCCCCGGAAACCCCCGCTACGAGACCTTCACCTCGATTGACGGGATCGAGGCCTTTCTCAAGGGGCTTCCCGGCGTCGTCGTGAAGCCAGACGGGCTCACCGGCGGCAAGGGGGTAAAGGTCCAGGGTGATCACTTCCAGACCAGGCAGGAAGCCTTCGAGTATTGCAGAGAGGTCCTGCAGGAGCACTCCGCCGTGGTGATCGAGGAAAAGCTCGAGGGCGAGGAGTTCTCCCTGCAGTGCATCTCCGACGGCAAGACCGTCGTGGCCACTCCTCCCGTCCAGGACCACAAGCGGCGCTTCGTGGGCGACAAGGGGCCCAACACGGGCGGCATGGGCTCCTATTCCGATCGGGATCACAGCCTCCCCTTCATGAGGCCCGAAGACGTCATGGCGGGGCTCGACATCACCCGGAGGGTGGCCGAGGCCATCTACCGGGAGACGGGCGAGTACTACAAGGGCATCATGTACGGCGGCTTCATCATCACGCGAGACGGCGTCAGGCTCGTGGAGTACAACGCCCGCTTCGGCGACCCCGAGGCGATGAACATCCTGCCGCTGCTCAAGACGGATTTCATCGATCTCTGCCGGGCCGTCGTGAACGGGACCCTGGATAAACTCCCCGTGGAGTTCGAAAAGAAGGCCACCGTCTGCAAATACATCGTGCCTAAGGCCTACGGCCTCCCCAAGGACCACCCGGACGCGAAATCGACGTCGGCAAAGATCGACGTGGGGGATGTGGGCTCCGCGCGGCTCTACTATTCCTCGGTCGACAGGAAGGCCGACGGGCTCTACATGACAACCTCACGGGCCATCGGCGTCGTGGGGATCGCCGCAAGCCTCGACGAGGCGGAAAAAATCGCCGAGAACGCCATCTCGGCCGTGAAGGGCCCCGTCGACCACAGGCCCGACATCGGGACAAAGGCGCTCATCCAGCGGCGCATCGATCACATGAAGAAGATCAGGGGCTAGGAGCCCCTGGGAATGCTGGAATAATGGAATATTGGAATACTGGGTAAAGAATTTTTCCAAAACCCATTATTCCATCACTCCATCATTCCATTTTTCCATTACTCAGAATCAGAGGAGCAATGAATGGGCAACAAGATCAAGCGGGTATTAATCAGTGTCACGGACAAGAAGGGCATTGTGGAGTTTGCAAAGGGCCTCAAGGGCTTCGGCATCGAGATCCTCTCGACAGGCGGCACGGCGGCCCAGATCAAGGCGGCAGGCATCGACGTGACCGACGTTTCCGCCTACACGGGCTTCCCGGAGATGATGGACGGAAGGCTAAAGACCCTGCACCCGAAGGTCCACGGCGGGCTGCTGGCCATGCGCGACCACGAAGAACACATGAAGGCGGCCAAAGCGCACGGGATCGAGATGATCGACATGGTCGTCATCAACCTCTACCGCTTCGAGGACACGGTGGCCAAACAGGGTTGCACCCTCGAGGATGCCATCGAGAACATCGACATCGGCGGGCCCACCATGGTGCGCTCGGCGGCGAAGAACTACCGTTTCGTGAGCATCGTCACGGACCCCGAGGACTACCCGAAGATCCTCGAGGAAATGAAAAAGACGGGCGGCGAGGTTTCCGCGGAGACGAACTTTGCGCTCTCCACCAAGGCCTTCCAGCTCACGGCCCGCTATGATGCCGCCATCTCCAACTGGATGGGCACGATCCTGCCCGGGGACGGGAAGAAGGACTTCCCCGATGTCTACACGCTGCAGTTCCTGAAGGCGCAGGATTTGCGCTACGGTGAGAACCCCCATCAGAAAGCCGTCTTCTACCGCGAGGGGGCGCAGCTGCTGCCCGGGATCGCGGGAGGCAGGCAGCTCCAGGGCAAGGAACTCTCGTACAATAATATCATGGACAGCGATGCCGCCTGGCAGATGGCCTGCGATTTCGAGCTGCCCACGGCGGTCATCATGAAGCACGCCAATCCCTGCGGCGCTGCCACATCCGGGGGAGACATCCTGGAGGCATACAGGAAGGCACTCGAGACCGACCCCCTGTCGGCCTTCGGCGGCATCGTGGCCGTGAACCGCGCCGTGGACAAGAATACGGCCGAGGAGATCGCCAAGCTCTTCCTGGAGGTGGTGATTGCACCGAAATTCGAGCCCGAGGCCCTCAAGGCATTCGAGTCGAAAAAGAACCTCCGCCTCATCGAGATCGGGGAGCCCTGCACCGCCGGCAAGAAGGGCTTTGACTTCCGTCGCGTCGTGGGCGGGCTTCTCGTCCAGGAACGGGACGCCGACGACGTGGACATCCGCAAGGCGAAGGTCGTCACGAAGCGCAACCCCACCGAAGAAGAGTACCAGGCCCTCGACTTTGCCTGGCGGGTCGTCAAGCACGTGAAGTCAAACGCCATCGTTCTCGCGACAAAGGAAAAGCTCGTGGGCGTGGGCGCGGGCCAGATGAGCCGCGTGGATTCCGTGAAGATCGCCATCATGAAAGCGGCAAGCCCCACAAAGGGAACCGTCATGGGCTCCGACGCCTTCTTCCCGTTCCGCGACGTCGTCGACACGGCGGCAAAGGCAGGCGTTACGGCCATCATCCAGCCCGGCGGGTCGATCCGCGACGAGGAGTCGATCCAGGCGGCCGACGAGCATGGCATTGCGATGGTGTTCACGGGAGTGAGGCATTTCAAGCACTAATCGCCGGAGGCGATTCGTGTACTCCATTATTCCAACTCGCCGCATTGAACAGGCCACCATCGATCATGGAGGGATGGGCATGAAAAAAGTCAAAAGTGACGTTCTCGTGAGCGTATTGATGGGGAGTGATTCGGATCTTTCGATCATGAAGGAGGCCCTGGAGACGCTCAAGAAGTTCGACATCCCCTACGAGCTCTATCTCACCTCGGCTCACCGAACGCCGGAGCGGACGAAGGAGTTTGCGTCGAAGGCCGAGGCCCGGGGCGTCAAGGTCCTCATCGTCGGCGCGGGGGCCGCGGCCCACCTGGCCGGGGTGATCGCCTCGCTGACCCGGCTTCCCGTTATCGGCGTCCCCATCGATGCCACCTCCATCGGGGGCCTCGATGCGCTTCTCTCAACCGTCCAGATGCCCGGGGGCATTCCCGTGGCGACCATGGCCATCGGCAAGGCGGGCGCACGCAACGCGGCGCTCATGGCGGTGCGGATCCTCGCCCTGAACGATGCCTCTCTGCGGAAAAAGCTGCAGCAGCACACCGAGCAGATGGCCCGGGAGGTGGAGGAGAAGCACAAGAAACTGGAATGCCTGTGAAAGACAGGGGACAGGGTTCAGGGTACAGGGCAGGGACAAAGAAAGAAATCGGGCCGGCGGGACACTGCCGGTCCGATTGTCTATAGGCAGCTATGACAACCATCATCAGGATCAATCCGGAAAAACCTGAGCCGGACAGAATCGGCGAGGCCGTTGCGATTTTGAAAAGCGGCGGCGTCATCGCTTTTCCCACGGAAACTTTATACGGCCTGGGGGCCGATGCCCGCAACGAGACGGCGATCGAGAAGATCTTCGAGATCAAGGGGCGCGATTTCAAGAACCCCATTCTCGTCGTGATCGGCGACAGGGGTCACCTGAAGGCCTTGGCGGCAGACATTCCCTTGCAGGCGCGAAAGCTCATGGACCGCTTCTGGCCCGGGCCGCTGACGATCGTCTTCCGGGCGGCACCGCCCGTCTCGCCGAAGCTGACGGCGGGCAGCGGGAAGATCGGCATCCGGCTCACCAGCCATCCTGTCGCCATGGCGATCGCAGAGAGGCTCGGCGGGCCGCTTACGGCTACCAGCGCCAATCTTTCCGGCGCGCCGGAATGTTCATCGGCCGCAGAGGTGCTCTCTCAGCTGGAAGGAAAACTCGACGGGGTCGTCGACGGCGGGCAGACGCCAGGGGGGAAAGGCTCGACGATCGTCGATGCCACCGTTTCCCCCGTAAAGGTTCTTCGCGAGGGGATCATCCCCGCCGCTCTCATCCAAGACACGCTTGCGACAGCTTAGAGACGTTGTCCTCTTCCCCGAGAGCGATCAGTTTGTCCCCGCTCTGAATGACATAGCTCGCCATGGGGTTGAAGATCATCTTGCCCGATTCTTTCTTCACGGCCACGATGATGAGGCCGTAGCGCTGGCGGATCTCGGATGCCTCGAGGGATTTCCCGATGATGGGCGACCCTTCGCAGATGGGGAGTTCATCCATTCTCAGCTCGAGGCTCTGGCGGCGTGTGGTGATCTCGATGAAGTCCAGCATGGCAGGCCTCAGGATGGCCATGGCCATCCTGCTGCCACCCAGGGTGTAGGGCGATATGACCCGATCGGCACCAGCCCGCAACAGGCGGTGCTCCGATTGCTCCTCCTCCGAGCGCGCGAGAACCCATATCTTGGGGTTCAGTTCCTTGGCCGTGAGGATCACGTAAAGGTTCTGGGCGTCAGTGGGAAGGACACAGACGATCCCCCTGGCCCGATTGATGCCCGCCCCGATGAGGCACTTGTCGTGGGTGGCATCGCCCTGGAAGTAGACAATGCCTTCCTCCTGGAGCCTCTCGATCACCCCGGGTCTGTTGTCCACGACGACGAAGGGCACCTTCTCCGCGGCAAGCTCCTTCGCGATGAGCATTCCGATCCGGCCGCAGCCGCAGATGATGTAATGGTTATTCATTTTCTCGATGGTCTTTTCCATCTTTCCTCTCCCCATGAGATTCATCAAACGGCCTTCCACCATGGTCTGGGCCACGAGACCCACCGTGTAGAGCATGGTGCCGACACCGAAAATGACGAGCATGACCGTGAATATCTTGCCTGCGCTACTCTCCGGCGCAAAATCACCGTAACCGACCGTAGTCAGGGTCATGATCGTCATATAAAAACACTCGAGGACATCCCAACCCTCAATGAGATGGAAGCCCGCCGTTCCTATTGCAATCAGGATGACGATGAAGATGAGGGCTATTTTCAGATTGTTGGGCATCTTGCGGCGCTCCCCGGGCATGAACCTGTTCTCTTTTTATCAAACCCCTCTCTGAAATAAAACCTTTTTCCCGTCCGGTGCCGATTATCGATTGAACATTACGCCGATTTCCGATAAAAAACACCCATGGGTCAGAGGGGTCCCGAGTTCGCGAACGTCTACACGGGGAAGGCGCTCATCGCCGACCCGATCTACCAGTATGCCTGGTTCACGGTCCCGGGGCCGGAGTTCCCGGGGGAAAAGACGGAAAAGGACCTCCTCGACACTCCCTGGCTTCAGCGCCTCCGGAGGATTCACCAGCTCCAGAGCGCCCGCTGGGTCTACCCCGCCGCCGAGCACAGCCGGTTCCAGCACTCCCTGGGCACCATGCACATGGCCGGCGAGTTCGGCCGGCATCTCTACCCCAGCCTCAAGAACGTCTGCCCCGATGCCCCCTCGGTCAACCTCGTCGAGGAACTCGCCCGGCTCGCGGGGCTTCTCCATGACGTGGGGCATGGCCCCTTCGGTCATTTCTTCGACGATCACTTTCTCGATCAGTACGGGATCACCCACGAGGACCTCGGTCAGAAGATCATCACAAAAAAACTGGCCCGGACGATTGCGGCCCTGAGGCGAAGCCCCACGGGCCCTTTCGAAAAAGGCGAGACGATCGACCCGGCAACCATCGCTTACCTCATCAAGATGCCCGCGGGGCAAGACGGCAAGCGGCCCCGGTGGTTGGAGCTGCTGCGTCAACTATTCTCGGGCATCTACACGGCCGACAACCTGGACTACGTCCAGCGCGACGCCTTCATGACGGGATTTTCGCTCGACATGGTGGACATCTCGCGCCTTCGCTTCTACACGTTCTTCACGGAGCACGGGATTACCCTGCACCAGGCGGGCATCTCGGCCCTATCGAGGTTCCTGAATGCGCGGCTCAACCTGTACCGCAATGTTTACTATCACCGCACAACCCGGGCGCTCGATCTGCACCTGCAGGAGATCTTCCGAGACACGATGAGCCTGCTGCTGCCGGGAGATCCCTCGAAGTTTCTCGACGACTACCTCGAGTGCGACGAGTGGACCCTCTTCCGGGATGTCCAGCGCTGGCCCCGGGATAAGGACCCGCAGAAAAAAAGGCTGGGGCGGGAGTGGGAAAAACTCCACAACCGCGAGGTCAAGTGGAAGATGTCCTTTGTCACGGAGCTCTCCATCGACGAGCTGCCCAGGGGTATCCGCTTCTCGGGGGCCGCGGACTACGAGGACGAAATCCGCAGGCACCTTCCCAGGCAGCTTCGCCGGAACCGGTTCTGCGTCGATCTTGCCACCCAGGACCCGAGGCCTCTGAACCCCATCACGGAGGAGAGTAAGCGGATCAATATCTACAACCCCTCCTCGGGGATCACCTCGCCGGAACCCCTCGTGGACATCTACCGGTTCATCCCGGCCCGGGTGGTCCATTTCCGCGTCTTCGCCCTCACCCACGCCCACGACGAAGCCCTGGCCCGGGCCGCCGAAAAGGCGCTGGACTCGCTTAGTGGCCAATCCAAAACCAACATCTAGCGGGCTGGTGACCGGGGGCGCATTCTCTTGAATGGGGAAGCTGGGAAGTTGAGAAGTTGTGAAACTTGGAAAGGCTGAAAGCCAATCTCACAGTTTCCGCTTTTCCAAGCTTCTTCATAGCTTCCTAACTTCCGTAGTTTCAGGGCGCCTTGCATCTGAACCCTTTTGACCAGCCCGAGCGCCGAAGGCGCGGAAATCGAGAGGCGGCAGGGAGAGGATTTGCAAGGCGAAGTTAAAGCGCCTTTGTCGCAACCTGCGGTTGCTCCCCGGTAAGGAAGCGCAGGACATGATCGCGCCTCCTGACGGGATGCGCCCCCGGTGTCGCGAACGGTTCTTAGCGAAGCGGAACGACCGCAGCGCAAACTGTCTGAGCCCGAAGGGCGAGTTTTTGCGCCTGCAGTGAAGCGAGCGTTAGAAACGTCGGAAAGCGCTTTTGAGCCGGCAAAATTTCTCCCTGATGCCTCGTACAGAAGCCGAAATCCCGAATCCTACTTCGAGCGAATTGACACAGGACAGGCAAGCTGTTAAAAGGGGTTCTTTCGTCCGAAAGGGAGCATTTGTGGCCGCGAAGGAAACGACCGACATTACCCTCTTCGTCCGGACCTCCGACGAGGAGATCGCCCGCTGGGACCGCAAGCGCATCGTCGATGCCCTCATGCTGGAGACCTACGTCGATCTCGACACGGCCGAGGCCATCAGCCTCGATGTCGAAAAGCAGATCATGGCCTCCGGCCTCGCCCATCTCACGGCCCCCCTCATCCGCGAGCTCGTCGACGCGAAGCTCATGGAGCGTGGTCTCGAGCAGGCCCGACGGATGCACACCCGCCTCGGGTTCCCGCTCTACGATGTCAGCCAGCTCATCCTTCACCAGAACAAGGAGAACGCCAACCTCCCCCACGGCCCCGAGGCGTCGAACCTGATCCTCGCCGAGGGCATCAAGAAGGAGTACGCCCTGCACGGGGTTTTTTCCCATGATGTGGGGGACGCCCACGTGCGGGGAGATCTGCACCTGCACGACCTGGGCTACGTGGATCGGCCCTACAGCTCGAGCCAGACCCTGGAGTTCGTCAAGAAGTTCGGCCTCAACCTGCCCAACACCTTCTCGGCCTCGAAGCCGGCCAGGCACGCGGAGGTGCTGCTCGCGCACATGGTCCGCTACAGCGCCGTCCTGCAGGGGTACTTCTCGGGAACCATCGGCTGGGACGCCGTGAATGTCTTTTTCGCCCCCTACCTGGAGAAGCTTTCGGACCGGGAGATCGAGCAAATCGCCCAGATGCTCGTCTTCGAGTTCTCCCAGCTTGCCGTCTCGCGCGGCGGCCAGGCCATTTTCACCGAGATCGGCATTTACTGGGAGATACCCCGGCACCTGCGCGACGTGCCCGCCATCGGCCCTGGAGGGGAGCTCACGGGCAAGTCCTACGGGCACTACGCAAAAGACGCGCAGCGCTTTGCCCGGGCCCTCTTCGACATCTACCGGGAGGGCGATGCCCTGGGCAGCCCCTTTTTCTTCCCGAAGCCGCTGCTGCGGATGACAGAGGACTTCTTCGAGACACCCGGCCACGAGGATTTTCTCCTGCAGGTCTGCGGGGCGGCCGCCGAAAAAGGGAACCCCCATTTCATCTTCGACCGCAACCGGACCCTCAAGGTTCCGCGGTGTCTGAGCCTCGATTTCGAGAGCGACGGCCAGGCCCGCAAGGAAGCCCAAAAGCCCTGGGAGATGCGCTATGCCTCTATCCAGAACGTAACGCTCAATCTCCCAAGGCTGGGATACCTTGCCGAGGGCAATGACGCGCACCTCTTTTCCCTTCTCTCGGAGCGCATGGAGATAGTCGCCAGGGCCCACGCCCAGAAGAGGCAGTTCATCGAGCGGCTCCTCGCCATCGGTGACGGAGGCCCCCTGTCCCTGCTGTCCATGGACTGCGCCGGGTCGGCTTATCTGAAACTGGACCGGGCCACCTATCTCATCGGGATGGTGGGGCTCAACGAGCTCGTGCAGATCCACCGGGGGGCACAGCTGCATGAAGACGAAAAGGCATTGAAGTTCGGGCTCAAGATCCTCGGCCACATCCAGAAGATGGCGGCCAGGCTGGGACGGCAGCACAGCATGCGGTTCATTCTCGAGCAGACCCCTGCCGAGAGCACCGCCTACCGGTTCGCCAGGCTCGATCTCAAGTACCATTCCCCCCGGTCGGGACATCTTGTCCGGGGCGACATTGCCCGGGGTGAGATGTACTACACGAACTCGACGCAGCTCAACATCTCCGCCAAAACGGACCCCTTCAGTCGCGTCAGGAGCGAGGGCCTCTTCCACCCCCTCATTGGCGGCAATGCCATCACGTCGATCTGGCTCGGGGAGTCCAAAGCTTCCGCCGAGGCACTGGCCCGATTCACCACGAGGGCCTTTCGCGAAACAACGAACAGCCAGATCGTCTTCTCTCCCGAATTCACGGTCTGTTTGGCCTGCCGGCAGACGATGCGCGGTCTCAAGACGGCCTGCCCCGGCTGCGGCTCCACCCGAATAGAAGGAATCAGCCGCGTCGGCGGGTACCTTACCCACACTTCCCGCCTGAACCGGGGCAAGGTTGCCGAACTGCGCGACACGTTCCGCCAAACTATATCTTGATTTGTCTGTATCCTCGATCCTCGCTCCCCGAACCGTAAATCTGCTTTTATCTTCCCGGGTTCCCTTGACATCATCCCCGCCGATGCCTAAATTTCAAACCAAGGACGCCGGAGGCACCCGGCCCCAGGAAAAAATCAAAATTAAATCTGCTATTTAGAAGAGCACCTCCCCTCAAAAGGGGCGAGAACCGACTCTTTTATCGCAGCAGGGGAATCCGGTGGAGAAAATCGACGACATCATCAAGCGGATCTTCCGCGAAAGCAGCCAGCTCAAAGAGGCCTTTCTGCGGGATAACCTGGGGAAGATCATCCGGGTCGTCGATGTCATCACGGAAGCCCTGAAGAAAGGCAACAAGATCCTGCTGTTCGGCAACGGAGGAAGCGCTGCCGATGCGCAGCACATCGCCGGGGAGTTTGTAAACCGGTTTCTCATCGAGCGGCCGCCCTTGCCGGCGATCGCGCTTACGACGGACACCTCCGTCCTCACGAGCATCGGCAACGACTACGATTTCTCGGAAATCTTCTCCAAGCAGATCAGGGCCCTCGGTCAGGAGGGCGACATCGCCTGGGGGTTCAGCACGAGCGGCGGCTCCGTTAATGTCGTCAAGGCCCTGGAGGCGGCAAAGAAAATGGGGCTTGTGACGATCGGGTTCACGGGGCGCGATGGCGGGGCGGTCGGAATGATCTCGGATCACCATCTCAATGTGCCTTCCAACGTAACCCCCCGGGTCCAGGAGGTGCACATCGTCGTTTCGCACGCCATCTGCGAACTCGTGGACTGGAGGCTGTTCCAACGGCCTGACCACCGATAACGAGCACAGGAAGAGATCCCGGACGGACATGGGCAGCAAATCGAAACATAAAAAGGATCACGAAGCCCCTCCCCAGCAGGAACCGCGGGAGGCGGCAACGACCGAAATGACCGCGGAAGGGGATGCAACAGAGCCCAATCAGGCGGCGGCTCTGCGCACAAGCCTGGACGCGAAGGAAAAGGAAGCCGCGGAGAATTACGACCGGTACCTGCGGGCCATGGCGGAGCTGGACAACTACCGCAAGAGGGCGGCCAGGGACAAGGAAGACGCGATCAAGTACGGCAACGAGAAGCTGATCAAGGACATCCTGCCCATCCTGGACAGTCTCGACCGGGCCCTCCACCAGGCATCGGAGGTGTCGGTCCGGAACAATTTCGAGGCCTTCCAGCAGGGGCTCGAACTCATCAACTCTCAGATCCTGGGGTGCCTGGAGCGGCACGGGGTGGTGAAGATCGCGGCAAAAGGGGAGGAATTCGACCCGGAGAGGCATCAGGCCCTCATGCAGGTGGAGACACCGGAGATGGAGGGCAACCGGGTTGTAGACGAATACGAGAGCGGATACACGCTGAACGGGCGGCTTCTGCGGCCCTCCAAGGTATCCGTTTCGAAAAGCGTCCCGAAAGAGGATGAGGGGCAATAACCAAGCATTTCGAGCAGTACGGGAGGTTTGAGCATCATGGGAAAAGTGATCGGAATCGATTTGGGCACGACGAACTCCTGCGTGGCCATCATGGAAGGGGGCGACGCCGTTGTCATTGCAAACCAGGAGGGAAGCCGGACCACGCCGTCGATGGTTGCCTTTACGGATAAGGGGGAGCGGCTCGTCGGCCAGTCGGCCAAGCGCCAGGCTGTCACGAACCCCGAGAACACCGTCTACGCCATCAAGCGGATGATCGGACGGAAGTTCACCTCCCGTGAGGTCCAGTACGACAAGGGGATCGTTTCCTACAAGATCACCGAGGCCCCCAACGGCGATGGCCAGGTCACCGTCAGGGACCGCAGCTACAGCCCGGCCGAGATCTCGGCGTTCATCCTCATGAAGATGAAGCAGACCGCCGAAGACTACCTGGGCGAGAAAGTGACCGACGCCGTCATCACCGTGCCGGCATACTTCGACGACTCGCAGCGCCAGGCGACAAAAGACGCCGGAAAGGTGGCGGGGCTCAACGTCCTGCGCATCATCAACGAACCGACGGCGGCCTCGCTGGCCTACGGGCTCGACAAGAAAAAGGACGAGAAGATCGCCGTCTTCGACCTGGGCGGCGGGACCTTTGACATCTCCGTCCTCGAGCTGGGCGAAGGCGTCTTCGAAGTGAAGTCCACAAACGGCGACACGCACCTCGGCGGTGAGGACTTCGACCAGCGCCTGATGGACTTCGTCTGCGAGGAGTTCCAGAAGGGTCAGGGCATCGACCTGCGCAAGGACCGCATGGCTCTCCAGCGGATCAAGGAAGCCGCCGAGAAGGCCAAGATGGAACTCTCGACGGCCATGGAAACGGACATCAACCTGCCTTTCATCACGGCGGACGCCTCCGGGCCCAAGCACCTGCTCATGAAACTGACCCGGGCAAAGCTCGAGGCCCTCGTGGAAGAGCTTATCCAGAAGCTCGTCGCTCCGTGCCAGACGGCCATGAAGGACGCCGGGCTCTCCCCCAAGGACATCGACGAGGTCATTCTCGTGGGTGGCATGACCCGCATGCCCCGCGTTCAGCAGAAAGTGCGCGAGATCTTCGGCAAGGAGCCCCACAAGGGCGTCAACCCCGACGAGGTGGTGGCCATGGGCGCCGCCATCCAGGCTGGCGTGCTCTCCGGCGATGTGAAGGACGTGCTGCTTCTCGATGTCACCCCGCTTTCTCTCGGGATCGAGACGCTGGGCGGTGTGCTCACGAAGCTCATCGAAAAGAACACGACCATTCCCACCCGCAAGAGCCAGATCTTTTCCACGGCGGCGGACAACCAGCCTGCCGTGAGCATCCACGTGATCCAGGGCGAGCGGGCCATGGCGGGGGACAACAAGACGCTCGGCCGTTTTGAACTGGTGGGGATCCCGTCGGCGCCGCGCGGTGTGCCGCAGATCGAGGTTGCCTTCGACATCGACGCCAACGGCATCGTTCACGTCTCCGCCAAGGACCTCGGGACCGGCAAGGAACAGAGCATCCGGATCACCGCCTCGAGCGGCCTCTCCAGGGAAGAGATCGAGAAGCTCGTGCGTGAGGCCGAGTCCCACGTGGAAGACGACAAGCGCAAGAAGGACCTCATCGAGGCCCGCAACCAGGCCGACGCGCTCGTCTACCAGATCGAGAAGAACATCAAGGAGTTCGGCGACAAGATCGACGCCTCGGAGAAGGCAAAGATCGAAGACCATATCTCCAGGGTCAAGAAGGCCTTGGAAGGCGACGACGCGGCGGCCATCCGCAGCGAACAGGAAGAACTCGCCAGGGCCTCCCACAAGCTCGCCGAGGCCATGTACGCCAAGACGTCGGGCCAGCAGCCCGGGGCGGGCCCCGGGGCCGGACCCGAAGCGGGGCCGAAGGCCGCCGGCGGCAAGAAGGACGACAACGTCGTCGACGCCGAGTTCGAGGAAAACAAGTAACACCGCCTCAACAAAAAAAGCCTGACTCCCCCATACGGGGCAGTCAGGCTTTTTTCGTTGAGGCGTGCATCGGGAACGGAACCCTGAAAGTCATGGCATGGCGATACCGGTGGATTCGGTGAACGTCCTGAAGCGACAAGGACCTGTTGAAATATCCCCGCGAAAGAGTATATAGGAAACGGATGATGATGAAAACACCACGCCAGATTCTTTCGCTTGCGGCGGCGATACTGCTTCTCGTTGCGGGGGTCGCCGCGGCGGCTGAAGAGCGGCCCGTGATCGGGGCCCTGCTTCCTCTCTCCGGGAAACAGGCAGCCCTGGGAAACCGGGTCCTCGACGGGCTCATCGCCGGGCTTGGCCTTTTCGACAGGAGGCGGGCGGCGCCGGTTGAGCTTCGCATCGAGGACTACGGAAGCGATCCCGCCGCCGTCAATCGGGCCGTTGCAAAGCTTGTGGACGAGGTTCGCGTTCTCGCCATCATCGGTCCCCCGGAATTCGAAGCGGCCAAGGAAGCTGCTAATGCGGCCCAGTCGGCGCAGGTGCCCCTGCTTGCCTTGAGCCCCGTCGTTGCGTCCGAGCGGCCAAGGGATTTCGTCTTCAGCGACCAGCGTTCCGACGAGCGGGAGGCCCGGACCATGGCCTCTTATGCCGTAAAAGACCTCGGCCTGTCCCGCCTGGTCGTCTTCTACCCTGAGAACGCCTATGGAGAGGCCATGATGAACGCCTTCCGGGCGGAGGTCCAGCGCCTGGGCGGGAAGGTCCGCCGCGTTCAGCCCTACAAGCCGGACCAGACGGATTTCTCCGCGGAGATCAAAAAACTGGCAGCCATCAGGGCGCCCCGGCCCTCGACGAAAAAGAAGGGGGCCGAGGCGGTAAAAACCCCGCTCCCTGTCCTCGATTTTGACGCCCTCTATCTGCCGGATGCGTTTCGGCGCGTCAGGATGATCCTCCCCCAGCTTGCCTTTCACGACGTAAGGGGCGTCCAGCTTCTCGGCACCTCCCAGTGGTACGTCCCCGAAGGGATTCGCAAGGAGATGGACTATTTCGAGGGCTCCGTGCTGACGGCGCCCTTCTTCGCGGAAAGCAGCAAACGGCTGGTGATGGAGTTCACGGACACCCTATTCGGGGCCACGGGGCGGGAACCGGATTACCGCGAAGCGCTGGCCTGTGACACGGCAAGGATGCTCCTGGACGCCCTGAGCGACAAGAGTGTCACGGACCGCAGATCGCTGAGGGACCGCCTGCAGCGGATCGAGGCCTTCGAGGGCGTGACAGGTTGGGTGAGCATGACAAAGACGGGGGAAATGCAGCGCGGGTCTTTCATTTTGAAGGTGGAGGGGAAAACCATCGTAGACGTTACGCCCGCGTACTGATGAGTCAATGCTCCGCGATCACCGATATTCTTTGCCGGCAGGCTTCAAAGTATCAGGTATCAGGTATCAGGTGACAGGTAACAGAAAAGAAAGGACTCGACATACAACCCATGAGATTTTTGCTGACCAATGACGACGGGATTTATGCACGCGGACTGGGCGCTCTTTACCAGGAACTGTCGAAGGATGCCGACTGCATCGTGGTGGCCCCCGAAGTGGAGCAGAGCGCCGTGGGGCACGCCATTACCATCTCACGGCCCCTCATGGTGCGCCCCGCAAGAAAAAACGGACAGTTCATGGGCTGGGCCGTGGCGGGGACGCCTGCAGACTGCGTCAAGATCGGGCTTCGTGAGCTGACGGACAAGCCCGTCGACCTGGTCGTATCGGGGATCAACCTCGGGGCCAATGTGGGAATCAACGTCCTTTATTCCGGGACCGTCTCCGCCGCAACAGAAGGCGCGATCCTGGGAGTTCCCTCCATCGCCATCTCGCTCGGGACGCACAGCCGCGATGCCGATTTCGGCTTCGCCGCCCGCTTTGCCCGGAACGTGGCGCAATTCATGCTCCATCACAACCCGAACCGGCACATCCCGCTGAACGTGAACGTCCCCGCCATCCCGGAGGACCGGATCAAGGGGGTGGCCGTCACCCGCCAGGGACAGGCCCGGCTCATGGAGCAATTCGAGCGGCGCATCGATCCCCGGGAAAACGTCTATTACTGGCTTGCCGGCGAAACGCAGGTTACCGAATCGGATGCGGACGGGACGGATTTCCTGGCCCTGCAACGCGGCATGATCTCCATCACGCCCATCTACTACGACATGACCAGGCACGACGCTCTCGAAGGGTTGAAAGCCAAGATAGGGCTTCTCAAGCCTTAAGAAGGATCGAGGCGCGAGGTTCGAGGAAAACGAATCGAAAAAACAAAAAGGATCGGAGGACTTGATTCCCCGATCCTTTTCTATTTCTTTCCCTCGGTCCTCGTTCCTCGGACCTGTGTCCTTCTTGCCCGCTAGCGGGCAAGAAGGACGGGGATGCGGCTCTTGCGGATGACGTGCGAGGTGGTGCTCCCGAGAAAGAGTTCCTTGAACCGGCTATGCCCGTGAGCCCCCATCAGCAGAAGCTCTACCGCCCCCTCCTCGATGAACCGGATGATCTCCTTTTCCTCTTTCCCCCCCAGGACGATGATGTCGCTGTCGATGGCGTAATCCTCGAGGGCGGCCTCCGCTTTCCTGCTGAGATCGGCGGCGAGCTTCGAATTCTCCGTCACGACGAGCACCGTGAGCGGCCATCGGATCTTGTCGGAGAGTTCGGCGGCGATCTTGAGAGCGTGATCGGCGGGAGGGCTTCCGTCGTAGGCAAGGCCCATGCTCTCGATCTCGATGAAGGAGACGGGGGTCACCAGGACGGGCTTGCCGGACTTTCGCACCACCGCCTCGGCCGTAGAGCCCAGCAGCACACTGCGGCTCAGCGGATAGTGCTCGCCCCGCTGCGCGAGCACGATGAGGTCTGCGTTTTTCCCCTCGTTGACGATCTCCTCGTCGATGATCCCCGTGGTTTTCTTCACCTCGGGTTTGAGCCCCTCCTTTTCGCAGCTCTCCCGGAATCCTCGCAGGATGCTGTCGGCCCTGGCCTCGAGGGCCTTTTCGATGACGGAGAAAAATTCCGGTCCCGGGGATAGGCTCGCGGAGCTGCAGATGTCATTGAGGACGGGGCCCTGGAGCACCTTGATGTCGATGACATGGAGAGCCGTGAGACGGGCGTCGAGCTTTTTGGCGATGGTTATGCCGTACTGGAGAGCCGTCCTGCTGTAGTCGGATCCGTCCGTGGGAAGGAGGATGTTGTGGAACATCAGTCTTCCTCCTCGTCATCCTCTTGATCTTCGCTCCTGATCGTCTCGGCCCTATCTTCGACCTTCTTCTCGAAGTCGCCCAGCTTTTTCAGCATCCGGTCGAACTCGTTCTCGTCGAGGTCCTCGTCGCCCTGTCCGTCGTAAGCGGCCGCCGCCCCGGCCCCGAGCAGCGCGAAGGCCCCGATCAGCTTTCCGTTCTTGAAGTTTGCCTGCTCCAGGATCTGCCCGTTGCGGTCATGGGCCACGTAGGGTCCTTCCCGCTTGTCATTGCGAAAACTCCCTTTCTCCCGGATCTGCCCGTCCCGGTAGTAGGAGATGTAATCCCCTTCGAATTTCCCGTCCAGGAAGGTTTCCTTTTCCTTCAGCTGGCCGTTGCGGTAATAGAGGAGGTACTCGCCTTCGAGTTTTCCGTCCTGGTTGTAATTCTCCTTCTCCCGAAGCTGCCCCGTCTCATAGTAGGAGGTGTACTCGCCGACGAGCCTGTCCTTCTCGAAGGTGCACTTTTCCCGGATCTTGCCGTCGCGGTAATGGGAGACCGCCTCCCCATGCCTCTGCCCGTCCTTATAGGACATTCTCACGATGAGCTGCCCGTTTTCGTAATACGATTCGTACGTGCCGTTGAGCTTCCCCTTGAGGTAGTTGCGCTTTTCCCGGAGTTGCCCCTTTCCATAGCGGGAGACATGCTCCCCATCCTTCCTTTTCGGGGCAAAGAGATCCCAGTTCATGGCCAGCCGGTTCTATTCCTTGAGGGTGTTGACGTTGGTTGGATGCGAGACACGCTTAAACGCAGAGGGTAAGAAGGTTTGAGCCTCTCACTTTCGCTTTTTCCGGGATGGGCCGCCTTAAGGCGCTCAGCCGCTACAGTCCCAGTTCATTGCGCACCTTTTCCACCGGGAAAAAGATTGCCTCCGGGCCCTTGAGTCCCCTGCGCAGGGCGCGCTCGTTCTGGTTCTCGAAATCCTTCAGAAGGTCGATCAACCGCCTTTTCCCTTCGGGGGTCTTGACGGCTTCCCGCGGGGTGATGTTGCCGATGGCCGCGATTTTCTCGTCGATCCAGTTGTCGAACGGGCGCAAGGCCGTCTCCCGGCCGATCGCACCCCCTTCAAAAGAATCGGGAGACCCTTCCGATTGAGCTTTTTCGGCCCGCTTCTCGACGCTCTTGTGGACCGTCGTCCGGTAGGTGATGATCGTGCCGAACATCTTTTCGAGGAGGCCGCGCAGGGTCTCCGCCCGCTTTGCCGACGTACACTGGGCCACGAGGGAATCCCTCTTGAGGAAGAGGATGCCCGGGGCATTCTTGAGAGGCCTTTTCATCCCTTCCTTGTGGAGCCAGTAGAAGCGAAGAACCTTTGCCGGTGGGGTCGCTCCCGGTTTCCGCGACTCGGAAGCCGTGAAGACCGGCGACTTTTCGATGGTCTTCAGAAAGGCGTCGTAATCCCCCACGCGGAAGAGGAGGCTGGTCTGGGAAGACTTATCCGCCTCGGGGTCGGCGGGCGCCTCAGGCCGCTCGGCGTTGCGGACGGCGCTCTCTACGAGGGCGCAGATCTCCGCCGAGGCCCGTTTCATGTAGTCGCGGAAATTCCGATAGTTCTCCCGCTCCTCGTGGTAGATTTCATGGAGGTTCTGCTCGGTGAAACGCCGGAGCCTCTGGGGGATGATGGTGAGCGGCATGCCGCCCAGTAGGTGATACCCGAGGATCTCGATGAGACCGCCATAGAACAGATCCCATTTGCACAGCGTCTTCGCGGCGGCAGGGTCGACGATGCTGCACACCCGGTCGGCAAAGATATCCCGAACCTCGACGCCCTTGCCCGGATCGACCCTCTGGACCTCGTAGACGCTCAGCACGGAGCGGGCATAGCTTTGCAGAATCTCGCGCTCCAGCGCGGAGAGCTGATTCTTCCTGCGCTCCAGGTAGAGTTCCGGAAAGGTTTTGTCGTACTCGTCGGTGACGAAGTGCAGCGAGTACCACGTGAGGAACTTCGAGAACTCTTCCTCGCTCTGGAAATTGTCGTAAAGCTCGTCTTCGTCTTCGCCGTAAACGCCGCGCCCCTCGAAATATTCATAAAGGGCGAGTTCGTATTCCTCGTAGAACCGGTCGGAATTGGAAAAACGGGTAAGCCTATAGTGGAGATCGGAAATGATCTTCCTGCAGCGGGCGAGATCGAAATCGATGATCTGGGCTGCCCGGTTCCCGGTAGAGCCGCCCTGCCCGGCGGAAGAACCGCCGCGATCAACCGTTGACATTTTTCAGTAACCTCCTGTCCAAGTGGAACATAAAGCCTTTGAGTTGCAGGCTGCTTAAGAACGCAGCCTGAATAGAAGGATTCCAACAAGCCTCCTGCTATAATATAAGGCTTTACATCCTGATATGACAGACCCCCTTTCGTGTTTGCTACATATCATGGATGCTGGAGATTATCGCATTTCGAGGGACCTGTCGAGTAAAAAAAGGCGGGTAATTTATCATAGAAAAACGGGGATTTAGAGCATCGAAAAGGGGCCGTTATCCACAATCCAGAGTCTGAAGATCGGCCGATAAAAAAAGAGGGGATCGGGTCTGCCCGGTCCTTGGCCTTTTCGCAGCGAACCGTCTGGGCGTTCGCGTTCGCAGGTATCTACGATAGGGCTGTATTCGTAACGGAAAACAGAAGAACGGCCATGAGCATCAGCCAGGAAGCCCAGTATATGACCTTTCTCATTCGAGAAACTCCTCTTTGACGCACGGTAGGCTGCTCACCTCTTCCGAGCCGCCTGGAAGAATGGTTATCTTCCATACATACATCGGAGTTCCCGGACAAACCTTAAGGACAAATGCAAGCCCTACTTGCCCCGGGTGCGCTTGTACTTCATGTCCACACCCGTCGGGGTGGTGAGGGTCAGATCCCCCTTCGTGACGGCATACCCCCACGTCAGGGCGCTGCCTTTCTTCATGGTGATCTCGATCTGGTCCTTGTCGAGAATACGGTAGCTGCCTGGATAGTCGACCCGCTCCACGGCACTGTACAGGTTGACCGTGCCATCATCAAAAAACTCGATCGTGTCGCCTCCCTGGGCCTGGCGCCGCCATTTGCCGAGCAGCATCTCCTTCGCCTCGGCCCGGATCATCTCCGACGCATCGGGGACGGGTGGCAGAGGGGGTGCGACCGCTGCCGGTTGCGGTGAGGGCTCCTGGGGTTTTACGTCCCCCTCCTGCAGGATACCGGCACAGCCGGAAAGCACAAGCATCAGGAGCAGGAATATTATCTTGGCGCAGGGTGTTTTTTTCATCGCCTTCCGCATTCTCCTTCGATCATTCCCGTTTGCGCTCGGAGCGATCATTATATCTCACGTCCCGGAACGTTCCGCAAGATGGTACTCATCGTAGCGGTCGATGAGGCGGTCGAGGTAGCGGGACCGCAACCGGCTCGATGCGAGGGCCCGCTTCATCGGGGGCAGTTTCAATATGGCCCCCAGGATGGAGGCCATGGCCCGATGGCTCCGGAGGGCCTGGGTGTCGAAAATCAGGTTCTGGAGCTTGTCACGCTCCACGGCCATGAGAAGAAGCCGGCGCGCCGAGTCGACGGGCGTAATCACCCTTTCGGGGCGGCTTGTCAGGGTCATCGCGCCCGCCTTGCAGCTCCGGACGCAGACGCCGCACCCCAGGCAGGCATCCTCGTCGACGCGGGCCTTCTTCTTCGTGCGCTTGCGCGGGTCCGCGGCGGAGATCATGGCAACGGCCCCGATGGGGCAGACGCTGGCGCATTGGCCGCACCCCGTGCATTTCCCCTCGTCCAGGCTGGGCAGGAAATTCGTCGTGTGGACGGGGTGCAGGTGCGCAAACTTCCTGGCTGCAATCATGGCCTCGCAGCAGCAGCCGCAGCAGTTGCAGATGAAGCTTACCTGCCTCTGCACGTTTTCGCCGAACTGGACGAGGTTGTTCTCGTAGGCCCGCTCCAGAAGGCCCATGCACTCGGAGACCGTCACGGGGCGCACGATCCCGTGGCGGATGAGCGAGTCCGCAGCCCTGTTGAAGGTCATGCAGATATCCATGGGGGCCTCGCAGGCGCGCCCCACATGACCCATCTTGTGGCGGCAGTAGCACATGGCGATCCCGATGTGAGAGGCCGATTGGATGATGCGGCTTGCCCGCTCGTAATCCAGGACGTGGATTCCGCTGTCCGACGGAAGGGCCGGCTCCTGGACGAGGGCGCGGCCCAGCTGTGTCTCGCCTGCCACGAAGAGGGCCTTGATGAAATCCTCCTCCACATTGATGTACTGGTAGTAGAGCTCGCTCAGGGCCTTCTGGTCGAGATCGGCCCGCAGGCGCATCAGCGAAAACTCGAAGAATCCCGCCATCGGCGGCGGCATGATGTAGATGCGGTTGCCGTTCTCTTCGATGTCGAGGAGGATCCCCCGGTCGGCAAGCCTGTCCAGGATGCCCTCGGCCTCACGCTCCCCCACGTTCCAGACCGCGGCGGCCTTGCGTGCATCGAAAGGACGGATGGGCAACTGAGAGACGAGCCCCGCTTCCTTTTCCGAGAAGAGCATCTTGAGGATCGCGTAGAGAAGCTCCGAGGGCGGGGCGCCCTGGGGGAACAGGTTGATGCGCTCCGTGAGGCGGTGGTAGGCGTTCTTGAGGTGCTGATGGGCCATGACCGAAATCCAATCCTGTTCGGATTGTCGGATAAATTGACAACAGTTTACCAGAAGGGCTGGCCTGGTGGCAAGCCCTGGCAACAACGGTTGACAGCAAACCCCTTTCCCGATATGAGGGCTTCAACGCAAAAACGGGGATGAAACGTTTGCCATCGTCAGTAGACCCATTAAAGCGCCTCCGGGCAAAGCTCCACACCGCCATGCGGGCCGACCGGGTCGGCCTGCTGCGCGAGATGGGAAAGCTGCAGGGGATGAGGAAGCCCGAGGAGCTCGCGCAGGGGATCGCACGGCTGGAAAGAAAGCTCGCGGCGGCTGCCGCGAAAAAGGAGAGGCGCAGAAACAGCCTCCCCCGCGTCAGCATCCCCGATGCCCTGCCGATCGCGGCAAGGCGTGCCGACATCGTCGATGCGATCCGCAAAAACCCCGTCGTCATCATCACGGGGGAGACGGGCTCGGGAAAAACGACGCAGATCCCCAAGATGTGCATCGAGGCGGGCCGCGGTGTCGACGGGAGGATCGGCTGCACCCAGCCCCGGAGGGTCGCCGCCATCACGGTGAGCCAGCGCATCGCCGAGGAGATGGGTGAGGACCCAGGCCGGTCGGTGGGCTACAAGATCCGCTTCGAGGACCGCACCTCCGCCGATGCCTTCATCAAGATCATGACGGACGGCATCCTCCTCATGGAGGCCCAGGCCGACCCCTTTCTCAACGGCTACGACACGATCATCGTCGACGAGGCCCACGAGCGCAGCCTCAACATCGACTTCGTCCTGGGGATGCTGAAAAATCTCCTGCGGAAGCGCAGGGACCTCAAGGTCGTCATCACCTCCGCCACGATCGACACGGAGAAGTTCTCCGCCGCCTTCGGGGGGGCCCCCATCCTCGAGGTCTCGGGCCGCATGTACCCCGTGGACATCCGCTACGAACCCCTGGACGAGGGGATGGAGGAGCGCGAGGAGATTACCCATGTCGAGGCCGCCGTGAGGGCCGTCGACGGGATCATCGACGCGGGCGAGGGCGGCGACATCCTCGTTTTCATGCCCACGGAGCAGGACATCCGCGAGTCCTGCGACCTGCTAGAGGGTCGGGAACACCGGGGGGTGAAGATCCTGCCCATGTACGCGCGGCTTTCCTCGCAGGACCAGCGGCGGGTCTTTTTCCCGATGCGGGAGCGCAAGATCGTCGTGGCCACCAACGTCGCCGAGACCTCCATCACGATCCCCGGCATCCGCTTCGTCATCGACACGGGGCTTGCCCGGATCTCCTACTACAACCCCCGGACGAGGACCTCGAGCCTGCCTGTCCGGCCCGTTTCCCGAAGCAGCGCCGACCAGCGGGCGGGCCGTTGCGGGCGCGTGGAACACGGCGTGTGCGTCCGCCTTTATTCAAGGGAGGACTACGAGTCCCGGGCGCTCTACACGGCCCCCGAGATCCTGCGCTCCAACCTCGCCGAGGTCATCCTGAGGATGCTCACCCTGCGGATCGACGACCCCGCCGCCTTCCCCTTCGTCGACCCGCCGGCGCCGAAGAGTTTCCGCGCGGGCTACGACATCCTCGAGGAGCTCGGTGCCATCGAGAGGGAAAACGGGGATGACAGGGCTGCCCGCTACCGCCTCACGGCCCGGGGCCGCAGGATGGCGCGCCTTCCCCTCGACCCCCGGATCTCCCGGATGATCCTCGAGGCCGAAACGGAGGGCTGCCTGGCTGAGATCCTCGTCATCGCGGCGGCGCTCAGCACCCAGGACCCGCGGGAGCGGCCCGCCGGCAAGGAAAAGGAAGCCGACGCGGCCCAGGCTCTCTTCGTCAACCCTTCCTCGGATTTTCTCACCCTGATCAAGATCTGGGAGCGCTTCCACGAAAACGGCCCCGGCGCAAAATCCCCGGGCCGCCTCCGGAAGTACTGCCGCGACCACTTCCTGTCCTTTCGCCGGATGAGGGAGTGGCGGGACGTCCACGGCCAGATCCGGGAGATAGTCGAAGAGGAGGCCCCCCAGCCCGGGGAGAAGCATCCCGCAAAGACGCAACCCGGCGACCCCCAGGCCTGGTACGGCCGGATACACCGCTCGGTGCTGAGCGGCTACCTTTCGAACATCGCCGTGAAAAAGGAGAAAAACACCTACGGCGCCGCGGGCGGGCGCCAGGTCGTGGTCTTCCCCGGCTCGGGTCTCTACAACCGCGGCGGCGACTGGATCGTGGCGGCGGAGATCGTTGAGACGACGCAGCTCTTTGCCCGCACGGCCGCCAACATCGACAGGGAGTGGCTCGAGGCCCTGGGCGGAAGCCTCTGCCGCTCGATAACCCTCAATGCCCGCTGGGACCGAAAACGGGGCGAGGTGACGGCCCTCGAGCGGGTGAGCCTCTACGGGCTGACGATCGTCGAGGGAAGGCGCATCTCCTACGGCCGCATCGATCCGCAGGAGGCCACCCGGATCTTCATCCGCGAGGCCCTCGTGCCGGCAGAGATGGAGAGGCCCCTGCCCTTTCTTGCCCACAACCGCGACCTCATCGAGCGGGTCCGGGACATGGAGAACAGGCTCCGCAGGCGGACGTTTCTGACCACGGACGACGTCCTGGCCGCCTTCTACGAGGAGCGGCTCCAGGACATCTACGATGTCCGGACCCTCCAGAGAATGGTCAAGGACCGGGGGAGCGATTCATTTCTGAGAATGACCGAGGAGGACGTTCTCCGTCAGTCCCCGGACCCGGCGGAGCTCTCCCTTTACCCGGACACCGTTGCCGCGGGCAGGCTTGCGCTTCCGCTTTCTTACCGCTTCAGCCCGGGAGAAACCGACGACGGGGTTACCCTGAAGCTCCCGGCGAGCGCGCTCACGCGCCTGCGGCCCGAGGCCGTCGAGTGGGCCGTCCCGGGTCTTTTGCAGGAGCGGGTCACGGCGCTGGTCAAGGCCCTGCCCCGCGAGATCCGCAGGCACCTCATTCCCATACCCCAGTCGGTGGAAACGATCCTGCGGGAGATGAAGCGCGGCGAAGGATCTCTGCCCGCGGCCCTCTCGGAGTGCCTGAAGCGTAAGTTCTGGCTGGACGTCCCCCTTGCGGCCTGGGACATGGAGGGGCTGCCCGATCACCTCAAGCTCCGCTACGCCGTCGTGGACCCGAAGGGCAAAGAACTCCGCTCGACACGCGACCTCGAATCCCTGAGAAAAGACCGTCTCGAAGAGGAGGAATCCCGGGCCTTCAGCCGGGCCAGGGCAGCCTGGGAGCGGACAGGGATCGCCCGCTGGGAGTTTCCCGATCTGCCCGAGGAGATCCCCGAGGAAATCCGGCTGGATGCGCAAAACGTCCTCGAGGGGGTCGCCTACCCGGCTCTCGTCCCCGCCGGCGAGGCCGTCGACCTTCGGCTCATGAGAAACCGCAGGGAGGCCGACACCGCCCACCGGACCGGCGTAAGGACGCTCCTGGCCCTTCACTTCCGGAAAGATCTGGAACTCGCCCGCCGTTACCTTGCCCTGCGGGGAGAGATGAAGGTCTGGTCCGCCTATTTCGGCGGCACGAAGGTGCTGGAGGAGGCCCTCTTCCAGGGTCTTGTCCGCCGCCTCCTGGAAAAGGACTTCCGGACCCGGCAGGACTTCGAAGCGTATACACGCCTGCTGGGGCCGACTCTTCTCAAGGCGCCCCAGGAGCTTCTCGGGGAAGTAGAGTCCGTTCTTCGCGCCTACCACGAGACGCGCCAGGCCCTGGCAGGGCTCGAGGCGGCAAACCTCTCGAATCGAACGGTTCTCAATTTCCTCGAGGAGATGCGAACCGAGCTTCAGCGGCTCCTGCCCCTGTCTTTTCTCGAAATCTACGACCGGGAGCGCATCCCCCAGGTGATCCGCTACCTCAAGGCGCTCCAGGTCCGTGCCGAGCGGGGCGCCGGGCACATCGACAAGGACCGGGGACGCCTCGCCGAGATCCGCCCCTACGAGGATAAGCTCGAGGAGTTCCGGAAAGGCCTCGACCCGTCCACCTCCGAGCAGAGACTCCGGGCCATCGACGAGTACCGGTGGATGGTGGAGGAGTACCGCGTGTCGCTCTTTGCCCAGGGACTGAAGACCCCCTACCCCGTCTCGCCGAAACGACTGCGGGAGAAGATCCGCGAGATCGAAGGCCTGGCGTAAAATTTTGCTGGGATTTCAGGGGCAGATGTAATAAAAGATAACGTTTCGAAGGCTGGGTGATGCCAGATCCACCCGGGAACCAACCGAGAAGGAAAGACATCCATGGAAAAAAAGCTCCTCATCGTGGATGACGAGTTGACCGTCAGGGAGTTCTTCAAGGATTTCTTCAGCGCCTCGGGGTACCAGGTCCTGACGGCGGAGGGCGCCGAGAACGCACTCGAGATCCTCCGGGACGAGGAGATCGACGTGATCTTTCTGGACCTGAGGCTCTTCGGGACGAACGGGCTCGAACTGGGCCGGCAGATCCACAGGGAAAAGCCCCTCTCCATTCTCTTTGCCATCACGGGGTGGGCCGGCCTCTTCGAGGTCGAGGAGTGCCGTGAGGCCGGCTTCGACGACTTTTTCATCAAGCCCGTGCAATTCGACATGCTCCTGAAAGCCGTTGAGGAAGCCTTCGACCGGGTCGAGCGATGGAGGAAAAGGTAGGTTTCGCACCGTCGCAGACTTGACAATCGGGCAAGCGACATTAACTTGATAACGGCACCGGAACAAACCGCACTCGAGAAGAATAGCAACAGCAATCCATATATCGAAAGAAACGGAGGAGGTCTCGATCATGCCAGCGAAGGATATCCTGTACGACGCCACTGCGCGCGAAAAAATAGCCATAGGGGTCAACACCCTGGCCGATGCCGTCAAGGTGACCTTGGGGCCCCGGGGGCGCAATGTCGTTCTCGAGAAGAATTGGGGAGCCCCCACGATCACCAAAGACGGCGTCACGGTGGCCAAGGAAATCGAATTGGAGGACTCCTTCGAGAACATGGGCGCCATGATGGTTAAGGAAGTCGCCTCCAAGACCTCCGATCAGGCAGGCGACGGCACGACGACGGCCACGATCCTTGCCCAGGCGATCTACCGCGAGGGGGCAAAGCTCGTGGCGGCGGGCATGAACCCCATGGAACTCAAGAAGGGGATCGACAGGGGCGTCGAGCTGGTGGCCGAGGAGCTCCAGAAGATCGCAAAACCGGTAAAGGACAAGCAGGAGATCACCCAGGTCGGCACGATTTCGGCCAACAACGACACCGAGATCGGAAAGATCATTTCCGATGCCATGGACAAGGTCGGCAAGCAGGGCATCATCAGCGTCGAGGACAACAAAACCCTCGAGACGGTCCTCGATTACGTCGAGGGGATGACATTCGACAGGGGGTTCGTCTCGCCCTACTTCATCACGAACTTGGAGAAGATGGAAGTCCTCCTGGAAGACGCCTACATCCTGATTACGGACAAGAAGATCAGTGGTATGCAGGAGCTTCTGCCCGTGCTCGAGCTGGTTGCCAAAGCCGGCAAGCCCCTGATGATCGTCGCCGAGGACGTGGAGGGCGAAGCCCTGACAACACTTGTCGTCAACAAGGTGCGCGGCGTGCTCAAGTGCGCCGCCATCAAGGCCCCTTACTTCGGCGACCGGCGCAAGGGCGCCCTGCAGGACATCGCCGTCGTCACGGGGGGGAAGGTCATCTCCGAGGAAATGGGGATCAAGCTCGAGTCGGCCACCCTCCAGGACCTCGGCCGGGCCCGCCGGATCGTCATCGACAAGGACAATACGACCTTCATCGACGGCGCGGGAAAGAAAGCGGACATCGATGAACGGGTCAAGCAGCTCAAGAAGGAAATCGAGATCATCGAGCAGGATTACGATCGCGAGAAGGCGATGGAGCGCCTGGCCAAGATCACCAGCGGCGTTGCGATCATCAAGGTCGGCGCCGCCACGGAAATCGAGATGAAGGAAAAGAAGGCCCGCGTCGACGACGCCCTCAACGCAACCCGCGCGGCCGTCCAGGAGGGCATCGTGCCGGGCGGAGGCGTGGCGCTGATGCGCTGCGCAGGCGCACTGGATAAGGCAAAGCTCGAAGGGGATGCCCGCTACGGGATCGAGATCATCCGCAAGGCCATCGAGGAGCCGCTGAAACAGATCGCAAAGAATGCCGGCTACGAGGGATCCGTGATCGCAGAGAAGGTCCGTGAAAAGAAGGGCAACTACGGCTTCGATGCCGACAGCGGAGAGTACGTGGACATGATCAAGGCCGGCATCATAGACCCGGCGAAGGTGGCAAGGCTCGCCCTCCAGAACGCCGCATCGGTTGCCGCGCTCCTCATCACCACGCGGACCATGGTGGGCAAGAAGGCCGAAAAGGATGAGGCGGAGCTGGACTAGCCGGGTGTTGAAAAACACCTTGCCACACAGGCTGTTCAAAAATGCTTAGATGCAAGGCGCGCAAATCCTGAGGAATGAGGCGTACTTTGCGTACGCCGCAGTGACGAAGGA
>Ga0208980_10000160_pt1 | contig 33723 bp, 31 predicted proteins | sample WetSurMetagenome_3_FD_187993 | JGI IMG/M metagenome (GOLD analysis project Ga0208980, IMG submission 187993) | Wetland microbial communities from Twitchell Island in the Sacramento Delta, sample from surface sediment Aug2011 Site A1 Bulk (version 2) | ecosystem: Environmental > Aquatic > Marine...
GGTATTGATGAATTGCTACCCGATGAAATCAACCTGATACACGGACCGGGCTGTCCGGTGTGCGTTACTCCCGTTGAAATAATTGACAAAGCTCTTGAAATTGCCCCTATACCGGATGTAATATTCTGTTCTTACGGAGATATGCTGAGAGTACCCGGTTCAGAAACTGACTTGTTAAAAGCTAAATCATCGGGAGCCGATGTAAGAATGGTTTATTCGCCGACAGACGCGGTAAAAATTGCAATGAATAATCCTGAAAAGGAGGTTGTTTTTTTCGCAATCGGGTTTGAAACTACGGCACCGCCGAATGCACAGGCGCTATTAATGGCTTATAATGCAGGGATTACCAATTTCTGTATGCTGGTTTCCCAGGTTCTTGTTCCTCCGGCCATAAAGTTAATCCTTAACTATGATGATAACCGCGTTCAGGGAATTCTGGCAGCCGGTCATGTTTGCACGGTAACAGGTTACACTGAGTATGAAGGAATTTCTGAAAAATTTAAGGTGCCTGTTGTAGTAACCGGTTTTGAACCGCTTGATATACTGCAGGGGATTTATATGTGCCTGCTTCAACTTGAGAACGGAATATCCCGGGTCGAAAATCAGTATTCCAGGGCGGTAAAAAGAGAAGGGAATATTAAAGCCAAAGAAGTGATAGATGAAGTATTTGAAGTTTGCGGAAGAAAATGGAGAGGAATCGGCAATATTGAAAAAAGCGGTTTAAGAATTAAACAAAAATACAGAAATTATGATGCAGAGATTAAATTCGGCGCAGTAAATTATTCATCCGAAGTTTTATCGGAATGTATAAGCGGTCAGATATTGAAGGGGCTTAAAAAACCAATAGACTGCAGGGCTTTTGGCCAAAAATGTAATCCCGAAAATCCTCTTGGTGCGACAATGGTTTCGTCTGAAGGTGCCTGTTCAGCGTATTTTTTATATAAGGGAAGGAAATGGTAATCAGTGGATAAGAACAATAAAATACAATTTGAATTAAACTGCCCTTTTCCTGTAAATGATTACGACAGGATAACAATGGCACACGGGGGCGGAGGAAAGAATATGAATAACCTGATAGAAAAACTGTTTTTACATTATTTGCATAACAGTTATACAGACGAAAAACATGACGGAGCAGTTATTGACATCGAATGCGGACGGCTCGCTTTCAGCACAGATTCTTTTGTTGTAAATCCTATTTTCTTCCCGGGGGGCGATATCGGCGAACTGTCCGTTTACGGCACCGTGAATGACCTTGCAATGTGCGGAGCAGAACCGCTGTACTTAAGCCTGGGTCTTATTATCGAAGAGGGATTTCCGATGAAACATTTGGAACAAATAATAATTTCTATTAAAAAAGCTTGTGAAATAGCAGGAGTAAAAATAGTAACAGGAGATACAAAAGTTGTCGAGAAAGGAAAAGGAGACGGCATTTTCATCAATACTTCCGGGATAGGAATTATCAAAAGAGATTTGCGCATATCCCCGTCATGCGTTCAGGAAGGAGATATAATAATACTCAGCGGGGACATCGGCAGACACGGGACTGCAATTATGAAAGCAAGAGATAATCTGAATATAGAAAGCAGTATTGAAAGCGACTGTTCACCATTACACAGACATGTTACAAAACTTGTTGATGCAGGAATCGAGATACATTGTATGAGAGATTTAACAAGAGGAGGTCTTGGAAGCGCTTTAAATGAAATTGCATCGAAAGCAGAATTGGAAATCGAAATCAATGAGGAATCAATAAATGTCGTCGATGAAGTAAGAGGTATATGCGAGATACTGGGATTTGACCCTGTATATGTTGCTAATGAAGGGAGATTTATTGCATTTGTAAAAAAGTCCGACGCTTTAAAAGCTCTGGAATTACTTAAATCTGAAAAGCACGGTGAATATGCTTCGGTCATTGGTGAAGTTAAAACCAAGAAGGAAAACGGAATAGTTATAATAAATACTAAAATCGGAGCGAAAAGAATTCTTGATATGCTGAGCGGAGAGCAATTACCGCGGATTTGTTGATTTTATGCGATTGGTTTATTAATTTTTCGGAAAATATTAAAAAATTTTCCTTAAAAATTTTAATAATTTTATAATTTAAGTAAAGCAATGGCAGTATTAATACCTTCATATACGTATGATATGGAGCAGCTCTGGACGATGCTGATTAACAGAAATAAATGGATAATAAAACTCCGTTACGTTACCTCTGCTGCTCTTGCTTTATTTGCGGTTTTATCGGTAAAAGTTTTTAGTCTTGAATTAAGCACAAACCAATATAACGCCCTTCTTTTAACGGCATTAATAATTCTCGTTTATAATCTGATTTTCGGGTACCTGATAAGTTCAAAATTCGTAAAGAACGATGCGGATAGTTTCAATCCGATGCACATATCATTCCTTCAAATAATTGCAGACCAGGTTTCGCTGGCTGTTATAGTATACTTTACAGGAGGGATTGAAAGCCCGTTTTATATTTTTTTCATTTTTCAGATGATAATCGGCAGCCTTATACTTTCAGGATTCGTAATTTATACAATTGCGGCAATAACAGTGATATTCTTTTGTATCGCATCACTTTTAGAGTATTTTAATATTGTACCGCATCACAAATTCGGCGTCCTTCTGAATCTGCCAGTCTATAACGAACTTGATTATGTTTTGCTGTTTTCAGCTTCATTCGGCATTACTGTGGTTGTAAGCGTGTTCATAGCTAATTCCATAGCCCGCTCCCAGTACATAAGAGGCCAGGAATTGAAACTGGCGTTTGAAAAACTGCAGAAGGCCGAGGAAATAAAGCAAAGATATACCATAGGGATTGTTCATGAAATAAAATCACCACTTTCCTCAGTGCAGTCATTTCACGATATTGTACTGGATGGCTATACAGGACCGGTAAATCCGCAGGTGAAAGAAAAATTAATAAGAGCTAAAGCAAGAACAGAGGAAGCAATAAATATCATAAATGACGTTCTCAGCATATCAAGATTAAAACTTAAAACAGCACTAAAAAAAGAAGATATTGACATGAACGAATTGCTGGGCAGGATTATATCAAAGAAAAAAATTCAGGCGGATTACATGAACATCGGCATAAACTTTTATAATATATCCGACGGTAAGGGAATCATCAAGGGTGATACCGTCCTGCTGGAACTGGCATTTTCGAATCTAATAGGTAATTCAATAAAATATACTGGTGCTGGGGGTTCCGTGGAAGTCGTTGTTGAAAACGGATTGAAGGAAAAAGAAGTTAATATTGAGATATGCGACAACGGTATAGGAATACCCGAACAGGAACAGGAAAAAATATTCAGGGAGTTTTTCAGGGCTTCAAATGTTAAACATAAAAGCTATGAAGGCACAGGGCTCGGTCTTTCTGTCGTAAAACAAATTATTGAACAGCATGATGGTAAGATAGAATTTAAGAGCCCCTCCCGTATGTCAGACGAAAAAGGACCGGGTACATGCTTCACGGTAACATTGAAAACAACCTGATATATACACTATTCTTAAAATGAAAGATACTGTTTATTAAACTATACATTATAGGTTTATGAAAGATTCAAGCGTCAGAAGCATACATTATTTTTTGATAAAGTACTTTTCTATTTCCATTTTAATACCTACAGTAATCCTGAGTATAATAGGAACATTGATAATATATAAACAGGTGATTAACAGAACCGAAGCGAAGACCAATTCAGACCTGAATTTCGCCAAGGAAATATACAACAGCAGGATATCTTCAATTGAAGTTGTTGCACGGATAACGACTCTCAGAGGATTTATTATTTCTTCTCTGCTTGAAAATAAGTCCGATACCCTGAATAAGGAATTACTTCAGACCCTTGAGGCTGAAAATCTTGATGTATTCACCATTGTAAACTCAAAAGGCGTTGTAATCAGCAGAGGAAGGAACCCTATCATCAAAGGAGATACATTACTCAATGACAGGTTTGTTCGCAGAGTATTGCAGACAGGAGAATCAGTTTCCGGTACCGATATTATCAGCAGGAGTGAACTCGCGAAAGAGTCTGATGAACTCGTGAAACAGGCTGCCATGAAAATAATTCAAACTCCAAAATCAATACCGAGGGAGGATTCTGTTGAAACCAGCGGCATGATGCTGAAATCGGCGGTCCCTGTTTTCGACAGGAACAGAAACATTATAGGAGTACTGATAGCAGGCGTATTACTTAACAGGAACCATGAAATAGTTCATAAAATTAAAGAGACTGTCCATGAAAAGGAAATTTATAAAGGAAAAGAAATCGGAACCGAAACTATTTTTTACAAAGATTTGAGAATAAGCACAAACGTAAAAAACCAGGACGGATCATATGCCATTGGTACTCTTGTATCGGAGGAAGTTTATACAAAGACCCTTGTAAACGGCGAACGGTGGACTGGCGATGCATTTGTTGTCAATGACTGGTATATCAGCGCTTACGAGCCGATAAAAGATATTGAAGGCAATGTAATAGGCATGCTGTATGTAGGTTTGCTGAAACAGCCGTTCAATGATTTACTTACCGGAACAATTTTAATTTTTCTGGGAATAGCCGCAGTAGTAATGATAGCAAATTACTTTATAGCGGTAATGCTTTCAAACAGGATTACTACTCCTTTAAGAAAACTCGAAGAGGTTGCAAATAAATTTACGGAAGGCGACTATAAATCGGAATTTACAATCAGAAAGGCGCCCAGAGAAGTAAACAGTCTTGCGACGGCTTTAAACCATATGGCTGAAGAAGTGGAAAATGAGCGGAAAGAACTTGAGGAATGGGCAGATAAAATGGAAGTCAAGGTTGAAGAGCGAACTTCGGAACTTAAAAAAATCCACGGCCAGCTCTTCAGGTCGGAAAAACTCGCTTCCATCGGTAAACTTGCGGCAGGAGTTGCACACGAGATAAATAACCCCTTAACAGGGATTTTAACAAATGCAAGTTTATTGCTTGAGGATTTGGAAGAAGGAGACGTGAGAAAAGAAGATGTGCAGGTCATAGTCAGCGAAACCATAAGATGCAGGGAAATTGTAAAACGCTTGCTCGATTTTGCAAGACAGACTAAGCCGCAAAAAAGTCCAACGAATATTAACAATTTAATTGATAATATTGTACTGCTTGTAAGAAACCAGGCGTCGTTCAGGAATGTAAACATCGAAAGGTACTTCGTTGAAGATTTGCCGGAGATTATGATTGACAGGGACCAGATACAGCAGGTATTTATAAATTTTGTGCTGAATGCTGCGGATGCGATGCCAAATGGCGGGAATATTAAAATTCTTTCAAGAATTATTAATAACGGGGAATACATTGAAATTCAATTTACCGACAGCGGGATAGGAATTTCAGAAGATAACAAACGTAAAATATTCGACCCGTTCTTTACTACAAAGGAAAGCGGCACGGGGCTGGGATTGTCAATAAGTTACGGAATTGTTGAACAGCACGGAGGAACCATTTACGTTGAAAGCGAATTAAACCGGGGAACTACTTTTATCGTTCTTTTGCCAACTAAGCCAATAGAGGAATAATGAAAGCAAATATTTTAGTTGTTGATGACGAATTGGTAATATGCCAGAGCTGCGAGAAAATATTTCTCAAAGCTGGGCATAATGTCAACTATACGACAAGCGGCAATCAGGCTCTCCGGATTATGGATGAAAAAAACTTTGACGTCATATTTACAGATTTGAAAATGTCGGATATAGGAGGAATGGAATTACTTCAGGCTGTTAAACAGAAATATCCGGACACTATTGTTGTTGTTATAACCGGTTATGCTACTGTAGCTTCAGCTGTCGAAACGATGCGATACGGAGCCTTTGATTATCTGCCTAAACCTTTTACGCCGTCTGAAATACTTACAGTTTTAAACAGAGCACTTGAAAAGCGCAATCTGGTTAAAATAATAAAAGAAGAATATAATTATTCGGATTTATCAGGTTTTGAAGGTATCATTGGTAAAAGTCCGAGTATTTTAAGAGTATATAATCTTATTAATAAAGTTGCTCCGACCGACAGCACTGTACTTATACTGGGAGAAAGCGGTACCGGAAAGGAATTAACAGCCAGGGCAATACATAATAAAAGTAAAAGAAAAGAAGGTAAGTTTTTTCCGATTGACATATCAAGTTTGTCATCTAATTTAATTGAGAGTGAGTTATTCGGCCATTTAAAGGGTTCTTTTACCGGAGCAATAGCCGACAAAGAGGGTGTATTTGAATCTGCCGAGAAAGGAACTATATTTCTGGATGAGATTGGTAACCTTCCTTTGGATATTCAGTCCAAATTGTTAAGGTTTCTTCAGGAAAAGGAATATTTACCCGTAGGAAGTACAAAAATAAAAAAAGCAGATGCTAGGTTGATTTTCGCCACAAACCAGAACCTGAAAAGCGCGGTTGAAGAAAGAAAGTTCAGGGAAGATTTATATTACAGGTTAAATGTATTTCCTATCAAACTTCCCCCTCTCAGGGAACGTAAAGAGGATATCCCCGAACTGACAATACATTTCCTAAAAAAATACTGCAGTAAACTCGGAAAAGAAATTCTGAAACTTGATATAGAAGCAATCGAAATGCTTCAGAATTATCAATGGCCAGGAAATATCAGAGAACTTGAGAATATTATTGAAAGATTATCGATATTAGTCGAAGAAGGTGAGATAAAATCAGTTAATATTTCTTCTGTATTGTTCAGGACAGACCCTATCGCCAATTTCCTTCTGCCAAAAAACATTTATGATCTGAATAATTTTAAAAAGCAAATCAAGGAAACATCAATAAAAGAAGTCGAAAAATTATTCATTACAGAAGCGCTTTTAAGAAATAATTTCAACATAACAAAGGCCTCTCTGGACGTAAGCATGCAGAGGTCAAATTTTCAGGCACTTATGAAAAAATACGGGATAAAAAAACCCGACGAATGATAAATCATTGTTATTATTATATTTACCGTAATTTTTAATCTAAAAAGTTACACAATCAATTAGTGCATAATTTTTTATACACTTCAAAAGAACTCAAATCTTTGTTTTAAATTCAGTAAAGTTAACTCCGCTATAGGTTTAGGTACTTAAAGTGCATATTATAATATGCACCCTTACGTAAAATATAAGATTTCTGCTGAAAAACTGAAGTTTTTAAGATGGCATGTAATTTGTAGTTTAAAAAGAAAAGATTATTAATTTAAAAGGATTTTAAAATGATTACAGAAAAAATATTAGTTATAGATGACGAATCAACCGTTTGTGATAGCGTGAAGAAAATATTGTCAAGAAAAGGTTATGATGTAGAAAAAACGGTAGATGCAAACGAAGCAATTGAAAGGATAAAGAAAGAAAAATTTGATATAGTAATTACGGATTTAATGATGCCAGATGTCAGCGGTATGGAACTGCTTGAACTTGTTAAAAAATATTATCCTGATATTGATGTTCTCGTAATAACAGGGTATGCAACTATAGAATCAGCAGTTCAGGCAACAAAACTCGGCGCAACGGACTTTATTCAAAAACCATTTACTCCGGCAGAATTGACCGAAAGAGTTCAGAAAGCCGTTGAAATGAGAAAAAGGAAGAAAGAAGAAAAGGAAAACCGGATTAAGGATAATTCTGTTTCGAAAGAAGTTATAGATATTGATATGCCTTTCGTAATAGAGGAAATTGAGAAAGCCACATCTAAAGATTTCGTTGAAAAACTTTCCCGTTCTGATATTCCTACGTCAAGGAAATATTCGGTATACCTCCGCTGTGAAAAGGGTAACAGGGAATGCAGCATATTCAATAAAACCAAAAGAATATGCAAAGGAGAATGCATAGAAATCAGGAAAGAAAAGCAGGCATTGCTGAAAAAAGGCTCCGGCATTGAAAGTTACGAAGGATTAGTGGACGTTGATATGCCGTTCAATCTTAAGCAGGTTGAAAATGAAATAGGCTGTGATTATCTGGATTGTATGGACAGGTCAGATTTCCCGAGAGCAGCTCTTTACGGAAAGAACTCTGAAGCAAGAAAAAACATACTGGTTGTTGATGATGAACCCGTTGTGTGCCATAGCGTACGCAGAATTTTATCCAAACAGAATTGCTCTGTGGAAGAGGCATTTGACGTGGAAATCGCGCACAGTATGATAAAAAACAACAAATATGATTTGATATTTCTTGATCTGAAAATGCCCAAACAGGACGGAATGGAGGTGCTGTCGTCAATAAAGGAAAAATATCCAGAAACACCCGTAATAATACTGACCGGTTATGGAACCATAGATAAAGCGATAGAAGCAACGAAACTGGGAGCACACCATTTTATACCGAAACCTTTCACGCCTGATGAGTTAAAAGATATTGCCCTGGAAGTACTGGCATAATTTAATAGTCAAGAATTCATATGAGGTAAGCTGATAACTGACAGCTTACCTTTTTTATTAATATTTCCTTTTTATGCAATTATGTACATTTAACTTCAATGCATATTATTTTATGCACCAATTATTTGCCGTAATTTCAATAGCTTAAAAAAACCATAAAAAAATTTACACTTGCATTTATTAAAAAGTATTTATAATTTAATTATGTAAAAATGTCACTTTTTCCCTAATTGAATGGCAATTTTTTAATTCGGCATAAAATACAATCAGATCCTGAAAAATATGAGTGTTAATTTGCTAAAAAATGTTTATCCCTTCTGCAGGGATACATCCGGTAAAAAGGAAATTCATTCTGCCTGTACTCATAAATATTCCAATGATATATCTGAGATTCAATTCGAACTATTTTTCAAAGAAAATCAGCGGCTTCCGGCAATCTTTCTGAGGCAGAATATATTTTATTGTTTTATATATTAGAATAAATAATGTTTTTTAATACCGCGTAATCACTTTTGGCACCGAGGCAAATGCGAAAAGGATTCGAAAAACAGAATTACAGGAAAGCTGCAAATACGTACTAAAGAAATTATAGCTATGAAAAGTAAGTTTCTATTACGATTGTGACGATGTGTCTGTTTAATTAATTGGATTAATAAAATTTATCCGGTGTGTTTTGAGAACACTTGTCTTAGGAATGGGGAATACGCTCCTGAACGATGATGCTGTCGGAATCATAACAGTCAGGCATCTGCGAACATTTTTAAAAAATACACCTGGAATCGATATCTGCGAAACTTCTTGGGGCGGATTTAGAATTATAGATTTAATACGCGGGTACGATTATTTAATTATAATTGATTCCATAAAGACCGGTAAATATCCTCCCGGATATATTCATCACTTAAAAACTTCTGACTTGCTTCACACTCTGAGGCTGAATTCATATCACGATATCAATTTCATTACAGCATTAAAACTGGCAGAGGTACTGAATGAAAGGATTCCGAAATGTATAGATATAATAGCCGTTGAAATCGAAAATAATTTAACAATAACAGAGAATTTATCCGAAGATATCAGGGAAAGCATATGTATTTGCTCGGAAAGGGTCCTTGATTTAATGAACAGGAAGAATTTAATCGACATTGATGTTGACCAGAGAAAAATAGCAGATACTTTAACAGAAGAAAAGTTACAACAATATTACAGCGAAGAATTTGTACTTGAAACATAATAATACCAAAGTTCAATAACATGAAAATCGAAAAGATAAAAATACCCGGAAAGCTGTCGTTAAAGGAACAGGATTTGAGGCTGTCATTTTTAAGACAGCTCGAAGCCGTCCCTAACAGCGAAAAAATAAAGTCATGCATCCAGTGCGGAACATGTACGGGTTCCTGCCCGGTGTCTTATGCTATGGATATATCTCCCCGTGAAGTAATAGCTTTATTCAGAGCCGGCGACATAGAATCCCTGCTCCACAGTAAAACCATCTGGGTATGTGCATCCTGTTATGCATGTCAGACACGCTGTCCCGCATTAATAAAAGTAACTGATATTATATACGCTCTGAAAAGGCTTGCAATGGAAAAAAATATATATCCGCCGAATTTTCCGGTTTATTCTCTTTCAAAGTCATTTGTAGATATAATGAATTCATACGGTAGGCTTCATGAACCGAGACTTCTCGTATATTATTTCATGAAAACAAATCCATTTAAACTATTCAGTTTCATGCCGCTTGGATTAAGGATGGCAAAACGAAAACGAATAGGATATTTTCCGTCTAAAATTAAGGACATTAAAAATTTCAAAAATATTATCAAGAAAGCCGAACAATATGACATGCCAAGAGCCGCTGAAGATGTACAATATTTAAAGGATGCGGTCGGATACAGCGCTATTGACAAAAAAACCGAATTAGAATCAAAGAAATAAAACAAAAACTATGGATTATTCTTATTTCCCCGGATGCAGTCTGGAATCCGCGCACAGCAGTTATAACGATTCAGTGAAGAAGGTTTTCGATCACCTCGGATGCCGTTTGCACGAACTTGAAGACTGGAACTGCTGCGGTGCAACAGCATATATGTCTGTAAAGGAAATAGTGGGTTTCGCCATTTCGGCAAGAAACCTGGCTATTGCCGAAAAGAATAAACGGGATTTGATTGCTCCCTGCAGTTCATGTTATACAATCCTTGCAAAAACTCACAGGTATATGAGTGAACTTCCCGAATTAAAAAACAGAGTCAACGATTGCCTTAAAGAAGGGGGACTTAGCTACAATTTGTCGGTTAAAGTCAGGCATCCGCTTGATGTACTGATAAATGATATAGGACTGGAAAAAATCAGATCCGGAGTGAAATACAGCCTTGGGGGTCTTAAAATTGCCAATTATTATGGCTGCCAGATTGTACGTCCGGAAAAAGGATTCGATGACAGGGAGGAACCGGTGACTATGGATAATCTGTTCTCAGCCGTCGGAGCGGTAAATGTATATTACCCGATGAAAGTAAAGTGCTGCGGAGGGATGCTTATGACAACCTACGAAGATGTGGCACTGAAATTGTCAAAAGAAATAATAGAATGTGCAGTGAACAACGGTGCAAACTGTATTGTTACTACCTGTCCGCTATGTCAGATGAATCTTGAGGCATATCAGGATCAAATTAACAATACTTACAATACAAATTATGTTATACCGATATTGTTTTTTACGCAGGTACTCGGTCTTGCATTCGGTTTTTCGGAAGAAGAACTTGGTATAGACAAAAATCTCACTGCCGGCATAAACATTAAAACTGAAACGGTTCATCAATAATAAAATTTAAAACAGTAAATTATAATTTTATGTTTGAAGAAAATAAATCAAAATCAGATGTCAGAATAGGTTTCTTTATCTGTCATTGCGGGGTAAATATTTCGTCTGTCGTAAATGTTGCCGAAGTAAGGGATTATATCGGGACTCTTCCGAATGTTGTATTATCAGTTGATTATAAATTTATGTGTTCAGACCCCGGGCAGGATCTTATAAAAGATGCAATCAAGACTCACAAGCTGAACAGAGTGGTCGTTTCAGCCTGCTCTCCTTTAATGCATGAACTGACTTTCAGAAACGCATGTGAAAAAGCCGGTATAAACAGATTTCTGTTTCAGATGGCAAATATACGCGAACATTGCGCATGGGTTCATGACGATAAGAAAAAGGCAACCTTAAAAGCAAAAGCGCACGCTCATGCAGCAGTCAGCCGTGTTGCATTCCAGATGCCTCTTGAAGTTAAAAAAGCAAAACTGAATCCTGATACGCTGATAATAGGCGCAGGAATATCAGGAATTCAGGCGGCTCTTGAAATTGCAGACTCGGGTAACAACGTTTATCTTGTTGAAAGAGAACCTTCAATAGGCGGTAAGATGGCTGTATTCGATAAAACGTTTCCGACTCTGGACTGTTCAGCATGCATACTCACGCCTAAAATGGTTTCAGTAGGACACAGGGATACCATAAAATTATTTTCCTGGAGCGAAGTAGTTTCCGTTTCTGGTTACCTCGGAAATTTCAAAGTGAAAATAAGGAAAAAAGCCAGGTATGTGGATACCGAGAAATGCACCGGCTGCGGCCAGTGCTGGAGTCATTGCCCTGCTTCAAAATTTCCTTCAAAAAGGCAAGTGGTTATCGGGAATGATATATTAATTAATGAAAAAAAGTAAAAATGGAATTATCATTAATAGCGGATATGCTGGATTGCAGAAATCATACGGATGAATTCCTGCTGAAAAAAGAAATACTGTATTGCTATGCTTCGGATATGATGAGCGATGTGCTGAAATCTTGCAAGATAGGCGCCCTGTTAATAACCGGATTGGTCAATCAGCAGGTAATTCATGTTGCAGAGATTATGGATCTGAAAGGAATAATATTTGTATCGGGAAAGGAACCGTCAGCAGTTATGATTGAAAAAGCAAATGACATTAAATTGCCGCTTATGACCACTAAAAAGCAATTATTCGAGGTATGCGGAATATTGCACGTCGTAGGGTTAAAGGGAGGAGAGATATTACAGGACAGGTAATGAATAACGAAATACTTTATAGCAAATCATTCGGGATTTCAGGCAGGGATTTTATTAATGCAGGTACAGTATCGGTAAAGATAAAAAATATTTTAAAGGAAATCGGGATTAAACCTGAAGTTGTTTACAGAGTTTCCATATGCTGTTACGAAGCCGAAATGAATGTTGTAATGTATGCGGATGCGGGAAATCTGGATTTTAAAATAACAAAAGATGAAATTATCGTAAGCATGGAAGATAAAGGGCCGGGAATTGAAAATATTGAACTTGCAATGAAAGAAGGATATTCGACTGCCACTCAGGAGATGAGGGAAATGGGATTTGGCGCAGGACTCGGGCTGCCGAATATCAAAAATAATTCTGATGAATTCAGGATAGAATCTGAAATTCTGAAAGGCACAAAATTATATTTTAAAATAAATTTAAATTGAACGGAAATCCTGAAACATACGGTCATTCGGTTTTCTTTGATTCATCAGCATGTATCGGAGATATGGATTGCCTGAAAGTATGTCCTGTTGAAGCAATCAGGATAAGAAACGGAAAGGCAAAAATGCTTGTGGATAAGTGCATTGACTGCGGAGAATGCGTGAAAATTTGCAGGACTAACGCAATTGTACCTCTGGCCAATACTTTCAGTGACTTTTCAAAATTCAGATATACAATAGCTGTCCCCTCTCTGGCTTTATATACTCAGTTTGACAGAAATATAAAACCGAAAACGATTTTAAGCGCCCTGAAAAAAACAGGATTTGATGAAGTTGTCGATATTACAAATGCATGTATATCAGTATTGAAGGCGATTAATAAATATGTGAAGGAATACAAAGGAAGAAGACCGCTGATATCGTCACTATGCCCGACCTGCGTAAAGATAATACAGATGCAGTATCCCGAATTGATAAAAAATCTGATACCGGTAATTTCTCCGACTGAAATTGCTGCAAAGGAAACAAAGCGTGAAGCAGCCGCGAGGCTGCGGCTGGATGAAAGTAAAATCGGAGTTATTTATGTCACTCCCTGTCCTTTAAAAACAGTCATGATATCAAAACAGGATGAAAAATACTATTCGGCTTTCGACGGGTCGGTACCGATTTCAGAGATTTACAACACCCTGCATGAAGCAATTCATAGAACTATTAAAGACAATGAAGAGGATATTTCTTTTTTTGATATCTGCGGGTACGGTTTGAATTTAGCGAGGCTCGGCGGACTTGTTTATGCTTTGAATTGCGATAACAGTATTACTGTATCTGGCATCAATGATGTGCTTTATATACTTGATGAAATTGAAAAAGGCAAACTTCATAATGTGGACCTTGTTGAAATGCATGGATGCACGGAATCATGCCTCGGGGGACCTTTAAACGTTGAAAATGTATATATGGCAAGGACAAATTTGTATAATCTTCTCAGTTATTACGGAGAAACAAAAATGCCTTTCGGCAGAAAAGATAAATATGAAAGCTATAACCTGATTTATGAAAGAATGTTCGAGCCTGAACCTGAGGAAAACCGGAATATTGACATAGAGAAAGCACTGACAAGAAGATCGGAGAGAAAAAATATCTATTTGTCGCTGCCAAAAATTAACTGCGGAGCTTGCGGTTCTCCGACGTGCAGGACATTTGCCGAAGATGTTGTTGACGGAGAAGTGGATTTAGATAACTGTGTTGTACTTAAAGCCAAAAGACTTGAGAATAAACTTAAAGAAAAGGAATCACAAACCAACAACGAATAAAAGTAAAAATGAAAATTAAGGAACTTGTTGAAAAGTTTGAACTAAACATACTGACAGATATATATGAACCTGACAGGGGAATATCAGGCTGTTATTCAGGAGACCTGTTAAGCGATGTAATTGCAAATGCGCAAAAAGATAACATCTGGATAACAATGCAGACTCATTTGAATATAGTTGCAGTATCCGGCTTGAAGGAACTGACGGCGATAATTATCGTGATGAACAGATTGCCTGATAAGGATACAATTGATAAGGCAAAAGAAGAAAGAATAACGATATTGGGAAGCAGTTTGACGTCATATCAGACAGGCGGAAAGATTTATGAATCAGGGATTATATGAATACGAAAAGACTGATTAAAGCTGACGTTCATTTACATACTTGTTTGTCGCCGTGTGCGGATATCACTCAGTCACCTAAACGGATACTTGAAAAAGTGAATGAGAAAGCTATTGACTTAATTTTTATAACCGACCATAATTCCATGGCAAACGTAAGAGCATGTTTAAATGCCGGAAAAAAATACAGTAATATTGAAGTCTGTCCGGGAATGGAAGTGACAACAAGGGAAGAGATACATTTATTATCGCTCTTTGAAAATATGTCCGATGCGGAAAACACTCTGACTTACATCAATTATTATCTGCCTGAAGCCAGGTTTGATAAGGAAAAACAGGAGCAAATAATCGCAAATGAGTTTGATGAGGTGGAAGGTTTTTACGGGAAATCGCTCTACAGTGCGGTGGATTTAGATCTTGATGAAATAATTGAATTAATTCACGGGAATAACGGATTAGCAGTTGCCGCTCATATTGACAGGCAGAGTTTTTCTGTTATCAGCCAGCTGGGATTTATTCCGGAGAAATGTAAACTCGATGCACTGGAAATTTCACCGAATATGCAAATGGAAGATGTGAAAGAAATTTATAAGAATTACTCTGCCAGATATAAATTTGTACAGGGGTCGGATTCACACTCTCTTAATACTATCGGGTCCGTATACACCGGGTTTTGGGGAATGGATAATTCATATAAAAGTTTTTATTCTTTTTTAAATGAATGATTTATCACTGCATATACTGGATATCTCTGAAAACAGCATTGAAGCAGGTGCTCAGAATGTTGAAATAACGATAACAGAAGATGCTGAAAATGATTTGCTTTCTTTAGAAATAAATGACGACGGGAAAGGAATTAAAAAAGAAATGATGGGAAAAATTACCGATCCGTTTACAACAAGCAGGAAGACCCGTAATGTCGGGCTGGGGATTCCTTTGTTTAAAGAAGCCGCTGAAAGCAGCGGGGGTAAATTCAGCATAGATTCAGAGGAAGGAGCGGGAACCCGTGTTAAAGCCGAATTCAAATACAGTCATATTGACAGGAAACCGCTCGGCAATATGCCTGAGACACTGATAGCGATTATTTTAAGGGCAGAAAACACTGACATTGCATATTGCCACAGGAAAAACGGAAAGGAGTTTGTTTTCAAAACCAAAGATTTGAAGAACGATTTGAAAATTAAAAGTTTAAATGAACCGGGTTTATTAAGGAATTTAAAAGAAATACTAAACCATAAAATTTCAGAATTACAGTAAGGAGAAAAAATGGTACAGGATATTGTAGATAATTTCATTCAAAAGCATCCGAAAGATCAGAGTTCATTAATCGGAATAATGCTGGATGTTCAGAATTATTATTACTATTTACCAAAAGAATCGCTCGTTTATATATCGAGGCAGTTAAAAATACCGATAAGCACTGTTTATAACCTCGCTACATTCTATAAGGCATTCAGTCTAAAACCCAAAGGTAAATATCCTATCGCTGTATGCACGGGTACTGCCTGCCATGTACAGGGAGCAACAAAACTCCTCGAAAAATTCGAACGGGAACTGAATATTAAGTCGGGAGGAGAAACTACAGAGGATAAATTATTTAATATAGAAAGCGTAAGATGCCTTGGATGCTGCGGTTTAGCGCCTGTCGTAACCGTAGGAAAAGAATTACACGGAAAGCTACCGCCGAACAAAGTACCGCAGATTCTTAAAAAGTATAAGTAAGGAGGAAAAAATAATGGCAAAAATAACAATTGCAGATCTTGAAAAAATCAGGGAAGAGTCCAGAAGGTCGCTTGTATTAAGGGAAGGAGCCGGCAGGGCGAAAATTATTGTGCATATGGGGACATGCGGAATAGCGGCGGGAGCAAGGGATATTATGGCATCTGTTTTAAAAGAGATTGAAGAGAGAAAATTAACCGATGTGATAGTGACCAACTCCGGATGCGCGGGACTGTGCAGCAAAGAACCTATGATAACCGTTGAACTTGTAAATTATCCTGCCCCGGTAAAATATGCAGAGATGACCCCTGCAAAAATAAAAAGGATATTCGATTTGCACATTATAAAAGAAGAAATAGTAAAAGAATATTTGCTTGCTGTCGGAAGCGAAACAACACATTAAAATTAACGGGTATTAATAATAAAATATTTCAAATATGGCTTACAGGACTTATTTGATGGTTTGTGCAGGCACAGGCTGTGTGGCTAACCAGTCAATGAAAATAAAAGATGCGTTTATTAAAGAACTGGAAAAAAGAAATCTACGGGATGAGGTTTCTGTAGTTACTACAGGCTGTAACGGATTCTGCGGAGTCGGGCCGATAATGGTTGTTCATCCTGACGGAATATTCTACCAGCTTTTAAAGGTCAGCGACATTCCCCTTCTGGTCGAAGAACATTTTATCAAGGGAAGGCCGGTTAAGAAGCTGATGTATGTTCCGAAAGAAAATGAACCGCCTGTTCCAAAGATGAGTGACATAGATTTCTTTAAGAAACAGATGCTGATTGCTTTAAGGAACCGCGGATTGATTGACCCGGAAAAAATTGAAGAATACATAGCGCGCGGCGGATATTCCGCTCTGGCAAAAGCTCTTACGGAAATGACTCCCGATGAAGTGCTGAACGAAGTGAAAAGGTCGGGATTGAGAGGCCGCGGAGGAGGCGGATTTCCTACGGGAATTAAATGGGAAACGATGAAAAAAGTCCCGGGAGATAAACGTTACGTGATATGCAATGCTGATGAAGGCGATCCCGGTGCTTTTATGGACAGGAGCATAATTGAATCCGACCCACATGCGGTAATTGAAGGAATGCTTATCGGAGCTTATGCTATGGGTTCATCAGACGGATATGTATATATCAGGAATGAGTATCCGATTGCACTCGAGAGGCTGAAAAAAGCAATAGAGCAGGCAAGAGAATTCGGATTGCTGGGAGAAAATATTTTCGGTACGGATTTCAAATTCGACATAAAAATTACAAGGGGTGCGGGTGCATTTGTGTGCGGTGAATCAACTGCATTAATGGCGTCTATTGAAGGAAAACCGGGCGAACCGAGAGCCAAATATATCCATACAGTCGAAAAGGGTTTATATGACTGCCCCACCTGCCTGAATAACGTTGAAACATGGGCAAACATACCTCAGATAATTTTAAGGGGTTCGGATTGGTTTACAAGCATCGGCACGGGTGATGTTACTCATAATCCGTGGGGCGGAAGTAAAGGCACAAAAGTATTTTCGCTTACCGGTAAAGTTGTCAACACAGGACTCGTGGAAGTCCCTATGGGAATTACGCTGAAAGAAATTATTTTTGATATAGGCGGCGGAATAAAAAACGGCAAAAAAATAAAAACTGTCCAGACAGGCGGGCCTTCGGGAGGGTTTATACCCGATAGTATGCTTGACCTGCCTGTTGATTATGATGAACTGACTAAGGTTGGTTCCATGATGGGTTCAGGAGGCATGATTGTAGCCGATGAAGATAATTGCGTTGTGGATATGGCAAAGTACTTTCTTACTTTCACGCAGGAAGAATCATGCGGGAAATGCATACCGTGCAGGGAAGGAACCAAGAGAATGCTGGATATTCTGGAAAATATCACCGTTGGCAACGGCACGGAAGAAGACCTGGAATTACTTGAAGAATTAGCCAATATGGTGGTTGAATCTTCTTTATGTGCGCTCGGTGGTTCAGCACCTAATCCGGTACTGACTTCATTAAAATATTTCAGGGATGAATACCTGGTCCATGTGAGGGACAAAAAATGTCCTGCGCATGCCTGCAGGCAGTTAAATGTTTATACTATTGATGAGGAAATATGCGCAACAATAGGACACGGATGTGATGTGTGTAAAAAATCATGTCCGGATTTAGCAATTATGGGTGAACCGAAAAAAGCGCATTATATTGACCAGTTGAAATGCCATAAATGCGGAGCCTGTTTTGACGCATGTAATTTTAAAGCTATAAAAGTAGAATGAAAAAATCCGGCTTTAATAACTGAAAGGAGAATTTATAATGGTTGCCGTAAATATTGACGGTAAAAAAATTGACGTTATTGAAAACACATCAATACTGAAAGCAGCAGAATCAGCAGGAATCTGGATTCCAACTCTGTGCTACTCGGAATTATTCGAACCGTACGGCGTATGCAGATTATGCACTGTGGAAGTGGTCAGGGGTAAACGCAGCAGACTTGTTACTGCATGTAATTATCCCGTGAGAGAAGGCCTGACTGTTTACTCTAATTCAGATAAAGTGAGATGGATTCGTAAACTTATAATGGAACTGACTTATTCACGCTGGCCGAATGTTCCCGTGGTAAAGGATATGGCTGCTGCCTTAGGAGTAACGGAGCCGAGGTTCAAAAGTCTGGAGCAGGATCTTGCCGCTGATGCCTGTATACTTTGCGGAAATTGCGTCAATATATGCAGGGATGTTGTTAAAGCAAGCGTGCTGTCATTCGAGGGCATAGGTATTGGCAGGAAGGTTGTGCTTCCGTTTAATGAGCAATCTGAATCCTGTATCGTATGCGGAGCATGTGCATATGTGTGTCCTACAGGTCACATAAAAATGAAAACTCTGGATAAAGAAAGAGGGGCTTTGCAGGACTGGTATCTCGGACCCAAAACGGCAATAAATATTCCCACTCTTCAGGCAGTTCCCCGTGTTCCTATTATCGATGAAAATTCCTGCATTAAAATGCAGACAGAAGGATGCGGAATATGCTCAACTTATTGCGAACCGGAGGCAATTAACTATGAAGCAAAAGATGAGGAAATAGAAATAGAAGTAGGCCAGATATTAATAACAACCGGGTACCAGACTATAGACCTGAAACAAATGCCACAGTACGGATACAGCAGGCTGGATGATGTATATTCATCACTGGAGTTCGAACACATGCTGAATTCCACGGGCCCTACCGGAGGCAATATCCTCTGCAAGGATGGCAGGGTTCCGAGAGCAGTTGGCATTATTCACTGTATCGGTTCGAGAGATGAAAACTTCCACAAATACTGCTCCCGTGTATGCTGCATGTATGCGTTGAAATTTGCGCATCTTGTAAAAGACAGGACTCCTGCGGAGGTTTATCAATTTTACATTGATATGCGCGCATTCGGGAAAGGATACGAAGAATTCTATAAAAGACTGCTTGATGAAGGCGTTAATATGATCAGAGGTAAAGTCGCGGAAGTAACGGAAGGTTATGTTACAAACGGAGATAAACCTTTTCTGATGATCAAATGTGAAGATACTTTAATAGGCAAGTTCAGGGAAATACCGGTTGATATGGTAATATTGTGCCCTGCAATTGAACCTCAGTTCGATGCAGAAAAAATTAAAAAAATATTTTCAATCAGCCAGAGTCCCGATAAGTTTTTCCTGGAACGGCACCCGAAACTCGACCCGGTTTCAACCATGACAGACGGAATTTTTATAGCAGGATGCGCCCAGGGCCCTAAAGATATCCCGGATTCTGTGGCACAGGCATCGGCGGCGGCGGCAAGAATACTATCGCTGATTTCACTCGGTGAAGTAGCAGTTGACCCGATAAAGGCGGAAGTAAGAGATGAATACTGCAGCGGATGCAGAATGTGCAACAGCCTCTGCCCGTACAGCGCTATAGCATTCAACGAAGAAAAGAAAATTTCATTTATCAACGATATGCTGTGTAAAGGATGCGGAACATGTGTTTCGGCATGCCCTGCATCTGCAATAACAGGAAAAGGTTTTACCGACGGACAGATTCTTGCGGAGCTTGAAGGTATTTTATCAGTATAGACCGTGAATAAGTAATAAAAAAGAATTAAAAAAGAATGATATAAAATTAATCATATGGAACAGAATAAAGAATTTAATCCAAAGATTGTTGCTTTTCTGTGCAACTGGTGTACTTACACCGGTGCCGACCTTGCAGGTGTATCGAGATTGAAATCTTCTCCCTGCGTTAGAATAATACGCGTTATGTGCAGCGGCAGGGTTGACCCCTCGTTTGTTGTTAAGGCTTTTAAACAGGGAGCAGACGGTGTTTTTATCGGAGGATGCCATATCGGAGACTGTCATTATTCCGAAGGGAATTATAAGACCCTTAGAAGAGTCGAATTTATGAAATTATTTCTTGAAGAATTCGGAATCGACCCGAGAAGATTAAGGCTTGAATGGATATCCGCTTCCGAAGGCGATAAATATGCCGCAAAAACCCTTGAGTTTGAAGCAGAAATCCGGGAACTGGGTCCGCTGCACCTGGTTGAAGCATAAATAAAATTCAGAAAACCAAAATTATTATATAAAATGAAACCAAAATTAGCTCTGTACTGGGCATCTTCATGCGGAGGCTGTGAAATAGCGGTCGTTGATATAGAATTAAAGATACTCGATGTCGCGGATTTTTTTGACATTGTATTCTGGCCGTGCTTAATGGATTTCAAGTATAAAGATATCGAAGCAATGCAGGACGGAGACATAACACTCTGTCTGTTTAACGGAGCGATAAGAACGTCTGAAAACGAATATCTTGCGAAACTTCTGAGAGCAAAATCTAAAGTACTGGTTGCATTCGGTTCCTGCGCAATGGAGGGTTGTATACCTGCCCTGGCGAATTTTTATGATAAAAAGGCTATCCTGGATTTTGTATACAGAGACAGTCCTTCTCTGCAGGAGGATTCAAAAGGAGTTTATCCCGAAACAAAAACGGTTATGCCGGAAGGGGAAATTGAGATACCTGAATTCTGGAATACCGTTAAGACCCTTGACCAGGTTGTAGACGTGGATTATTATGTTCCCGGCTGCCCTCCGCAGTCGTTTCAGATAATTACGGTTATTGAAGCAGTAATAGACATTCTGAAAAACGGCAAACCGCTTCCTCCAAAGGGAACAATACTCGGAGCCGGGGATAAAACCTGCTGTGATGAATGCCCACGTGAACGGAAAGAAAAGAAAATAAAGAAATTTTACAGGCCTCAGGAGATTATACCAGACCCGAATGAATGCCTGCTTGACCAGGGTCTCATGTGCATGGGACCGGCTACTCGAAGCGGTTGCGATGCTCTCTGCGTAAAAGCGAATATCGGATGCAGGGGATGTTACGGACCTCCGCCTAACGTAATGGACCAGGGTACGAAAATGGTTTCTGCTCTGAGTTCAGTGATTGATTCCACTGACCCGGAAGAAATAAGGAATATAATTAAGACAATTGCAGACCCTCTCGGAACATTTTACCGTTTTTCGATGGCTTCATCGCTTATAAGAAGGGTACAGCCGAAAAACGGAAATAATAAATAAAAATTAATTTGGAAAAAATTTATAACTAAATAATATGAAGCAAATCAAAATCGATCCTGTAACAAGATTGGAAGGCCACGGAAAAATAGATATCTTCTTAAATGACGATGGTGAAGTTGCAAATTGCTATTTTCAGGTTCCCGAACTGAGGGGTTTCGAGCAGTTTGCGGTTGGAAGGCCTGTCGAGGAAATGCCAAGGATTACAACAAGAATTTGCGGAGTATGTCCCGAAGCTCATCATATGGCTGCGGCAAAAGCATGCGACGATGTATATAAAGTACAGATACCTTCTGCGGGGAAAAAACTGAGAGAACTGTTGTATAACACTTTCTTTACAGCTGACCATACTGTTCATTTCTATGCTCTCGGCGGTCCTGACTTCGTATGCGGGCCGGATGCGCCCCCAGCAGAACGAAATATTCTCGGATTGATTAATAAAGTTGGTCTCGAGGCAGGAGCGAAAGTTATCGGGTTGCGGGCCAGGTGCCAGGAAGTTATCCAGATACTCGGCGGAAAAAAGATTCACCAGGTTACTTCCATACCCGGAGGAGTGTCAAGAGGTATTAACGAAGAGGAGAGGAAGAAAATTGAAGAGTATGCGCATTATATGATTGAATTCGGGCAGTTTACTTTCAAGGTTTTCGAGGATATTGTTTTAAAAAATAATGCTTATGTCGATTTGATAGTCAACGGTCCTTATACGCACAAAACATATTATATGGGGCTTGTCGATGAAAATAACAAAGTGAATTTTTATGACGGAAAAGTCCGCGTAGTTGACCCGGACGGTAAAGAATTCTGCAAATACATGCCGTCTGAATATCTGGAACATATTGCAGAACACACAGAAAAATGGAATTACTTAAAGTATCCGTATCTTAAGAAAGTCGGCTGGAAAGGGTTCGTTGACGGCAAGGAAAGCGGTGTTTACAGGGCTACTCCGTTATCACGGCTGAATGCTTCAGACGGTATGCCTACTCCGCTGGCGCAGGCTGAATACGAAAAATATTATGAAACCCTGACAGGCGACAAATCAGGTAAAACACCCGTTCATAATACTCTTGCTACCCATTGGGCAAGAATAATTGAACTTCAGTATGCCGCCGAAAAAGTGATGGAATTAATCAAAGACCCTGAAATTACTTCGCAGGATTACAGAAAAATCCCGGTTGAAGTTCCCCGTGAGGGAGTCGGGATAGTTGAAGCTCCGAGAGGAACTCTGACGCACCATTATGTAACCGACGAAAGAGGTATCGTTACAAAAGCAAATTTAATTGTCGGAACAACAAACAATCATGCTGCAATCTCCATGTCAATAAAAAAAGCCGCCGAAGGTCTGATTAAAAAGGGCGTCGAAGTTACGGAAGGAACATTGAACAAGATTGAAATGGCATTCCGCGCGTATGACCCATGCTTTGGATGCGCAACGCATACTCTTCCCGGGGAAATGCCGATGATACTGGCTATAAGGGACTGCGGAGGAAATATTATTAATACTATAAAAAGAAATTAAAAATCATTATAGAATATTAGCATAAAACTTTAACGCCGGAAACCCGGGTATTACCCGTAAATAATATGAACGGTTATTTATACATGTCGTTATTCTTAATACTTGCTATGGTCACGCTTAAATCCGGAGAAAGCGTGGGCGAGCATTCAACTTCGGATTATGAAGAAATGCTGATTATAATAAATGGTTCAGGTAAAGTGGACATAAACAACGGAGAATCTTTTTTAAAAGTTGAAAAAGGTCAGATTGCTTGTATACCGCCTGGAACGGTTCACAAAGCAACAAATAATAACAATTCATCCCTCCAATATATTTATGTGGTTTCGAAAACAGAAAATAACTCAATGGTTTCATATAAATATCCAAAATAAGTTTTATTTAAATCTGAATTTTTCAACACATTATCCTTTCACGGAACTTAACCAGTTTAATTTAGTTTAAAAATCAGTTGCTAGTGGCATTTTTGCGTTAAATTATTGAATTATTTTGTTTAAATTTTATGATTATAAAATTGTAGTTACTTAATTACATGCCTGACTGGTCTATTGACATACTGATTACATTAGCAAAAATAATTATTGTAGAACTTGTTTTACTTACAGGCGTTGCTTATTCTGTTTATGCCGAAAGAAGGGTTTCCGCTTTTATACAGAACAGAATCGGACCGAACAGGGTAGGGCCTCTCGGCCTTCTCCAGCCGATAGTGGATGTCGTTAAACTGCTCATGAAAGAAGATATTGTACCGAAAAATGCCAATAAACTTGTCCATTCGCTGGCGCCGGGCATTTCTATATTTGTTGCTCTTTCCACTTTTGCGGTAATCCCGTTCGGCGATAAAATTTTAATAGCCGGAAGAGAAATTAAACTTCAGGTTGCTGATGTTAATATCGGCATTCTCTATATACTTGCTTTGCTTTCTCTCGGTGTTTACGGAATTACTTTAAGCGGCTGGTCATCTAATAATAAGTACTCTCTTCTCGGAGGGCTTCGTTCATCCGCGCAGATGATTAGTTATGAACTCTCAATGGGATTGTCGGTCCTCGGAATAATCCTGTTAAACGGGACTTTCGAACTGGATAAAATCGTGCAGAATCAGGCGGGATGGAAATGGAACATTTTACTCCAGCCCATAGGATTTATAACATTTTTAATTGCTTCTTTTGCGGAAACAAACAGGACGCCGTTTGACCTGCCTGAAGCCGAGCAGGAACTCGTCGGGGGCTATCACACGGAATACTCAAGCATGAAGTTCGCAATGTTCTTCATGGCAGAATATGCCGCGGTAATAGTTTCATCTGCTGTAATTACTACATTATATCTCGGCGGCTGGCAGTTTCCGTACCTGCAGACATTCGGGCTTCCTGACATGGCTGTAAGCATAATTCAGATGCTGACTTTCAGCGCCAAAGTTATATTCATGGTTTTGTTCTTTATCTGGGTTCGCTGGACAATCCCGAGATTCAGGTATGACCAGTTAATGAACCTCGGCTGGAAGGTTATGCTTCCGCTTGCGCTCGCAAACCTTGCAGGTACGGCAATAATAATGACTCTTATAAAATTAAATTCATATTAAAATGAAGAAATTATCTCTCTTAATTGTGCTTTTATTTGTTTTCGTTTCAGTATCAAAAGCACAGATGTATTTCGAATTTACGCTTCCCGATATAGACGGCACCGATGTTTCCATGTCGAAAATTATGGATAAATCAAATGTTGTAATGCTCAGTTTCTGGGCAACCTGGTGCACTCCCTGCAAGGAGGAAATGAAAAAAATGAATGACATCTATGAAAAGTACAAAGACAAAGGTTTCACTTACGTTGCCCTTAACAACGACAACCAGAAATCCGTATCAAAAGTAAAATCTTTCATAGTAGCGCAGGGATATAAATTCCCCGTACTGCTCGATACAGACAAGAAGGTATTCGAAGGATACAGCGGTAAAGATGAAATGCCTTATTCTCTGCTGATTAATAAAAATAAAGAAATCATCGCAGTCCACACGGGATTTAAGACCGGGGACGAAAAAATGATTGAAGAAGAAATCAAGGCTGCCCTTGAAGTAAAATAAACTGTATTCGCATTTTTCCCTAAATTAACATCGTAAAATGAAAAAGTTTTTACTAATTACCTTATTTATTTTTATAGCCGCAGGTGCAAATGCCCAGATTAAACTCAACGTAAAAGCCGCACTGAATAACCTGTTCAGATACGGCAGCGGAAATGAAACCAATCTCGGACAGACTTACGGCAAGGAGTATTTTGAAAACGTTTCTGACGCCAGGTTATCAATAAATGATATCGTGTTCGGAATGCGTTATGAAATTGACAGGCCGATTGAGTACGGCAATGATTTTCTCGGCATAAAGAAAAGATATGTCGAATATACAAACGACGAAGTAGGTATTAACCTCAGGGCGGGAGACTTCTGGGAAATAATCGGAAGAGGGCTTTCACTTAACGTCTTTGAGGACAGATTCCTTTATTATGACACCGGCATAGACGGAGTAAGAGCATCCTACAAAAAAACTTTCGGCCAGAAAAATCCGTTCAAGGTCAAGGGAATGATACTCGGCGGTAAAATGACATTCAATGATTATCTTGTTCCGACAAGAGTGGAAACTTACGACGTAAGGTCAGGAAATTTTGAACTGGCTCCGGCTAAATTCATGATTTTGGGAGGCAATTACGTTTATTCAACGGGTTCTGTTCCAACATCTATTGACACTACTGCGACTAAATCTTACGTACCCGAAGCATACGGATGGCTGAAATTCAGTAATTTCCAGTGGTTCCTGTCTTATGCCCATAAACAGACAAACACAGAGGAAAATACTTTATACGATGCAATGAACGCAAAAGGAGACGGATTTTATTCATCATTATCCTATTCAATTCCGAAGGTCGGGTTAACATTTGATTATAAGAATTACAGGTTTGACCTGACTGCTCCCGATTACAGGGGCAATGACAGGCCTACGAGAATGCTGCCTTATCAGAATCCCCCGACTGCAATCAAGGAACATGCGACTACACTTCTCTCAAGGTATCCTCACGTTGTTGACTTTAACGATGAGGTAGGCGCCCAGATGGATGTGATTTATGCTCCTAATGACAAAATGACATTTAATTTCAATACTGCCGCCGCATCAAGGCACTATAACTACATTAATAGCGGAGTCGGCGGTCTTGTGGAATACGAACGGGTCGACAGAAGCGATGATTTTATTCCTTCGTTCAGCGATGAGTTTTCACCGTGGTATGAATTCTTCGCGGAAGGAGAATATTATGTGTCGGATAACTTTTACGGAAAGGTTGCTTATGATTACCAGAATTCGGTCATTTATGATTACCTGAGCCCGGAAAATTCTGAAAAACAATGGGTTCATACAATCCCGACAGAATTCCGGTATACTTTTATCCCTGAATATACATTTAAACTGAGTTTCGAACAGCAGTTCCTTTATAATTCAAATGCAGCAACAGATAAAAACTTCATGAACCAGCTGATAGCACTAAGCCTTTCAAAGTCACCGGAACTCAGCGCTACAATAGGTTATGAATGGACAACAAGCGATGATGAACCAACAGGAAAGACAAACTGGCTGCTCGGGGAAGTGTCATACAAAATCAATCCCACCAATACCGTGACGGTTTCATACGGAACGGAAAGGGGAGGTGTCAGGTGCACAAACGGTATCTGCAGGTACGTAAGGCCGTTCGAAGGATTCAGGCTTACAATTAATTCCAAATTCTAAAACAGAAATATTTTTCTTAAATGTTTGTAAATTAAAAATGAAAAAAGTATTTAAAATAATAACGGGTTTATTTCTTTTTGCAGTGATGTTTTATTCCTGCGAGTCGAACGATAATCCGGTACAGACCAATAAAAGCTACGGAACGGCTAACAGCAAGGCGCTGATAGAATTCTTTACCGCCGTCAATTGCCCGAACTGCCCGCCTCCGGGACATTTCCTGGATAATATTGACAGCCTTAAAGGCATAACTATTAATGACACCAATGTTATCATTATCAGGTATCATTCAAACTATAACGGGTACGACCCTTATTACCTGTTCAATCCGGCAGGAAGCGTTTCAAGGCATAATTATTATTCTTTCTTCTGGAATCCAGCAGGTTCTATCATGGGAAGCATTATGCCGAATTATGACCAGTCTGCCTGGACAAATATTATCAATTCACAGCTTGAAAAACAAAATTCGATTTTGACCGGTATAGTTGTTTCTGCAATCGATACGGTAAGCAGAAACGTAACTGTCAGCATATCAATGAAACAGGTTGCGGGTGATGATATTTCCGACCTCAAACTTTTTGTTGCCGTTACTGAAAACGAGTTATACTATACGGGTACGAACGGGGAAACCCACCACCAGAATACGTACAGGGATTTCCTGACAGGAACTGACGGCGAAACAATTGACCTTCAGGTTGGAGTGCTGACGAATAAGGATATTACTTTTAACCTGAAAGACGGAATTGATTTTAATAATTCCCATGTTGTCATCTTCCTGCAAAGCCGGGGAAGTAAGGAAGTATTCGGAGTGAACAGAGTAAAATTGCTGTAAGGTTTAAACAGCCCGGTGAGTAAATTTAAAATAATAATATTATTATTTATTTGTTTACCGGGCAGTTCTTTGGTTTTTTCCCAGCCCGATACATCTAAAATCTTACCTGATACTACCGACTTAAACAACAGCAAATACCAGGAAATCCTGCTCGAAAACACTTTAGAGGAAAATGAAGATTCGAAATTGCTTGATAAAGTCGAATATCTGAAAGGCAATCCCGTTGACCTGAATACCGCAAAACAGGAAGACCTAGAAGAAATTCCGTTTATGAATTCTGTTGTTGCAAGCAGAATAATTAATTACCGCATAAAGAACGGAATGTATAAATCAAAAAGACAGCTTCTTGAAATTGACGGAATTACTCAGGACCTGTACGATAAACTTAAACCTTATGTGATAGCAAGGAATTCAAAAACTGATTATGTAAAAGATGAAGAAGGAAATGTAAGGCTTGAAAGCGAGGTTAAAGGAAGGAATTTATTCAGAGGCGCGGATTTAAGAATAAGAAGCAGAATACAACAGGATCTTCAGACAAAAGAAGGATACATCAGCGGTAATTACCAGGGTTCAAAAATGAAAGTCTATAACCGCTTTACCGGAAATTACAAAGGTCAGGATTACAAACTGGGCACAAACCTTACGCTGGAAAAAGATGCGGGCGAACAAAAACTGACGGATTTCTATTCAGGATATCTTGAACTGAAAGACTGGAAATTTGTGAAGAAAGCTCTGGCGGGAGATTACGTACTGAATTTCGGACAGGGGCTGGGGCTATGGACATCGCTCTCATTTTCAAAAGGCTCTGAAACAGTTGACCCGGTAAAAAAATCGGGATACAGCATTGAAAGTTACAGGTCAACAAACGAAGTCCAGTTTTTCAGGGGCGCCGCAACACACATTAATTTTGATAAGTACAATTTATTCGTATTTTATTCGGACAATTATTTTGATGCGTCTGTTGACACTACGCTTGATGAAGTCTCAAGCATTTATTTCGACGGATACCACAGGACAACAACCGAACAGAACAGGGAGAATTCAGCAAAGGAAAAACTCATAGGGGGCAGGCTGTTTGCCGATTATAATGCTGTAAGGCTTGGCGTGACGTACTGGACATCAAAATTTTCAAAACCGTTTATTCCGGACAGCAGCAAACAGCTGTATGATTTTTCGGGAGATAAGGCAAACATGGTCAGCCTGGATTATGATTTCTTATACAGGAATCTTAATCTGTACGGCGAGTTCGCCAGGTCACAATCCAACAGTATAGCCGGTCTTAGTGCATTACAGATCAGTTTTCCGAGGATTGCGGAATTTGTGTTTTTATACAGGAACTATCCCGTTGATTTTGCGCCCGTTCATTCTTTCGGATTCGGCGAAAACAACGGTAACACATTCAATGAAAACGGTTTTTATGCCGGACTTAGTTTTAAGCCCTTTAAAAACCTGCTTGTTAATACTTATTTTGACCAGTTTAAATTCCCCTACAGGACTTACTACAATCCTGTTCCCACTGAAGGGAACGATTTCCTGATTTACAGTGAATATAAAATTTCTAAGGGATTTCTTCTTTATGCGCGATACAAAAACAAGAATAAGGAAGAAACAAGAACAATTCAGGATGAATTCGGCAGGGATACAAAAAAAATTGACAACAGGAACCAGATGAACATGAGATTAGGATTTGATTACGACCTTTCGCCGCAGATAAGGATAAAAAGCAGGTACGAATATGTAATGGTGGACTATTCGGATTTCGGGGGAGATAATAAAGGTTATTTATTATATACTGATTTCAGGTATCTGATAATGAAGAATTTTTCGGCGTCAACAAGATTTATTCTGTTCCAGACAGATGATTACGACAGCAGAGTGTATGAATTTGAAGATGATTTAAGAGGAGTAATGTCCAATTACGGACTTTACGGAAAAGGAACAAGATGGTATATAATGATGAAATACAAGCCGGTTCTATACGCTGAACTGACTGCGAAGTACTCCGCCACGTATTATGACGGCGTAAACTCAATTGGTACCGGCAACGACGAAATTCAAGGCGATTTAAACAACAAGTTTAACTTAGGCCTTGAAATATTGTTCTAAAACAGGAAAATAAGAAGTGGCTTTTACCTTCCTTACTTTTTCCCTTGGGGAATATTTCTTCTGAATTTCGGAATCCCTGTACCCCTGATAAATGAGGAACCCCACAAACCCTGCGACAAACAGAAAAAACACGATAGTGTAAATCTGAATTACGCTCTTTTTTTCTTCCATCTATTTTTTAAACAGTTTGAAAACCTGAACCCTAAGTTTTTCATAGACTGTCTCCTCATTCCAACATAGTAAATTTAACAAATATCCTGTGACAATTAAACACTAATTTACAACAAAATACTTATCCCGCTTTAAAATGAGTCAAATCAAAAAATTACAAACTCATACATTTTTCGGGCATATTTCGTCAGATTTTTGTGTAAAATATATGAAAAGTTAATATATTTTATCCTTTAGAGTGTTGAATTATAAATTTATTTTTGCAGTGTGCTGAAGATTTCTACCATACCGGTTTTAGTATTTATTTTATTGTATTTGCCAGTTAACGCGCAGGATACTGCTTTTAATGTGCAGGCTGCAAACCTGTTTATTGAAGGTAAATCTCTCGAACTCAGGGGTAAATACGATGAAGCATTCAGGAATTACCAGGCGTGCCTGCAGTATGAAAAAACAGGCGGCATATATTTCTCAATTGCGAAGGTGAACCTTATGAGGGGAAAGTACCAGGACGCAATAATTGAAATCAATAATGCACTGAAGTACGACCCCGATAACGTGGAATATTTGACTCTGAAAGGAAGCATTTACCAGTATTTTCAGAAACTTGACAAGGCAATAAGTATTTTCGGGGAAATTCTGGAAAAGAAACCTGAAAATATCGGAGCACTCTTCGCTCTCGCAAGATGCTATCAGGACTTGAATGACCCGCAAAAAGCATTGCCATATTACGAAAAAATCACAGATTTATACGGATTTGACCAGGAAGTACTCCGCCGTATGTACGAAATTTACAAGTCTTTCGGTAATTTCGAAAAAAGCGCCGAAACAATCAGTTACATGCTGGTACTCGACCCGTATGACATAAACAAACTGCTTGAACTTGCTTCACTTTATACAAAACTCGGGAAAGATGACGATGCAAAAAAAATCTACCAGAGATTAGCTACTCTCAATCCGGAAAACAAGCAGATACAGGCGGAAATAGTCAAACTGTACTTTAACAGGAATGAGATAGAAAGGGGGTTCAGTGAATTTGCTTTGCTTATCGGCAAAGATTCCCTGAATGCGGAAGAAAAAATCCAGCTCGGCGAACTTTATTTTTCCATGATTCAGCAGCAGCCGAATTTAACTAACGTTGTCGAAAATATATTTATTTATATCTCTGGAAAGTACCCCGATAACTGGATTCCCTACTATTATCTGGCGCAAATAGACATACAGAATAAAAGGAATGAAAGCGCCGCTGCAAAATTAAACAAATCTTATTCACTTGCAGATACGACAACCGACGCTTATATACAGATAGGATATTCGCTTTTTACACTTGAAAAATACGAAGACGCAAAATCGGTTCTTGAAAAAGGACTGCAGAAATCACCCGGAGATTATCGCCTGCATCTCACTTACGGACTGACGATGCAGAGGCTGAATGACCTGCCTTCAGCAATAATACATTTCGAAAAGGCGGAAGAATTGAATCCTAATGACCTTAATATACTTTCGTCTCTCGCGCTCGCATATAATTCAAACAGGCAGTATAAGGAATCGGATGAAGCTTACGACCGGGCGCTGAAGATTGACCCGGATAATGCTTTAATACTCAATAACTACGCCTATAATCTTTCGACCCGCGGGCAGAATCTCGAGAAAGCGCTCGAAATGGCACACAGGGCAATCAGAAAAGAACCTAACAATCCGTCTTATCTCGATACGATAGGATGGATATACTATATGATGAAGGATTACAAAACAGCAAAAGAGTATATTGAGAAAGCAGTTTCTATAAACGGTTCGAATGCAGTATTGCTTGAACATCTCGGGGATACATATTTTGCACTTAAAGATAAAGAGAGGGCTTCCTATTTTTGGAGGAAAGCGCTGGAGTTAAGCCCCGGTAACAAAGAACTTGAAGAAAAAATAAAGAATATTGAATAATATATAAAGAAAGGAACTAAAGAATGCAGGTACCAAGAGGTCAGCATAAAGTAATTATAATCGGAACAGGACCCGCAGGATTGACCGCGGCTATTTATGCCGCACGGGCGAATCTCGAACCAATAATTTTTGAAGGCTCCCAGCCGGGTGGACAACTTATGATAACAACCGATATCGAAAACTTTCCCGGGTTCGAACACGGAATTTCGGGCCCCGTGTTGATGGACATAATGAGAAAACAGGCGCAGAAGTTTGGAACGGTATCATATTTTAAGACCATTACTAAAGTAGATTTCCTGGAAAAACCCTATAAAGTCTGGGCGGATGACGGAACGGAATACACTTCTGACACCGTGATTATTGCAACGGGCGCGTCAGCCAAATACCTCGGACTGGAATCTGAAAAGAAATTCATGGGATTCGGCGTATCTGCATGCGCAACATGCGACGGCTTTTTCTTCAAGAACCAGAGAGTAATGGTAGTCGGAGGAGGAGATACCGCAATGGAGGAAGCAAATTACCTTACGCATCATGCTTCCGAAGTAACCCTGATTCACAGAAGGGATGAATTCCGCGCGTCAAAGATTATGCTCGACAGGGTCCAGAAAAACCCGAAAATAAAATTCGAACTGAATTCTGTAATTGAAGAAATTCTCGGCAAAGATGAAAGTGGCAGGAAATCAGTAACGGGCGTCAGGCTGAAAAACGTAAAGACTGGTGAAACCAGAACGGTTGAATGTGAAGGTGTATTCATGGCAATCGGTCACAAACCGAATACGGAGATCTTCAAAGGATTCATTGATATGAATGAAACCGGCTACCTGATAACCGACAAGGCAACAACTAAAACAAAAATCGAAGGCGTATATGCATGCGGCGATGCACAGGATGCAGTATTCCGCCAGGCAATCACCGCGGCAGGTACGGGATGCATGTCGGCAATCGAAGCAGAACGTTATCTCGAAGCAATGGAATAACATTTATTTGAACGGGTGAATCTCAAATGAAATATAAGATTATTTGACTAACTGAAAATATATACCGGATGTATAATTACAAATCCCCTGTCAGCAGGGGATTTTTGTTTTAAGATGATAAAAGAAATCAATTAGACGCTGACAAAATATGATTAATATGATTGACAGGGACAAAAATTTATATTTCATCTGATATGTATTCATAATATGTCTGCGTTTATCTGCGTCTGAAATCAATTGACTCTGAACAAAAATTTATGATTCATCTGATATATATTCATAATATGTCTGCGTTTATCTGCGTCTGGAAAAGATTTGACGCTGACAAAATATGATTATTACGATTGATTCAAAATGTGTTCTCCTTTGGAGGGGGTTTAAGGTCGAAGACTCGCCGTGGTGAGGGTTAGAAATGTTCTCATTCCCAAGCTCCGGCTTGGGAATGAAAAAATATTCCAGGTATTCATAACATATCTGCGTTTATCTGTGTCAGAGATATGCTCTGAATATTTTTATTACTTATTTTGCATTTGAATTATTATTCTGAAATAAATATCCTTATATTATTGTTATTGATATATAAACTAAAATATTATGCCATTTTATCATAAACTCGGAAAAA